>Ga0194119_10001412_pt1 | contig 43545 bp, 33 predicted proteins | sample TA2MahC100mmetaG_FD_148620 | JGI IMG/M metagenome (GOLD analysis project Ga0194119, IMG submission 148620) | Freshwater microbial communities from Lake Tanganyika, Tanzania - TA2015018 Mahale Deep Cast 100m | ecosystem: Environmental > Aquatic > Freshwater > Lake | place: Tanzania: Lake... | reverse complement strand
ATATGATGGTTCCAGGTGATCCGTGCCGCCATCGCCTACCCTCCGCAAAAATGCAGAGGATGGCGGCTTGGGAGACAGATTCACAGATGGGGCCGCTGACCGCTTACGTTGATGCCATGAAGCAAGCCTTGGGTAATATCTCTTCCAATAACGCCCTTGGTTACTTTAAAGGCTGTGGTTACTTTATCGAATCCGAGTGAGCACCGCTTAGTAACAGGATGATATCGTTAATTGGTTACCGTATACGTTTGGAATCTGCCAATCATGAAGGCTCTTTCGGCAGAACAATCGGAAAATATTCAACCTTGCCTGCGTTGTAACGAATACTTGCCTGGGACGAGAAAAGGATTCGTCCTTTGTCGTCTTCAATTTGCAGGTAGAGGTCCGGCTGCCGCTCAATGATGTCGCTGAAATCCTGCTCGTGATAAACGATGCGGAAATCGCCGAATTCGTCGGTCTTCTGCTTGCCCAGCACGTCATCGAAAAGAAAATCCCGGTCAAACAAGCGCACCGTAACCCCTTCGGCCGGCCTGCCATCACTGAAGGACACTTGGCCGTGGACGATCCAGTCTTTGTCTGCGGCTTGAACGATGCGGCTTTCGCGTGTCGCCATCGCAAGTAGCTCCGTCTGCAACTGGGTGTTGTTGGCTATTTGCCGGTTTACTAGGGGAATGCGTGGGTCGCCGGGGTTGGTTTGGAAGAGGATTTGTTTGAAGGTTTCCAACTCCGCTGCGCGCAGGGCGGAAGCCTTGGCATAGTAGTTCAGGCCGGCCGTCCGGCCTTTGGACAATTGGGCTAGCAATGCCGGGCTGGGATCGGCGACCATGGGTCTTAATGTGCCCCGCTGAAGTTGCGATTGTGGGAGCGCGCACAAGCTTTCCAAATTGCCTAGGTTTTGGTGGAGGAATCCGAAAGCGTAAATGCAATGGGTGGCGTGGTTGCCCATGGCGGTGGTCATCATCCCCAAGCCGAGAGCGGAGGCGTTGAATTTGCCGAGAGGTTCGGTGAAGGCGTTGTCGGACAGCCTGACCGTGGCCCCGACGGCAAGCACATCAAGCATGTACCAGGCAGGCCTTTCCGCCACTCTGGCCGAGATTTTGTCGTCATTTTGTCGCGACGGTGGCTTGACCACGCATTGGTTGTCTTGCAGAGAGACATCGTCACCCGAGAACAATACCACGTTCAAAGGCATTTCAGACCAAATCTCATCCCTTATGATGACTTCCCGGTAAACTTGGTTGCCGTGGAAAAGCACCGGGCCGTCGGCGATTGCCCTGGGCAGGAGCGACGTTTTAAGAAGTGGGTCGATCTGGGTGATATACGCGCCGTAAAAATAGGCCAGGTTCGGGTTCAGCCCAAAGTTCAGGATGGACACGCATTTGCCGAGTCCTGCGATCTTGCAGATCCAGTAATCCCAGAGGGTGGCGGAGTCATCCTGTACGCCGGAACTCGGCGGCGAGGTGCGAGTGTCCCTTGAAACCAGCCGGTTGTCGGAAATCGACATCGCTCCCGTGCCTATGGCCAAAAGGGCGGGGCCACTGGGACAATCCACGACATTAGCGGCGACTCGCAGGGTGCTGCCCGAGACAATGGGCGGTATTTTCCCTTCAGTATGGGCTACGGTGATGGGGGTCTCCGGTGAGATATAGAAAGCGACCAGGCCGGCTTGATAGGCGGGATTGCCGAAATAGAGTTCACCTAAGTAGGCGTGGGTGCCGTCCGTGAATTCAGGCGTCACTTTGATTTGATCATAAGCGCCCACCCCGTCCAGCTCAAAGATCATCATGGTTTGTACGCTTTTTGTGAGGCTTTTTTTTGGCTTGGTTTCGCCGTGCTTGAAAGCATCGACGTGGATGTTGCCGACGTTGTTCGCCCCATAGAAGACCAGCCACACAGTGTCGGCTGGCTTATTCAGATTGTTCAGATTGATTTCAAGCGTCACTCTGTTGGGCCAGCGCAGGGCCGGCAACTCTGGGGCCAGATCAATGACGCCGTCCGCTGCTAACATGGTCATATCCAGGAATGACAAAGAGTTGGCCGCACGGCTCGAATCGGCGGCTTGGAATTCCGCGTAGCCGATATGCCTTAGCAGGGTGTTATTGGTGGAGCCGTTATTGGTGATTTGGTTGCCGATGACCTCAACGGTTGAGCAACTATGCAGAAAGATGCCGCAAGCCGGGTGGTTCTCCGAGCCATTGTCGAAAATCTGGTTGCCCTCAATGCGCAATCCATTCACCCGCCGAAGCGTGATTCCACTGCCACTACCATCGAAGATGTGGTTGCCCTTGATTTCAAGCCCGCTGATCTCGCCGGCGTAGTCGTCAAGCGTGCTGATGCCGCTACCTGCTTGCCGTATTTGATTGCCAATGATCCGCAACTTCTCCAGGCCATTCACCAGCTTGCGTTGGGGCCGGGGATCAGTGGCCGCGCCGCCTAGGCTGATGCTGGCACCTTCTAGACGGTTGTTTTCAAGCAATACATCCAAACACCCTTCGCCCAATTCAATGCCGCGGCCCAAATAGAACGCATTTCCCGTGATTTCCACCTGTTCACAGCGTTGCAAGACAATGTCGAGGCTCCCGAAGGTAAAGACGTTGTCAGCTATTTTGACCCTGCCGACCAGAGAGAGCAGTCCGTTGGGAGCCATCTTTATATCCGAGGAAACCGTGGACAAGCTGGCACCACAATTGACCAACTTTAAAGTAGGCGCTTTTTTTGCCAAGTTTTCGAAAATGCAACGGGCAACGTCCACATTCAACATGTCGTGGACTTCGACCATGGGAACGGAGGGGAAGGACCCAATTTCGGTTAGTTCGAGCTTCAGATTTTCCAGCCTGAAATAGGATTGGCTGTTTCCTTTAACCATGAAAGCGGCCGAGGAACTGGCCTTCAGGGTGACGACCGTCTCCTTGCCGCAACCGATGATCGAGAGGCTCTTGCCCTTTATTTTCAAGCCCTGTTTGAGCGTGTAATGGCCGCGCAGGATGCAGACGGTGCCCTGGTCGGGTGCGGCATTGATAGCCGCTTGTAGGTCGGTGAACTGTCCAAAACTGTGGATGCCGTCGCCCACCGTCACGGTGCAGCAGCCGCCGCAGCCTGGCGGCCATGAGGTGCGGCAATCGTGGTTTTCCTTCGTATTAAAATTGACCACGGCCAAACGGGCATAGTGGCGATGGACGCCCCGGGGCGGAACCGGAGCCCGGTCAAGGGGCTCCACCGAGGCGTCGGCGCTGCGGGCGGCGAATACCCACCAGTCGCCGCTGTGGAACTCTGTGCCGACGCCATCCAGATCAAACTTGATCTGCACCCCGTTTTCCAATTCCACCCAGGTGTCCGTCGCCCGCACTGTGATTAGGCCGCTGCCGCCCATGTCCCAACGTTTGACGCGCAAGTGCCGCCTGGCGAGCGAGTCTTTGTTCTCTCCAAAGTGGCACAGATCGTTAGTCAGTGGGGTATCAAGGATGATGGTCCGCGTGTCGCGGTTGACGGTGATCTTGCACATCAAGCCGCGCCGCTTGGCCGGATCATTGCCTTCACCGCACAGTTCATAGTGGTCGTCGAGGATTTCCACCCAGTCGCCGTCGTTGAAGCCGAGTACCGCATCCCGCCCTAGACTGTACAACTTAAGTTCCTTGCAGGAGACGACTTCCTCCACGCCGCTTGCGACGCTGGCATTGTCGCGGGACCATTTGAAATCCGCTGTGCCCACAGGACCGCCGTTATGGATTTCGACGCGGTACAGCTGGTTTTCCAAGCCCCGGTAGCCGCCGCCCAGGGGCATTTCGCAGGGGTCGGTGTCTTTGGCGGTGCTTTCCGCCGTGGTGGAAAGACGCCCTGCCGAGGGGGTGATCAATTTGCTCCAGTTCTTGATCAGGGGATCCGGGGTCGTGCAGAGGGTGTCCGTGTCAACTGCGAGCAGACGCACTTGCCACACGGTTTGAAGCCGTGCGGTTGTATCGACTCCGACGGCCTTCTCCACCAGATCAGGATCTTCGACGTGGGTTACTTCCCGCTGCCAGACTTCCAGATAGACGAGATGCGTGCCCTTGCCGGGAAGTTCAGGAGGTGAGGGAAAGTACGGTTGATTCTTCGAATAATCCAGCGCTTTCGTGCCGCGCTGTTCGGCCAGCACGGGGTCGAACTCTAACTTCCCCTCACCATGGTTTTCCGCCAGGAGCCCGTCCACATACATCCGTCCCACGCCAATGGCGAGTTTGCCATCGGTCAGGATGTGGATCTTGAACGCATCAGGGGTTTGCGGGGAAACCACTGCGACGCCCCGGATGCCTGGCTTCGCTTGCACACCGAGGGTGTCTATGGTTTCAGCCCTTTGCCTGCGGTCCAGCGCTTCCGCCCATTCGTTCCAGTCGGCATCCAGCTGCACCCGGCCTTGTTGCATCAGCACGGCGGAGTAGTCGTTGTTGGGGTCGAAACGTCGACGGCTGTAGTCACCGCTCATGGGGTTCTCTCCTCAATGTTTTGGCTTTTTCTTTTGGTGTCCTTACAAGGCAGCACATGATCCCGGCAGATCAACTGCCAAAAATGATCCCGGCCTCCAGTCCGAACCGAAGATACTCCTCCAGCCTCACCCGCAAGTTGGTTTCCCGTTGCGCTTGATACAGGCCATGCATCACGCCCATCTCGCTTTCATCATGGGCGCCGCGGCGGATTTTGCCCGAGGTACTTTCTCGCAATTGGCAATAACCCACGTCCCCGTAGTGCAACGACGTGAAATGGGGGCCGGTTTCCAGGTCGCCGGCTTGCGGCTGGCAGAGGTAGCCATGCGGAGTCCGCGAGCCGGCCGGCACATAGGAAAAGCGCAGGCAGCCTTGTTGCAGCCGGTCCGCCCACACCGACGCCTTCCAGGTTTCACCGGCCGCGGCCAACGCGGCGGCGAAGATGGAATCACTGGCGAGGGTTAACTGTCGGGTGTGGACCTTACCAATCACGGTGCAGCTTTCCAGGCTCATGGCCGCGCCTGGGGCCAGCGGATCTGAGCCTGGCCCCCGATAGGCAATGAGCTCTTGGTTGCTGGCATCGATGATGCAGTCCTTCATTGCAAGCGTGGCATCGGCGGCGATGTGCAAAGGTGCGCTAATGCAGCGCTCCATCTCCACCGAGGCAAAGGCGTGGCTCACCACCAGGCAGGGGTCATCGGCTTGCTTGTTGGCGCGCGGACCTGGCACCAAGGTGCAATCGCGCAGAATGAGATAGCGGGATTCGACATCCGAGTAGGCAGGCAGGGTGAGCGTGCCTCCGGCGATCACCCAGCCGTCGAGGATCAACGTGGCTTTCGCGCCGAGGTCCAGCGCTATGTCGCCGTTTGACTTCAGGAGGGGCCTTGCGCCATTGGCGGCGCGAAGTTCCAAGGTCTTGCCGGGATCGACCTTGATGCTGGGCGTCTCCTCGTAGCGGTGGCTGTCGGTCGCCTCCAGCGACTCCTTTTCGCCGCCGTCTTTAGGCGCTTGATCAAGGAGTGGCTGCAAAGGCTCTCCACCCTTCACTTGTCCAAACAAGTGGACATCAGAGTCGCCGCGCTCGTATTCGCCACCGCCGATGGCAATCGTGAAACCATAATGAAAGCTCGTCAGCGGCGTTGACGCTGGCGCGTCGGCAAAGGCGATGCGTCCGAGCACGGGGTCGATGGCTACCTGTCCACTGCCGGCGGGGGGCTGATGGGCCCAGTCAATGACCTTGCCGCCGCCATCCTTGATGTCGCTTAAATTGCAGATGCGGATTTGCTCGCGAGGGACGGGTTGCGGCGGATTGCCTGCCAATTCAAGGAGCAGGCTCTTGCCGGGGCCGTAGTAATCGTCGAGATGGGTTTTGAGCCAGCGGCGTCCCAGCGGTAGCGGAACATTGCGCGGTTCGGCGAGGTGAGTGATTTCCTCCTCGGTCTCCGGGTTATTGTAAAGGGGCATGTCGCTACCGAGCGAATTGAAGCGAAAATACCGACCGCCGCCAAGCACGGGATCGGCTGCGGCCGGCGAACGGGTGAGGGGGAAAGCGCGTACTCGCCACAGGAACACCCCGATGTTGGGGATATTGTGGCGTGCCGCGCCAGCGTCGATGCGACGCACATCTATCGTATGAGCGAGGGTGTCGAAGGCGGTATCACGCCAAAGCAAGCGTTGCCAGTCACGCAGGTCAGGCGCGTAATGAACTTCAGGGCGGACATGGTTCATGTATTGCGTCCAGCCCAGTGACTGAAAGAGTTCCACCACCCGGGCAGGCCAGTCGGTGACGTCACGCGCCATTTGTTCGAGCATAGCCGCAGTGCCCTTGCGGCGTCGGTAACGGATGGTGTTGGCAACGTCGGCACGCGGCGAGGACACCTTGGGCACGACGCCATGCAATCCGCGATAGCCTATGAGGTCGCCGATGTAGGGTGCCACCCAATCGGCGCAGGTCTCGATGAATTGATCGTCGTAAAGTTGGTCGAGGTTTTCCTCTAATGCCGCCACTTGGTTCTCGATCAACGATAGCAAGTCCCGCAAGGGATAGCCTTGCTCCGCATCTCGGATACGATAGATAGCGGGAAGCAATTCGTAGAGGCGGTCTGCGTTCTTACTCACAGCATTACTTCCAAGGAATCCAGCGGGTCTGCATGGAGCAGCAACAGTTCAGCAGCCGTGGCGTTGCCCTGCTTACCCACTTGTGCGGGGGATGGCGTCAGTCGCTCTTTCAAATCCTCGGTGTCGCCGTCGCGATAAAAGCGATCCAGGTCTATACCCAACACACCCTTCACCTTTTGAGCCACAGCAATGACCTCAGACCTCGCTACGGTTTGCGCGAAGTCGCGTGCATCGAAGGAAAAGGCGGCGCGCAACGCGGCTTCCACATCCTTTAAGACGTGACCGATGTCGTAGTCGGGGGCGGCCTTGACGCGCAGCCCCACACGGAAAAATGCCCGCTGGTAAGCCTTCAATTCGCAACGTACCAGCGGGTCGCCGCTTTCCTTGAGAGCTTTGAGCAGTTTGGTAAGTGTTGGGGAGCCTGTCGCCGGTTTCGTTCCGCCAATGCCGCCCACGGTAACGAAGATGGTCCGCCCTGCGCGAGTGTTGAGCACAGTGGCTTGTGCCTTGGCGATACCGGTATAGGCGCGAGCGAAGTCTTCGTAATCCCTCACCGAGACGACTCGCCCCAAGGTACGCACGCCCAACGGCAAGTTCCGGCGCGCGTCCTCAACGCTGTCCGCATCCACGCCTCCCTCGGTGGGTAGTGGATTGCTCACGGCCTTGAGCCCCAGCGGCCGGGTAAGCAATTGCGAGATTTGCCCCGCCTTCAAATCGCCCGCCACGCCGATGCCTTTGCGATATACAGCGCGCAGGTTTTCCTGCCCAGTGGGCAGGCGCGCGCCGTGGCGTCCGTCGCCGAATTGGATCTGGCCCGCCCCGTCTTCGCCCACCCGCAACACATAAGCGCGATCGTCCACTCCGGCTTGGTGGAGGGTGGTCGCTTCGTGCCAAAGGATGTCGTTAACCCGCACTTCCAGTGCAGCCTTGGCGCCAGTTTCATTCTCGGTGCCCACGAACGTAAGCGGTGCGTGTTTAAGTTGATAGCGCTGATGGGATTGCTGCGCCGAACCACTGCCGAGGATTTGGTGCACTGTCTCGCCGTGGGTGGCACCGGCGACGTTTGCGTAAATAGCGACGGTCTCGAGTTGATAGCTGTAGACCAAACCCTGTTCGAAGGTCAATATTGAGACATCACCGTTGGGCATGACCGACTTGAGGGTTACGACTTCGACTTTTTCCGCCGTACTGTTCTGCAAACGACCAGAGACGATCAGCTTTCGCCCCGGCAGCAGCCCGTCAACCCGTGTATTGAGCTCCACCTGATTGCCGTTTACGGCCGTGTCTTTGGGGATCTCGGCGAAATCCAGTATCTCATTCTGGGCGAACACCACGGTGCTACGCAGCTTTTCGTTGAAATCGGCCAGATGTTCGCCCTTGAGTTTCAGCCGGGTCGTCTTGCCGGTCAGGGTGAAGCAGGCACGGGAATCTTCCACCGCCAGGTCGATCTGATAAAGCTCGACGGTTTCCGGACTTGACAGCACTAACCAACTGTCAAAGCCGGGGACGATTTGCGGATAGCTTGCATCCAAATGGACGGTGTGAATGTCCCGGGGGAAAAGCGCGACTGTCGGGATGATCTGCTCGGTGTGGCCCGGCGGCGTCCAGTATAGTTGGATAGTCGCCACACCAGTGTTCTCATAAAACTCCAACCTGATGTTATATTTTTTGTCCTGATCTAGCCAGATCGAGCCGTCGTTGTCGGCAGCAGCATGATCGGTCCAATTGTTGACGATTAACTGGTTGTCTACCCATAGCCGCACACCGTCGTCGGAGCGGGTGTGGAACAAGTGTTCGCCGGAGACAGGGGATTGCAACCAGCCGGTCCAACGCACTGAAAAATTGTCACTACCGATTACATCTGGAAACGGCGAATCGTTGATCCATTTAAAGTTGATCGTGGCGTCGTTGCGAACCCGCTTGCGTTGGGTCAGGTTTCTAGTGTTGAAGTATTCGGCGTAAAGACCGCTGCCCGTGGCCCCGTCGGGTGGGTCGGACATCCCAGCGATCGTGAAGCCTGGCCATTCGGTGGCGGCCATGGGTTGGCCAGCCTTCAGACCCAAATAGCCGCGCTTAATCTCGTCGGACATCACCCGCCAGTCGGGGGCGTTGTAGCCAAACAGCGAGGCCCGCAGGCGCATGGCGTAAACCGTCGGATTTTGCGGCGGAAGTGTATAGGGCATGATCGCGCCCAAGCCCCGGTCTAAGGTGACCTTGGTACGGTCGGCGGCGGCATCGGTCTCCACCGCAGCGACCCTGCGGAAATCCCAGGCTTTGCTGTCCGGGTCTTTCTTGCGTTCCTCGCCGACGAATAGCAAGGTATCACCGGGCTTGAGGCGAGTAGCGGTGCCGCGAAAATAGACCACCGTGTCGCCGGACACGGGCGACTTCAGTTCGCTCATTTTCGGCTTCAAGGCATTCCACGCCGGCCGCGCCTCAATACTCTCCGACGTCTCGAAGATTTGCGGTTTCTCGTCGGGGCCCGGCACACTTTGCGCTTGGATGCCGGCGGGCAGCTTCACCTTGTCGGGCACGCCGGAGGCCTGTTTAGGTTCGCTGCTGGCGGGTCGTGCAGATGGGCCTAGTATGATGTTTCCAACTGTTGGGATGTAGGCTTCTTTGGGTTCGCTGCCAGCGGCTTGTGGTGGTGGCTCCTGCAGCGTAAAGGCCAGATAGGTTTCCGCCGCGACCCCGGGCTTGAGGCGATAGCCGACGAGACGGGCCAATTCGCTAAAGGACAGCCGCTCGCCAGCGGTGCGCAGGTAGGATTCATTGGCGATGCGTTCCTGATAGAAAGTGAGCACATCCGCCATACACGCGTATGCGTCCAGCAAAGCAATGGAGAAATCGTCCGTGTCGCGCGTGCGTAATTTGGCAACGGCGCGTAAGTCCTTCGACGACAAGCCCGCCAGCAGAGTCGCGAGTATTTCGCCATGGGTGCCGATGCGATAAGCGATGGCCGAAAGCCCCGGACGATTGTCGAGCACCGACGGTGACTGGACGCCCGTGCCCACGCAACAGCCGCAGGTGTCTTGGGTTGAGGATGTGCCGTCGCTCATTTGCCGCCTCCCATCGAAAGCTTCAATACGCCGCGTTCGGGGAAGTTGGGGTCGTTATCGAGACGTGCGACCTCCAGCCGTCCCAAGGTAAGCACACCCTCTGCCAAAGGTTTGGGATCTGGCGCTCGCAGACGCTGGAAGGTGTCGATCACCGCCGAAGCCACGCCTTCGATCCCCTGGGCCGCTTCATAGAGCTTGCTGAGATAGACCGGCTGTCCGAAGCTGAAGTTGTCGGGATGGAACAGCGCCGGCCGGCCGTCGGGGAGCCAGCGGTTGCTGAACACACGCTTCAACGCCGCGCGCACGTCGGCGCGGAAATAATCCGGCTTGACGCACACCGTCATGGCCAACATCAGGGGCACGTAAACTGGGCCGTCCACTTCCAGATCGTAACCGGCCATGCGGTAGCGTTCCACATGGTCGCGGATGGTTTGCTCATAGGCGGCATCCACCTCACCGCCGCCCTTCCGGTCTAAAGTGAGAAATACGGTGTGCCAGCTGCCGGTCCAGCGGAAAGTGGCCGCGGCGCGTTGCACACTCGAGTGGCGTTCGGTGACTGCGGCATAGTCCGCCGGGGTGACAGCGCGCTCTTGTTTGCGGAAAGCTTCGGGGGCGTCGCGCTTGATATCTTCGGCGCTTTCCGGATCGCTGCCACCCTGGGCCGGAAGAGGATTGTCCACCCGCAGCAGTCGCGCGTCTTCGCTGACGATATGAGCCAGGGACTCCGCGCCGATGTTACCCGCCGTCCCGTTGCCGATGCGGTAGGTAGCGGTGAAAGAGGTGTCGACATTAGGTCGTTTGCCATGGATGTCATCGCCGAAGCGTAGATAGGCGCTGCCGTCATGCTCGCTCTCCACTACGAATTCGTTGGCCTCGGCGGTGCTGCCCAAAAGATCGCGGCGCGGCAGCCATGGGCTCTTTTGGGACTTATAGGTGCCGGTCAGGGTGATGGCGGGACGGGCGCGGCGCGGAGCGGCGGCGGTGATGAGCGCGGCGGCATCGGCCAGCGGATAGACCCGCACTCGTCCGGCCACTGAATCCAGCTTCATACGGTATGCGGCCACCCCATCGGATGCCGACCATAGCCCGTCTCCGCCCTGCACCGCCACTGGGCCTGCCCGGAACATCAGGCCTGAAGCCGCCAAAGCGCTCTTCAGATCCGATGAGAAATTGTTCGCTGTTAATGCGCTAACAATGGCTGTCGTCGCATCCATCTCAACGAGGGGGTCCATGACCAGCGGCAAGTATTGTGTGAGGGGACGCTCCCGCAGGCGAGGTCGGTATCGCGGCGGGACGTCTTGCAAGGGCAGGCGCTTGCAAGCCAAATCCGCAGCGGTTGGCGCGTATTTCAGCCGCGAATCAGTGACTGCGCCGAGATCTTCGTCGACCACAGTGCGGCCGTGATCAGCGAGTACAATGTTGCCGTAGGCGACGCTCACCGTATCGAGATAGGTTGCCACGTGATCCTTGTCTTTGTCAGTGAGGGAGGAAAGGCACAGCGGGAAGGCCAAAGCATCCTCCTCAGCCCACCGGATTTCGGTGACTTCCACAGGACCATCGTTAGGCTTTTCGAGAAATAGACCGCCAGCGGGATCCTCGGTGGGCTGCACATGGGTGAGGCGCACCGCTTGGCGGTGCGTCTGGTCCGCATCTTCGACCCGACCCGTGCGCGGATTGCATATCTCTGCAAACACCAGCACGTCGCCCGCCTTGAGCTTTGGATGCTTGCCCCAGAGCGTCGCCGCCGTCGCCCCCTTGGGCAGGCAACATTGTTCTTCGCCCCACGTGTAAAACCTGAAACGCTCGTGGCTCTTATAAAGCAGAGCGTCTTCAACCGTCTCAAACACCATGGCACCGCGCGCCAAGGCCTCCTGCCAGGCGTCGCTGGCGGGGCCGATGCGCTCTGGAAAATCTTGCGCGCGAGTGAGTAGTTGGGTATGCGCTGGGATAAGCACGCCATCGTCATTGACAAACACCCGCGCCCACACGCGGGCATTGCACCCTTCATGCACGGCGTAGTCCACCAACCGCGCGTGGCGGCGCAAGGACACCCGCTTGCGCGCCGTGCCCAAGTAAGCCTCGGTGGCAACGGCGTCCTGCCGGTAGGAGAGTTGGTCGCCCACATAGGCTAACAATTCCACCAACATAACGCCGATGTCGGCCGCATTGCTGCTGCGCCAGTCTGGTATGAGCCCACTCAAACGATCGAGCATCAGGCGACGGAAACTGGCGTAATCCTTCGCGAGATAATCCAGGCGCGGGTTGACGATCGGCAGTTTGGGACAGGATGCGTTCTGGGCGCAATCGAAATCTGGATCGCACTGAACTTTGAACGAGAATTGTATTTCGCAAAGCAGTGGGTCGAACCCCGCCGATGGCGCCTCGCTTCCTTTACCACTCACTAGCCGCAAGGTGTAAATGGAGAAGTCACCGTAATACTTGGTACGGATCACCATGAACAGGTCGGGGGGAGTAAGGCCCTCTATAAGGCTTGCCGGTTCCCCTGCGGGTAAGGCATTGGCGGTATGCGCCCATTGGATAGCGACCGTCCTGATTCGATCCCCACCTTCGATGAGGAAATTGTCTTGGGTCAGGGTCGCCGGGACGGTCCTTAGGAATTTTACGAACAGGGTGAGTTGGCGTGTGGAATCTCCTGGGATTCCGCTGTCCCGCACTTCCAAATATTCCAGACCGTTGAGGCTACCATGGAGCTTGACGGCTTCACGGCGGCGTTCGCCACAGCAGAAATATTTCATGGCGCGCTCCCCTTCGCGGTGAATTGCGCCACACCACGATTCTGGGTTCGTCGTTCGATATATTGCACGGTGACCAGCAGTGCGCTGTCCTGAGCTTCCACGTCCACCGCCTCGACGGCGATAAGGTCGCCGAGCCATTGCTGCAAGGCACCCTGAACCAGGAATTGCGTGGTGGCTGCCACTTCGGGGCTGGCAGCAGCGAATACTAGATGCCTCAAGCCGCTGCCGAAGCCAGGCCGCATCACCCGTTCGCCCGGCGCAGTGAGCAAGACCTGTTCGATGAGGTCGCGGATGTAATCGGATGTATCCGCCTGAGCGGTGCGTCCTCGACCGTCGAAACGAAATGGGTAATCGATCCGGCTCATGTCGCCATCACCCTTGGCTGTACTACCAACGGCAGCAAACCCGTCCCTGTGGGCACGCACACCGCCTGGCTGATCTGCAATACCACCGGCGCGCCGCCTGCTAAAACCCGCACCGCTCCCGACACCCATTGAGCGCTGACGCAGGGCGGGTTGGGCGTGCCGGTGAGCGCGCAACCAGCAATCGCATAGGGCGTGGCTTGTGTCACGACCGGTTGCCCACTCAATAGCACACGAGGGAACGGCGTCAGCGGGGTCGCAGGGCCCGCGTGCATGCAAGTGACCGTGGCACCGAGATGGAGAATTGGGGCTGGCATCGGGGAGTGCTCCTCAAATCACAGTCAACGCGCCGAGGTTGATGTCCACCGACGGGCCCATCATGTTGATGATGGCTCCCTTGCCATTGGAGATGATGATGCCGACATCGCTCACCGATATCATGGCGCCCGTGGTGGTCTGAATTTGTATGCCGCCGGTGGGGCCGGGAACGTCGCTGATGACGATGCCATTCTTGAGGGTTGTCTGTAACGTAATGCCCGGCACTGCCGGCGGCACAGTGCGCGACAGCACGGGGACCTCCGCCGCCGTGCCCCAGAAGCAGCCAACCCAAATGGGATAGTCTGAGTTGCCCTGCTCGAACTCCACCCACACGCCGGCGCCAATCATTGGCACGGCAAACAGTCCCGTGTTGATGCCCGCCCAAGGGGCGCAGGGCATGGCCCAACTGGACAACGCCACATTGGACACGTCGGGGACCATTACGAGAAGGCGACCGACTTGCATGGGATCGATGTTGTTCACCACGGTGCCTCGATACTTGCCGTAATATTTTTTTTGCTCGCTCATACAGGTACCTGCGGCACGGTGGACAGCAAGCCATTGCGCACCAGCGTGAAGTTCTGTTTATAGTCACCGCGCTTGATGTTATGGGTGACACTTTTGACGTAATACAGTCCGTCAAACGCAGCCCCTGCACCACGCACGCCCACCAGTTGCCGAGCCTTGAGTACGCGACCGTAACGCACAACGTTGAGACTGCCGGTGGCTGTTACCGCATCCGCATGTTGGGAGGCATAGGCCAACCCCGTCATTACCGCGCCAAGGGGCGAAAGCTTGGCCGTATCGTCGAGGAACTTGATTTTCGGCGGCAGCGGGGGCACTGCGCCCAAGGGCGGGTTCAGCGGCGTGATGTCGGGTATCGGAATGGGGATGGGGATTTTGGTGGCCTGGTTCTGGATGAACACCACCGGCATTTCCTTGGCCTCCTTGTCGAAACTGAAGGACAGGGATTCCACGTTGGTGTGGGCGTCCATGTCGGTGTTGAGGGCCGGCTGAGCCGGGCCTACCTTTATTTCCGGCCCCCAGTAGGCGCGGCTGGTACCGGGGACAGGGCCGGGATCCATATAGAACACATAGCCGGCCTCAAACGCCAGTTGTTTGACATAGGCGTAGTCGGTGCCTTGCTGGCGCGGGATGCGTTCGATGGGAATGGGCAGGTCTTCCACCACGCTAGGTATGGTCAGCGGGATCACGCCCAAGGCGGCATATTTGGCCAGCACCGCCAGCACCCGCACCACCGGCGGCATGGCCGGATAGGGAATGCCGTCCAATTCGATGAAATCCATCAACGCGCTGAGGTCTTTGCCCTTCACCACCAGGGTGGATTTCCCGCCGGTGCCGAGACGCACCTCGTGATGGGTCATGACGCCGTCCATGAGCACCTCGGTGTTGCCGCCCATGACGGCCACGATCACCACCCGCAGGATGGGGATGATGTTGCCGCCGGTCAACAGAAACAGGGTTTGCAGGGGCGAGCGCTTGGATAATGTGAAAGTGAGTTCGAATCCGCTTTGGGTGTCGCCCCCGGTCACTATCACCTGCACCTGCTCCAGTGCCTCTATGACCTCGCGCGGCGCAGGGATGGGCACGGCTGGGCCGATGTACAACTGGAGGTTGACGCCTTTAAGCATCGCTGCCTCCCGGCATGCCTTCAGGCAAGGTGATGACGATCGTCGTTCCCGGTGTCTCCGTGAGTTCATCGGGGCGCACCGCGCCATTGGCGTCGCAAAGCCGCCAATACAATTCTGCATCGCCCAAAAACCGGTCCGCAAGGTTGTCGAGGCGGTCGCCCTGCACCACCAAGTATTCCTGCACCACCGCGAAATTCTCCGGCGGCGGCACGAAGCGCCGCCGCAGATACGCCACCGGCTCCTGTCCCGGCTGTTCCAGCGTGGCCAGCGGCACGCTGTGATAGCGGCTGTTGGGCGGGAAGCGGGAGATGTCCAGCACACCTGCCTCCAGCAAGGCCTTCAAGGGATCGTTCATGGCAAGCCCTCCAAACCTAAGGAAGCCAGCGTGGCGCCCGGCGCCTTGCCTGCCAGGGACTCCTTGTTCCTGAGATAACTCATGAACAGGCTGCCGCCCCTGTGGCTGAAGCCGAGGTCGTCCACTGATAACACCCGCAGGCCGATGCTGACCTTGGCGCGGATAGGGTTGAGCAGAGGATCGAAGGCCTCTTCCGTCACCGAAAACTCAGTGACGCGCACCGGCACTGCGCGCTGCTTGCTCCACACAAAGAGGGCAAGCGGCGATTCCATGGGGATGATTTCCAAGGCACCGCTCCCGGCCAACGCATTGTTGGCCTGCAGCGCGGCGCTGGTAGGATAGACCAGAGTTTCCAGAGCCGCCAGTTGCGGATGAATTCCGTTTTGAACCACGTTTCGGTTCGTGTCGGGAAACTCCAGTTGATCCGTGGCATCGATCTCCGCTTCCAGCTTGAAGGTTTCCACCGGCGGCCCCTTCAAGCGCAGGGCCTCGGAGCGGTCAGCGCCCTCGGCCGCGATTGCCTGCATCTGCAGCGAGCGGCTTAGGTTGTCCGGGTTATATTGCAGCGAGATGACGCGCAGCACCTGACCGCTGCTGGGGTCCAGCAGCACGACGCCAGCCTTCAGTAATCGTGGAGAGTTGGGGAAGGACGTCATGAGGCTGGCTGCTCCTCTTCCAGGGGCGGCAAGGCGGGCCGCCGCGTCGGCTTGCGGTCTTGCTCAAAGTCGTAAAAGCAGCTTTTGCCCAGGTGTTCGATTAGCAGGCGTTCGCATTCCTGGCCGCGCGCCTGCTCGGCCTGTCCCGGCAGGTCGTAGGGTTCGACCAGCCATAGCTGGTTGGCGAGCTTCTCGGCACGGCCAACCGGCGGATTGTCGAGAGCTTCACCGAACAGGTCCGTGTAGGGCGGACCGAAAAAATTGCGCCAGTACAACCCCGTCAGGCCTTCGCTGTAGTCGCGCAGGGTGTGCGTGCGCTTTTCGATCGCACCTTCCCGCACCCAGCGCACGCTTTTGCGATGGATGTCCTCTTCGTAGGCGGCAATCGCCAGTGGCGAGTCGAGGAGCTGCATCACCGCAGCGATCTGGCCCGCATGATTGGCGCGCCAGGTCTTGTTGGTGGCTAGCTTCTTGGGCGTGAACCAGCTCAGTGTGCCCAGATAGGATCGCCGGCCCGGCTTGTCGGGCAGGAGATAAAGTTGCTGTCTTTCCTGCACGTCCGCGACATTGATCTTTCCTTCACGGTCATAGAATGTGACCAGAGTATCGAGCCAAGCGCCGGCCACGATTTCGTTATTAGCAAGCGATGTCCCGTAGCGGGCGGGGACAAACCAGCGGAAGGTCTCAAGGCACAGGCGTAACAGATCGCGCACGGTCGCCGCAGCGGGCCTTCCCGGTGGCAGTGCGATATCGGTAACCAGTTGACTCATCTGTTGTATCTCCTAGGGATAGCGAATGACCGTGGCCTTGCCTTCTTTTTCAAGCCGTGAAGTCAGCTTTTCGAGGGGGGCGGACAGCGAGGTCGCTCCGCCCGCGGCCTTTTCGGAGCGGAAGACCACCTCGATGTGACCACCGAACTTGTCGACATAATCAAGCATCTCTACCAGGTTGCCGGTGAGCGACATCTCCTTCCATCCCTTGACCTCCAAGAAGTCGTAGGCCTTTCCCCAGATCAGTTCCGCGGGGTTACCTTTCACGGCATCGGGGATGAAGCCGCCGGCCTGCTTGCCGCCCTTCATCATTACTGCGGTGTTCTTCTCGTATTTCAGCACCGACAGGACCTCCTGCTCGAAGGCGCCGCCCGCGCGCTTGTTCTTGATGATGCCTTCATAGAGGCGTTCCCATTCGGGGTCGATCACGTTACTGAGGCGTGGGAACAGCTCGGGGTGGCGGAATTGATATTCGATCCAGCGTTGCATCTTGTGCTCGGCGGTGCCGAGAATGAAGCGCGTGCCGGTGATGATGTCGGCGCGCAACTTGCCGATCGGAATCTTCTCCCCCTTACCGAGGAGCCGCGCTGCTTCCTCCAAGGGCCCCTTGAGTTTGAGAGCGATCTTATCGAGAACGTCGAGGTCGGCAGGCATGAGCCTCTTTCCCTGATTGACGGTCTTGATGATGCGTTCGAGCTCGGTGACGTCCTCGGCGTGGAGATGGCCGGCGACGCGGAATATGGCCTCGATCTCCTCGGCGCGGCGGCCAGTTGTAAGCGCAACCTTCTCGATTACCTCCGGCAGTTTTTTCCCACCGCGCAGGGCTGAGCCGGGAACGAACGGTATAATCGCGCCGATGCCCATGAGAACACGATCGCTCGTTTCCAATTCGTGCCCGGTCAGGCTAACGCCCGTAGCCGCCTGCGTGGCATCGCCAATGTCGCCGATTATCGGGATGAAACCAACGAGAGTTTCTACTGCAAGCTCGCCCAGGGTGTAGCGGGTGCGGTCCAATTCAGGGAAATACTCGACGGTCGGCCTCGCCTCCTCACCCACCCGGATGATGGTGGCGAGCACGGGACTGATCTTTTGCAGGTACACGGCGACTTCGTCCGGGCTCCTGGTCAGGAAGGCGGGATCGTCGGTGTGCGCATACGCCCACTCGAGCACGGCACTGGTCAGGGCGTTCATCGCCTCACCGCGCAGCGGGCTCTCGGTGAGCAGGTAGGCGGGGCCAAGGCTGCGGAAGACGACACCGGCCTCATTCCAGCGCTTCTTCGCCCATTCCCAATACTCGTCGAGTTTCGCGTTTACCGCCGCGTCGCGGGCGGCGTCACGGCGGGCTGCCGTTTCCTCCTCGACCTTTCGCCTTGCCTCGCTCTTGATCGCGCCGATGAGCATGGGGGTGTGAATGCGCTCAAAGACCTCCCACGGGTTGGTTGCGGCGAGTTGTTCCTCGTTCTTGCCCTGCATCCAATCGAGCAGTTTGAGAACCGCGTGCTGGATGAGCTCGCGATCGCGCGTTTTGATCTCGGGTTTGGCGATCTCCGCCTGCTTCATGCGGACAAAATCGAGGTAGATGTCGGTCTGGGTCCGGCGCGGAATAGGCTTGTCGGCCAACTCGCTCTTCTTTCCGCTGGGAAGTGCACCGGGTTTGCCGATGTCCTCCGCGCGATAGAGCCGTCCGGCGTGGGAGGTGATGTAGACCCAGATATTGGGCGGTTCCTTGAACCAGCCGCTCAAACGGGCGTTCACCTGCGCGGCGACCTCCTTGCGTGTCATGCCGCCGACGGAGACCACGCCAAGGTGCTCCATCACGATATTGCCCTGCAGATCGAGCTGATAGGACCGCGACAAGTCTTCTTCCTTGTGCCAGACGGCGACGACTATTAATTCAAATGTATCGCCCGGATCGAGCCGGGTCGTCTCGTCGGGCTGACTGGTGGATATCGCCTGTTCGCGCGCCTTGAAGCGCTCCCCGCTCCGGCGTGTTACCTCGACCGAGGCGCGCGCCGCTTGGAGCATCTGTCTCTCTCTCAGCAGCGCCGAGATCTTCAACTCGATATCGGAGGGTCTGAGATTGCGCACCTTTACTTGTCCGAGCAGCGGCAGCGTGATCTCGTAATCCTTGTTCACCACGATGTCCACGTCTTTCTCGAATTCAAAGCGCGCCTCGTGTTCCTGGGCCAGGGCGTTATAGACCTGGATGCGAATCGCGTCGCCGGGCGCAAGCGGGTCGCGCTGCTGGCGTTCGCGGTTCCACATCCGCCGAGCTTCGTCCCACATCATGGCGAAGCTGGGCTTGAGCACCTGCGGCAGGTTGTCTTCGAGCCTTTCGCGATTGATCCCCATCAGCGCATGCATGCGTTGCTGGGGCGGCATCTGTTCGAGGATGTGCAGGGCCTCCCGCGCCTCGTCGTCGGTGATGACGAAGTCGAAGCCCCACAGATTGTAGGACAGCAGCCGGGTGATCTTGCCGAGGTCCGCAGTCTCGCCCGCCACCTGTTGCTTGATAATGTTGAGCCACGGCCGGTATTGCGTCGGCAGGTTGTCCTCGAGCCGGGCGACATCAATCTGGCTCATCGCCGATATCCGTTCAGTGCTCGTCATGCTCTCGATCAGTTCCAGCGCCTCCATGGCCTCGGCGTCGGTGATGACGAAGTCGAAGCGCCAGAAGCCGTAGGAGAGCATGGTGTTGATGCGCTCGATCTTCGCTTCGAAGTTGAACTGGCCGATGGGCTTGCCGGCGCTGACATCGACGGGCTTGCGCGCCAGCGTTTTTTCGCCCGCCGCCTGCTGCTGCACGACATGGCTCAGCTCATGGGCGAGCAGGGCTTTGCCCTGTTGCGTTCCGGGCGCATACTGCTGCGCCCCGAACACGATGTGCGCGCCGACCGTATAGCCGAGCGCACCGATCGCCTGCGCGGACGTGGCCGCCTGGGTGTCGGTATGCACCCGCACGTTGCGGAAGTCACGACCAAAGCGCGCCTCCATTTCGCCGCGGGTCGACGGCTCCAGCGGCCGGCCGGGCGCGTTCACCACCTCGCTGACGATAGAGGGTGCCGCGCCGCCGGCTTCGCTACTGGCCTTGCGTTGCAGTTGCACTGGTGCGCCTTTCTCTTTCTTCTTCTCTTGTTCCTTGGCCCCGCTCACCTCGCTGATCGGTTTGAGCTTCAACTCTTCATCCAATAATGAAAACGGCTTGGGTTTGTAGCCAAAACTCAGACTTGGCAATTGCAGTGGCAGCGCCGAAGAAGGCTGCTGCAATACCGGCATAGGTTTGATGTTGCCGAAGTCCGGCAACTTGCCGACGTTTCCAAAGGCGGCGCGGCGAAAGGCTTCTTCTTCTGCCTCTTGCCGTTTGGCCTCGAGCGAGCCGGGTTTGTAGCGCAGACTGGCGCGGAATTTCGCTTGCTCTTGGGCGATGCGGGCGTTTTCTTCCCGTAGCTGCTCGGTCTTGGTTTTAGCCGGCTTGTCGCCGCCTGCTTGTGGGGTGTAGGTGAAGGCAATCATGGCCTTGCTGGGATTGTCCACCGGGCCTTCGTAGGTGATTTTGACTTTGAGGCCGGGGGCAACCTTGTCCAGGGGAATCTCGGGGATTTGAAGCGGCAATTCCTTGTGGGACGCCGCCAGCCCTGCCACCACGCCCGCCGCCGCTGTGCCAGTGATGACCTTGCCGGGCAGGGTGTCGAGAAACTCTTCGCCAGCCTCTTTGATTTTCTTGCCAGTGCTGGTTTCAAGAAAGGCTTCGCCCAGCTTGCCTGCGGCTTCTTTGTATTTGTCTTCTTCGCTCTTGGGTTCCCCCCCCTCCTCGCGTTGCACCTGCGTGATGGGTATGCGGGAGAGCGACAGGGCCGTGGGCAGCGTGTGTCCGTTCATCACCGCATCGGCAGCACGGTCAGCTTCGCGTTCATAGGTGTCGTCCGGGGCGCCAACGCGCAAGCTGGTCTTTCGTTGCAACCAGGCGCGGTCATGGCTGTTGGGTTTGCTGGTAAAGGCGCGTTCAGCCATGGCCGTCACCTCGGGATCTGTCATGCTGCGGTTGGGCCGGTGTGTCGCGGGCACCGACGATACCTGCGATGGCCTGGGCCAAGGCGCCACCCAGTTGTTCGCTGGCGTAACCGGCTGGCAAAGTCACGGCGGCGCTGGCGCGAAACAAGTCGGCATCGCGCAGGATTGGCGCCGAACTCAGTTCGCGGGCCAAGGCGTCTTGCAAGGCAGCGCCTAGCGCGGCCTCGTTGATGTGGTCAAAGCCGCGCAGCACCAATTTCTCTATGTGCAACTGGATAACCGGCGCTTTGCTGTTCATTTCGGCGAACCTTTGTCGATGAAACCAGACGGGGCTTTCGGCCTGATTGCTGCTGTCATCCTCACTTCCAGCCTCCAATCTCCGCCTCGCTCAGCGGTTTCTCTAGTTTGGCGTATTCCATGCGCGCGGCGCGGGCCAAATGTGCCATACGCAGGCAGCCCCTATCCTCCGCGGCGAGGAATGCGGCATTGAGGGCGATGTTGCGGATATTGCCGCCAGCCACGTTCAGCCGAGCCAATTGGTCTAGCCTTAAGTCGGCGCGGGGCAGGCTGGCGGGAAAGATACGCTCCCAGATTTCTGCACGTTGAGCGGCATCAGGGAACGGGAATTGCGCCACGAAACGGATGCGGCGAAGAAAAGCGGTATCCAGCGACGACTTCAGGTTGGTAGTCAGTATGGATAAGCCGCGATAGGTTTCCATGCGTTGAAGCAGATAGGCAAGCTCGATGTTGGCGTAGCGGTCGTGGCTGTCCTTGACTACGCTGCGCTTGCCGAACAGGGCGTCGGCTTCGTCGAACAGCAGAACCGCGCCGCTGGTCTCCGCTTCGGCGAACAGTTGTTCGAGGTTTTTCTCCGTTTCGCCGATGTACTTGCTTACCACCGCGGAGAGGTCGATGCGGTAGAGATCGAGATCCAGGTCGCAAGCCAGCACTTCCGCCGCGAGGGTCTTGCCAGTACCGCTTTCGCCTGCAAACAGCGCGCTGATGCCGAGCCCACGTTCGCTCTTGGCAGCGAAGCCCCATAGCTCGTAGACCGTGGCGCGGTGGCGCACCTGGCGCGCAATGTCGTGGAGTATGGCGAGCTGGGCTGGTGGGAGGACCAGATCATCCCACCCGGCACGTGGGATGATAAGTTGCGCGAGTCGATTCAGTCCACCACGCGCGCGGCGGCGGCAGACCCGCCACAAGGTTTGGGAAGATGCGCCATTGTGCAATTCGATGCGCGCCTCTTCCGCGGCGGCGGCAATATCCTGGGTGGAAAAATCGAAATGGGCCGTGACGGGGAACAGCACCGTATCGTCGATGCCTTCCACATCCTCCAGGGCCGAGCGCCACAATGCGCGTTGTTCGACGACAAGTGGCTTGCGAATCTCCAGCACGACGCTGCGGTATTGGATGATGGCCGGCACGGTTCCGAGCACAATCATGGGGCAAGCCAGTTGATCAAGGAAGGTGGCGAGATGAGGGGATTGGCGGTCTTCCATTTCGATGATCAAGGCGCATCGATTGAGGACGCACTCTCTTGCCAAGAGACGCGCCAGCAATGTGCGCTCCTCGGGGTGCGGTGAAATGTCGTCGGCGCGTAACATCAAGGAGCGCAACCCCAGCGCGGCGCAAGCGTGGCTAGCCACATCGCGGGCACCGGATGGGTCCGTGGCACGCAAATTGATCAAGGGAAGGCTTCCCTGCACCCGGCTCCACGCACGGCATAGACGCTCGGCCTGCTGACGTTGCGAGTCTGGTAGTGTCTCCGCCGGAGGGAGGCCGCGCAGCAGCGGTGCCAGCCGTGGGTCCAGGGCGGGGATGCCCAGCAGATAGTGCAAGATGCTTTCGTCGATATGCAGCCGCGAAGCGGTGAGCCGTGTGGGGTCGCCGACCTCCACCAAATGCCAATAGCGCAAGGGCGCCTGCGGTGAGAGTGCGCTCCAGTGGGCTTCAGGCACTACCGCCAAAGCCAGGCCGAAGGTGGGATAATCGCAGCTGGCATCCTTTTGGAGCACCGCGCAGAGGTGGGTGATTCCCGCTTCCGTTTCGACGCCGGCGCATAACAACAATACGGCACGCTCGAAGGCGGAGAGCTGGAATTGTTCGCACAGGAAATCGAGGACAGGCGCGGTAACGGCAGATGTTGCGATCGTAATGTCATCGCCGTCACCCGTGGCCTTCCGCAGTAGCCTGCGCAAACCATCGAGTTCGCCGCTCAGCGCCTGCCGATTGGTCTCAATCCACCCATGTTCGTTTGGCGCGTTCATGCGGGAATATTCATCCGTTGCGTGGCGTCGAATTCAGGCGGCGTGACACCGCGATTCACCAATAGACTGTCCGCGCCGTCGATCCGCAGCCGTAACCATTGCGGCCCTGGGGCAAGCACTGGACATTCGAAATCGAGGGTTCCCGTTTTTACCGTGAAGTTGTTCGGCAAGACTTCCCGGCCGCCGGCGTTCAGGCTTGCCTTTTGCCCTGGCCGCACTTGCGGCGTGAATGCCAATGACACGGTGACCGCCCTCGTAACGGCATCGCGCACGGCGGTCGAACCGCCGATGTCCAGGCGCGGCGCTAGCAACAGGGGCAGTGAGTTAGTGCTACGCACTTCCGTCTCGCCCGGCCGTTTCAACATCACGGTAACCCTCAACATTCCGGGTTGCCAGCTGGCTTGCGCCGCCACATCGTCGGGCAGTGTGACAGAGAAGGTCTCACCGTTGGCGTTATTTCCCACATTCCGGTCGATGGGTTCGCCAAGGAGCGGATGCTCGAAACGCGCTACAAGGCTGCTGCCCTCCAGGTGGTGGCCTTGGAATATGAGCGTGTCGCCAAGCTGGGCCGCGATCTGGCGATTGGGCGGCTCGATGGCGGTGATCATGGGATAGGGCGGTATCAAACTGCCCTCGGCCACCACGCCGCGCTCGCGGCCGGTGACCGAATCCCGGGGGCCGCGGGTCAGCACCGGCGGCGCGCCGCGCGTCGCCCGCTGCGCCTCGATGAGTACCACCGAGAGATGATAGGCCGCAGTGGGGCGATAATGGGCTTGCATGGCCGACCACAGCTTGGACATCTCTTCGGTGCTGAGCGTCTCAGGGGTGATCTTGATTTGCTCCACTTGATCGGCGAGATCGGCGGCGGAGAGAGCCTGGAACGCAGGCGGCAGGATAGTACCGTCCACCGTGCCGGCGCTGAGCGCAGTGCGGATCGCCTGGCGGTCCAGCACTGGCGTCTCGTGCAACAAATGCATGGCGTAACCCAGCAGGATTTCACTATGCAGTTCTGCCGAGCCGTACGCGGTGAGCAAGTAATGGAGGTCCAATGCCAGCGGCGGATTGGTGAGCCGCGCACCCCGATCATCCCGCGACGGCAGCCTCGCGTTGCGCCAACCGGCGTTGGGTGTGACTTGGTGTAAGAACAAATTCAATTGGGAGCGGGCGTTGGTCGCATCGACCGCGATGGTATCGGGCGGCACAACGGTGATATCTACGTTGTTGCCCAACGCGCCCGTGATATTGTGATCGATCAGGCCGTTATTCAGCAGATCGCGAAGCACAGCGGTGACTGCGGCAAAGGCCAGCGGACTGCTCATTACGCGCCTCCGCCTCGTTTGAGATACTCGCCGAGGGAGAGGGTGGGTTTTGTTTCTGCCCGGGGCCGCGGCGCGGCAGGCGCTGATGCGATGTTTGCCCGTACTTCTATGCGGCCGATGGTAATGTGCACTGTGGGCACCGTCGGACGCTCCTGGCCCGGGATGTCGAACACGGACGGCGAGTTGCGGTCTTCAGCGATTTTTGCCTCGCGGTCAGGAACCAATGGCACCCACGATTCGTGCGTGAGCTCTTCTTCGTGCGCTCTCGTCGTAGCACCGAACGAAGAAGTAGAAGGCGCCACGCTTTCCTCCGATCTAACATTGGGAGAAACCGAGCGTGGTGCCACTCCAGTGAGGGGAGAGTTTGTGGGAAGACAGGCATTGTAATGGTGGACTCCGTCGCCATGAGCAGGGCCGTTTACGCTACCTAACGGCATCTCCACCAAAAGGGGAACGGAGAAAGACGCGACGGGGTGTTCCACAATCTCGTCGCTCTCAGAACGGTTCGGAATAATGGTCGCTAGGTCTTCCGGTTGGAAGGGCGATTGCGATGAAATGATCGAGTGTTCCGTTTCTTCACGGCTATCAGGAGGGCTCTGGCCAATCGACATCGGCCGTACGCCCTTAAAGGGAGAATGGGCAACTTGAGAGGGAGAAGTGTTCTCTGTCCTCACTAGCCGCTTGGCTTCGTAGTGTTCGGGCTCCGGGTTAGGATTTGGGGCAAGCCCGGGGACGGGAGGGTTCTTTCCCCCAGCGGACGTGGCTGCAACTGCCGCACCGTCCGAGGGGGCTACTGCATCCGCTACCGGCTCAAACAAACCGGGCAGCCTGGGTTCGATGATGGCTGCCGCTCCCTGACTGCGTTGTGCTAGGCGGATCAAGAAGTCGCTCATGTCATTACCCTTTCCAAATAGGCGGCGCGGCGGATCGGACTCAGGGCAAGGATGTCGGCCTCGGGCCACCCGTACGCGCGGGCCAGCACGTGCACTTCAGTCAGCAAGCGTTGAGCGCGGGCAGCCAATTCGTTCCATAGCACGTGAACGATGTCCAGCACGCTCTGCCAGCGGTGATCACAAGCTGGGCAGGTGAGATCCACTAGCAATTCGGCCTGCGGATCGTTGTCGGCAAGCGTCTGCGCGATGGGGACAGCTATCTCGATGGGCAGATCTTCGACCGGAATGACCAAAGAGTCCAACCATGCTTCGACCACGCAGCGGGTGAGCAGTATCCGGTGCGCCTCGTTGAGGTCTGGTGCTTGCGCCGCGGCCGCCAGGTCATAACTGTTCAGAGGTTTCAGGCACAATTCATAACCATCCACCCGAAGGGTTTGTTCTAAAGTTGCATTTGGCGATGCGCCGAGCAAGGTGCCGCAAGACAGCTCAAACTCGACGGCTTCATTACAGTGCGGGCAGCGGGTTCGGCCGGGCAGGCAATCGCCGAAAGTAAGCCGACGTAAAGCAATTAAATGCTGATCGCGCTGTCCTAGAGGCAGGGCGGCCAGTTCCCCATGTGAGGCAGTCGGCTCAGCCGCAGCTAGCAGCGCTAAAGCGCGGTCGACAGGGTGGTAGCCGCGGGCGGTCTCCCAGAGCGCTAGAATGTCGGAGCCGGCAAGAGCACGCATGGCTTCATACCTTACGCAGGCTCCGTGAAGCTGGGCTCACTAGGCTCGGTCACATCGTAGTCGCGTTCCCAGCCTTCGTTCTCCAATTTAATGTGCTGAATGGCCACCGCGTTTGCGTTGGCATCCAGGTCAGGAAGGGCTTGAAACTCCGACACCCAGCAACGGTAGACTTTATAGGCTTGGGCCAGTTGGCCTGCTTCGTTGTAGACCTCGACGATAATATCTTTACGGAAGTCCTTCAGCGATACCTCGCTGCCCAGTCCCGAGCCATAATTCCATACCTTATTAGTCCACTTTTCGAACTCTGTGTCGTGGGTGACGCCGCGCTCCAGGGTGATGGCCTCGTACTTAGTGCGGCCCGGCGATTTGCGCGATGAGGAGGGGTCGCCGCCTTCCCGGTGTTCCACCACTTCGGTGCTGCGCTTGAGGGCACTGACCTTGGAGACGCCCGCCACATAACGGCCCTCCCATTTGACGCGGAATTTGAAGTTCTTGTACGGATCGAAACGATACGAATTGACGGCGAATTGGGCCATGGATTTCTCCTTATTTCATAGACAGTGCGAACGGTCGATGTTTATCGCCTTTTAGGCGGCTTTTCTTCCTTGTACAATCGTGTGCCGCGCGATCAGACGGGATCGCATCGGCTTAATCTATATCATGTCTCGAGCTGCCCGGTAATCTGCTGGATCCTGATTACTACGAACTCCGCGGGCTTCAGCGGAGCGAATCCGACGACAATGTTAACAATGCCTTGATCGATGTCGTTTTTAGTGGTGGTTTCCTTGTCGCATTTGACGAAATACGCCTCACGGGGGCTGGTGCCTTGGAACGCACTCTGGCGAAACAGGTTCTGCATGAAGGCGCCCACGTTTAGGCGGATTTGCGCCCACAACGGTTCGTCGTTGGGTTCGAACACCACCCATTGAGTACCCCGAAACAGGCTTTCCTCGATGAACAGGGCAGTCCGGCGCACCGGAAGGTATTTCCATTCCGATGCTTCCCTATCCGCGCCCCGCAGGGTGCGCGAACCCCATACAACGCGGCCTATGACCGGAAAGGCGCGGAGACAGTTGACGCCCAGAGGATTCAGCTGGCCATTCTCGCCGTCGGTGAGTTTGGTCTTGAGCTCGACCACACCGCTAAGCGTGGCGTCAATGCCGGCAGGGGCTTTCCACACGCCGCGCTGGGCATCGGTGCGCGCCATGATGCCGGCAACCGCCCCACAGGGGGCAAAATCAGAAAGACGGTTTTCCTGCAATGGATCAGGCAGGCGCAAGTAGGGGAAGTAAAGCGCCGCGTTTTCAGTTTTCTCCAGCCCCCATGTCGATTCATCCAGGCCCGTGGCGACCTTGTCCGGTTCTTTCCAAGCCATGAGGGGATCGACCACGTATACTGCGCGCCGTTGCTTGCAATATTGGGCGGCCTTGCTGCGGGTCTGTGAATTCACCTCCGTGTCTCGGGTAAGCGGTGGGATGCATAGCAAATTGAACAAATCCGCTTTCTGCAAAGTCCACAAACCCTTCTTAGCCGCTTCCAGAGAATCCAGAGAAATTTGATTGTCGGTGACGGCGCTACCATCGCTGCCATCAGAGGAGAAAGCGGTGGAGGAGCCGTTGTCCAGCAAGGGGTCGGCGCCCGCCACTTGCGGATCACCATGGGCCGTGGGCCGGGCCGCAGGAACGACGGCGTCGTCTTTGATACGCACCAGGCTGGATTCCTGTTCCAATACGCGGGTGACGTAGCGGGCATTATTGGCGTAAGTCGAAAGATTGAGAAACCGTTCCGTAGCGCCAGTGGCGGTGTCGCGCACACTGAGATTGAACAGGCTGTCATCAGGATCGACGCCGATGACAGAATCCCTGGTGTTGTGATCGATTCGCACACGCAGTTTATTGCCCCAAGCGCCGGGGCTGGCGGCCACCAGATCAAAACCGGCCGAAAGGGTCAGGGAAGCTGGTTTGCCGCCATTATCGACACGCACGATTATGGCGTCGGTGCCGCCGTTCTGGAAGAACTGCTGCACCGCATAGCTTAGGGTACTGTCGCGCCAAAGCCCCCCGAAGCGGCGATCGAACTCGGCGAAGCTCTGCACGCGCACCGGCTCATTCACTGGTCCGCGCAGGGCACGGCCCACGAAGGCGGTAATCGCGGTAGCAACACCCGTAATAGTTCGTACGGCGCTCTGAACTTCCTCGATGTAGACGCCGGGATAAGTCAGAGTGACTGGCATGATGTTTTCTCCTTATCTTAGGTCTCGGGCGTAGCGTCGCGCCCGATCAGGATTTCGATGTCCGCATCGGCACCGGTTTCGTTGGTGAAATCAAGTCTGGCCGCGTCGCCCAGCAAGCTCAACGCGCCCGTGCCGATAAGCACATGCGGGCCGTCCAAGGGTGTGTCGCTACCTTTTAGATTATAGGTGAGCGCATTGTGGGGCTTTTTCGGATTGATGACCAGCAACGACACGGTGGCACCCGCCGGAACCAACTCCACCGATTGGGTCACGGTATTTGCAATGGTGATCTGGAATTTGTCATATGCGTCCACTTCCAGGTTGCCAGCCGCCGAGACACTCGGGCCGTTGAGTGCTTTTACTACATAGTTCCAACTGATTCTTTCCGACATATCGAGCTCTCCTTTACATTTGTATGTCACAGAGCATTGAAGTGAGCGACTTCCCTCAAGCGCGTTTAGACATTTCATAGATGTCTAATATTTCCCAATGCGGTGTATAATCCGGAAGCGATGATTGCATCCCTTTGTTTTCATTGCAAATCACTCCACAAAAGGAACCGATGACTGAACCGAATCCACCGCCGATTCCGGACCGTCCGAAACTGCTGGAGCAGGTGCGCGCCCGCATCAGGGCCAAACATTACTCCATTCGCACGGAAACGCAATATATGCAATATATGCACTGGGTCCGCAGCAATTCTCATTATGGCCGCATCACCCTGTTTCCGGTTTGGCCGGAACCCGCTCGAAGCTCGCCAGCATAAAATCCATCAGCGCCTCCCTGGTTTCGAATGATCTTGCAACCTTTTCATGGACACCCGATTTCTCAAGCGGCCCTTCTCTCCTCAAAGTCCCTGGGTGACAGGTCATTCAAGGTGGAATGCCGTCTGACCGCGTTGTAGTAGGTCTCGATGTACTCGAACACATCGGCCTTGGCCGCCTCCCGGGTCCGCTAGCGGCAATTGTTGACCTGCTCGAGCTTGAGCGAGTGGAAGAAGCTCTCCATGGCGGCGTTGTCGTAGCCGTCGCCCTTCCGGCTCATGCGGCACAGGAACCCGTGGGTTTCCAGGAGCGCCTGGTCATCGCCGGAGGCGTACTGGCTGCCCCGGTCCGAATGGACCACCCCGCCGGGTTCCGGCCGGCGCCGCCAGACCGCCAGGGTCAGGGCGGACATCACCAGTTCCCGCGTCATCCGTTCCGCCATGGCCCAGCCGACGAGGGTGCGGGAATACAGGTCCATCACCACCGCCAGGTACAGCCAGCCCTCCTCGGTCCAGAGGTACGTGATATCGGCGGTCCAGGAACGGTTGGGCGCGTGGGCCGTGAAGTCCTGCCCCAGCCGGTTCGGCGCCATGGGCAGGCCGTGCTGGGACTGGGTGGTGGCCTGGTCTTTCCGGGCCGCCCTGGCCCGCAAGCCCAGCGCCCGCATCCGCTTGGCCACCCGCTGGCGGCTGACCGTCCAGCCTTCCTCCCGCAACGCCAAGGTCAGGCGTGGCGCCCCGTAGCGCGCCTGGTGCAGGTCGTAGAGCCGGCGGAGGTCCGCGTCCAGTCGGCGGTTTGCTGCGTCCCTCGGGCGTTCGCCCCGCCGTTTCCACGCTTAGTAGCCGCTCCGCGTCACGTCCAGGCCCCGGCCCATCGCCGACACCGGGAACGCCCCCTCGTGGGTCTTCATGAAGGCGTACCTTACCGGGATTCCCGCGCAAGATACGCCATCGCTTTTTTTAGGATCGCGGCCTCCTCCTCCTTCTGGGCCAGCATCCGCTTCAGCCGGACGATCTCCGCCGCCTGTTCCGCCTGCAAGGCTCCGCTGTCCTCGCTCAGCCGGTGCCGGGTCACCCAGGTAGGCAGCAGGCTCTCGCCGATCCCCAACGCCTTCGCCACCGCCGCGACCTTATGGCCGGACAGGACCCGCTTCACGGCTTGGCTCTTGAACTCCGGCGGGAATTTACGCCGCGCTGGCTTCTCGCTCGATCTCATTTGAACACCTCTGGCTTCCATCATAAGTGAGGTGTCCACGATATGGTGGCAGGATCAGAACCCTTCGGCCGTCCAGCATTGGATCGCCGCAGGGATTGCCGATCAGTAAACTCGCGGCTAGAAATTGTTCCAGGGCAAATAACAGACGTTCCCCTGGCAATTCACCGGATACTTGATGCTGTCGGTGCAATTTGCCAGACCCCAGCCGAAGTTCGAGCCGCTAACCGCCGCCGTGAACGTGCATGACGCGCCAGAGGTCAGTCCAGTGATCTTCACCACGGCTTTATCGAAGACCAAAAAATAGGGCCACGGGTTGACGCTAGGGTCCGTCCGGTTTTTCGTCGGCACCGTCACGCTCATGGACGCCGGCTTGGAGGTGGCGGGGTTGGTCTGCTGTATCTCCACCTTGAAGGGCGGCTGGTTGGTCACGCTACCCGACTGGGTTCCCACCACCGAGAAGAGGGTGCCGCTGGTGTAGCCCTGGCATCCCAAATTTGTGGTGGGGACAAACCCCTTGTTCGGCAGAAAACCGGTGTTGTTCTTTTTCAGCTTGCACTGGGTATCGAACAGCCCATAGTAGTTCTCCGCATCGTCCGCGTGGAGGGCATCTTTCGCCGGCTCGTCGTAGGCCTCGAAAACGAGTACACCGGCATTATTCGCGGGCTTGCGCACGAAGCCGTAGACGGCCTGAAGATACTGGGCCGCATTCGCGAATCCCGGCCGGCAATTACCCTGGGAGGCGCAGAAATAACCGGCATAGGCGCCGCTGCCCGCAGTCGCCCAGCCGGTTTCCGCCATCAGGATGGGTTTGGCCGCCGTGTAAAACGACTGGGTCTTCACCTGGGCGTAATCCCATGCGATCGAGTTGATCAGAGCGGCATTGTTGGCGGCTTGGGTCGGCGTCCACGTACCCCATTGAAAAGGATAGGGATCGAAGCCCAGGGGCGCGCTGGCCGACGCGGCGCTGATCAGCGCCTGCATGTCGGCGGGGCTTCCGGGCGTGACGAGATTCCCGCTGACCAGGGCGGTACCCACTGGCACCGTGGATGCACCGGCGGTCGTCAAGGTGGTCTGGAGTTGTTGAATCGCGCTTTTCAGATAATCGACATTGGTGTTGCTGTAGTTCTCATGTCCAGCCAGAACCAGCACCACGGTGTTACGGAACACGGTCACGCCCACGCCGCCGATGACTTTCCCAAGAACTTGCAAGGCGGTCGTGATGTCGGCTTGCGAGCCAGATTGAGGGATGGCTGCCTCATAGACGACGGTCAGACCGAGTGCGCGCGTCTGCTTGATAAGGTCGATCCAGGCATAGGGATCGGTCTGATAGGAACGGATGGTGGTGAAACCCGCTGCCTTCAGTTGCGCCAACTCGCTGTACACGTTCGTCACCGGCGTCGCCTTGCCGCGGGTCCCGGTGAAAAACACGTCGTGACCGTTGAAAACATGGCCGGCCGGGTAGTGATTAGGCTGGTAGTTCACGCCGATGAGCCCCACCCAAGACGCCGTGGCGGCTCCAGGTTCGGCAGCCCAGGTCGGCAGCACGCATAGCCCGGACAAAAGCCCAAGGCCAAGGCGGCCGACAAATCGAATGGAATGAGATTGATGTGTCATGTACGTGGCTCCTTGTGCTTGGCATCGGAACTATCAGATTAACCGATTTCGTCGGTGAGTCATCCGCAACGGACTATGGATGCGCTGGTCGCTGTTGATCGTCCCATGGCGCCGATCAGAGAGCCCACCCGATCACAGCCCCGAACAACACCTGGCATCGGTTAGATTCAGGGTACTGGCACTGAACTCGACGCGAACACTCAATTCACCACTGTTCTGGGTGGTGACGCGTCGTCCAACGCGGATCATGGGAACTTCTGTGGTGCGCGCATTTCATGCTTAGTCATCATCGACCAGCCACAGGATGACCCTGTCTCGTTAGCGCACGGTGTAGGGCAGAATCCCCTGATTGTTCGTTTCCACTCCCTCGGGCGTAGCGCATACACTGTCCACGAAGGCGCGGAAGGTTCTGGCGCCCGGCGTACCAGCGGGTAGGTTTTCAAAGATCAGGGTTTTACTGGCGCCAGGCGCGAGTTCGCCGACCGCCTGACGCTGGTTGCCGGCAGTAGAACAGGCCGCCGCAGTGGCGCGATTCATCCAGACATCCAGTAGTCCGGCATCTCCTGCCGCTGTTCCTCTATTTTTCACAACCACCTTCGCCGTGAAGTGACTGCCCTGAAATGGTGAGGACGGGACGAGGCTGATGGAATTCACGACGAAGTCCGGGCGCGCGGGTAGCTCGCTGGGATTTCCAGCCAGATGCGCCGCGGTGCCTAGCGAGGCCTTCGCGAACGCCGTGAAATAGGGCATATCCAGTTGGCTTTGCGTATCCTGGAGGGTGTGGTAGTGAGGATTGAAGTCGTTGTAGTCGTCCTCGATGGCAAGGAGGGCGGCAAAGCCTTGGTCCCAGAAAGACGCATGGTCACTGGCATTTTCGCCGTCCGCCGTTATGACGGGGACAATGGACGAAGACAGGCCATAGGTCTTCACAACATCGGCAAATCGGTTGGCTAGTACCGCATCGTCGCCATGGCCAGGGTTTCCCGAGGGCCTGAGGTGTAGGCGTAGCACAGGCCTGGACGCTGCCGTGTTGAACGCAATCATGTCCATATTGAAAACACCGATGATGTCCTGATTGGCGATGCGGGCAGCATAGGCCTCGCTGCCGAATAATCCTTGCTCCTCACCCGTGAAAAAAACAAAGCGGACGGTACGGTCGAACTGAAAGCGCTTCATGATCTCGGCCGCGACCAAAGCGGCCGCGCAGCCGCTGGCATTGTCATCCGCCCCGGGGGCATTGCCTTTGGCTGGCATATCGTCGAGGTGGGCCGTGACCAGTACGATCTGATTGGGTGTTCGGGAGCCCCGGATTTCCCCGATTACATTACGTCCCGAATAGCCGTACCGGCTCCAATTCTGGTAGGAAACATTCAACCCGAAGGTTTTCAATTGCTCCTGGACATATTGGCTCGCCTTCTGGATAGGAAGCCCCGATGCGGTGTTCCGCGTCAAAATTCTGTAGGGCAATCCGCCTACGGTGGCGGGCGTGACCCCGCTGAGTCGCGTCATGTAAGACCGGAGCCTGCCAGCGGTGACTTTACCGATCATGTCCCGTACAGCCGGCAAGGGTGTGACCGACTCAAGGACCCTCTCCCGCGGCAAGGCGCGAACCACCATTGGCGCCTGGCCGACGAGTTTGAGGTCGAAGCCCAGGCTGGAGAGACGCGTGTCCAGGCCAGGCTCATGACGAAGGATCAGTCGTCTGCCGTCATCATGCAGCACCGGCAGTGTCGCCAAGGCTTGCCGGCTGATGATGCCATGGCTGCGGTCGCGCGCCAGGAAATACCGCTGGCCTGAAGCATCAACATCAATGACCCGATAAGGGCGTTTCAGGGCTACGAGATGTGTCGGCGTGTCGATGGTCAACACATAGGGATGGTCTTCCGCATCCACCAGATGCGCGTATACCGGGATGCCAAGGTTTACGATGTCTGTTTCGACATCGACGCGCGCGAACACCGGCCTCTCTCCCGGTGTGGCGGTATCCCCCGCCCACACTGAGGCGGGTGTCATTTCCCGGAATAGGGCAAATAGAGCGGCCAAGATGAGTGCGCGGCAAGGCTCAACAGACGTGGCTGAAGGTCGGGGTTGAGCGGGATTCGGTGACGTTTTCATGGCCATACCCTGGGGTGAACAAGAAAACCGGCAAATGTTGCACCCAAGAGCATTTACCCGGTGCTGAATGGCGGTGATGCGGCGATCCTGTATTGTTTGATCTTCCTGCTGTTCGTTATTACCGGTCCCGGAAAGTGGAGCTTGGACGGGCTATTGTCGCGTACTCACGAGCAAGACAACGGAGAAGTACGCTGATGACGGCATTGGGATATATCGAGCAGCGGGTACATGATCAGCATTGGCGATGTCCGAAATCAGGAGCCAGAAGCGCAAAACCCCGCGTGGCGCGGGGTTCAGGGGATCAGGGGATCATCGAAGTTGATGAAAGCCAGCTAGGGCTTAATTGTGTGGCGGAGAGAGAGGGATTCGAACCCTCGATACGTTGCCGTATACACGATTTCCAGTCGTGCGCCTTCGACCACTCGGCCACCTCTCCAGCAAGCCGCGTATTCTAATGCAATAAGGTTCGATTGTCAGCTTATTAATCCCGAAAATCGCTCCCTCATCGTATTCCTCGTTCGAGCAAGGCCACCCGACACCTCCGGCACGGCTACCGTTCGGCATCAGGCGCTTTCGATGGGAAAGGGTAAAACCTCCGCCAAGGATTCGGCTCCGGTTAAAACCATCAGTAAACGGTCCAGGCCAATAGCGATTCCGGAACAAGGGGGCAACCCGGCATGAAGCGCTTCGAGCAACCGGTGATCAATCGCAGGCTCGGGTAAACCCAGATGGCGCCTGTGCTCGAGATCATGCTCGAAGCGCCTGCGTTGTTCCTCTGGATCAGTCAATTCATGGAAGCCATTACCCAACTCGACGCCGTCCAGGAAGATTTCCACGCGTTCGACAAAACGGGGATCGGACTCGCATCGCCTGGCGAGGGAAGGTAGGCAGGCTGGGTAATGATGGATGCAGGTCAGCCGCTGCCTTCCGAGTCCCGGCTGAACAAAATGGCTGAACAGGAGGTCCAGCCAGAGGGGACGATCCTCACCGCAAAGTTCGGCGGCCTCGGGCATGCCGCGCACCTCGGCGCTTTCAGCCAACTCATCGAAGTTAGCCTCTAAGGGATGCAGCCCTAGAGCCCGGATAAATGCCTCGGCATAAGTGAGCCGCTCGGCGGAAAGCAGATCACGCCAACCGGTGGCCAGTTCGTCGATCAGGGCTTCCACCTCGTCCATCAGATCGACCAGGGAGTAGCCTACTCGATACCATTCCAGCAAGGTAAACTCCGGATTATGGTACCGGCCTGCCTCATCGTTACGAAAGGCCTTGGTGATCTGATAAATCGAACCCGACCCCGCCGCCAGCAATCGTTTCATGGCGTATTCGGGTGAGGTTTGCAGGTAGAGTCGCCGGCCCTCGCGTTGTCCCGGCAGTGTGAAAACCGTCGTGAACGGATACAGCGCGGGGTCCGTGACTCCACAGGCCGCCAACAGGGGGGTTTCCACTTCCAGCACCTCGCGGACGGCGAAGAAGTCCCGAATCTTCGCGTTCAACCGAGCCCGTGAACGCAGGGAAGCCAGCGTGCACTGGGGGCGCCATGGAGTCGCATCAATCATGATAGGGAGCGTCTTCAGGCGGACAGGGTACCGCCAAGCCTGCCGGAAAATCAGCGGCAAACAACAGCCTACCCCAACTCACGGTTCACCTTGGCTTTCATCATGCGAAAGCAGCAGGGTCGACAGCCTGGCTCTGCCGGGCTGTAAACTCAAGCCGGGTGGAGAATGGCGCTAATCTATTTACTTGACGCGGGAGACGTACTCACCGGTGCGAGTGTCGACCTTGATGACTTCGTCGGTCTGGATAAATAGCGGGACGCGAACCACGGCGCCGGTTTCCAGCGTCGCCGGTTTGCCGCCACCGCCCGAGGTATCTCCGCGCACACCCGGATCGGTCTCCACGATCTTCAGTTCGACAAAGTTGGGGGGCGCCACGCCGATGGGATTACCGTTGTAAAGCGTTACCTGACAGATATCCTGCTCCTTGAGCCATTTCTTGGCATCACCGACGGCGTTTTCATCGGCGGCATACTGCTCGAAAGTCTCGGTGACCATGAAATGCCACATTTCCCCGTCGTTGTAGAGGTACTGCATGTCGGTATCGACGACATCCGCGGTTTCCATGGTTTCACCGGACTTGAAGGTGCGCTCGATCACACGCCCGGTTTTGAGGTTACGCAGCTTGACGCGGTTAAAGGCCTGACCCTTGCCTGGCTTGACGAATTCGTTTTCCAGGATGTTGTAGGGATCCCCGTCCATCATCAACTTCAAACCGCCCCTGAATTCGCTGGTACTGACTGTCGCCATGCTTGCCTCTACTGTGATGAGCCTGAATAAAACCGGACATTATAATGGAGTGTCCATCCATTAAGAAACGTGATGATTCCCTACATGTTCCCGACCTGGCAGACTGAATTGGCCAATGCCCTGACCGATCCGCGCGAACTCCTGACCCTCCTGGACCTGGACGATAGACTTTTTCCCGCCCTCAAGGACGTCACTACCGAGTTTCCATTCCGCGTGACTCGATCCTATGCCGCACGCATGCGCAAGGGCGATCCCGACGACCCTCTATTGCGGCAGGTATTGCCCACGGAACTGGAATCGCTGGAGACCCCGGGGTTCGGTGGAGATCCGGTCGGCGATCTGCCATCGTCCATGCGCCCCGGAGTTCTCTACAAATATGCGGGCAGGGTGCTGCTGATCGCTACGGGGGCTTGCGCCATTCATTGTCGTTACTGCTTTCGCCGGGATTTTCCCTACACCGATCAACAACTCACCCGTAGCCGGGAAGATTCCGCCCTGGAGGCCATCACCCAGGATAGTTCGATCCATGAAGTCATATTGAGCGGCGGCGATCCGTTGGCGCTGGGGAACGAACGGCTCGCCGGACTGATCCGCGCCATCGCGGCCATTCCCCACGTGCAACGACTACGTCTGCATTCCCGCCTGCCCGTAGTGTTACCTGAGCGAATTGACTCGCCCCTCCTGGACCTGCTGGGGCACTCGCGGCTTCGGATCATCATGGTCATTCATGCCAACCATGGCAACGAGCTGGACGCCTCCGTCGGCACTGCCCTGGCGCTCCTGGCCCGACAGGGCGTGACCACGCTCAATCAAGCTGTACTGCTCAGGGGTATCAACGATGATGCGACAGCACTGATCGAGTTGAGCGAGAAACTGTTTGCTTGCGGGGTGCTGCCGTACTATCTGCACCTGTTGGACCGGGCCAGGGGAACCGCTCATTTCGAAGTGCCCAAAACGCGCGCGCTGGAACTGATGGAGGCGCTGCGCCGGCAATTGCCCGGCTATCTCTTGCCGCGGCTGGTTCGCGAACAACCCGGGGCGCCCTACAAGCTGCCCGTGACCTGAAGATTCTGCGTTCCCCGGATACGCGAAAGGGGCGATGAACGCCCCTTTCCATGCGCGGGAAGCCCCGAGTACGGTTACTCGTCGATCTGTACGGCCTTCATGCTCAGACGGACTCGACCCTGGCGATCGATTTCCAGGACCTTGACTCTCACGATATCACCTTCGGCCAGCTTGTCGCTGACCTTCTCGACATGCTCCTCGGAGATTTGGGAGATATGAACAAGACCATCCTTGCCAGGCAACACGGTGACGAATGCGCCAAAATCCATGAGGCGGGCGACGCGCCCTTCATAAATCTTGCCCACTTCCACCTCGGCGGTGATGGCTTCGATGCGACGGCGCGCTTCGTCGCCGGCCTCGCGATCGACGGAGGCGACTTTCACCAAACCATCATCGGTGATGTCGATGCTGGCGCCCGTCTCCTCGGTAATCGCCCGAATGGTGGCGCCGCCCTTGCCGATCACGTCCCGTATCTTGCTCGGGTCGATGCTGAAGCTGATGATCCGCGGTGCATAGTCGGACATCTCCTGACGCGGGGCCGGCAGGGCCTCGGCCATTTTGCCCAGAATGTGCAAACGCCCTTCCCGGGCCTGCTCCAGGGCCTTGTGCATGATTTCCGGCGTGATGCCATCAATCTTGATATCCATCTGCAAGGCCGTGATGCCTTCGTCGGTGCCGGCGACCTTGAAGTCCATGTCGCCCAGGTGATCCTCGTCTCCCATGATGTCGGACAGGACGGCATACCGTTCACCCTCCTTGATCAGGCCCATCGCGATGCCGGCCACCGGCGCCAGCGTTGGCACGCCGGCATCCATCAATGCCAGGCTGGAGCCACAAACGGACGCCATGGAACTGGAACCATTGGATTCGGTGATCTCAGAGACCACGCGAACCACGTAGGGAAACTCATCCGGATCGGGCATGACGGCCTGCACGCCGCGCTTGGCCAGTCGCCCATGCCCCACTTCGCGCCGCTTGGGCGACCCGATCATGCCGATTTCACCGACACAGTAGGGAGGGAAGTTGTAATGGAACAGGAAGGTTTCCTTGTACTCACCCTCGATCGCGTCAATGACTTGCGCGTCTCGTCCCGTGCCGAGTGTCGCAACGACCAGTGCCTGGGTCTCGCCTCGCGTGAACAGGGCCGAACCATGGGTGCGGGGCAAAACCCCCGTGCGAATGCTGATGGGACGCACGGTCGAGAGATCGCGCCCATCGATGCGCTTGGCCTCATCGAGGATTTGGGCGCGCACCGTTCTGTATTCCAGATCTTCCAACAGCGTCTTGACCGCTTTGGCGGAGTGCCGCCCATCGGTGGTGAGCGCTTCGACCGCCACATTGCGGGCGTCCTTCAGAGCCTGCTGACGCTGTAGCTTGTCGGCAATCTGGTAGCCTGATCTGATCGCGCTCTCGGCCTGTTCCCTCACGGCCTGGATCAGGTTTTCATCCTGGACGGGGGCCTGCCAATCCCAGGTTTTTACCCCGACTTCGGCCGCCAGCTCGCGGATGGCTCCGATGGCTGTCCGCATCTGCTCATGGCCATAGATCACGGCGCCCAGCATCTCGTCCTCGGACAGCATGTCGGCTTCGGATTCGACCATCAACACGGCATTCTCGGTACCGGCGACAACCAGATCCAGCAGTGATTCATCCAACTGGCTGGCAGTGGGGTTCAGCACATACTGTTCATCGATGAAGCCCACCCGCGCCGCCCCGATCGGGCCATTGAACGGAATGCCCGACAAGGTCAGAGCCGCCGACGCGCCGATCATGGCCGGCACGTCAGGATCCACCTCGGGATTCAGCGACATCACTGTCGCGGTGATCTGCACCTCATTGGTGAAACCTTCCGGAAAGAGCGGACGCACCGGACGATCGATCAATCGGGCGGTGAGCGTTTCCTTTTCGGAAGGACGCCCCTCGCGCTTGAAGAATCCACCCGGAATCTTCCCGGCGGCGTAGGCCTTCTCCTGATAATCCACGCGTAGTGGAAAGAAATCGATGTCGGGTGACGCCTCTTTCTTACCCACGGCGGTGACGAGAACCACGGTGCCGGCCATATCGACCAGCACGGCCGCATCCGCCTGCCGCGCGATTTCGCCGGTTTCCAGGGTGACCTGGTGCTCGCCGTACTTGAACTGTTTCCGGATTGGATTCACAACGATACCTTAATTAAGTTCCGAATTAGCGACGCAGACCCAGTCTCTCGATCAAGCTCTTGTAGCGATCGACATCCTTGCCCTTGAGATAATCCAGCAGTTTGCGGCGCTGATTGACGAGACGCAGCAGACCCCGACGTGAGTGGTGATCCTTTTTGTTCTGGACGAAATGAGGGGTGAGATGATTGATGCGAGCAGTCAGCAGCGCAACCTGTACTTCGGGTGAACCCGTATCGTTGGGCGCGAGTTGATAGTTCTGGATGACAACGCTTTTATCGGCAGCGGTATAGGGCATTAACGACTCCTGAAAGTCTGACTTTGAATAAACACGGAATTTTAACTTTTCAACCCTTGTTGTTCAATCAAGGATTCTCTTGGGCGCCGGTGAACAAGCCGCGTGACGCCCGGTAAAGGTCGCCGGGAAGAGCAGGAACACACACTAGACGCTGGCCAGCATGCGCCGGGGTCCGACCCGACCGTCATCGAGCACTTCTCCCAAGCCAAGGAATCCCAGGCTGCGGCCATACAAGCGCACCCAGCCGTGAGCCGGCGCCTGGGGCACGAACAACGGGTTACCCTGGCGAACCAGTCGGCTCATTTCATCATTCAATTCAATGGCGGGCATATGGGACACGAGTTGATCCATGGGCCGAACATGGGCATCCCGTTCCTCCAAGGAGAGCGATTCAAGCTCGTCCATCGTCAGGGCATCGCTGATGTCCAGCGTCCCCACGGCCGTGCGGCGCAGAATCTCGACATGCCCTCCGCAGCCCAGCGTCCGGCCGAGGACTTCCGCCAGTGACCGCACGTAAGTGCCCTTGGAGCAATGTACCTCGAGATCCACGACATCGGCTTCGAAAGCCAATAATCGCAATTCGTAAATGAAGATCCGCCGGCTGGCGCGCTCGACCTCGATCCCCTGACGCGCCAGATCATACAGGCGTTGTCCCTGATGTTTGAGCGCGGAATACATGGGGGGGACCTGGTCGATCTCGCCACGCAACGGCTCCAGAGCGGCCTCGATGAGCGTGTTTGACAAGTCGGGAACGGCCCTGGACGCAACCACCCTGCCCTCGCTGTCCGCTGTATCCGTTTCCACCCCGAGCCGGACCCGGAACCGGTAACGCTTGTCGGTGTTGAGCAGGAAGCTGGATAGCTTGGTGGCTTCACCCAGGCAGACCGGCAACAACCCGCTGGCTAGCGGATCAAGACTGCCAGTGTGTCCCGCCTTGCGCGCCTGGAACAATCGCCGCACCTTTTGCAGGGAGGAATTCGATGAATACCCGCTGGCTTTGTCCAGCAGGAAAACTCCACTAATGGGGCGCAGGCTTGCGCGTCCGGCGCTCATTCCGGCTGGGATTCCTCATCCGCCGGGGCCGATTCATGCACCAGCGTTCCCAGCAGCGCATCCATGCGTATGCCCCGCTCTATGGAATCATCATAGGCAAAGCGCAGTTCCGGCAGGACCCGGATGCGGATGCGCTTGCCCAATTCATGGCGCAGTTCGGGCACGAAGTCGCCCAACCGCTTGACGCACTGCTCCGGCGACAACCGGGGGGCCAGAAAGCTTACATAGAGTTTGGCCACGGCCAGATCACGGCTCAGCTCCACTTCACTGAGCGTCACCATACCCAGATCCGGTTCCTTGATCCGGGTCCGGAGCAAATCGGCGACTTCACGCTGAATCTGAGCCCCTACCCGGTCACTGCGTTTGAATTCCCTGGGCATCAGTGATTGACCTGGACCTTTTCGAACACCTCGATCTGGTCACCGACCTTGATCTCGTTGTAGTTCTTCACGCCCATGCCGCATTCCATGCCGGCCTTGACCTCGGATACGTCATCCTTGAAGCGGCGCAGCGAATCGAGCTGACCTTCGAAGATGACCACATTGTCGCGCAGCACACGGATGGGCAAATTGCGCTTGACGTAACCCTCCGTGACCATGCAGCCGGCGATGGCGCCGAACTTCGGATGACGGAAGACATCCCGCACCTCGGCGTTGCCGACGATCTGCTCCCGGAACTCGGGTTCCAGCATACCCTTGAGCGACTTCTTGATATCGTCGATCGCCTCGTAAATGATGCTGTAGTAATGCAGATCGATGCCGCGCTCCTCGATCAGCTTGCGTGCGCCGGCATCCGCGCGGACATTGAAGCCGATGATGATGGCATTGGACGCCAGGGCCAGGTTGGCATCGGATTCGCTGATGCCGCCGACACCGCCACCGATGACCTTGACCTTGATTTTGTCGGTCGACAGATCGGTCAGCGAGCCGCGCAAAGCCTCCAGGCTGCCCTGCACATCGGCCTTGATGATGATGTTGAGGTCGAGTGTCTCGGAGGCGCTCTCCATGCGGGCGAAGATGTTGTCCAGCTTGAGCGCCTGCTGTTCGGCGAGCTTGCTGTTGCGGAGTTTCTCCTCGCGCTGCATCGCAATTTCACGCGCCTTGCGCTCATCCGCCACCACGATGAATTCATCGCCAGCATTGGGCGCCCCGGACAAGCCCAGCACCTCGACCGGACAGGAGGGCCCGGCTTCCTTGAGCGGCTTGCCATTCTCATTGAACATCGCGCGGACGCGACCAAACTCCATGCCGCAGAGCAGGAAGTCGCCTTTTCTGAGGGCGCCTTGCTGAATGAGGATATCCGCCACGGGACCGCGCCCCTTTTCCAGCTTGGATTCCAGCACCACACCGGTAGCCGGTATGTCATGGGCGGCCTTCAGCTCAAGCACCTCAGCTTGCAGCAAAATGGCTTCCAGCAGCGAGTCGATGCCTTGTCCGGTCTTGGCGGACACCTCGACGAATTGACAATCGCCGCCCCATTCCTCCGGGATGACATTGAAATTGGTCAGCTCATGCTTGACCTTCTCGGGATCAGCCTCGGGTTTGTCGACCTTGTTGACCGCGACCACCATAGGGACCTTCGCGGCGCGGGAGTGGTCGATTGCCTCGCGTGTTTGCGGCATGACACCGTCATCGGCCGCCACGACCAGCACCACGATATCCGTGGCCTGTGCGCCGCGAGCACGCATGGCGGTAAAGGCGGCATGGCCCGGCGTGTCGAGAAAGGTAATGGCGCCATGATCGGTCTTGACCTGGTAAGCGCCAATATGCTGGGTGATGCCGCCCGCCTCACCCGCCGCGACCCGGCTCTTGCGGATGAAGTCCAGCAGCGAGGTTTTACCGTGATCGACATGGCCCATGATGGTGACCACCGGCGCCCGCGGAGTCTGTTCGGCCCGCGAAGCCAGATTGAGGGTCGCCTCGATCTCGGCCTCCAGCACGTTTTCGACCTGTCGTACGGCGGTATGACCCATTTCCTCGACCACCAGAATGGCTGTGTCCTGATCCAGAATCTGATTGATGGTGGCCATGACCCCCATCTTCATCAAGGTCTTGATCACTTCGGTAGCCTTGACCGACATGCGCTGGGCGAGATCGGACACCGTGATCGATCCGGGAATGTTGACCTCCCGAACGACAGGTCCGGTAGGTCTCTCGAAGCCATGGCGGGATTCCGGGATGACCACCGGCTTGCCCGGTTTCACCTTCTTCTTGATCTTGGTCTTGACGCGCAGATTCTCCAGGCTGGCGCCATCCTCCAGGAGCTTGTCGCGTTCCTTCTTCTTGGCGCGACGGTCTTCCTCGATCTCGGCGACACGCGCCGCGGCCGGCGGAGTGCTCGGGGGCCTGGGCTTGGGGGGCTCGGGTTGCACCCTCGGGGCTGGCTTCGGAGTGGGCTTGGGCGCGGGTGCGGGCTCCGCGGGTTTGACCTCGACCTCGGATTTCTCGGCCGCCAGTTTCTCGGCCTTTAGCCGTTGCTGCTCCTCCAGTTGGCGGGCGGCTTCCTGCTCGGCGGCGAGTCTTTCCCGAGCCTCACGCTGCAAGCGCTCCTGTTCCTGGGCCTCGCGCAATGCCTGCTCCTCACGCAGGCGCTGAGCCTCGATCTCGGCCATGCGCTGCTGCTCTTCCAATGCCAGGCGCGCCTGCTCCGCCTCCTGACGGCGCTCGCTGCCCTCTGGCAATTCGCTGCGCTTGACGTAGGTTCGGGTTTTACGCACTTCCACGCTGATGGTCTTGGCCGTTTTGCCGTGGGCGGGCTTGCCCTGCTTCAACTCGCTAACAGTCCGCCGCTGCAGGGTGACCCGCTTGGGATTGGTCACGTTTTCACCGCTCTGCTCCTTGCCATGGCTTTGCCGCAGGAAAGAGAGAAACTTGAGTTTCTCCTTGTCGGTCAGCAAGTCGTCCGCCCCGCCCTTCGCCAGGCCGGCTTCGCTCAACTGGGACAGGAGACGCTCCAACGGAATACCGACGACTTCGGCAAGCTGTCTTACTGTTAAATCGCTCATA
>Ga0194119_10001408_pt1 | contig 43684 bp, 38 predicted proteins | sample TA2MahC100mmetaG_FD_148620 | JGI IMG/M metagenome (GOLD analysis project Ga0194119, IMG submission 148620) | Freshwater microbial communities from Lake Tanganyika, Tanzania - TA2015018 Mahale Deep Cast 100m | ecosystem: Environmental > Aquatic > Freshwater > Lake | place: Tanzania: Lake... | reverse complement strand
TGGCCGGTTATGACAGCCACCGTTCCCGGTTTGGCGAACGACTCGACCGATGGATTGCCGGGGTTCTGTTCAAGGAGCGCCTGGGCCACCTCTGCGCGGCGGGCCGCAGGATACAGCACCTCCGAGGCGGCTTTCTCGTAGGAAGCCGGATCATACGGCGGGTGCGAGTAGAAGCGCTCCACACGGTCATAGCGATACAGCAGGTCCGCGAACAGACGCGAAGCGCCGGGAAGTTCAGTATGGCGAATACACTGCTGTTCCATGCGAGCCCGTAAAGGTACAGGCTATCAGATGAAGATGGGGATTCTGGTACCGTCGAAGTGTATGCTTGACGAGGCCGGTTTCCGAAACGCGTCCGACTTGGCGCTGCAGGCGCTGTTCAAAGCGCTGTCCCGCGCGTCGGATTCGCACGAATTCGAGGTAGACCTGAATAATGGCGCGTTGACCGTGGAGTTTGAGGACCCGCCGGCGAAGTTCGTGGTTTCGCCTAACGCGCCGGTCCGGCAGATCTGGGTGTCGGCGCATTCCAGGAGCTTCAAGCTCGACTGGGATGCCCTGCGCGAGGCGTTCGTGCTGGCGGCGAGCGGGCAGTCACTTGTGGAGTTGATGGCAGCGCATATAGAACAACACCTGGGCGAGGCCGTGGCGCTGTAGGGCATGGCCGGAGTCTATATCTCCTGGCCGTTCTGCGCGCAAAAATGCACGTACTGCAACTTCGCCTCCGGCGTTTTCCCGAAAGCGTGGGAAGGCCGGTATGTGGACGCGCTGCTGCGCGAAATCCGGGGATTCGAATGGCCCTGGGCACCGGAGACGCTATACATCGGCGGCGGAACGCCGAGCTTGGTGGAGCACGTGGTTCTCGATACCATTCTGGACGCGATGCCCGCGACACCCTGGACGGAGGCGACGCTGGAGGCCGCCCCGGCCGGCGGCCTGCACGTTTCTCCGCGATTCAATCGCGTCTCACTGGGCGTTCAGTCCTTCGTGGAACCGGAACTGAGGAAGACGGGGCGCAAACATACTGCGGAGATCGTGGCGGCGAACGTGGCTGCACTTCGGGCGCAAGGCATCGAGAACTTTAATCTCGACCTGATCGCCGGGTTGCCGGGGCAGACGATGGAGTCCTGGCGGGTTTCACTGGACTGGGTCGCGCGGTTGGAACCGCCGCACGTCTCGGTCTACATGCTGGAGGTGGACGAGGACTCGCGGCTGGGGTTGGAGATACTTCAGGAAGGTTCGAGATTCGGTGCGCGTGACATTCCGGACGAGGCGTCGATCGCGGACATGTATGAGTACGCGGCCGAGCGTTTGGGGCAGCTTGGAATTTCCCGCTACGAGATTTCGAACTTCGCGCGGCCGGGGTTCGAGTCGAAGCACAATTTGAAATACTGGCGGCAAGAGCCGTATGCCGGATTTGGCGCCGATGCGCATTCCTTCGTGGACGGCTGGCGCTGGCAAAACGTCGAGACGGCGGCCGCCTACGTGGAGGCGGACGATCCGCATGGCGAACGAACCGCGGCGAACGCTAGTGAGGAGCGCTTTTTCGTGGGGCTGCGGTTGACCGAAGGCGTCGAGCCCGCTGCGGAGGAGTGGGAGATGCATGCGGCGGTCATCGAAAGGCATCGAGTCAACGGCTTGCTGGAGCGCGCAGGCAATCGACTTCGCCTAACGCCACGCGGTATCCTGCTTTCTAACGAAATTTTCCAGGAGTTTCTCGCCCCATGAAATTTGTCGACTTTCGCAGCGACACAGTCACCAGACCGACAGCGGCCATGCGCCGGGCGATGGCCGAGGCTGAAGTGGGCGACGATGTCTACGGCGAAGATCCCACGGTCAACCGGCTGGAAGAGCGTGCCGCCGTAGTTTTCGGCAAGGAGGCGGCGTTGTTCGTCCCCACCGGAACGATGGGCAATACGATCGGGTTGAAGATTCACACCGAGCACGGGCAGGAGATCGTCTGCGAGGCGCGCGCGCACATTCTGAACTATGAGCTTTCGATGGCCGCGTGGTTCGCGGGATGCCTCGTGCGCCCCATCGAATCGCCGATGGGCATTCTGGAGTGGAGCCAGATCCGGGAGCAGATCCGCCCGGTGGGACCGCATGCCGCGCCGACCGGACTGATCGAGATCGAGAACACGCACAACATGGCGGGCGGCACTTGTTATCCGCAGAACACGATCGACGAGATCTGCGCCGGGGCGCATGCGATGGGGCTGCCGGTGCACATGGATGGCGCGCGCATCTTCAATGCGGCGCACGCCACCGGTTCGACGGTCGCGCGCATCACGCGCGACGTGGACACCGTGATGTTCTGCCTGTCCAAGGCTCTGGGCGCGCCGGCCGGCAGCATGCTGGTTGGCTCGCGCCGGTTGATCGACAAGGGACGGCTGTACCGGAAACGCCTGGGCGGCGGCATGCGGCAGGCCGGAGTCCTGGCGGCAGCGGGATTGATCGCACTGGAGCAGATGCCTGCCCGGCTTGGCGAGGATCACGAGAACGCGAAATGGCTGGCCTCGGAGATGGCAACGATCAAGGGGATTGCCGTGGAATCGGAACCGCAGACCAACATCGTATTTTTCGACGTGACGGCGACCGGCCTGACGGCGCCGGAGTTCAGCGAACGGTTGCAGGAGCGGGGCGTACTGATGAACGCGAACAACGCACGGAGGGTGCGGTTTCTGACGCACTACGACGTCGACCGGGCGGCCTGCGTTACGGCGCTGGCCGCAGTGCGAGATACCGCCCAGCGGTAGAATCTACTCGAATCGCAACGCCAGCATGGGATCGATGCGGCTGGCACGGCGCGCTGGCACCAGGCCGGCCGCGACCGCGACCATTGCCAGCCCAATAGAGGTGAGAATTGCGACGGCGGGATCGTCCGGCTTTACGCCGTAGAGTTGGGAGGCGATGTAACGCCCAAGGCCGATTGCCGCAGGCACGCCAACGGCAAGACCGAGTCCAAGGAGCACCAACACCTCGCGCATTACCATCCAAATCACGGAACCGGTGCGGGCGCCCAGGGCCATCCGGATGCCTAACTCCTTGGTCCTTCGCGCCACGGCGAACGCCATGACACCATACAGACCGACGGCGGCCAGCAAAGTGGCGAGTAGTCCAAAGCCGGCAGACAGCAGGGCCACCAGGCGCTCGGTCAGCAGCGTCTGATCCAACTGATCGGAAAGCGTTTTGATCTCAAAAATGGGCAGAGCGGCGTCTTTCTCCCGCACGGCGGCGCGGACGGCGGCGAAGGCGGAGGCGGAAGGCATTGCCGCACGGACGTAAAAGGTCGCGGACCCATTTCCGGCCCGGGGCACATAGAGTTGGCGGCGCACGCCTTCCCGGGGACCTTCGTACAGGGCGTCGCCGGCAACGCCGACTATTTCATGGTCCAGCTTCGTTCCGGGCGCGCCGCCGAAACCGATGCGCCGGCCCACGGCGCTGCGGCCCGGAAAATAGTGCTCAGCGAAACTCCGGTTGGCGATCACTACTTTCACGTTCGGCTGGAAATCGCGCTGGTCGAAGTCGCGGCCGTCGATCAGCGGTGTTCCCATTGTGGAGAAGTAGCCGGGCGAAAGCGCATTCATGAAGGCCTGCATGTCCTCGCCGTCCTTGGCCTGGTGCCCTTCCACGCGGATCGAGTTGTCCCATTCCGCGCCGTGTAGAAGGGGCACTGCTGCCGTCGCGGCCGATTTGATACCGGGAATGCCTCGAAGCCTGTCGAGCAGGTCGCGATAGAGCGTCCCGACGCGAGCCTCGTCATATCCGTTCAGCGCCGGGGCCAGTTGAAACGTCACCAGGTTGTCGATGTCGCGAAAGCCTGTGTCGGCCGATTGCAGGTTCTGTAAGCTTCGAACGAAGAGTCCGGCGCCGAACAGCAACAGAAAACTGAGTGCGACCTGGGCAGCTACCAGCCCTTTGCGGAGAAACAGCGAACCGCCTCCAGAGATGGTCTGCTTCAGCGTGGCCCACAGGTCAGAACTGCTGGCGCGGAGAGCCGGGACGAGCCCGAAGACGAACGCGGTAAGGATGGTCAAGGCCATCGTGAAGCTCAGAATGCGCATGTCCGGCTCCGGACGGATTTGAAGCGGATTGCCTTCTGCTGGGACCATGGCCAACAAGCTTCTGGTCATCGCCATCGCGAACGCGATTCCGGCGGCGGCGCCGATAACGGCCAATAGCAGACTCTCGGTCAATAGCTGACGGACCAGTTGCCAGCGGGTGGCGCCCATCGAAAGGCGGATGGCAATCTCTTTTTGGCGAGCGAAGGCGCGCGCGATGAGAAGGTTTGCGACATTCGCGCAGGCGATCAGAAGCACGAAGCCCACCATGCACATCAGCACGATCAGCGCCGTCGAAAAGTCGTTTCGGAGGCTGGAGTAGCCGGTGGCCGCGGCGCCCACGTGGAGCGTGCCGCGCAAAAACTGCTGCTTGGCGTAGGCCGGCCACTCTTTGGCTTCGGGCTGTGCCGCCTCATACTCGCGAATTTGCTGGAACAGAACCTGCATGGGAGCGCCGGCGGACTCCACCGTATAACCCGGCTTCAACCTGCCGAAGACCTGTACCCAGCGCTGGCGGCGGTTCTCCATCTGGATCCATTTCCACTCGGGAGTCAACGCCGGCTTCATCAGGATGGGGACGCGGATTTGCGGGGCGCGGACCGGATCGATCCCAGCGAAGCCGCGGGCCGACACACCGACGACGCTCATTGGATAGTTATTGACCAGCATCTTCTTGCCGATCACGGCTGGATCGCCGTTGAACCGGCTGATCCAGTAGTCGTAGCTAAGGACAACCACTGGGTGGCCGTTGTAGACGCGGTCGTCCTGCTCGGATGTGAACACGCGCCCCAGTTCGGGCCGCACGCCCAGCATGGTGAAGTAGTTGCCCGACACGGCTTCGGCATCCACGCGTTCCGTCTGATTGTCGACGCTGACGGAGGTGGAAAGCAGTAGCCGGCACAGCACTTCGGCCAGCGGCTCCGCCTTCTGCTGGTAGTCGCGATAAATAGGGTAAGAATGCATCCTGACGCCCATGTTGCTGCCATTGTGAACACCGCGTTGATAGAGCATTACGAGAGAGTCTGGATTCCAGACCGGGAGTTTCCGCAGCAGTATTTGATCGATCAGGGTAAAGATGGCCGTGTTGGCGCCGATCCCCAACGCCAGCGACAGCACCGAGACCGTGGTGAACAGCGGGCTGCGCAGGAGCGTGCGAATGGCGAAACGCAGATCGGCGAGCATTACGGTACATACGCGCGATCTCGCCGCCGGTTACAGCCGCGATAAGATAACCGACGAGATTTCCTCGCGGGCGCCGGGGCGGTGGCGCTGTACCGGTTCGTGGCCGAGGATGGCGTTGTGGTTGAGGCGTCGCTTGAAGGCATGGGCTGCGCGTCTAGACACGCCAATCCAGTACGATCTTTCCGCTCTTGCCGCTGGCCATCAGTTCAAAGCCCTCCAGGTAGTTGGTGTACGGGAAGCGGTGGGTGATCACGGGTTGGATGTTCAGGCCCGATTGGAGCATGACGGTCATCTTGTACCAAGTTTCATACATTTCGCGCCCGTAGATGCCCTTGATGGTGATCATGTTGAAGATCACGGTGTTCCAGTCGATAGACATCTCGCCGCCGGCCGGAATACCCAGCATGGCCACCTTCGCGCCGTGCGCCAGGTTGGCCAACATGCTCCGGAACGCCGCCGGATTTCCTGACATCTCGAGGCCAACATCGAAGCCCTCGGTCATACCAAGCGACTTCTGGACCTCTTCCAATGGGGTCTCCAAGGGGTTGACGGCTAGTGTCACACCGAGCTTTCGCGCCAGTTCCAAGCGGTACGGATTTACATCCGTGATGACCGTGTAGCGCGCACCGGCATGCACGGCCACGGCCGCGGCCATGATGCCGATGGGTCCAGCGCCGGTGACCAGAACATCCTCGCCTAAGACCGGGAAAGAAAGGGCGGTGTGCACCGCGTTGCCAAAGGGGTCAAAGATGCACGCGACATCCCGGTCCACTCGCTCATCGTGGTGCCAGACGTTCGATACCGGCAGAACAATGTACTCGGCAAAGCAGCCGGGACGGTTTACGCCAACGCCGCTGGTGTGCGCGCACAGATGCCGGCGGCCGGCCAGACAGTTCCGGCACCGCCCGCAGACCACGTGGCCTTCGCCGCTCACCAGCATTCCCGGCGTGAAGTCGCCGGCGTTCGCCCCGGCGGCCACCACTTCGCCGACAAACTCATGGCCAATCGCCATGGGAACGCGAATGGTCTTCTGGGCCCACTCGTCCCATTTGTAGATGTGTACATCCGTGCCGCAGATCGACGCGCGATCCACCCGGATCTTGACGTCGTTGATCCCCATTTCGGGGACTGGAATCTCTTCGAGCCACAACCCAGGGGCCGCTTCACGCTTCACCAGGGCCTTCATGACGCTACTCATGTCCCCATGGTAACCGGCTGCCTGGTGTAGCTCGCCCCTCCGGACCGCAACTCACCCCATTCCCGTCAGCAAATTCGAAGCGGACGGGCACACTGGTTTTAAATGTACCCCAACGCTCCCTGCGGAGACCCTTTCCCCAACAGACAACCTCTGTAGGGAGCGTTTGTAACATGCAAGTAGCTCGTGGGCTACGAGCGAACCGCCAGCGCAATCTGGCAAAGTAGTTGTCGGCTTGGGGTACTCACTTGCAAAATCGATTTTGGTTCATTTTCGGACTTTGGTCGGCGTACGGTCTATTTAATACGGCCGTTGTTCACTACCGCTCCATGCTCTACGGCAAGGAGATGAGCTGGCGCGACGCCGCCCTCTACGAGATGTCGTTCACCTGGATCTGGGCGGCGGCGACACCGCTGGTATTGATCCTCAGCCGCAAATTTCCAGTTGGGCGGGGAGAGTCAAGGCGCAACGTAGTAGTCCACTTCTTGGCCGCCGTGACGCTCGCCATCGCGACGAAGGCGATTTGGGACTTCACGGCGTTGCCGCTGGTAGCCCCCAGTATGGTTCCGAAGAGTGGTGCGGACTTCGTCAAATCCGTTTTCCGGGCGGTCGATTTTGGGACCCTCCATTACTTAATCGTGGCCATCTGCCACCACACGTTCGAGTACTACCGCCGGTATGAGGACGGCCGATTGCGGGCGTCGCAACTGGAGGCCAAGCTAGCCACCGCGCAGCTCGCCGCGCTGAAGATGCAGTTGCATCCCCACTTTCTCTTCAACACGTTGCACTCGATTTCGGAATTGATTCACGACGATCCGCGCCGCGCCGAATCGATGATTGTCCGGTTGAGCGATTTCCTGCGTATGACACTCGAACACGTGGGTGTTCCGGAAGTGCCGCTTTCGGAAGAGATCGATTTCCTGAAACGCTACCTGGAAATTGAACAAATGCGCTTCGAAGATCGTTTATCCGTAGAGTGGACCGTCGATCCGGAGGTTATGGACGTTCGCGTGCCCAATCTAATCCTGCAGCCCATCGTCGAAAACGCGCTCAAGCATGGCATTTCGAAGAACGCCGGAGCGGGCGTTCTTAAGATCGTCTGCCGGCGGGAGGAAGACCGGCTGGCCATGCGCGTGACCGACAACGGACCGGGCCCCCAGCGAACCGCGCTCGACCTGGACCAACCCTTACGGGAGGGCGTTGGATTGAACAACACGCGCAGCCGCCTGACCCGTATCTATGGCGGTGACCACCGCATCGACCTGCACCGCATTCCGCAGGGCGGTTTTGAAGTGACCTTGCGCGTGCCCCTTCGTCTAAAACCGCGTCCCGGCGAGCTTTGCGAATCGAACCCGGAAGCCGCGCCGGTGATAGGTGATTAACCCATGACCACAATGCAATTACAGACAATCCGAACCGTGATCATCGACGACGAGCGACTGGCGCGCCAGCGCATTCGACGGATGCTGACCCATGCACCCGATTTCGAAGTGATGGCCGAATTCGAGAACTCACGCCAAGGCCTGGAGTTTCTTGAGGACAACGATACGGAATTGCTCTTTCTCGACGTGCAGATGCCCGGCCTGGACGGGTTCGCGCTGCTGGAGTCGCTGGCTCCCGAGAAGATACCGATGGTGATCTTCGTCACCGCCTACGACGAGTATGCTCTGCGCGCGTTCGAGTATCATGCGTTCGATTACCTGTTGAAGCCGTTCGATCAGGCCCGCTTCGACAAGGCGTTGGAACGTGCGCGCAAACAATTGACCTCGCGAGAGAACAACAACGAGAAGTTGATGAACCTGCTCAACGAGATCCGCCAGCGGAACCAGGAACCGGCACGATTCGCCATCAAGACGCCCGGCCGGGTCTTCTTTGTACGGCAGGAGGACATCGACTGGATCGAAGCCGCGGACAACTACGTCAACCTGCACGTCGCCACAGATACGCATTTGATCCGAGAGACGATGAACTCGCTGGAGAGCCGGCTGGACAGCCGAAAGTTTTTGCGGATTCACCGCTCGACTATCGTCAACGCCGACCGAATTAAGGAGTTACGTCCGTGGTTCCATGGAGAGTACGTGGTGCTGCTGAAAGACGGAACGGAATTGACGCTGAGCCGGACCTACCGCGAGAAAATTTTATCGCTACTGGGTACATAGCGGTCCTCCGCCGCTGATACCGGGCTCTGGATTGATTGCTTCAACGGACAAAGTGCCATATCCTAATTGCACAATGCTGATGCTGAGGTCTTTATTCGTAACGGTTATCACTCTATCGGCCGCGCCGCCGGCCCAGCAATTTGCCGGGCAATTCAATCTCTCCGGACAGGCGTTGGCCGGCGTGTACTTGCACAAGGAGTACCGGACGGAACACAACGGCGTGACTCACTTGGTGTATCGCCAGCAGTTTCAGGGACTCGATGTCTACAACACAGAGTATGTAGTGAACATCGATCGCGACGGGAAAGTTCTGAACCAGGGCGGCGCGTTGCGGGAGGCACCCGGAGCGAACGTGACGCGGCCGAACCTCAGCAATGTTCGCGCCGCCGCTAGCGCGGCGATCCGGCACATCAATCCCGTTCTGGCACGGGAGTCGCAGTTGGCCTCGCTCGGCCACACAAAGGAAGGCCATCTTCGATTCACCACAGGAAGCGCGCTGGGGGAAGTGACGGGCACACCCGTTTGGTACCCGATTCGCGGAGCGCTGCAACCGGCCTTCGTGTTCGTCGCCACGGCGGAAGACGGCGTCTCGAACTTTGAAACAGTGGTGGACGCGGAGACCTTCACGCCACTCGAGAAACAGCCGCTCACATTTTTCCAGAGCGCCGTGCCCACGCCACGCGGTCTCGTCTATACACGCCGCAGCCCGCAGCCAACGCCGAATCCGGGTGAGAAGCTCGGCGGTGAGCCGGCGTACGTCGAACGGGAACTGGTAGCGTTCAGCGGCGACCCCATCGCATCGCCGCGGGGCTGGATCTCCGGCGACACCACGGCCGGGAACAACACCGTAACCGGCGTGAACGTGCTGGGAATCCTGCTCTCGCGCGACCTCTATTCGCCGCGCTCGCCCGCGCGCGACTTTCAGTATCCGCTGCAACTCGGCCCAGGCGCGCCTTCTCCAACCACCTTCCCGGATGCCGCCGCGGCGAACCTCTTCTACTGGGTGAATCGCATCCACGATCTGTTCTACGTGATCGGTTTTGACGAAGCCGCCGGCAACTACCAAATGGACAATTTCGGCAAGGGCGGTGTGGGCGGCGACCCTCTCTACGCGCACGCGCATTTCGGGGCCGCCTCCGGATCCGGGCTCGCCAATACGAACAATGCGTTCTACACGACGCGCAGCACGACGGACGGCTCGGAAGCGATGATCGGCATGTATCTCGGCTCCTCACCGGGCCGCTGGGCTGACGGCGCGTATTCAACGGAGACACTTTTCCATGAGTACACGCACGGCGTGACGTTCCGGCTCGTGCGCGGTTTGCGCGGACATCAGGGCGGTTCAATGAATGAGGCGTTTTCCGACTTCTGGGCATTAGAATTTCTGACGCCGGAGGGTGCGCCGCCGGACGGCATCTATCCTTACGGCGAGTACCTTTACAACACGTTTGGCGTCGGCATTCGCTCGCGCCCGTACTCGACCAACATGGAGGTGAATCCGCTTACCTACGCCGACCTGGGCCGCGCAATCAGCGCTCCGCAGATTCACAACGACGGCGGAATCTGGATGATGGCTCTGTGGGAGACGCGCGCCAATCTCATTCGCCAATTTGGGGAACGCGAGGGGCGGCGGCGGTTACGCCTGATCGTGCTGGATGGCATGAAGTTAGCGATACCCAGCCCATCGATGGTCGATCTTCGCGATGGAATTCTGCTGGCGGACCGCGTGAACTTCCGGGGGGAAAGCCAGTCGCAGATCTGGGAGGCGTTTGCCAAGCGCGGCTTGGGCGTGCACGCCTATAGCGCCAGCGCCGATTCGATCGTCGTTACCCCATCGTTCGATCGTCCATCGAATACCGGCAGCATTTCCGCTGGCGCAACGACGCTTTCCACCGGCGACACCGTACGCATCTCGGTGCAAGATGGCAACGCAACCGGCCCGACCCTGGATGTGGAGGTCCTCTCCTCAAGCGGCGATTTCGAAGTCGTGACGTTGCGCAGGCAGGGGGAACTCTATACGGGCACCCTCTTCACAACCCCGGTGGGGCAAGCGATTCACCGGAATAGTGTCCTATCCATTATTCACGCCGATAGCCTGACAGTCTTTTACAACGATACGAGCGACGCGGCCGGCGGGTTCCGGCAGGTTTCGAAATTCATCGACGCCCGGCAGCCATATCTGATCACCTACGCCTCCGGCATACCGTTCCGGTTTCTCAATGAACAAGCCTTGCCGCTGACCTCGCCAGTTGCCGGTGCGTCGGTCCGTTTTCAACTTCCGTTCGATTTTCCGTTTCACGACCGGCTTTTCCGGGAGGTGATTGTCACGAACAACGGCCTGATTCAACTGGACACGGGTCTCGTCCCGTCGTGCACCGACGTCTCCGGGCTTCGCGAGATAGCGGCGATCGCCCCGCTTTGGATGCGAATGCGCACGCTTGGCTCGGCCCAGGAGAATCAAGGCGTTTTCGTGAGCCGCGCCGGAGACTCCGTCACATTCCGATGGGCGGGCGAAACGGCACCAAACACCGCCGGGCTAGATCTCACGGCGCCGGTAGAGGCCATCAATTTCGCGGCTACCTTGTTCGACGACGGCCGCATCCGTTTTCAATATGGCGCCGGTAATCAGAACCTGATCAACCCCCAGGTATTCAATGGGTGCGACGCTTCGGCAACTGCGCCGACGGCTGGGATCTCGCGGGGCACACGGGACAATCTCGCAGTCCCGTTCCTGCTCGACCAGCGCGTCAACTTTAACAACGCCCCGACGGCGACGTTTCTGCCCTCGCGCGGCCACTCCTCGGACCCGGTGGTGGAACTAGAACCCGCCTCCGAAATCGATGACCTGTTTCAACTGCGCGGCGTGGTTTACGACCCAGCTACATTTGTCTCGTCGGTTAACGTCCTAATCGACGGGCGATTTGTTGGACGCGCCGCTACGGGCATTCCGCGGCCGGATGTGTGCGCGGAGCGCCGTCTTCCGAATTGTCCCGGGGCCGGTTTTCTGTATGCGGGCAACGCCAGCGCCCTCGGTCTGCGCCCAGGGAGACACACGCTGCAGTATCGTGCCGTAAACGCCCGGGGCGGGTTCACAAACTTTCCGGAGACACCAGCGGAGTTTACCCTGAAACCGGGATTGGCTTCGCCAGCCGTTGCCGGTATTGACGAGCCGGCCGGCGGCGCGACGGTATCGGGCGGGTTTACCGTCCGTGGATTCGCCTACACACCGCTGGCCCGCGTGACGGCTGTGGACATTCTGGTGGACGGCGTCGTCCACGCAAGAGCGCGTTACGGGCTGTCCCGTCCGGACGTCTGCGCGAGCGCGACTTCCCCAAATTGCCCGAACGCCGGATTCCTTGCGACGGTACTTTCCACTTCCGGTAATCCTACTTTGACCAACGGCCCGCACAAGCTGCAACTGCGGGTCCTCGACGAGGGCGGCCGCTTCACCCTGTTCGATCCGATTCCGATCAATGTCGACAACCCGGCGCAGACCCCGCCGGTTGGAGTAATGACCTCGCCCTTGAACCTGGAACGGGTACGCGGCGTCATTCGTGTGGCCGGCCATGCCTATGATCCGGATGGCCGCATTCTCGACGTGACGGTGATTGTCGATGGCATCGCTCGCGGTACGGCGACATATGGCCTGCCGCGGCCGGACGTCTGCCAAAACCTGTCCAACGTCACGGCGTGCCCGAACATCGGCTTCGAGGCGGCTATTGATACCCGCCTGTTTACCAATGGTCTGCATCGGATCGGAGTCATCGTGCGGGACGCGCAGGGCAACGCCATCACGGTCCCGCGCACGACGAACTCCGGTCACAACATCTACGTGGAGAACTAACCTACTTCGGCTGCACCGATGCGCGGGTGGCGCCCGTTGAGATGCCGCCGTCCACCAGCAGAGTCTGGCCGCTGACGTAGCGGCTCTCCTCGGATGCGAGGAACACGACGGCGCCGTCCAGGTCGTTCGGCTGACCTGGGCGCTTCACCGGAATGCGGTCCTTCAAGTAGTCGAGCCACTCGGCGTTCTCATACAGCACCTTGTTTTGCTCGGTACGGAACCAGCCGGGCGCCAGACAGTTCACGGTTATTCCGTTCTTACCCCATTCGTCGGCCAAAGCCATGGTCAACTGCTTGACGCCGCCCCGGGAGGCGCAGTAGGGAGCGATGCCGGCGTAGCCGAAGACGCTAGTGACGGAACCGATATTGACGATCCGTCCGTACTCGCGCGGAATCATCTTCTTGGCGATCTGCTGCGCGACAAAGAAGGTGCCGCGCAAGTTGGTCTCCAGGACGGTATTGTACTCGTCCCAGGAGATCTCTACGGCCGGCTTGCGAACGTTGCAACCGGCGTTGTTAACCAGAATATCGATCTTGCCGAAAGCCGCTTCGGCTTCATCGGCGAACTTCACGATGCTGTCGAAATCCCGGACGTTGAGAGCGACGGGCACGGCCTTCCGGCCCAAGCCCTCAATCTCCTTCACAAACGCATCGCAGTCTTCCTCCTTACGCGCGGTGACGACGAGGTCCGCGCCGGACTTCGCCAGGGCGCGGCCAAAATACTGGCCCAGCCCGCGGCTTGCACCAGTAACTACGGCAACGCGGCCGGTCAAATTGAAATAGGGAGTCGGATTCATTACGGCTGCACAATCACTTTCATCAGATTCGGCTCATGGTTGTAGAGCCGGTTGAAGGCGCTGGGCGCGTCGTCGAGCGAAACCTTCGCGCTGATGATTTCGTTCACCTTGATTCGTCCCGTCACCAGCAGATCGATGCAGGCCGGATACTCGCCATTCGATCCGCAGGTGCCCTGCAGGCGGACCTCGCGGGTCACAACGGACTGGAGGTTCAGCTCGATTTTCGGCGTGATGTTCCCGATCAGCGTCACGGTGCCGCCCTTGCGAACAGCGGCCAGTGCGGTCTTCACCGGCTCGGTTGCTCCAACGGCCTCCAACACAATGTCGGCGCCCTTGCCGCCTGTACGCTTGACCACTTCGGCGGCCGCGTCGCAATGTTTCGGATTGAATCCGTCGGCGGCGCCAAGTTTCTTGGCCAGCGCGAGCTTCGCGTCGTCCAGGTCGATTGCGAAGACCGTGGTGCAGCCGGCGTTGATCGCGGCCTGAATCGTCAAGAGCCCAATCATGCCGGCGCCTACTACAACGGCTGTATCGCCCAGCCTCACCGGCGTGATATCGACAGCGTGCACGGCGACCGAGACGGCTTCAATTAATGCGGCGTGCTCATACGGCAGTGCGTCCGGCAACTTGTAACAGATGCGCGCCGGAACGGCGACGTACTCGGCGAAGGCGCCGTGGCGGCGATAGTCGCCGCAGGAGACGCCGAGCACCATACGGTTGTTGCAGAGGTTGCGATGGCCGGAGGTGCAGAAGTCGCATTTGCCGCACGAGATCATCGAATCGAACGTGATGCGGTCGCCTTCCGCCCAGCCTTCCACCTGGCTGCCGAGTTTGGCGACAACGCCGGCCGCTTCGTGACCCATCACCAACGGCGGAATGCGGCGGCCCGTAGAGCCGTCGATGCCGTGAATATCACTGCCGCAGATGCCGCACGCGCGGACGCGTACCAGAATGTCCTCAGGGCCGATTTCCGGTTCCGGAAAGTCGGTCACTTCGAGGTTCATGTATTCCTTCAGAAGTAGAGCTTTCATTGCCTACTATGATATTCCGTATGCTCCGCCGTTCGTTCTTACTCTCTCTTCAAGCGATGAATCGCGTGCGCCTCGGCGTCATCGGCGCAGGTGGACGCGGCACCTATGTGATGACCGAATTCCAGAAAGATCCCAACGTGCAGGTGACCGCCATTTGCGACGTCTACGAACCCAATCTGGAAAACGCGCTATCCAAGGCGAAGGGCGCGCAGGCCGTTCGCGACTATCGCAAACTGCTGGACGACCCGGCGATCGACGCCGTGCTGATCGCGACGCCGGAGCATTGGCACCATCGGATGGTGCTGGACGCGATGGCCGCCGGCAAGGACGTGTACGTCGAAAAGCCGCTGTGTCAGACTCCTGAGCAGGGCGTGGAGCTTGTCGAAGCGGAGCGGAGATCGAACCGCATTGTCCAGGTGGGCATGCAGCGCCGTTCCTACGACCTCTATATTCAGGCGCGCGAAATCGTGGCAGCCGGCACGCTAGGCAGCGTGCGGATGATCCGGAGTTGGTGGCTGAACAACTACCTGAACGCCGGTGCGCCGAAGCTGGAGGGCAAGCTCGACTGGGAGCAGTGGCAGGGTCCGGCGGCCAAACATGCATTCGACGCCGGCCGGTTCCGGAACTGGCGGTTCTATTCGGAGTACGCCGGCGGGATCGTCGCCGACCAGGGCGCACACGTCTACGACGGCATCCACATGCTGATGAACGCGTCGTATCCGAGAGCAGTGACTGCGTCGGCGAACCGGCCGCATCGCGCGGACGTGAATACGCCGGAGTCGGTGGTAGTGACGGCCGAGTATCCGGAAGACTTCATCGGCGTCTTTTCAATCAATTACGCCGCGATGCGCTATCAATCGCGCAACGATCAATTGAACCAGTTGGATGGCGACAAGGCGCGCATGGATATAGGCCGGGAAAACTGCAAAGTCCATGCGGCCGGAAAAGAGGACGAGGTCCTGCTGGAGCGGCAATCCGCTCGCGGCTTCGGATTCGCCACCCAGCTACATGTCCGCAATTTCTTGGAGTGCGTGCGAACGCGGAAACGGCCAACGGCGCCGATGGAGCTGGGCTTCCAGGCGGCGCTTGTGGTGCAACTCGCCAACTTGTCGCTGAAACATGGCCGGCGCGCGGTGTGGAATCACAGCGCGCGAAACGTGGAACTGTGAGTCTAACTCGCAGAGAACTTGTGGCCGGGGCGCTAACCTCCATGCAGGCGGCGCGGCCGAACATCGTCGTGATCCTTACGGACCAGCAGACGCACAACGCTTGGAGCGGTGCGGGGAATCCGTGGCTGCGCACGCCGGCCATGGATTCCATCGCCGCGCGCGGTGTGACGTTTTCCAATGCCATCTGTCCATATCCGGTTTGCTCACCGTCGCGCTCGTCGATCTTCACTGGCCGCATGCCGCACGAAACGGGGGTGATGGGCAATGGCGGACCGATCGCGCCGGGTATGGCGTCGATGGGGGAAATTTTCCGGGCCGCCGGATACAACACGGCCTATGGCGGCAAGTGGCATTTGCCGAAGGCATTCGACGGCATGACGGGATTCACCAAGATCGCTGGCGGCTCCGCGCTGGGCAAGGATATGGACGCTCCGCTTTCGAACGCCTGTGCGGAGTGGCTGCGCGGCAACCCGAAGGGTCCGTTTCTGCTGGTGGCGAGCTTCATGAATCCGCACGATATCTGCGACTGGATCCGGCAGCATCCGGGCGCAGGCAGTCACGCCGCGGTCGAGCGGTATCCGCACACGCCGGGCAACATGGCGGTGGATCCCGATGAGCCCGAGGCCATTCAGTATCACCGCACCGCGGGTTACGACCTGATGTCGAAAGCCGTTGGCATCGCTTCGAACTGGAAGCCAGATGACATGCGCCAGTACCATCACGATTACTACCGGATGGTGGAACAGGTGGACGCGGAGATCGGGAAGGTGCTGGCTGCGATAGATCCGGCAAACACCCACGTCCTATTCGCCAGCGATCATGGCGAAGGCATGGGCGCGCATCGCTGGGCGCAAAAGGCCTCGTTCTACGAAGAATCGCTGCGGGTACCGCTGATCGTTTCGGGACCGGGAATGGCGCGTCGGGTGGACCGGCGATTGGCCACGCTCACCGATGTCGTTCCGACCCTGTGCGCCCTTGCCGCCTTGCCTGCGCCGGAGGATATGCGCGGCATCGATCTTCTGGCGCCGGCGGAACGGCTCTTCGTGACCAGCCAACTGCGCTACGAAATCGCCGAACGCGAGGGCCGGATGCTGCGGACGAAACGCTATAAGTACGTCCGGTTCAATTCGGGCGCACGGCCGGAGCAGCTCTTCGACCTGGAGACCGATCCGGGCGAGACCTATAATCTGGCGCGCAGGCCGGAGGGCGGACCGGTGCTCGAGGAACATCGCCGCCTGATGAAACAGTGGCTCTCGAAGACCGGCGACCGGTTCTAGGCCGCTACATCGCCCCGTCGACGCCCGCCCAAAGATTCATCGTGTTCAACTCCGGGCGGCCCGCGGCCTTCAGGTAACAGAACAACTGTGTGCGGTAGGCGGCGTGGCCGCACAGTACCATGCTGACCAAATGCTGACCGCGGCTGGCTTTTGTTCCGAACAACTCGATCTCACCGCGCATTTCCTCGACGGTGAAGGCGGACAGGGCCGAGGCATAGAATTCTGCCTGGGAGGCAAGACTCTTGACAGCAGCGTCGAAATCCAAAGACTTGGAAGCGGTCTCGGCTGCGTTCCACTGGTCGACGAGGAACGAGCCGGCCTTGACCGAGGGCACCAATACCGGTCCCATGATGGTCAAGTAGCGGACGAGTTCGATCAAGCTGCGCTGCGCCGGTGTCGGACGGTAATCGAGCATCTCGGGCGCGGCCTTGCCGCAAAGGTGGACGAGAATCCGGATCTCGTTCCGAAGCGATTGAATGAGTTCCTGCGTGGTGAGTACCATATATTCCAATCGAGATTGTAGCCGAAGCGATGCAGTGTAGGGCCGGCGGGCGTAGTATATTCTGCACTCATGCCGACCTTTCAGTTGCTTGCCGGAACGACGCTCTTGCTTGCCGGCGTCAGTGGTTGCTTGTGGGCGCAGAACCCTCGCGGGCGCGCACTGGGAATCCCGTTTGACGGCACGCCGGGGCCGCAAAACGCGATCACTGACGTTGCCGGGGTTGCCGTCGGCCATACGACGGTGGTCAGTGGCGAGGGCCGGTTAATTCCGGGGCAGGGACCGGTGCGAACGGGGGTGACGGCGATACTGCCGCGGCCGCGCGGGAACTGGGATTTCGTGATGGCGGCGACCTTCAATCAAAACGGCAACGGAGACATGACGGGGGTGAATTGGATCGAGGAATCCGGATTCCTGGAAGGTCCAATTCTGTTGACGGGGACGCACAGCGTGGGGGTTGTGCGGGATGCAGCCATTCACTGGCAGATCGCGCGGGGCCGGGAGTTCGTCTTTACCTATCCGATTGTTGCCGAGACGTTCGACTCTATGAACGACGCCAATGGTCAGCATGTGACAAGGGAACATGCCTGGGCGGCGCTGGACGCAGCCAAAACTGGTGCAGTGGAAGAAGGGGCGGTGGGCGGCGGAACAGGGATGAAATGCAACGGATTCAAAGGGGGCATCGGGACTTCGTCGCGGGTGATTCACGTGGGGGGCAAGTCGTACACCGTGGGCGTGCTCGTGCAGTGCAACTATGGGGGCGATCTACATATCCTGGGTGTGCCTGTGGGACGGGAGATTACCGATCTCCGCTCGTGCACGACGCTGCCGCAAACACGGCCGTGGCTTCGTTGGGTGCCGGCGTGCACATCCGCGCAGGCGGGGAGCCGGGATACGGCGCGGGAGGCCGCGGACGCCGGGCGAGGGTCCATTATCGTGGTGGTGGCGACGGACGCGCCGCTGCTGGCACATCAATTGAAACGGATTGCCCGGCGAGTTGGCATGGGCTTGGGAAAGCTCGGCAGTTGGGCGGGGAACGGGTCGGGTGACTTATTCCTGGCGTTCTCGACCGCGAATGCCGGGGCGGGCGGCGCGGAGCAGATGGCGAAGTTGGAGATGGTGCCGAACGACTGGATCGACCCGGTCTTCCGGGCGACAATCGACGCGACGGAAGAAGCGGTTGTGAATGCCATGCTGGCGGCGCCACGGGTCACGACGGGAGTGGATGGGCTGCGCGTATTTGGGCTGCCAGGGCCGCGGGTTGTGGAAGCGATGAAGAAATATGGCCGGATGCGGTGAGTCGCTCAGGTCTTGATCGCACGCGTATTTGCGGGCGTTGTCAAAGTTTTGTAAATGCCTGTTTCCCGTGAAATCCGCGCCGGCCGTTTCCGCGTCTTATGGGCAGGAGACGAAAATGAAACGCACACTGAAATCCACAATCTTGACGCTGGCGATCGCCGGCATGGCATTCGCCGCGAACCCGGAGGACCGAATCCAGAAGAAGGTTCGCACCGAGCTGCTTGCGCTGCCATTCCTGTCGGTTTTCGACAATCTCGGCTACCGCCTGGACGGTGAGACGCTGTACCTTTCGGGTCATGTTATCCGGCCAACGCTCAAAAGCGACGCGGCGAACCGGGTGGCGCGGCTGGAGGGTGTCCGAAACATTGTGAACAAGATTGAAGTCCTGCCGTTGTCGCCCTACGATGATCGCCTGCGGCTGGCCGTCGCCAGGGCCGTATATGGGGCTAACGGGTTAAACCGGTACGCGCTGGGCGCCAATCCATCCATACGGATTCTGGTGAAAAACGGCGGCGTGACTCTGGAAGGCGTTGTGGCCAACGAGATTGACCGGAACGTCGCGAACTTGATGGCGAACGGTGTGTCCGGCGTGTTTTCCGTCACCAACAATCTGCGGGTCGAACGCGGACGTGTGTAGGCCGGAAGGAACGCTCTATACTGGGCGGATGACCTCGCGCCGGGCGATGCTCTCGGCGCCTTTTGTTCAGGCGTCGCGACGGCAGCCAAATTTCCTGTTCCTCCTGCCCGACCAGTGGCGCCCGGATTGGCTGCCTTCGAATCCGTCGGTCCCGCTGCGGCTGCCGAATATCGCGGGACTGGCCCGCCGGGGCACGGAATTCTCCCGCGTTCTGTGCGCCTCGCCGTTGTGCGCGCCGTCGAGGGCGTGCCTGGCTTCGGGACGAGAGTACAAGAATTGCGGCGTGGCGTCGAACAAAGACAACTACCCCTTGACCCTGCCCACGTACTATCAGAAGCTGCGTGCCGCCGGGTATTACGTGATGGGTTGCGGCAAAATCGATCTGCACAAACAGACGCTGGACTGGGGTCTGGACGGGAAGCGGCTGACCGGGGACTGGGGGTTCAGCGACGCCATCGATAACGCCGGAAAGATGGACGCCGTTCGAGCGGGCGAGGCGCGCCCCACCGATCCTTATATGGCGATGCTGCATAGGCGAAGCCTGGCTGCGGTACACATCAAGGACATGCGCGGCCGGAAAAGGTATGCGGCTACCTATCCGACTCCCCTTCCCGACGACGCCTATTGCGACAACTGGATCGCCGAGAACGCCAAGGCACTGTTGGGCCGGGCGCCGCACGGCAAGCCCTGGCATTTAGTTGTTAACTTTACCGGGCCGCATAACCCGATGGACATCACGGGCGCCATGGAGAGTAAGGCACGCGGGCGCGAGTATCCGCAGCCGAACCGCAACACCGAATATGACGCCAAGACCCACATCGCGATCCGGCAAAACTACGCGGCGATGTGTGAAAATATCGACCGGCTGGTTGGTGAACTACTCGCGGAAGTGGACCGAAGGGGAGAGTTGGAGAACACCATGGTGGTATTCTCGTCCGATCACGGGGAGATGCTTGGCGACCACAACCGCTGGGCGAAGCACGTGCCCTATCAGGCGTCGGCGGGCATACCGCTCATCGTCGCCGGCTTGGACGCGGGGAAAGGCGCCAGGACGGATGCCTTGGCAAGTCTGATCGACGTGGGGGCTACCTTTCTCGACTACGCGGGCGCCGGTGTGACGCCCTCCATGGAGGCAAAGTCGCTCCGCAACGTCTTAAACGGCAGGGCTCGCAGGCACCGGGAGCTGCTGTACTCCGCGTTGGAAGAGTGGCGTCTGGTTTGGGACGGACAGTACAAGTACGTGGAGGGGTTCCACAACGAAAACGCCCTGTACAATTTGCGGTCCGACCCGGCCGAAAACGAGAATCGATTAACAAGTGAGAAAACGCTTACCGATCGTCTGCGGAGAGCCTTGATTTAACACCCGCATCCCGGATGCGTCGATTAGAGTGGAGTCACATGCCTGAATTGCAAAACGAACAAGAGTTGAGAAGAGGCTTCCTGGTTGGGGCGATCTTTGGGTTAATGGGGGCGATAACCGCCGCACTGGGATTGCCCGCCGCCGGCTATCTGCTGCTGCCCGGAAAAGCCCGCCGGAAAGAGGTATGGATCGAAGCCGCCGACCTGACAAACCTGCCGATGAATCAACCCGAGCAGATCATTTTCAACCGGGAGCGCAGAGACGGCTGGAAATTCGTGACGGAGAAAGCGGCCGCGCTGGTGATTCGAACGGGCGACCAGCAGGTGGTTGCGTTTTCCCCAGTCTGCACGCATTTAGGCTGCGCCGTGAGCTGGAGCACGAACGAAAAGCACTTCGTCTGCCCGTGCCACACGTCGGCATTCAGCACCGATGGCAAGGTACTAGGCGGACCGGCGCCGCGGCCTTTGGACCGCTTTGACGTCAAAATCGCCGAAGGCAAAGTGCTGTTGGGCGAAGTACGCGAGTCGAAGGAGAGCTAGTCATGCTGCGATCCGTTATCGATTGGCTCGAGCAACGAACCGGCATTGAGTCGGCCATTAAGCATTTTTTGTATGAGGATATTCCGGCGTCGAGCGGCTGGCACCAAGTGTTCGGCAGCGTCGCGATGTTCTGTTTTCTGATTCAGGCGGTGACGGGAATACTGCTATCGCTGAACTACGCCCCAACGCCTGGAGACGCGCACGCCAGCCTTCGCTTCATCCTGACGGAGCTGACCGGCGGGCGGCTGATCCGAGGTCTGCACCACTGGGGCGCCAGCATGATGATTGTGGTGGTGGTTTTGCATATGATCCAGGTGTTTCTGTGGGGAGCCTATAAAAAGCCACGCGAGGCCACATGGATGATGGGCGTGGTGCTGTTACTGATCACCCTGGGCTTTGGACTGACGGGCTACCTGCTGCCCTGGGATAACCGGGCCTATTGGGGCACGGTTGTGACGACCCAGATCACGGCCAAGGCTCCGGTGGCGGGGCCGTACCTGCTGCACCTGATGGGCAGCGACAACGGGCAGATCGGTGTGCAGACCTTCGCGCGATTCTACGCCGCGCACGTCTTGTTGCTGCCGCCGGTGACGCTCATTCTCATTGCCATCCATGTCTTCCTGGTCCGCAAGCACGGCGTGGCGCCAGCGCCGGTCGAGACCGCCCCGGCCGTAAAGTTCTACCCCGGCCAGGTCTTCAAAGACACCGTGGCCGTGTTCATTATGTTCACGATTCTTTTCCTGATGGCACTGCTGGTCCGGGTGCCCCTCGGAAAGATCGCGGATCCCACCGACACAACCTACATTCCTCGCCCCGAGTGGTACTTCCTGTTCCTTTTCCAAATCCTGAAATTCTTCGAAGGACCGCTTGAGATCGTGGGATCAATGGTACTGCCCGGAATCGCCGTCGGCCTGCTGTTCCTGACTCCATTTATCGACCGGGGCGCGGCCGAAAAGCTGCGCCAGCGGACGCTGGCAATCGGAATTGTACTGCTCGCCGCGGTGGGCTGGGCGGGGCTAACGGCGGCGGCCGTACGTTCGACGCCGAACCGCGAAGCTTGGCAGAATTTTATCCCGGAAGAGATGGCGGCCGTGGGCAGCTTCCGGCAGGCCCAATGCTGGCAGTGCCATGGGTCAACGCCTGGAGACAATAAAGCCGGTCCGAACCTGGCGGATATCGCCGTGCGAGAGGATCGCGATTGGCTGGTGGGTCACTTCCGGCAGCAGGGCGGCAAGTCCGGCCTGCGCGACCTCCAATGGCGCCAGCTTGCGAATTTGATGCGCAAGCTGGATGACGAAAGCGTCGGCTCCCTGGGGACGGCGCCTCACGATGCGGTGGCAGGGGCCCAGGTGTTCATGAAGTACAATTGCGGCGTTTGCCATTCGGTGAACGGAACCGTTGCGCGGAACGGTCCCCCGCTGAACGGAGTGGCGGCGCGGCGCGACCGCGCCTGGATGGAAGGCCACTTCCTCGACCCGCAGAAGTTCGCACCGGGAACGGCCATGCCCGCGTACAAGTTCACTCCCGCCGAAATGAGCGGTATGCTTGCATACATGGGGACGCTGAAGGATTAGCGCCCCATTGAAAAAGATTTTCAGATGGGTGAATCCAGCCAGGGAGCGGCGGGCGTACACGGCAATAGGGAATCCGTGTCCGGGCCGGATCGGTGGTCGCAACTCGTGCTGTCTATCGCTGGGGGCGACTCCCGGGCGTTGTCCGAATTTTACGACGAAGCGAGCCGTTACGTGCACACCATAGCCCTGCGAATTCTAAGGGACCCTGACGAGGCGGAAGAAATCACGTTGGACGTTTTCCAGCAGGTCTGGAAACTGGCGTCGAGCTACGATCCGGCCCGCTGTGCGGTACCGGCGTGGGTCGCGATGATGGCGCGCAGCCGGGCGCTGGACCGCTGGCGGTCGTTGCAAACCCGGCGCCGCCGAATGACCGGCGAGATGCCCGAAGGGTTTGAACCTGTTTCCTCGGACGCGGGGCCGGAGTCCACGGTGGCCGCCCGGCAGGACCAGGTGCGGGTGCGGACGGCGCTGGAAGCGCTGCCGGCCGAGCAGCGCCGGATGATCCAGCTTTCGTTCTGGGGTGGGCTTAGCCATTCGGAGGTCGCCGAACAGACTGGAGTCCCGCTTGGCACGGTTAAGACCAGAATTCGCCTGGGCATGCTTAAATTGAGGGAGGCATTGGACCATGGCCAGCACGCCTGAACGGATTCGCGAGCAAGCAGTACTCTACGCGATGGGCGCGCTGGACGGCGCCGAGCGCGACGAGTTCGAACGTCTGCTGGCGGCGGGCAACCCTACGGCGCTCAGCGAGACCGAGTCAGCGCTATCGGCCGCCGAGAAGATAACGGAGCTATTCGACGCGCGGCCTAGGCCGGCGGTCAAGGAGCGGCTGATGGCGGCCGTGAAAGCCGTCGGACCCGGCGGGTTCTTGCAACCGGAACCGGGCGTATCGGTCCTCAAACTTGGTGGCGGCCGATGGAAGCCCACCGGACACGACGGCGTCACGGTCAAGACGCTCCACGTCGACCGGGAAACACGGATGTTGACGTCGATTCTGCGGCTGGAGCCGGGCTCGAGGTATCCGTCGCATCGCCACCTGGGCACGGAACAGTGTCTGGTTCTGAGCGGCGACGTGCGTCAGGGCGAGAACCCGGTCATGCATCTATTCGCCGGCGACTATGAGAAAGCAGAGCCCGGGACACTGCACGGCGACATCACCTCCGAGACCGGCTGCGAACTCCTGATTATCTCGTGCTTGGACGACGAGTACGCCAGCGCGTAGCAGAGTCTTTCGCTATTTTCCACTTGCAGGTGGTGCTGAAGCCGTGTTATTCTACGTTGGTTGAAATGATGATATATTCTCACACAAGTTTGCACGGACAATTCCGGCTTGCGTGGCTAAGATACCTGCCGCGCGGCTGATCGCGGCGATCGAATCGTAATTGGCCCATATTTGAGGGGCTTGCAAGGGTTTAAGACGAAGGCACAGGACCGCTATCCTGTTGGTCAAGCTCTGTTGTGGCTTACTAAGTATGCCGGGGCGCTGCCGTCGTTGACCTAACTCCGGCCTGGCGGCGCAGCGTTGGTATGGAGGGCTCCCCGCCCGGTTGAGGTCCAGCGGATCGACACCGTGGCCTTGCCTTTCGCGCCGGCGCTGCGAACGCCCTCGACAGAATTGAGAATGAGCCGTTATAGACTGCTAGACGGGTGGCCCCTGCGCGGGCCACCCACGTGGACATATGAACGAAATGGCACAGAAGTTGGAGCGAGCGGAGGCGGAAAACGCGGCGGCCTTCATCGACGCCCGCGGCGGAGAAGCGTGTTGGGAACGCATCGGTGGCGCATGGGCGCTGTTCGATGGCCCCGGTTCGCCGCTCACACAGGCGTTTGGGCTTGGACTGTTCGAACCGGCCTCCGCGGCAATCGTTGAGCGAATCGAGCGCTTCTTCGAGGTTCGCGCCGCAGCGGTGGACCTGGAGGTCTCTCCGTTGGCCGGCGTCGGCACCTACGCGCTACTAGCCCGGCGCGGCTACACGCCGGTGGAGCTATCGACGGTCCTGTACCGGCCGCGCTCCGAAACGCCGGAGTGGACCGGGGCTATTACCGTTGGCATCGCCGGGCCGAAGGACTACGACACGTGGGCGCGCGTATCGGCGGACGGCTGGATGTCCGAGGCACCGGAGTACAAGGACTTCTTTCTGGATCTAGGCAGGGTGTCGGCGCGGCGGGCGGGCTCGACGGCGTGGCTGGCCTACCTGGATGGCCATGCCGTGGCCGCGGCGTCGCTGTCGATTCACGGTCCGGCGGCGCACATGGCGGGAGCATCCACGGTGCCAGCCGCGCGTGGACGCGGAGCGCAAAACGCGCTGCTGGCGGCCCGGCTCCGCCATGCGTGGGCCCAGGGATGCGAAATGGCCGTTATGGGCACCGCGCCGGGCAGCGCCTCCCAACGCAACGCGGAACGAAACGGATTTCTGGTGGCGTATACGCGTACGAAATGGCGGAAGGAATAAGCCGCGCGTGTGGAAGAATGGTGATTTGGCATGGTCACCCTCACCGTTTATACGAACCTGCAGTGCGGCGATTGCACACGATTCGACGCGATGTTGAACGGCTCGCTAGTCCCGAAATACCGGGGCCGCGTGCGATTCGTTCATCGCGATTTTCCTCTGGGAAAGCATGTTTGGGCAAAGCCGGCGGCCATCGTGGCGAGGCGTTTCGACGAGGTGGCCTGTGGCCTGGCGGCCGGCTGGCGAACGTACATTCTGAACCGGATCAAGACGACGACGCTCGAAACGCTGCCGGACCGGGTTCGCGAGTACGCGGCGGAAGCCGGAGTCGACGCGGCTCAAGTATTGGCCGGGCTGGAGCGGGAGGATCTCGCCGCGCGGGTCGACGCGGATGTCCGGGAGGGCGTCGCGCGGGGCGTAGTGAAAACGCCGACCGTGTTCGTGAACGGGCGCGCCTTCATCGAGGTGTTTACGCTTGAGGAGATCACGGCCGGGATCGATGCGGAGTTGGCGGCGTCGCGGCCCGTGGCGCTGGTGACGGGTGCCAGCCGGGGAATCGGCAGGGCGATCGCCGTGGAGTTGGCCAAGACGCACCAGGTTGTGGGGACCTACCGCGGCCGGAAAGACTTGGCGGAGACGCTGGCCGCCGAGACCAGAGCCGCCGTATTCCAATGCGAGATTGCCAGCCGGGACGACCGCCGGGATTTGCTGGACTTCGTGCGCAGAGAGTACGGGCGGTTGGACCTGCTGGTGAACAACGCCGGTATGCCGCAGCGCGAGCGGCGCGACGTGTTGGACGCGAGCGAAGAGAGTTTCGACGAACTAATCGGAACGAACCTGAAGGGTCCGCATTTTCTGACGCAGGCGGCGGGACAGTGGATGGCCGAGCAAGGCAGCGGGCGCATCGTGTTCATCACTTCGATTTCGGCGTACGCGGCAAGTACGTCGCGGGCGGAGTATTGCATGGCCAAGGCCGCGCTGAGCATGTCGGTTTCGCTGTACGCGCAACGGTTGGCCAAGAGTAACGTACAGGTTTTTGAAATCCGGCCGGGCGTCATCCGCACGGACATGATCGCGGCTGTGGAGCAACTGTACGAAGAGCGAATCGCTGGCGGGCTCCTGCCGCAGCCGCGCATGGGCGAAGGCTCGGATGTCGCCAAGGCCGTCCGTGCGGTGGCCGATGGACTACTCGACTATTCGACCGGGCAGGTCCTCAATGTGGACGGCGGATTCCATATGCGAGGACTTTGACGCCAGGTTGATGCGCGCCCGCGCTGGCCTTTGCGCAATTACCTGTATGAGGAGGGTACTCTTTGCCGGTGCCTTTGCCGCACTCGGGTGGTGCGTCTTGTTCAAACCGAAGCGGCTGGGGCGCAGCGGGCCCATAACCGCCAACGCTCTGACGGACAACAACGTTGGGACCGCGTGGACTCGGTATTTTCGTGCGCAGGCCGGACGGTCAGCGCGGACCTGACAATTCGCGGTCCCAGCTATCGAAATGTGGACACTCCGGCAAAGCTGCGCTTGCTCAAAGCCGCACGGCGCGACGGCGCTCGGCGGTTCGTGAAAGTTCGTTGTTTCAGGCCGCGCCGTATCGGAAGGCCGCCCCTCTACTCGCGCGCTGCGGTTGGAAGATTGCTTCCAGGCGGAGGCCGGCGTGAGCCCCCTACACTAGAGAGGTGTCCGCTTCCGTATTTTCCGCGCACGGCGTGACGAAGGTCTATGACATGGGCGAGGTGCAGGTCCACGCACTTCGCGGCGTGGACCTCCAGCTTTTTAGTGGTGAGATGGTGGTCCTGCTGGGCCCATCGGGTAGCGGAAAATCCACGCTGCTGAATATTCTGGGAGGACTCGATCGCGCATCGGCCGGCAGCGTTATGTATCGGGACGTCGACATTACGGCCGCTAACGACAAGGAACTCACGCGCTACCGGCGTGCTCACGTCGGGTTCGTTTTTCAGTTCTACAACCTGATTCCGAGCTTGACCGCCATCGAGAACGTCGCGGCGGTGACTGAGATTGCGGATCAGCCCATGAAACCGGCCGAGGCACTGGACCTTGTCGGCCTTGGTGATCGCATGTACCACTTCCCTTCTCAGCTCTCGGGCGGACAACAGCAGCGCGTCGCCATCGCGCGCGCCATCGCTAAGCGGCCGTCCGTGCTGCTCTGCGACGAGCCAACGGGCGCCTTAGACTCCGAGACCGGAGTGATCGTCCTAGAAGCGATCGACAGGGTCAACCGGGAGCTCGGCGCAACAACCGCGGTGATTACGCACAACGCCGACATCGCTCGCATGGCGGACCGGGTGGTCCATATGTCGAATGGCCATGTCTCGTCGATCGATATCAACGCCGAACGCCGGAATCCTCGCGAGTTGCACTGGTAATGCGCGCTCTGGACCGCAAGCTGTTTCGAGATCTTTGGCAGCTGAAGGGCCAGGTGTTTGCGATCTCCTGCGTGCTCGCGGCCGGCATCGCTACCTATGTCATGGCGGCCAGCACGCTGGATTCCCTGCAGCGCACGCAAATCATGCTCTACGCCGAATACCGGTTCCCGCACCTCTTCTCTGGATTGAAACGCGCGCCGGAGAGTGTGGCGGGCCGCGTGGCTGCGATTCCCGGCGTCGTGGAGGTGGAGCCGAGAATCGTTGCGCCCGCGAACATTTTTCTTGCCTCGTTTGACCAGCCGGTGTCCGGCCAGATCGTCTCTCTTCCCCGCGGCGAGGCACAGTTCAACAGGCTTCGGCTCCGCACGGGCCGCCTGCCCGAACCCGGCCGCGATAGCGAGGTCGCGGTCAGTGATGGATTCGCGGTGGCGCACAAGCTGACGCCGGACTTTCCAATGGAAGTCACAATCAACGGCCGTAGAAAGCGGGTGATGGTGGTCGGCGTCGTGTCGACACCCGAGTTCATTTATCAACTGGCGCCGGGATCGATTGTCCCGGACTTCAAAACCTACTGCGTTCTCTGGATGAATCGCGACGCGCTCGAAGGCGCCTACAACATGACCGGCGCGTTCAACGAAGTGGCGGCGTCGCTCGAGCCAGGAAAACGCGTCGAGGACGCCATCGACGCACTGGACCACATCCTGCGGCCCTATGGCGGGCTGGGCGCGTACGGCCGGAAGGACCAGGTCTCGCATCGCTACCTCAGTGAAGAATTCAAGCAACTGACCGTCATGTCGACGATGTTCCCGGCGATCTTTCTATCGGTCGCCGCATTTTTGCTGAATGTCGTCATTGGACGGCTCATGGCCACGCAGCGCGGCCAGATCGCGATTCTAAAGGCGTTCGGATATACAACGGCGCAGATGGCCGTTCACTTTGTGAAGCTCACACTAGTGATTGTCGTTACCGGTTATGCGATGGGGCTGGCCCTCGGAGCGTGGCTGGGCAGCGGCCTGTCGAGCCTGTACATGGACGTTTATAAGTTCCCGTATCTGCACTACGCGATTCGCGGCGAAGTGTACCTTGTCTCCGCGCTGGTGGGAATCGCCGCCGGTTTGACGGGCACGCTCTTCGCGGTTTTCAAGTCGGCGGCGGAGTCGCCCGCGGTGGCCATGCAGCCCGCGCCCCCCGCCTCCTACCGCGTGAGTATCGTCGAAGCGCTGGGACTGGGACGCTGGCTGTCGCAGCCGACGCGAATGATATTCCGCAACATCGAACGCCGGCCGGTAAAGTCGGCGCTCAGCGTGTTGGGTGTGGCGTTGTCGACCTCGATCCTGATCCTCGGCGGCTTCTGGGGCGATGCGGTGGACTACATGGTTTTCGCCCAATTGCGCCGCGCGCAGATTGAAGATGTGTCGGTAACCTTCATCGGCCCTGTGTCGGAGCGGGCTCTGTATTCGATGATGAGTCTTCCCGGTGTTACCCACGCGGAGCCGGTGCGGACAGTACCGGCGCGGCTTCGCTTTGAGCAACGAACCTACCGGGCGGCGATTCAAGGTATCGAAGACAAAGGCTATTTGCGCCGTCTCCTGGACACGCAACTCGGCGAGGTGCCGGTGCCAGGCGAAGGCGTGTTGCTCACCGATCATCTGGCGAAAATGCTGGGTATCCGGGTGGGGGATCTCCTGACGGTAGAACTGTTGGACGGCTCGCGCGCGGTGCGGCAAGTGCCGCTGACGGGTGTCGTGTCGGAGTTCATCGGAGTCACGGGGTACATGCGCCGCGATGCGCTCAACCGCTTCATGCGCGAGGGCAGCGCGATCACCGGCGCCTATCTGGCGGCCAATGCCCGCGAGGTGGATTCGCTCTACGCCAAACTGAAAGCAATGCCGGCGGTGGCTGGCTCGGCCTCTCGGCTACGCGTGCTGGAAAGTTTCTACGAGACGCTTGCGGCGCAAATGTTGACGTTTGCTCTGTTTAACACGCTGCTGGCCGCGACCATCGCGGTTGGCGTGGTCTACAACACGGTGCGCATCGCCCTGAGCGAGCGCGGCCGGGAGTTGGCCAGTCTTCGCGTGCTGGGCTACACACGCGGCGAGGTGACCTACATCCTTTTGGGTGAGCTGGCCGTGCTGATCTTCGCGGCGATTCCGCTCGGGCTCCTGATGGGCCGTGGCCTGGCTGGCGTAATGGCGGGGACCGCCCAAACCGAGTTGTTCCGGGTGCCCGTGGTAGTGGAGCCGTCCACGTATGGCTACGCTGCATTGACCATCGTCGTAGCGACGCTGCTTTCCGCCGCCACCGTGGCGAGGCAAATTCGAAAGCTGGACCTTGTAGAAGTTCTGAAGGCGCGTGAGTAAACAGAGGAGAATGAAAGCTTGAAACGCTGGATTTGGGTTCTCGTTCTTGGCACGGTTGTGGCGGCGGGCATTGCAATGTCGCTGCGTCCTCAGCCGGTGCCCGTGGAGTCGGCCAAGGTACGCGTGGGACCGTTGCGCGTAACAGTGGAGGAGGAAGGCAAGACGCGCCTGCGCTCCCGGTATGTTATTTCGGCGCCAGTGGGCGGAGTGGTGCGGCGTCTCCGCTGGAAAGCCGGCGACGCGGTGGGGGCGGGTGCATTGGTCACGCAAGTGGAAGCGCCGCGGGCCATGGCGCTGGACGTGCGAACGAACGAAACAGCACGTGCGCGAGTAAAAGCGGCCGAAGCGGGTGTGGGCGCAAGCGAGTCGCGGGTTCGAACGCTCGAAGAGCAAGTGCGGGCTGCGCGGGTCGATTTCGATTATTGGCGGGCCGAGCGGGAGCGCGACGAGAGACTGGTGCGAGGCGGCGACCTGCCGGCCTCCCGGTTGGACCGCACAACGGCTGAGTTGCGGCGCGCCGAGGCCGCCGTGGCGTCGGCCGAAAAGCAGGTCGTCGCGGCGCGGGCCGAAACGGTCGCCGCCCGCGCCGAAATCGGCGTGGCACAAGCGGCCCTGCGGCCGGCCGGGGGCGGTGGAGAGATGATCGCCGTCCACGCGCCGGCGGCTGGCCGAGTCATCAAAGTGCTGCGCGAAAGCGAAGGCTTCGTGAACGCAGGCGAGCCGCTGTTGGAGGTCGGAAACGCGAACGCACTCGAAATTGTGGTGGAGTTGCTCTCCGCCGACGCGGTAAAGGCCGGGCCCGGCATGCGCGTGTTGCTCACTCGGTGGGGCGGCGAGAAAGCGCTGGAAGCACGAGTCCGGGTAATCGAGCCGGGCGGATTTACGAAGATCTCCGCATTGGGCGTGGAAGAGCAGCGCGTTCGCGTGGTGGCCGACCTGACGTCGCCCGAACCCGAATGGAAATCGCTCGGAGACGGCTACCGTGTGGAAGCGGCCTTCGTGATGTGGGAGGGCGATAGGGTCACGCAAGTACCGGCCAACGCGCTGTTTCGCGTGGGCGACACCTGGAGCGTCTATGTCATCGAGAATGGGATGGCGCAGCTCAGAACTGTGAAACAGGGGCATCGAAGCGCGCTGGCAGCGGAAATTCTGGAAGGCCTTCGCGAGGGGGAGGAGGTGATTCTCCACCCCGATGAGACGATCGCCGCAGGGAAGCCGGTTACGGCCGGCAAGCTACACTAAAAGAGATTGAAGAAGCTTGAATTGGCCGCGAAGAATATCCTCATTACGGGCGCGGGCCGGGGAATTGGCAAAAGACTGGCGTTAGGGTTAGCGGCTTGTGGAGCGCGCATCGGCCTGTTGGCCCGCAGTAAGAGCGAGTTGGATCTGGCGCAATTGGAGATTGAGCAAGCCGGCGGCGTGGCGCTGCGATTGCGAGCCGACGTTCGCGATGCCGATCAGGTGACCGGCGCTGTCGAACGTATTCGCGTAGCCTGGGGACCGGTGGATGTGCTGATCTGCTGCGCCGGCGTGCAGGGTCCCATCGGCCCCATTCACGAAGTGTCTCCAAAAGCCTGGGCGGATACGGTGGAAACCAACCTGTTCGGCGTTATGCATGCCTGCCGGGCCGTCGTGCCGGAGATGACCAAACGCCGGAGCGGAAAGATCATCGCGCTTAGCGGCGGCGGCTCGCTTACGCCTCGTCCGCGATTCAGCGCCTACGCCGCGTCGAAAACGGCATTGGTCCGCTTTATTGAGACGCTGGCGGCGGAAGTGATCGACGACAACGTGCAAGCGAACTGCCTGGCTCCTGGTGGAGCCTATACCGCGATGACCGATGAGATTCTGGCGTCGGGTGAACGGGCGGGCTCGAAGGAGACCGAAGATGCGCGGCAAGTGCGGGTAACCGGCGGCGTCCCGGCGGAAAAACAGATTCAATTGGCTTTGTTTTTGGCCAGCGAACGCTCCAACCACATCACGGGCAAGGTCGTTCATGTGAACGACGATTGGAAGAAACTGGAGAGCGGGAAGGCGACGAACCCGGAGCTCTACACACTACGGCGCGTGACAAAGCTGCAAGCGGAGTAGAATTGCGGGTACATGAGACTTGCGGCCTTGTTACTGGTGACGGTATGCCTGATGGCGCAACCTCCGGCGCGAAAGAAAATTCTGGCGATCGGCCAGGCGAAGGGGTTCCAGCACGACTCGACGTCCGATGGCTTGGCCACAATCTGGAAGCTCGGCAAAGAGTCCGGTCTCTGGGACACTTTCATCCGCACGGACACGCAACTGATCACGAAGAAAGTGCTGGGCGGTAACGCCAAGAATCTGGACCATTTCGACGCAGTGTTCTTCTACACCTCCGGCGAGCTTGATCTGGACAGTGAGCAGAAGCAGGCGCTGCTCGACTTCGTGTCGAAGGATGGCAAAGGCTTCTTCGCCGCTCACAGCGGCGTCGACACGCTTTACACCTGGCCTGAATATGGCGAAATGGTGGGCGGCTACTTCGACCTCCACCCGTGGAATCAAGTGAAAGCGCGAATCGTGAACGAACAGCCGTCTCATCCGGCGACACAGCACTTCCCGAAAGACTTCTTCCTGTTCGACGAAATCTACCAGTTGAAAAACTACTCGCGCGATCGTGTTCGTGTGTTGCTGAAACTCGACACCGCCAGCGTGGATATGACGAACAAAAACATTCGCCGCACAGACGGGGACTTCGCCATTTCCTGGGTGCGCAACTACGGTAAGGGGCGGGTATTCGTCTCGACGCTGGGCCATCGCAGCGAGATCTGGGAACATCCCCAAGTACAAAAGATGTGGCTGGAAGCCGCCAAGTGGGTGCTGGCCCGTCAATGAACCGTGACGAGTCCGGTTGAATCCATCCGCTTCAACTGTCCGCAGGCGGCGTAGATATCCAGCCCGCGAGGGCGGCGAATATAGCAGGGTAGCGACTTCATCACGATCTTCTGAAAGCTATCGACGCGCTCCGGCGTTGGCGTGCCGTAGGGAATGCCGGGGCCGGGGTTCAGGGCGATGAGGTTCAGCTTCGCCCGCAGGTTGGCCAGGAGACGAACGACGCGCCGCGCGTCGGCATCGGTATCGTTGACATCTTTGAGCATCACGTACTCGAACATCAGAAACTCCCAGGGACGCAGCGGATAGGCACGGCAGGCCTCCATCAGATCGTCGAGGTGATACTTTTTTGTGATAGGCATCAACTCGCGGCGCTGCTCCTCGTAAGAGGCATTGAGCGAGATCGCGAGTTTCGGACGGACACTCGCCGCACCGAGTTCGGCGATCTTCGGCACAATGCCGGATGTGGAGACCGTCAAGCGTTTCTGGGAAAATCCGACGCCGGTGTCGTCGCACAGGATGCGGGTGGCTTTCAGTACATTGTCGAGATTGAGAAGAGGCTCGCCCATGCCCATCATGACAATATTGCAGTGCTGCGACCTTGGATCGAGCTCGTGCTCCCGGCAAACGTGCAGAACCTGGCCAACGATTTCGCCTGCTGTCAGCGACCGCTCCAGACCCATGAGAGCGGTAAGGCAAAACTGGCAATTCACCGGGCAACCGACCTGCGAAGAGATGCAAATGGTGTGGCGATTGTCCTGCGGCATCAGCACCGTTTCTACGCTGCGGCCGTCGCCGGGCAGGCGCAACAGGTACCGGGTGGTGCCGTCGGCGGAGTGAAAACGGCGGTCCACTTCCAAACGTCCAAGCGGAAGTTCCGCGCGCAGACGATCGCGCAGTTCCTTGGGCAGAACCGTGGATTCGTCCAGGTCGGCGACGTTGCGGCGATAGAGCGCGTCGTAGAGTTGACGGGCCCGGTACGCGGGGACGCCAAGGCGGTCCCGCAGGTCGGCGGCATCGAGGCCCAACAACGTTTCCGGAGCGCGCGAGCTCATACCTTCTAGAATAGAAGAGAACGCCCATCCTTCATGGCAAAACTTCGTAAACGCAGCGCATCCGTCGAGACCACGGTTTTATCAAACGGTCTGAAGATCATCACCGAGGCCATGCCCGGTGCGCGGTCCGTCTCCATGGGATTGTGGGTTCGATCGGGTTCCCGGCGGGAGACGGCGGCGGAAAACGGCATCTCGCACTTCATCGAGCACATGCTGTTTAAGGGCAGCCAGCGGCGCGGTGCACAGGACATCGCGCGGGAACTCGACACGATCGGCGGCTACTCCGACGCCTTCACGGGCAAGGAGATGGTGAGCTTCAGCGCCAAGGTTCTTGAAACGCACATGCCCAAGGCCTTCGACATTATCAGCGACATGGTGTTGAACCCGCGCTTCGCGCTTGACGACATCGCCAAGGAAAAAGGCGTGGTGCTGGAAGAGATCAAGATGGATCTGGACAACGCCGAATCGCAAACGCACGAGCTGTTCTGTAAGAAGTTCTGGAAGGAAGATCCGCTCGGCTGGCCGATTCTCGGTTCGCCGAAAACGGTTCGCGGCTTTTCGCGCGAAATGATCGTCGACTACTGGGATCGGCACTACGCCGCCAACAACCTGCTGGTGACGGCCGCTGGCCGGGTCAATCATTCGAAGTTCGTGAAGATGGTGGAAGGTGTGATGGGCCGAATGCCGAAGCGTAAGGCTCTGCCTGCCTTGCCTGCCGTCCAGGTGTTCCCGCAGATCGCGTTAAAGAACAAACCCTCTTTGGAACAAGTGCAGCTGTGCATCGGAGCGCCGACATACCCAATGGGCCACGAGCGGCGATTCCCCTGTTATGTGCTGAACACGATTCTCGGCAGCGGCATGAGTTCGCGCCTGTTCCAAAGCGTGCGGGAGGAGCAGGGGCTGGCCTATCACATCTCCTCGGACCTGACCCTCTACCGGGACTCCGGCGCAATGGCGATCTACGCCGGAACCTCGGCGGCGACGCTGCGCCGCGTGGTGGAGAGCGTGATGAAGGAACTGCGGCTGGTAAAGGAAACGCTCGTGACACCGGAAGAGTTGCGGCGTGCGAAAGAGAATATGAAGTCGGCGGTGGTGCTAAGCCTGGAGTCGACATCCAGCAGGATGTCGAACATCGCCCGTCAAGACCTTTTCTTCGGCCAATTTTTCGATATCGACGAGACGGTGGAGAAGATTGAGGCCGTGACGGCGGAGCAGGTGCGCGAGATTGGAAACAAGTTCTTGCAGCCCGGCAATATGGCGCTAACCGTGGTGGGCCCCATGACGGGCGAGAAGTTCACAAAGCGGGATCTGGTCTGCTAGCTTCATGCTCCGGTGGCTCGCAGCCCTGGTTGGATTCTCTGCCGCGGCGGCCGATTGGTCCGCCCTGCAGCCGCAGGGCTACGTCAGCGATTTTGCCGGCGTAGTGGACGCCTCCTCGAAGGTGGAGTTGGAGCGCTACTGCGCGTCGATCGAAAAGGCTACGGGCGCTCAACTGGCCTTCGTCACATTGCCGAACCTGGACGGCGAGGCGGTCGAAGACGTGGCAAATCTGCTATTTCGAAAATGGGGCGTCGGCCAGAAAAGCAAGAATAACGGAGCGCTTCTGCTGCTGTCGGTAGAGGATCGGCGGAGCCGCCTGGAGGTAGGCTACGGCTTGGAGCCGCTCCTGCCGGACGGTTATGCGGGCGGACTGCTCCGCGAGATGCGGCCCGCGCTGCGCGCCGGACAGTACGGGGAAGCGTTTCTCACCGCGGCGCATCAAATAGGAACCAGGCTGGGAGCGAGTGCAGCAGAGGCGCCCGCGCCGCGGCGCAAGATCCAGCGCGAGGAGGAGATGCCGTGGCCGCTGTTGGTATTTCTGGCCCTGTTCCTCCTGTTTTTCCTGAGCCGTGGCGGTCCATGGTGGTTGCCATGGATGATCATGGGCGGCCACGGCAGCGGGAGGCGCCGCTACTCAGGCGGCGGTTTTGGCGGGTATGATTCCGGCGGTGGATTTGGCGGGTTTGGCGGCGGGGATTCCGGTGGAGGAGGTGCGTCGAGTGACTGGTGAGATAACAAAACGTCTGGAGGAGTTAACCGCCCGGCTGCGGAAGACGTTTGGCGACGACTTGCGGATGGCGGTGCTTTACGGCTCTGGCGCTACCGGCGAAGTCCACGCAAAGTTCAGCGACCTGAACGTGCTGTGCGTTCTGCGCCGCGTGTCGGCCAAGGAATTGCGCGCGGCCGAAGGCCTGTTCGCGTGGTGGCATTCGTTGGACAATCCGGCGCCGCTGCTGTTGAGCGAAGAGGAGTTCCACAACGCCACGGATGCGTTTCCAATTGAGTTTCACGACATCGCCGATTGCCATCGGGTCCTGGCGGGCGAAGACCTGATGGGCAACCGGCGCATCGACGACCGTTACTATCGCGGGCAGGTAGAGCACGAGTTGCGATCCAAGCTCTTGCGCCTCCGTCAAAAGTCCGCTGGGGTCTTTGGCGACAAGTCGACACTGCTTCGCCTGCTGGCCGATTCCGTTTCCACGTTCGGGAACTTATCCCGGCACGTACTGCGGCTGCACGGCCTGGAGGCGCCCATGGTCAAGAGGGAAGCTATCGCGGCCTGCGCGGTGCATTTCGGAATTCAGGGCGAGCCGTTTTATACTTTGTTGGATCTGCGCTCGGGCTCGGTAAGCGCGCGGCAGTTGGACCCGCATACCTTGCTTGACGAGTATCTGCTGCAAATTGAAGCGCTTACGTCCGCCGTGGACCGGCTATCCAAAAGAGGTGAACTATGAAAACAGGTCTTATCGTCGCTGGCGTCCTGCTGCTGATCGGGATCATTGCCGGCTCTCAGATGGTGGGAACGCGAAACGATCTCGTCGTGCAGCGGGAGGCGATCCAGGGAGCATTCGCGCAGGTGGATGTCGTTTTACTGCGCCGCGCCGAGTTGATTCCCAATCTGGTGGAAACGGTGAAAGGTTTCGCCACACAGGAAAAGGACGTCTTCACAAATATCGCCAACGCCCGGTCCGCGCTCGCGGGCGCCCGCACGCCTTCGGAAAAAATCGAGGCCAACACACAGTTGGACGGCGCTCTCTCCCGTCTTCTGGTCATCGCCGAACAGTATCCGCAGTTGAAGTCGAATGAAAATTTTCTTCGGCTGCAAGACGAGCTAGCGGGCACGGAAAACCGCATCGCGGTGGAACGGCGGAAGTATAATGAAGCTGTTCAGAAGTACAACACGAGCATTGAACTGTTCCCGCAGAACATTGCCGCCAGCATCTTCGGTTTCCAACGAAACGATGCCTACTTCAAGACCGACCCGGTCTCCCGCCAGGCGCCCAAAGTAGATTTCAGCAACACCAAGAAGTAGCTCCCCCGAAACAATTCATTCCATCAAGGATCTTCATGCCGGAAGTTTTTCGTAATTACATTGACGGTGAATGGGTCGACGGCCCAACGTTTGAAAATCGCAACCCCGCCAACAAGGAGGAAGTGGTTGGACTTTTCGTGAAGGGCAGCGCCGCCGGCGTAGAGCGCGCGGCCGGCGCGGCGCAGGCCGCCTTCGCTGGTTGGGCCGCCACGCCTGGGCCCGCCCGCGGCAACTTTTTGTTCAAGGTCGCCGATATTCTGGAGAAAAAGTTCGATCAACTGGGCGCAGAGATGACCCGGGAGGAGGGCAAGACGCTTCCGGAAGCCAAAGGAGAAGTTCGCCGCGCCATCAACATCTTCCGCTACTTCGGCAGCGAAGGCTCGCGGCTGCCCGGGCACCTGGTGCCCAGCGAGCGCGACCGCGTCCACATGTTTGCAATGCGAAAGCCCATCGGCGTCGTTGCGCAAATCAACCCGTGGAACTTCCCGATCGCAATTCCGGCGTGGAAGCTGGCGCCCGCCCTAGTCTGCGGCAACACTGTGCTGGTGAAGCCGGCGTCGGTATCGCCAATGAGTTCGTGGCGCATCGTCGAAGCCTGCCACGAAGCTGGAATCCCGAAGGGCGTTGTGAACTACATCGCCGGCTCGGGCGGCGAGATTGGCGCTGCGATGGTCAACGCCAAACCGGTGAGGGCGATTTCCTTCACTGGCTCCTGCGAGATCGGCAACTGGCTGCACAACGAAGCGTCTAAGCGGCGGCTGCGGATTCAGTTGGAAATGGGCGGCAAGAATCCGACGATAGTGCTCGGCGATTGCGACTTCAAGGCGGCCGTCGAAAACGTCGTGAATGCGGCCTTCTTTTCGACTGGCCAGAAGTGCACGGCAACCAGCCGCGCCATCGTCGAGGAGTCGATCTACGACCAGTTTGTGGAGGCGCTGGTCGAGCGGACAAAGAAGCTGAAAGTCGGCGACGGCATGCAGCCAGGCATCGATATCGGACCGGCCGTGGATCAAGGCCAGTTGGAAACCAACCTGCGCTACATCGCAATTGGCAAGGAGGACGGTGCCCGGTTGGTTTGCGGCGGCAACCAACTGACAGGCGGCGACTACGACAAAGGCTACTTCGTCGAGCCGGCGATCTTCGCTGGCGTGACCGAGAACATGCGCCTGGCGCAGGAGGAGGTCTTCGGACCTGTGCTGGCGGTGATGAAGGCGAGAGATTTCGCGGACGCGATGCGCATCGCCAACAACATTCCGTTTGGGCTTTCGGCGTCCGTACAGACGTCCAACCTGTCTCGCGTGTTCGAATTCATCTACGGCGCGGAGGCGGGCCTGTTGACGGTGAATCTGCCGAGCGCCGGCGTCGAATACCAGCTCCCGTTCGGCGGCACCAAGGACTCCAGCTTCGGCCCGAAAGAGCAGGGCCCGGCGGCACTCGATTTCTACAGCGACTACAAGACGGTTTATCTCAAGTACTAACTCATGCGACTCGGACAAATTAAGTGGAACAACGAAGTAACGGCGGCGATTTTCGAGAACGGATCCGCGCGCCCAATCCCAGGTCATACGCTGTACGACCTGATTCGTCGAGCGGAGGTGGAGAGCACCGACCTGCCGAAGCTGGCAAAGTCGATGGCCTCGGCGGGCTTGGCCGACGGGGCCGCGCCGTTAATCCCCCTCGCGCCGAAGGAGGTGTGGGCCTGCGGCTGCACGTATGAAATGAGCGCCAGTTTTCGCGATGGCGAGCACAACACACGGGAGGGGTTCTACTTCTACGTGTACAACCCGGCGCACCGGCCGGAGATCTTCTTCAAAGGCACGTCCCGGGTGTGCGTGGGCACTGGAGCGCCGATCGGCATCCGCTCGGATTCAACGTTCACGGCCCCGGAACCGGAACTCGGCGTTGTGTTGGGCAGCAAGGGACGGGTGGTCGGATACACAATTGCCAACGACGTATCGGCCTGGGATATCGAACGGGAGAATCCACTGTACCTTCCGCAATCGAAGGTCTACACGGCCTGCTGCTCGCTCGGCCCGGTCATGGTGACGGCCGACGAGATCACCGACCCGTATTCGCTCGACATGACGTGCGTGATCAAGCGGGGCGATAAGACGACCTTCGAGGGCAAGACGTCGACGGGGCGCCTGGGACGGAAGATCGATCAGTTGATCGAGTACCTGTTGCAGTCGAACCCAGTTCCATGTGGCTCGGTGTTGTTGACGGGCACGGGAATCATCGTCACGCAGGAATCGGCCCTGGCAGCCGGCGACGTGTGCACGATTTCCGCGACCGGTATCGGCGAGCTGTCGAACCCCTGCGCGATCGTTTAGCTTCGCGGGTTACCGGGCAAGACGAAACCACGTTTCGATGGCGTGAAAGTGGTCGACGTGGTCGGGTGCCGAATTGCCAGCGAAGCTGAGTATGCGGAATTTCCCGCGGCGCGCCTCAGCGATCTGTTGCATGCCGTGAGGACCCCACTTCAGGACGGCTTTTCGCGGAACCCCGAGTTGGGCGGCGAGCCAATCGGCGGTTTCCGATGTCGAGGCGTAGGTGCCGGGAAAAATCTCTGAGTGCGTGATGAGCAGACGGCGATCCGGCCGTCGCGCAAACGCGACGAAGGGTTGGAGATCCTCCGATTTCGACTCATGCCCTGCGTGGAGTGCATCGACGAGAATCACCGTGGAAATTCGTTCGGGGGAGTGACGAAGGATAGCGCGAATCGCGCCATAGCCGGCCGAGAACGCAGAGAGCGTGACGGGCCGGTTGGCGGCTTCCGCTTCGGCCAGCAGCGCCTCGAAGTCCGATCTCGAGGCAAACGCCGTCTCGTAGACGGAGGAGCCGGATCCAAGCTGGATCGCGACAGCCGTGACGTTCTTGTGCACGGCTCGGGCCGCTTGGCGGGGAAGCCATTCGGCGCCGTGAAAGTGTACGATGACCGGACTGTTCGGCTTGGGCCGGCCAAAGGTCACGGCGCGTCCATGCGTTCGCCCGGGCTGAGCCTGGAGAGCGACACGGGTATGCGCCCGGGTGGTTTCGGTCATGGGCGAGGGATTTTGGGCCAATTGGAACAGCAGGCCGAAAAACAGGACCATCTACTCGATCTTACTGGGCGGCTCCAGTTTCGTGAGGATCTTCTTGACGTAGGCCTGGGTTTCGGGAATGGACGGGATCCCCTTTGCGGCGTCCACCTTGGCCGGGCCGGCGTTGTAGGCGGCTAGGGCTTTGCCGAGGTCGCCACCGTACCTGTCGAGCATCATTTTCAAGTACTCCGTACCGGCGGCGACGTTCTGAGCCGCGTCGAACGGATCGGCCACGTTTAGTTCCTCGGCCGTAGCCGGCATCAGCTGCATCAACCCAAGCGCTCCAGCCGGTGAAACGGCGCAGGGGACGTAGGCGGATTCGGCTTCAATAACGGCTTGGACAAGTTTGGAGTCCAGGCTGCGCTTCTTCGACTCCCGGTCGATGATCGACTTGATTTCGCCGGGTTTGACGGAGTCGCAATCCGGCGGGAGAGGGGAGGAGGCCGGCGGAAGCCGGTCAAAGAAACCGGGATGCTGCTTCCGGGCCGCCTCCCACTGTTTGTCGATACTCTGGCGTTGCGCCTCCAGGCTATGCAGGACGCGAGTGGGCGGTGGCGGTTCTTTTCCCTTCGTGACAACATCCTGTGCCCAAACCACCACCATCGCGAGCATCCCTGCTACGATTCTCTTGCCCATCCCTCAACATATCGGGCAGTTTGAGCAATTCTTGAGATAGGATTTTTCCGGAATCGTGTAAGCCGGGTATGCTAGAAGTTTGACCCGATGAGCGCAACCTATCCGTTTTCGCGTTCTGGCCAACGGCAGCCCTCGGCGGCACAGATGATAAACGAGCGGCAGGCGCTGCGGGCGGCGGCGCGGCGGGCGGCGGAACGCTCCTCAGTTGCGCTTCTCGGCCTGCAACAGCCGTCCGGCTATTGGTGCGGTGAACTGCTGGCCGACGTTTCTCTCGAAGCCGACTACGTTCTTCTCGAGCTTTGGCTCCACCCCCCGGCCCATGGCGTTTGGAGCCCGCCGTCCCGCCGGCGGCTGGAAAAAGTATGTAACCGCATCCTGTCGCAGCAGATGTCCGACGGAGGCTGGTGGATCTTTCCGGGCGGCCCGGCCGATATCAATTCGACGGTCAAGGCCTACACGGCCCTCCGGCTCTGCGGTTACTCGGCGGACTCGGAACCGTTGCGGCGGGCACGGCTGCGGATTCTGGAACTAGGCGGTCTGCAAGCCTGTAATAGCTACACCAAGATCAACCTAAGCCTCTTCGGCCTCTATCCGCGCCGGTACGTGCCGACGATCCCGCCCGAGTTGGTCCTGTTGCCCGGCGGGACGCTGTACATGGGCGGAGTGCTCTATGAAATGGCGTCGTGGACGCGGGCCATCGTCGTGCCGCTCTCACTCGTTCAGGCGATCGGCGGAGTCCGGCCCGCGCCGGACGGTCTGAGCCTCGACGAACTCATTCATCCGGAGAAGACTCTCGGGCTGCCGAAGCGGGACCGTTTCCTGTCCACGCTGTTCCATCAGGTCGATAAGCTATTGAAGTTTTGGGAGCGCCGTGGACACCGGGACGCACGAATCGCGGCCATTCGCCAGGCGGAGCGCTGGATGCTGGAGCGGTGCCGGAACTGCGATGGGCTAGGCGCGATCTACCCGGCCATGCAGTACTCCATCATGGCCATGGAAGCGCTCGGATATCCGGCCGACCATCCGGACTTCATCGAAGCCCGTGCGCAGTTCGAGCGGCTGATCACCGAGACGGAAAACGAGCTGTATTTTCAGCCCTGCTTTTCGCCGGTGTGGGACACTGCGTATTCGGCATTTTGCCTGGCTGAGGGTGGAACGCCGGACGCGGACTCCCTGCGCAAGGCCGCCGATTGGCTCTTGGACCGTGAGATCCGCCGGCGAGGTGACTGGGCCGTGAAGCGTCCCCACCTGCACCCCTCGGGATGGGCCTTCGAGTTCGCCAACGAACACTATCCCGATATCGACGACACGGCCATGGTGCTGCTCGGCCTCGAGCACTGCGAAGCGTCCGACCCGGAGCGTCAGCGCGTCGTAGAGGCGCGGGTGATCGCATGGCTGAAAGGCATGCAGTCGCGCGACGGCGGATACGCGGCTTTCGATGCCGACAACAATTGGGGCGTGTTGAACTCGATTCCGTTCAGCGACCACAACGCGATGCTGGACCCAACCTGTCCCGACATAACCGGCCGCGTTCTGGAGGCATTAGCCCGGCGCGGCGTGCCCGCCTCCGACCCCTCCGTCGGCGACGCGATGCACTACCTGATCGACCGCCAAGAGAAAAACGGAAGCTGGTACGGCCGTTGGGGGGTGAACTATTTATATGGGACGTTTCTGGCGCTGCGCGGTCTGCGCTCGAGCGGCCACAACGATCCGAACCCCTACCGGCGCGCCGCAGACTGGGTAATATCGGTGCAGAACCCGGATGGCGGCTGGGGCGAAAGTTGCCTGGGTTACGAACGGGACGAGTTTGTGAGTGCACCATCGACACCCTCCCAGACGGCGTGGGCGTTGCTGACTCTTCACGTCACCGGCCGCAAGGACTCACCGCAGGCGGAGCGAGGAGTTCGATATCTGCTCGACACCCAGGCGGCCAGCGGAGTCTGGCCGGAGGAACTGGCGACAGGCACGGGATTCCCGAACGTATTCTATATGCGGTACACAATGTACCGGCACTATTTCCCGCTCTGGGCACTGGGCCTCTACGGACGATAACCTAACCGGCCTGGCGCATTCCAAACTCGTTCGCCGCGCGGAGACGCCGGTCGAGCCGCGTCAGCCGCTGTGCCACCTTCCGCGGCAGCAATGGAGTATGGGCGACTTCGGCAAGATGCACCGGGATGTGCCAGACATCCTCCTCGTCAACATGCCACTGCGTGCCGTCGAACCGAAGAATGTTCACCGGGCGGGAGTAGCCGCGGAGGCTGCGCTCGCCGCGCTTGTTGAAATAGTGCTCGAAATAAGACATCACCAGTTCGCGTACGGTGCGGTAAACGGGTTCGCGATAGCGCAGACCGGCGTAGTTCGACTTGCCGATCGCGCCCCAAAGGCCGTAACGCTGAAACAGCGCGACTACGTGATCATCGTCCTTGGATGCCTCCATGTCGAGCAATAGCGGAGGCTCGCCGTTGAGCCGCAGCGCTGTTGAGGCAAGCAACGCTCCCTCGACGCAATGGCCCCGGCGCTCACGAAGCACGCGGCGATTAGACCGGCAGTTCTCACCCGGATCGTAGGAGATCTGCTCATCGAGGAAGCGCTGAATTTTTTCAGGAGATGTCAGTTTTTGGAAGATGGCACGTTCCCGGGCATTAAAGCCGAGACGCTCCGAAAGGGACGCTGGCATAGAGATACGCCTCAATAGCGTATCGCAAGCGTTCAAAATCGCAAATGAAAATCGCTAATTTTTCTTCCGTGACACGTGATTACCCAGGGCTAGGAGCCCAAGACCCAGCGTCACCCAGGCCGCTGGCTCAGGAACCTCGCTCGGTGGTTCGAACGGAGGCGGGAAATCGACCGGCGGAGGAGGATTTCCGGGGGGCGGGCCTGGCGGCG
>Ga0194119_10001406_pt1 | contig 43704 bp, 50 predicted proteins | sample TA2MahC100mmetaG_FD_148620 | JGI IMG/M metagenome (GOLD analysis project Ga0194119, IMG submission 148620) | Freshwater microbial communities from Lake Tanganyika, Tanzania - TA2015018 Mahale Deep Cast 100m | ecosystem: Environmental > Aquatic > Freshwater > Lake | place: Tanzania: Lake... | reverse complement strand
ACGGCTTCAACTTCAACCAGTCGATCCTGGATTCCCAGGGTCGTGTGCTGAACACCTGGGCCGACGTGCTGAACCGCGCCAACCTGGGTATGGAAGTGATGCACGAGCGCAATGCTCACAACTTCCCCCTCGACCTGGCTGCTGCCGAGTCCACCCCCGTGGCTCTGACCGCACCCGCCATCGGCTGAGGTTGATCCTCAAACGGTTCGACCTTGGTTGAACCCGAAAGCCCCCTGCGCAAGCGGGGGGCTTTTTGTTGGCTAAAACGCAACAGCCACCAAACACAGGGAAGCCCTTGCGCCTGGAGGGCTACGCCTTGTTCCAGAGCACGGGCTTACGGCGGTTCGGATAAAGCTCTTGGCACAAGGGACAGACCCGACCATCACAGCCACGGGCCGTGCAAAACTCGCGCCCGTAAAAAATGATCTGCAGGTGCAGCTTGTTCCAGGCCGACTTTGGGAACAGGCGCTTGAGGTCCGTTTCCGTGCGCGCAACGCTCTCGCCGCTGCTGAGGCCCCACCGCTGCGCCAAGCGATGGATGTGGGTATCCACGGGAAACGCGGGGACACCAAAGGCCTGCGCCATCACCACACTGGCAGTCTTGTGGCCCACACCCGGTAATGCCTCGAGGGCCGTGAAACTGGCGGGCACCTGGCCGTTGTGACGCTCAAGCAGCAGCTCCGCCAGGCGTTTCACGTTGCGCGCTTTGGTTTTTGCCAGACCCAACTGCCGGATGTAGCCCAAGATCTCCGCCTCCGGCAGAGCAGCCATCGCCTCGGGTGTCGGCCCAGCGGCGAACAGGGCAGGGGTCACCTCGTTCACCTTCTTGTCGGTGCACTGCGCACTGAGCAGCACCGCAATCAACAAGGTGAAGGGATCGTTGTGATCCAAAGGAACAGGAGTCTCGGGATAGTGCTCCTCCAGGCGCTGCAGGATCAACGCCGCCCTCTCCTGCTTCCTCAAGGATCCACAAGACTGCAACTTGAGCCCAGTTTGTAGGCTCGCTCCAGCGCACTCAGCCCATGGGCAGCAGCTTCGGCGATCTTTTCCGCATCAGCACCTTCGGCGAATCCCACGGAGGCGGAGTCGGGGTGATTGTCGATGGCTGTCCACCAAGGCTGGAGCTCAATCTTGAGGCGATTCAGCAGGAACTCGATCGGCGCAAGCCCGGGCAGAGCAAGATCACCACACCACGCAAAGAAGACGATCGCGTGGAAATTCTCAGTGGCCTGCTCGATGGTGTCACCCTCGGCACCCCCATCGCCATGGTGGTGCGCAACAAGGATCAACGCCCGCAGGATTACAAAGAGATGGAGGTGGCCTTTCGCCCCTCCCACGCCGACGCCACTTACCAGGCCAAATACGGCATTCAGGCCCGCAGCGGTGGCGGCAGAGCCTCAGCCAGGGAAACCATTGGTCGTGTAGCTGCAGGGGCCATTGCCAAGCAGCTTCTGGCGAAAGCCCATGGCACCGAGGTCATCGCCTGGGTCAAACGCATTCACAGCATCGAAGCGAGCGTTGACCCTGCGGCGGTCAGCCTTGAGGCCGTGGAGAGCAACATCGTGCGTTGCCCCGATCCCGCCGTGGCCGAGCGGATGATTGAACGCATTGAAGCGATCGGACGCGAAGGAGACTCCTGCGGCGGAGTGATCGAATGCGTCGTGCGCCAGGCCCCCATCGGCTTGGGCATGCCTGTCTTCGACAAGCTCGAAGCTGATCTGGCCAAAGCCGTGATGTCGTTGCCGGCCACGAAGGGGTTTGAGATCGGGTCGGGCTTTGAAGGCACGCTGCTCAAGGGCAGCGAACACAACGATGCCTTCCTACCCACCCTCGATGGCTCCCTGCACACCGCCACCAACAACTCTGGCGGCATTCAGGGGGGCATCAGCAACGGTGAGCCGATTTTGATTCGCGTGGCCTTCAAGCCCACGGCCACCATCCGCAAGGCGCAACAGACCATCAACGACCGCGGTGAGGCGACCACGCTGGAGGCGAAAGGTCGGCACGACCCCTGCGTGTTGCCGAGGGCCGTGCCGATGGTGGAAGCGATGGTGGCCCTGGTGTTAGCGGACCACCTGCTCAGGCAGCAGGGTCAGTGCAGCCTGTGGTGAGAGTCAGCGCAAGCCCGTGAGCTGAGCGGCACCATTACTGCCATTGGTGCTTGGCGTGCTCGCACTGGCGGCGCTGAGGCGACCGACGGCTTTGGCCATCCGGCGTGCCACCGAACCACCTTTGCTCAGTCCGGTCTTTTTCACCGGATTGCGCGCTGCGGTCTTCGCCACGGGCTTGGCCTTGGCGGCGACGCGTGGCTTGGCCTTGGCAACGGGCTTGGCTTTAGCGACTGTCTTGGTCACAGCCTTGGTCACGGTCTTAGCCGCGGCCTTAGCCACCGTCTTTTTGGGAGCAGCTTTCTTAGGAGCTGCTTTTTTCACGGTTGCCGTTTTGGTGGCGGCCTTTTTCGGAGCCGCTTTTGCGGTGGCCTTCGGGGCTGCTTTGGGGGCAGCTTTGGAGGAGGTGGTGGAGCGGCTGCGGTGGCTCAGGATCAGCGCCCACTCGGCATCGCTGATGTTGGAAGGCTTGGCGCCATGGGCGTTGGCCAGCTTGGCGGCTTTCTCAATGTCACCGATCAGGTTTTTCCATGATGTGGAGAAACGCTTGTCGGATTGAGACTTGGCTCCGCTTTCAACCAGGGTCTCAACCACCCCTGCGGCGGAGACTTTCTTGCGACGGCGATTGAAGATCTCCTTTTGAAGCTGAGCGATCAAAGCGTCGGCTTTAGCGCTCAACTTGATGGTGAGCTGAGACATGAGATGAGAAACGTCTATCTCAGGGGTAGCACCGTGGACTCAATCTGACAACATTGCAGCGTTGTCTCGCTGCTCGAGCCATCTCAGAAGAGAGGCCAACCCTGGGCGGAGCCGAGGGTGACCGACCGTCTCCTCAGAGTTGTCAAAGAGGGTGCTGCCCAGGGCGACCGCATCAACGCCAGCCTCAAACCAGGCCTGGGCACCACTGGCTTCTAAGCCACCCGCGGCGATGCAAAAGGGCAACGGTCCCATCGGTCCAGACAGTGACTGCCAATAGCCAGGGCCGAGGCTGGCGGCTGGGTACAACTTCACGACAACGGAACCTAAATCCAGCGCCTGGGCCAGCTCGGTAGGCGTGAAGACCCCTGGCACCAGCGTGATCCCCAAAGTCAGGGCCCGCTCCAACAACGCGGGCTGAAGGATTGGCGACACCGCGTAGGTCAACCCAGCGGAGACAGCGGCCTCCAAGCCGATGAGGCTGCGAACAGACGCCGCCCCAAGAACAATCTCCGGGAACGCCTGCTTGAGCTCCTGAACCATCTCAACCCAGTCGGTTGAGCAGTTCACTGCCAGCTCGACGTGATCGAGACCGACAGCAACCAGTTGCTGTAGCTGATGCCGAGCCTGGCTCAGGCGTTCAGGGCGAAGCACCGCCAGCACAGGCTGACGGCGCAATCCCTGGATCAGGCCTGAAGGATCAGACGTATTCAGCAACCCGAACGTCACTGCGGATCAACAGCTCCTGAAGATCCTCAGCATCGACAGTTTCCCGCTCCACGAGCATCTCGGCGAGCTCATCGAGCACAGCCCGGTTGCCATTGAGAACCGCGGTGGCGCGCTTGTAGGCCTCGGCCACGAGTTGACCCACTTCCTCGTCGATGGCGGCAGCCGTGTCCTCGGAGAAGTCCCGTTCGGCGGCAATATCGCGACCGAGGAACATGCCTCCCTGGCTGCGACCGAGAGCCACCGGGCCGAGGCGATCACTCATGCCAAAACGGGTGACCATCTGGCGGGCCACACGGGCCACCTGCTGAAGGTCATTGGAGGCACCTGTGGTGACTTCGTCTTCGCCGTAGACGATCTCTTCGGCAACCCGACCACCGAGGGCAACGGCCATCTGGTTCTGCAAGTAGGCACGGGAGTAGAGCCCCGACTCCATCCGCTCTTCTGAGGGGGTGAAGAAGGTGAGACCACCAGCATTTCCCCGAGGAATGATCGAGATCTTCTGCACCGGGTCGTAGTCGGGCATCAGAGCACCAACGAGGGCGTGGCCGGCCTCGTGGTAGGCCACGAGACGCTTGCGCTTCTCGCTCATGACACGGTCCTTCTTCTCAGGACCGGCCATGACCCGTTCAATTGCGTCGTTCACCTCATCCATGGAGACTTCGGTGAGCTGACGGCGCGCCGCAAGGATCGCTGCCTCGTTGAGCAGGTTGGCCAGATCAGCGCCGGTATAGCCCGGGGTACGGCGAGCGATCTTGTCGAGGTCAACGTCTTTGGCGAGGGTTTTGCCGCGGGCGTGCACGCCAAGGATCTGTAGACGACCGGCGTAATCGGGACGATCGACAACCACCTGACGGTCGAAACGACCCGGACGCATCAGTGCCGCATCCAACACGTCGGGACGGTTGGTCGCCGCCACGATGATGATGCCGGTGTTGCCCTCAAAGCCGTCCATCTCGGTGAGCAGCTGGTTGAGGGTCTGCTCACGCTCGTCGTTGCCCCCGCCAAGGCCTGCACCGCGCTGCCGGCCCACCGCGTCGATCTCGTCGATGAAGACGATGCAGGGAGCGTTTTTCTTGGCCTGCTCGAACAGATCACGCACGCGGCTGGCACCGACACCCACGAACATCTCGACGAACTCCGAACCGGAGATCGAGAAGAAGGGCACACCCGCCTCGCCGGCGACGGCTTTGGCGAGCAGGGTTTTACCGGTACCCGGAGGGCCCACGAGCAGTACACCCTTGGGGATCTTGGCGCCGACGGCGGTGAAGCGATCGGGGTTCTTGAGGAAGTCGACGACTTCGGTGAGCTCGAGCTTGGCGCCTTCAATGCCAGCCACATCACCGAAAGTGACCTGGGTCTGGGGCTCCATCTGGACGCGGGCCTTGCTCTTACCGAAGTTCATGGCGGGGTTGCCGCCACCACCTTGAGCCCGCCGCAGCAGGAAGAACAGACCACCAAGAAGCAGCAGGGGGAAGATCAGCGAACCCACAGCCTGCTGCCAAGCCTGGGGCTGACGAGAGGGTTCAACGGCGATGTCGACCTTGTGACCCTCAAGCATCTTGAGCAGATCCTTGTCAGGGGCGAGGTTGACGATCGCCCGCTGGCCGTCGTTCTCCACCACCTGAGCCGTGCCGCGATCCGGGGAGATCAGCACACGGGAGATCTCATTGGATTGAACGGCCTCAACGAAGTCGCTGTAGCGCAGCGTGCGGGGCGCATTGGCCGGGTCAGGGCGATCGAGGAAGGCCGTACCAACGGCGATCACCACCACGGCTAGAAGGACATAGAGCCCTGCATTGCGCCAGCGCTTCTTCACTTGGTTCTCCGCTTGGTTGGGGACAGTGATTAAGGAATGTTAACCGGACTCAGGCAGCAGCCCGCAGCACCTCGACCACGCTGCGGAAGGCAAACCACTCGGGGATTTCCTCGCCGCTGCGCAGCATCTTGCGGAACTGGGTGCCGCTGAGCTTCTTGACGTGCAGGCCGCGGGCATCGGCGTGCTCGGCGGTCACGTAGCCCTCCTCCTCGGTGTAGACGAGGTTGAGCGAGGGCACGGTCTCCATGCCGAGCTCGGGTGCGTTGTCGCGGGCAAAGTCCTGGGCCTGGTAAGGGCCGTAGAAGTCGTCGCCGCTGATCGACGACTTACAGCCCGCCATGTCGCGGCCAATGATGAAGTGGGTGCAGCCGTAGTTCTTGCGGATGATCATGTGCTGCAGCGCTTCGCGCGGGCCGGCCATGTGCATCGAGTAGGGGAGGTAAGCCCAACGGATGCGGGGGTTGTTCACCTCGGCGGCCAGGCGCTCGTAGGTCTGGAAGCGCACCTCTCCGGAGATGTCGTCGTCCTGGGTGGGGCCGCAGGTGGGGTGCACCAGCACCACGCCCTGATCGCTCACGTTGGTGGCGTCGAGTGCTCGGGTGAACAGCTCGTAGTGGGCACGGTGAATGGGGTTACGGCACTGGAAGGCCACCACGTCCTGCCCCTCCGGCAGATTGGCGCGCACTTCAGCCGGGGTCTTGCAGGGGAACACGCGCTTCGGAAGCTCCAGGCCCTGAATGGCACCACCGAGGTAGTAGCGACCGCGCTCGGTGGCGATCATCTTCACGGCGGGGTGCTCGATCGAGGAGGTGCCGTAGCAACCCACGGCCTCCCGGGCTTTGTCGGGCTCCCACTTGCTCTCCACCGTCATCACGGCCAGCTCCTGGCCGCGGTAAGTGAGCAGGAGCTTGTCACCCACGGCGATGTCATCGCGTTGGGTGTCCATCACGATCGGCAGACCAAACAGCAGACCGCTGGTGGTGCGGTTGCTCTCCACCACGGACTGGTAGTCGTCCTGATGCATGAAGCCCCGCAGGGGCGAGAAGCCGCCCACCATCAGCAGCTCCACGTCGCAGGCGTTGCGATCGGAGCACTCCACCACGTGGGTCACACCGGCTTTCACGGCCTCCTGCTGATCGGCTGGCACCCGCAGGTCAACCAGGCTGCCGCCATGGGGCGCGATCAGGCCCTTGGGGGCGGCGACGGTGCTCGTCATGGCGGCGGGGAGGTGATCAATGGGGGGGATTCTCCCAGAGCACAAGCTGCGCCACAAAAAAAGGGCCCCGAAGGGCCCCTATGAGTGGTGAACGTCGCGCCTGAAAATCAGGCCTTTTCAAGACGGCCGTAGAGCTGACCGACGATCTTCACGTCAACAGGGTCATGGCTGCCCATATCGGTGTCTGAAGGCTGAACAGCGGTGAACACGCCGGCAAATTCACCGGTGGAGGCATCCACCTTGGTGATGGAGAGGTTCATCTCGCCAGTGCCATCGATGTAGCGCTTGCTGTTCTCGCGGGCGAGCTCATCATCCTGACCATTAAGGGCCACAAGGCCCTGGGCGTACTGCACACCGGTGGTGAGAGCGCGGCCCTTGGGATCCAGGAAGTTGGAGGTGCGGTAGCTCGGAACGCGGTAGCTGCCGTTGAGGTCGGTGCTGGTGCTGATGGCGGCGCCGTCAGCGGTGGCATTCAGTTCCTTGCTGGAGAAGGTGAAGGGCACTTCCTCACCACCGGGCAGGAGCACGGTGACGATCTGGAAGTCGATGCCGCCCTGCTCCTGGAAGTTGATGCCGTTGCCAGTCACAGCCAGATCGCCATAGACCTGATCGAGGCTGGTGGTGAAGCGGGTCAGGATCTTGGTCGCCACGAACTGGGCTTCCTGACGCTTGTTGGCGGGCTCACCTTTCACATACACCTCGGCGGGGTGCATGCAGATCTCACGCAGCTGGTACTTCGCGGAGCTGTCGAGAGGGATCGAGCCGCGAGCCGAATCCGGAAGGGTCGGGCAGTCGTTGGCCAGACCGGTGTTGTGGATGTCGTCGTAGGTCAGGTTGGCCCGGTCAACCGCCTTGGCACCGCCGCTGCAGGCCGTGACGAGGGTCAGACAGAGCGCCAGCACGATGGCCAGCAGGGGACGGAAACGCATGGGAGAAAGCCGGTCTGGCAGGGAAAACCTCTGAGTTGGGGTGCGCCCGATCGGGATACTACCGGTGCAAAACGCCCATTCCGCGTACCATGTCGCGGCTCTCAACAACCTGTATGCGAGAGCTCCTGAGTCAAGCCCGATAAGCGCCCTATGAGCGAAGCCAGCACCACTTCCCAGATCGCCGAAAGCCTTGCCCGCGGAGATTGGGAAGCACGGCTGAGCTCGGAGCTCCAGAGCCTTCAAGAGCTAGCCAATGAGGTCTCGGGTGAGCCGCAGGCCCTGCTGCTGTTGCTGCGCAGGATTGAGGAACTCCATCGCACCATTCAGGACGGAGCCTTCCGCTCCAGCCTCCCCTCCGATCGCGGCGAGCTCTTCAGCTTGCTCCAGGGCATGGAGAAGAGCGGTGGCTGGCCCTACATCCCTCGTCTGCAGCTGCGCACCTTCATGGATCTGCTGCAGAGCGGGGAGTCCGACTCCGCGCTGGCGGCCTGAGGTTCAGGGCAGCAGCTTCTGCAGCGCACTCAGTAGGACGTGAGCGAGTGGGAGCTTGCCCATCGGCTCGAGCCGATCCACCGCCTCACCAGGCCCCAGGAGCCATCCCTCATTGGTCGCAGTGCCAAACCCGGCTCCGGGGGTGTCGATCGGGTTGGCGAAGAGCAGATCGCAGCCCTTGCGCAGGAACTTGGCCCGGGCCTGGCTGAGCACATCGCCGCTCTGGGCGGCAAAGCCGAGGATCGGCTGGGGGGCGCTTCTCTGCCGCACCAGCTGAGCTAACAGATCCGGCACCGGCGCCCATCCCGCTGCCATCGCGGCTGCCAGCTCCTCCTTATCGGGTTTGTGGGCGAAGCGCTGGACCGGACGGTGGTCGGCCACCGCCGCGGCCATGGCGATCGCCTCCACCTGGGGCTGGAGCTCCAGCAGGGCGTCCTGCAACTCGGCACCGGTCTCGATGGGATAAGCGGTGAGGCTCTCCAGCCAGGCGGGGTCGAGTTGCAAGGGGCCATGCACCAGATCCACCTGGGCACCGCGCAGCCGGGCGGCCTGGGCCAGCAGCACCCCCATCTGACCGGTGCTGGGGTTGCTGATGCAGCGGGCCGGATCGAACCACTCCCGGGTCGGGCCGGCACTGACGAGCAGACGACGACCCTGCCAATCCCTGTGCCAACCCCAGCTGGCGAGCGACTCCAGGGCCAGCAAAAGCAGCGAAGGCTCCGCCATCCGACCAGCGCCCTCACGGTCACAGGCCAGCAGCCCTTCGGCGGGACCGAGGGGCAAGACCCGCTCAAAACCAGCCAAGGCCTTCCAGTTGGCAGCAACGCCGGGGGAGCCCCACATCGCCGTGTTCATGGCGGCGGCCGCCAGCACGGGAGCCTCCGTCGCTAGGAGGAGAGAGGCCAAAAGGGTGTCGCCGAGGCCATGGATCCAACGGCCGAGGGTGGTCGCTGAGAGGGGAGCCAACAGCACCAGATCGGCCCACTCCGCGAGCTCCACGTGCAGGGGGCGCGGTGCCGTGTGGCTCCACTGATCCGCGTCGAGATAACAACGCTGGCGACTCAGACTGGCCAGCGCCACGGGACTCACCAAAGCAGCCGCACTCGGGGTGAGCACGCAGCGCACCTCAGCGCCGCGCTTGACCAGGGCACTCACCACCAGGGGCAACTTGACCGCCGCAATGCTGCCGCTGATGCCCACCAGCACGCGCCTCCCCGCCAGGGGGTCGAGGTTCTGAGGCAGGGAGGGCTCAGTCCTCATCGAAGGGTTCTTGATCCACCAGGTGCACGTAGGGCCTGGCCAGATCAGGCCGATGGATGGCCACAGCTCGCAGCAGATGCCAATCCTGGAGCCCCGCGAAAGGGGTGGGGTAGTCGTCGTCTTCCAGGCGCGCTGCCAGATCCGCCACCGACGCCTCCGTCTGGGAGGCGATCAGTTCCGGAGTGATGGCTGGGGAGTCGGTCATGGCCTTGAAAGACTGATAAGTTCTGGCCAGGACAGGGGTTCTCCTGGTCTCCTCGGGGAATTAGCTCAGCTGGTAGAGCGCTGCGATCGCACCGCAGAGGTCAGGGGTTCGAGTCCCCTATTCTCCATCCACCCGTGAAAACCCTTCCCAGGGCTGGCCATGAACTGGAAACCAGAAGCTGAGGCCAAGCTCAAGGAAATCCCCTTTTTTGTGCGTCCTGCGGCGCGCAAGCGCATTGAAGCGCTGGCGGGCGAAGCCGGCATCGATCTGATCGATGAAGCCTTCTTCGACGACGCCAAGGCCAAGTTCGGCCAGAAATGAACCGCTGCCAGGGGCTTCCCCGCAAACGCACCCTGGCAGGGCTGAGCCTGCTGACTTACGTGCTGGCGACACGCCCCACCACCCTTGTGGGGTTTGGCCTGCTGGCCGCAACGCAGTCTCTGCTAAAGGCCGATGCGGTAAAAGGGTTTAGCTTTCGAAACCTTTACCGCTCATGTCGCAGTCGAAGCGCGAGCAGGTGGTGAGTCACCTGCGCTACATCCGCCAAGAGCTGCGCGAGATGCATCAGGGCGTCATGGAAGACGGCCTGCTTCCTGAAGCCGGAGAGGTGCGCGGCGTGATGGCCCAGATGGAAGCCCTGCTGGAACTCCTTGAAGGCAAGGGATCGCGCAAGGCCAAAGACGCCGACGGCTGAGCCTCTCGCCAAAGCTGAAGCCCGGGGCGACCCGGGCTTTTTTCATGGCTCTGCGGTAAACATCAACGCAGTGCTGCCCCGATTCGGCCCTGACGCTTCTGCCCCCGCCACAACGCACGCGCCTGCAGCAAAACCTCGGCGGAGCCTGGCCGCGGCTGGAGCAGTGGGCCAGCAACCCTTGGCGGCGGCTCTCACTGCTGTTGATCGTTCTGCTGGGCACCTTTCTGATCGGCAATGGGATTGGCACGCTCACCGGGGCCCGCGCCTTTCTGGATCCACCGGCTGCTCTGCTGTGCGTTCTGGCGATGGAACTGGCCATCCGCCTGAGAGGGCCCTTGCTACGGCGGTCCCGCAACAACCTGGGGCTGCAGCTCCTGGATATGACCCGCCTGGGTTTTTGCTACGGGCTGCTGCTCGAAGGCTTCAAGCTGCTTTGAGGCAAGGGTTCATCCCGCGGCCAGGAGATAAAGCAGGGCCATCCGAATGGGGATGCCATTGGTGACCTGCTCTTCCACCAGGGCATGGCTGGGGTCATCCAACAGGGCTCCACTCATCTCCACACCTCGATTCACCGGGCCGGGGTGAAGCACCGGCACGGATGCAGCGCAGGCCTGCAGGCGCGCATGGGTGAGCCCATAGGCACGGTGATAGCTCTCCAGGCTGGTGAGCAAGTTTTGGTTCATGCGCTCTTTCTGCAGACGCAGGGTCATCACCGCATCCGCACCGGCCAGGGCCTGATCGAGATTGCGCTCGATCGTGATGCGGCCGCGGTTGGCCACGGGATCACAGGCCTGACCCGGAGGCGGTGCATCCACAAACGCCGTGAAGGCCTGAGGCAACAGCGTGGCGGGCCCGCAGAGCACCACATCGGCCCCGCAGGCCGTGAGGGCCCAAAGGTTGGAGCGGGCAACCCGCGAGTGGAGGATGTCGCCCACGATCACGATGCGGCGCCCCCGCAGGGCCGCGGGCGTGGGGCTATCGGGGCTGAAGTGCCGGGCTAGCGAGAAGAGGTCGAGCAGTCCCTGGCTGGGATGACTGTGCAAACCATCACCCCCGTTGAGCACAGCAACCCGGTCGCCGCTGAGGTCCAGGTCGCGGGCCAGGGAAGCGGGAACACCCGTGCAGCGATGCCTGACCACGAGAAGATCGGCTCCCATCGCCACATAGGTGCGCACCGTGTCCAGCAGGCTTTCTCCCTTGCTCAGCGAGCTCGATGAGGGAGAGAAGCTCTGAACATCCGCCGACAAGCGCTTGGCCGCTAGTTCAAAGCTGCTGCGGGTTCGGGTGCTCGGCTCAAAAAAAAGGGTGGTAACGAGCTTGCCCTGAAGGGCGGGCAGCTTGCGGGCGCCGCTGGTGGGCATGGCGCGAAAGCGCTGCGCGAGCTCCAAAACAGTGGTGTAGTCCTCAAGCGAGAAGGCCGCCAGATCCAGCACGTGGCGGTGGGTCCAGTCGCTCAAAGCGGAACGCAGTCGTCAAGATCAGGCTAGAAGCTTGTGCTGCAGCCGGCCACGTCAAGGGCTGCAGCCGCAGGCGGCATGCGGTCACCCGTGGCACGCCGACTCACGCTTCGGCTGCAGCGCAAGTACCAACGCCAGGGCAACGCTTGCCCCTGACTGATCCCGATGCGGGTGGTTTGCACGATGTCATCGGCGCCCAGGCCCTGCAGCTGCGGCGGCCGAGGCGAGAGCCAAAAGCCCAGCTCTGGGGCGCAAGGCTGGGTGTCATGGCTGAGGTTGATCCCGAAACGACGCGCCAACAGAGCCGGCCCCGCCGCCACCCGCTCCGCTTCGCCGGGCAGGGCTAGGGCCCGCAGCAACACACCGTTGGCCCAGTCGGCCTTGTGAGTCACCACGTTGACGCAGTGGTGAATGCCATAGCTCACATACACATAGAAACGCCCTGGCTCACCAAACAGCGTTTCGTTGCTGGGGGTGCGGCGGCGGTAGCCGTGGCAGGCGGGCTCCTCCTGGGAATACGCCTCGGTTTCCACCACCACGCCCCAAAGCAAGCTGCCGTCCTCTTGGCGTTTCACCAGCAGGCAACCGACAAGGTCGGGGGCGACGAGCTCGGCGGGGCGGGCGAAGAAAGATTGGGGAAGGGCTAAAACCGCGCGCACTGGATCAGGACGCTGAGATCAACAGTGATGCACACACGCGACACGACCGTGGCAACCCCAGCAGAATGGGCGAACTGCTGAAGACCCATCCATGCACGCCAGTGGATTTACCCTCGCCACCGTGCTGATTGGCGGCAGCGGCCTGTTTGTGCTGGCGACCCTGTTCTTTGGCACCAAGGGCGGCTACTACGACACCGACAAGTACGACGGAAACGGCACCGCCCACTGAAGCGCTTTATCCCTGGCTAGGGAGCTGCTCTGACTCGGGGCAATCCCCCGTGACTTCAATGTCATCCGGCAGGGTGTTGCGGCTGAAGTAAGCCAGGCGCGTGCTGACTGCACCAATCGAATCGAGTCGCACGGTTTCCTCCCAGCTGTGCATCTCGTCGTCATCCTCCGCGTCGTAGCGCAAGGTGACCAGATCACCCTCAAGCTCGACCACCAGGGCCTCTTCGACCCAGCGCTGCTGGTCGCGTAGGAACACCCAGACCGGCCGTTGCTCGCACTGATAGCGGTAGAGCCGTCGCTGAAGCATGGGGCGCCGCCAGGAACCACCTGGTCAGAATCCTAGGGATACTGAAGCGATCTCACGCCAAGCGCCGTTGTGGTTGCCACCAGTGTTGAAGACATCCGTCTGCAACTGCGCAGCTGGCCGGAGGTGGAGGCCTACCTGAAGGGCTGCAAGGGCGTGATCGTGCCCCTGGGCTCAACTGAGCAACACGGCCCCACTGGAGCGATCGGAACCGACGCGCTGACCGCTGAAGCCGTAGCCCTCGAGGTGGGCCGGCGCATGGGCGTTCTGGTGACCCCTGCCCAGGCCTACGGCATGGCGGAGCACCACCTGGGCTTTGCCGGAACGATGAGCCTTCAGCCCTCCACCCTGCTGGCAGTTCTGCACGACCTGGTGCTGTCGCTGGCTCGCCACGGCTTCGAACGCATCTATGTGATCAACGGCCACGGCGGCAACATCGCCACCGCCAAGGCCGCCTTCGCCCAGGCCTACGGCACTGCCGCCAGCCGCGGTCTCCCCAACGCCGCAAATCTGCGCTGCAAGTTGGCCAACTGGTTTATGGCCCCCGAAGCCATGGGCCTGGCCAAGGAGCTCTATGGCGATAAGGAGGGGCATCACGCGACCCCCAGCGAAATCGCCATCACCCTGCAACTGGAGCCAAGCCTGCAAAGCAAGCAGCGGCCCCTGCCTGAGCCGGCGCCCGCAGGCCCAATCCACAGCCCCGAGGATTTCCGGCGGCGCCATCCCGATGGGCGCATGGGCTCCGATCCGTCACTGGCAACCGCTGAACACGGGGCACGCTTCCTCGACGTGGCCTCCACGGCTCTGGCCGCCGATCTGCAACGCTTCCTCGAGGAACCCGCCAGCTAGCGTCGCCCCATGAGCAACATCAGCGCCGACGACGTCCGCAAGGTGGCCAAGCTGGCCAGGCTTGATCTGCCGGAGGAGAAGATCGCCACTTACACCACCCAGCTCGAGCGGATCCTCGACTACGTGGATCACCTTCAGGCAGTGGATACGGAAGGCGTGCCTCCCACCACCCGCGCCGTGGAAGTGGTGAATGTGACCCGTAACGACGTCGTGGTGCCGACCGAAGTTCGCGAGCAGCTGCTCGATGAAGCCCCGCAACGGGAGGGTGACTTCTTCCGCGTGCCGAAGATCCTGGCGGACTGAGGCCGAAGCGAGAAACGCGTTCAGCGCCTGGGTGAGACCGCTGTGCGGTGCAACAGAGCTACAACGTGACGACGGGCTCGGAAGCTGGGGAGCAGCCCGGCGATTGGACGCAGCTTGCTGCGGCGGCGTCTGTGACTGCGCACGCCGATGACAATGTCGTAGAGGAAGTTGGTCAGATCGTTGCGGCTCTCGAACAACCCCAGCCGTTGTGGTGATCCTTTGGCATCCAGGATGGGCTTGGTGGCTTCATAGGCCGGTTTGTATTCAAACCAGGGAATGGAAGGCCAGAGGTGATGCACCAAGTGGTAGTTCTGCCCCATGATCAACCAATTCATCAAGCGACCTGGATAAATGCGCGCGTTGTGCCAGCGGTTACGCGACGAAAACGGGCGATGGGGCAGGTAATCGAAAAACAAACCCAGGGTGACGCCCACCATCAGCGCAGGGGCGAACCAACAGTTAAAAATAAAATCAATAAAGCCGTATTTGATACCTGCAAACACAATCGCGAAAAACACGCCGCGAGCAATTCCCCATTCCATGAGCTCGTTGCCGCGCCAGAGTTTGCGCTGGAAGAAGAAATATTCGTGATAGAAAAAGCGTGGGGCAATCAGCCAAAGCGGGCCGAACGTACTAACGATGTGATCGGGATCGTTTTTGGGGTCATTCACATGGGCGTGATGCTGAAGATGCACCCGTGTGAACACCGGGAAGCTGAAACCAAGCAGTAGGGCTGAGCCATGCCCCATAAAGGCATTCCAGAAGCGGTTCGGGTGGGCCGCGTTATGGCATGCGTCGTGGATGACGGTGCCCTCCAGATGCAGAGCTAAAAAGCCGGTGGCAAGGAGCAGGGGCAAGGGCCATCCCCAGGCGAACCAGCCCGCGATGGTGATTGCCGCCAGGCCATAGCCCCCCAGGAACAGCACCACGGTGGGGTTCCACGGCGCAGGGGGGTCGAGATACTCCCGGGGAACAGCGCTCACCGACGCCCTCAGATCCTGGGGGGGGAGCTCTGAACTCGTCGGCGGCACCAGAGCCTGCGTCATTCCCTGGGATTCGCCGCCGGATAACTGGCTGCCACCTTAGGAAAACCGCAGTCTTGAACGTATGCCCACCGGGGGACTTGAACCCCCACAGCCGAAGCCACTGGAACCTAAACCCAGCGCGTCTACCAATTCCGCCAGGTGGGCAGAGCCCGACTGTAGGGATCGCCCCAGAATGGGGTCAACGCCTTCTGAATCGATGCTGGCCACCGTCAGTGGAAGCCTGGCCCTTCTGGTGGGCCTCGCCGTGATGCTCCTTCCCTTGCTGGCCAGTGAGCTCAGTCGGCCGCGGGATGCCGCCTGGGGGGCGGTGGTGCTTCTGCTGGGCCTCACCCTCGTGACCAGCTCCGACCGTCTGACGGGCTCACCAATGCTCGCGGTGCTCTGTGGAGCCCTGCTGATCGGCCGACTGGGGAACGAGGTGCTGCAGGGTCGCTGGCGGATGCTCAGCCCTGAGGAGCAACAACGGCTGTTCTCACTCGAGCGCTGGCAAACCAGCCTCACTGAACTGTTCAGCAGCAGTGCCAAAGCTGCCGAGGCCATCAGCAGCACCAGCAACTCGCTGCTCTCGGCCTTCAAGGGAGGCCAACGCAAAACCAATAGCGGCAAGCGCTGGGTCCGCAGTGAATCCAGCAGCGACAACACAGAGGCCGCGCCCGTAGAGCCCGAGCCATCGGAAACGGTGGTGGTGAGCTCCTTCGAGGAGATCGACCAGCTGATCGAATCCACCAGCCCCCAGGCGGGATAATCAGCGGTTGCTACCCCCGGCGCCGTGACCGCCAGCTCTGCGCCCGCCAGCTCCTACAAGGACACCCTCAACCTGCTGCAGACGCCCTTTTCGATGCGGGCGAACGCCAAGGTGCGCGAGCCGGAGATTCAGGCCTTCTGGGCGGAGCTGCAGCTCTATGAGCGCCTGAGCCAGCAGAACCCCGGCGAGAGCTTCACCCTGCACGACGGCCCCCCCTACGCCAACGGGGCCCTGCACGTGGGCCACGCCCTCAACAAGATCCTCAAGGACATCATCAATAAAACGGCCCTGCTTCAGGGCAAGCGGGCTCGCTTCATCCCGGGCTGGGACTGCCACGGCCTGCCGATCGAGCTGAAGGTGCTCCAGGGCCTCAAGAGCAGTGAGCGCGCCGAGCTCACCCCGGTGAGCCTGCGTCAGAAGGCCCATGCCTACGCGCTCGAGCAGGTGGAGGGCCAGAAGGCTGGCTTCCGCCGCTGGGGCATCTGGGCCGACTGGGATCAGCCTTACCTCACCCTGCAGAAGAGCTACGAGGCCGCTCAGATCGGCGTGTTCGGGGCGATGGTGCTGGCCGGGCACATCTACCGGGGCCTCAAGCCGGTGCATTGGAGCCCCAGCTCCCGCACCGCCCTGGCGGAAGCCGAACTCGAATACCCCGATGGCCACACCTCCCCGAGCGTGTATGCGGCGTTCCCGGCGGTGCAACTGCCCGAGGCCCTCGCGGGCCAGCTGAGCGCCGCAGGCCTCAAGCCTGAGGCCGCGATCGCCGAAGGCGGCCTAGCCGTGGCGATCTGGACGACGACCCCTTGGACCCTGCCCGCCAACCTGGCGGTATCGGTGAACGAACGCCTCGACTACGCCATCTGCTCCGTCGCCGCCCGCAGCGACGCCACCACCCCGGCCGTGAGCCATCTGGTGGTGGCTGCAGAGCTGCGCGAAAGCCTCGAAACCAGCCTGGGGCTTGCGCTCACGCCCCTGCTCAGCGTGAAAGGCGCCGATCTCGAAGGGATCGTCTACCGCCATCCGCTGCTGGAGCGCACCAGCAAGGTGGTGATCGGCGGCGACTACATCACCACCGAAGCCGGCACGGGCCTGGTGCACACCGCCCCCGGCCACGGCGTCGACGACTTCAACACCGGCAAGAAATACGGCCTGCCGGTGCTCTGCCCGGTGGATGAAGCGGGCAATCTCACCGCCGAAGCTGGCCCCTTCGCCGGCACCAACGTGCTGAAGGATGCCAACCCAACCATCCTCGAAGCCCTGGAAGCCACAGGCCTGCTGCTCAAGCAGGAGCGCTACGAACACCGCTATCCCTACGACTGGCGCACCAAGAAACCCACGATCTTCAGGGCCACCGAACAGTGGTTCGCCTCCGTGGAAGGCTTCCGCGCCGCGGCCCTGGAGGCCATCGCTCAGGTGGAGTGGCTTCCGGCCAGCGGCCGCAACCGGATCGAAGCGATGGTGAGCGAGCGGGGCGACTGGTGCATCAGCCGCCAGCGCACCTGGGGTGTGCCGATCCCTGTTTTTTATCACCGCGAAACCGGTGAGGTGCTGCTCAACCAGGCCACGCTCGATCACATCCAGGGCCTGATCGCCGAGCACGGCGCTGATGTGTGGTGGGAGCGCGATGAAGCGGGCCTGCTGCCTGAGGCCTACGCCGCCGAAGCCGATCAATGGCGCAAAGGCACCGACACGATGGACGTGTGGTTCGATTCCGGCTCCTCCTGGGCCGGCGTGCTGGGCGGCATCTCGGGCGGAGAGAGCCGTGCACCCGAACTCCACTACCCCGCCGATCTCTATCTCGAGGGCAGCGATCAGCACCGGGGCTGGTTCCAGAGCAGCCTGCTCACCTCGGTCGCCGTGAATGGCCACGCCCCCTACAAGCGGGTGCTCACCCACGGCTTCACCCTCGATGAGAAGGGCCGCAAGATGAGCAAATCCCTCGGCAACGTGGTGGATCCCGCGGTGCTTGTGGAGGGCGGTAAGAACGAAAAACAGGAACCCGCCTACGGCGCCGATGTGCTGCGGCTGTGGGTGAGCTCGGTGGATTACTCCGCCGATGTTCCCCTAGGCCCGGGGATCGTGAAGCAGCTGGCGGACGTCTACCGCAAGGTGCGCAACACCGCCCGCTACCTGCTGGGCAACCTGCACGATTTCAATCCAGCCACCGATGCCGTGCCCTACGCCGAACTGCCGCTGCTCGATCAATGGATGCTGCAGCGCACCGCTGCCCTAATCGACAGCGTGAGCGCAGACTTCGAGCGCTTCGAGTTCTACCGCTTCTTCCAGGCGCTGCAGAACTTCTGCGTGGTGGACCTCTCCAACGTCTACCTCGATATCGCCAAGGACCGCCTCTACGTGAGCGGCGCCGAGGAGTTCCGCCGCCGCAGCTGCCAAACGGTGCTGGCCCTGGTGGTGGAGCGTCTGGCTGGGCTGATCGCGCCGGTGCTTTGCCACATGGCGGAAGACATCTGGCAGAACCTCCCCTACGCGGTGGCCGAACGCTCGGTGTTTGAGCGGGGTTGGCCCACCGCACCCAACGAATGGCGCCAGCCAGCACTGGAACAGCCGATGGATCGCATCCTGGAGCTGCGGTCCCTGGTGAACCGTCAACTCGAGAGCTGCCGCTCTGGCGGCCAGCTCGGCGCCTCTTTGGAAGCGCAAGTGCAACTGGAGCTGAGCGAAGGATCGGAGGCCACCGCCGCGGCCCTCGACTGGCTGGAGAGTTCGGCGCACCCAGGCGTCGACAACCTGGCCGACTGGCTGCTGGTATCAACACTCCAGCAGGGCGACAGCGCACCGGCCGAGGTGCTGGCGGAAGCCAGCGAAGCCGGCATCACAGTGCGCATCGCCAAGGCGGGCGGCGAGAAGTGCGAGCGCTGCTGGCACTACGAAACCGACATCGGCACCCACCTCAGCCACCCCACCCTCTGCGGCCGATGTGTGGCAGTGGTGAGCTGATCAGCCAGCTGGGGCTGAGCCCGCACCCGGAAGGGGGGCACTACCGCGAGACCTACCGCGCCAGCGAGCAGGTGAACACAGCGCGGGGCCCGCGGGCCGCCAGCACCGCCATCCTGTTTCTGCTCGCAGCTGGGGAGCACTCCTGCTGGCACCGGATCCGCTCCGATGAGGCCTGGCACTTTCACAGTGGCGGGGGCCTGCTGATCCATCAGCTCAGTCCGAGCGGCGCGGTTCAAACCACCCGATTGGGCATGGCGATCACGGCCGGCGAGCGTCCACAGCATGTGGTGCCTGCTGGCGATTGGTTTGCCGCCGAGCCGGCTGCAGATTGTTCGTGGAGCCTGGTGAGCTGCACCGTGGCGCCGGGATTTGATTTCGCCGATTTCGAACTGGCAGCCCCCGATCAGCTCACTGCGCATGCTGACGCTCTGAGCGAGCTCTGCGGCGACTGGAGGCGGTTCTGCCCGCAGCGCTAAGGATCACCGTCAGCCCCAGCGCTCGGGATCCAACAGCAACTCGGGCGCCATCGGCCCAGCCAGACGCTGCTCGGCTGCCGGATTGAGCGGCCCCAGCAGCACTTCGGCGCTGCAGAGGCGGGCCGACTCGGGCAAGGCGGGCTGATCGGGATCGAAGGCGGTGGGATGACTCACGCTGCTGGAGAAGCCGCGGAAGATCAGCAGCTCAAACGGTTCAAAGCCCCCCTCCCCTGGCAGATCACCGGTGAGGCGCAGCACCCGGTCGGGCCGGCTGCGGCTGAGCTCCTCCAGTTGCAGCAGAAGCTCAGAAACCACCCGCAACCCGCCCCTGCTTCGGCAGACGCACCAGCAGCCACTGCAGAAGGCCCACCCCATAGGCCACCAAGGCCACGTAGCCCACAAAGGCGGCGATGGCCGCTGTCCAGCTGCCGCCGAAGAGGAAATCAAACACCCGCGCCACACCGCCATGGAGGTCATCAGGAGCCTCCAACCAAACCCGGCAGATCCCTCGGGTGACGCCCCCACGCACACAATCCAGGGCGATGGCGCTCAGGGCCGCACCGAGCACTCCGAACACAGTCAGACCCCAGCGCCAGGCGCGTACGACAAAGGGCAGCGGACGCCAGGGCGGCAGATCAGCCAGCTCTTCATTGAGATCGACCCAGAACCAGACACAACCCACCATCAGCAGCTGGGCGAGCAGCCCCAGCAGGTAGCCGAGGGGACGGTTGTCCGTCAGCAGAAGCACCGTGATGAACAGCAGGCTGGCCACCTTCCAATAGATGCCCAACAAGCGAGAGAGCGCTCCCTCCTGCTTCCAGGCCGCCCAGAGCAGCAGCACCAACGGCAGGCCAACGGAGAACACAGCGGCCAAGCGGTAGTCCAGCCAGACAAGGGTGCGATAGAGCAGCAGATCTGGCACGCGGCAGGAACTCACCAGAGGCCATTATCTGCAGCCCTCGGCGGAAAAGGAGCGGCTGTAAGGTCCGCCGATGGCCTGGCACTCCCGCCTCCTGTCCCTGTTGCCGTCACGGCGGGCCCCACAGCAGGCCCGCTGCTTCAGCGCCCTCAGCCAACAGCCCTCCTTGGAGAAGGCCGTGGCAGAGCTCGCCCTGCAGCTCAAACAAGCCGGGCAGAAGCGACGTGCAGACCTGGGCCTGGTGTTCTGCTCCAGCGCCTACGCCAGTGACCTGCAACGGGTGCTGCCGCTGCTGCGGGACGCGATTGCGAGCAAGCACTGGATCGGCTGCTGCGGTGGCGGAGTAGTGGGCACTGACCCTCAGGGTCAGGCCCTCGAGCTGGAACACCAGCCCGCCATCAGCCTCACCCTGCTGCAACTCCCAGACACAGAACTCGAGCTCTTCCGGCTCCAGAGCGATCAACTGCCCGATCTCGATGGCTCAAGCCAACAGTGGGCGGATTGGGCCGGTGTCGATCCTGACGGTGGGCATTCGATGCTGCTGTTCATCGATCCAACCTGCAGCTCCATCAACGATCTGATCAGCGGACTCGACTACGCCTACCCCAACGCCCACAAGATCGGCGGCATCGCCGGACAACACAGCGCCAACCACGGCTCTCTGCTGTTCGATGACTCCAGCGGTGAATTGGTCACCGGTGAATCAGTTGTCGATGGGGCGATCGGTTGCCTGATCAAAGGAGCCTGGCGCATCGATCCGGTGGTGGCCCAGGGCTGCAAGCCGATTGGGCCGGTTTTTGCCATCGAGCAGGCCGAGCGCAACGTGGTGCAGCGCCTGAGCAGCGCCGAGCAGCAAGGCACCCCGGTCGCCTGCCTGCAGAGCGTTCTGGAAACCCTCACCCCCGCCGAGCGGGAACTGGTGCGGCATTCGCTGTTCCTCGGCGTGGCGAAACGCAGCTTTCAGCTGCCCTCCAGTGGGGATGCCAGCGAACCTGCCTTCCTGGTGCGCAACCTGATCGGAGTCGATCCACGCAACGGCTCCGTAGCAGTCGCCGAACGACTGCGAGTGGGCCAGCAGGTGCAGTTCCAGCTCCGGGATGCGGAGGCCTCGCGGCAGGAACAGCGCCAACTGTTGCGTCGCCAGAGCCGCCGTCAGAGCGAACCGCTGGCGGCCCTCCTGTTCGCCTGCCTCGGCCGGGGCGAAGGCCTCTACGGAGCCGCCCATGGCGATGTCACCGGCTGCCGCGAGATCTTTGCGCAGGTGCCGATCGGCGGTGCCTTCTGCAACGGCGAGATCGGCCCTGTCGCCGGAGCCACCCATCTGCACGGCTACACCGCCAGCTGGGGCTTCCTGGTGCCGAACAACCCCTGAGTCGCCATGGTTCGCCAGCACGTCAACCCCCTCAGTCGCTTTTTCCAACTGCCGTTGGCACTGCCTGAGCCAACGGAGCTGTTCTCCAACGCCGCATTGCCGATTCATCTCGATATCGGCTGTGCCCGTGGACGTTTTCTGCTCGCCCTGGCCCAGCAGCACACCGATGTGAATTACCTGGGGGTCGAGATCCGCCGCCCCCTGGTCAAAGCCGCTGAAGCCGATCGCCAAGCCCTGGGTCTCGGCAACCTCCACTACCTCTTCTGCAACGCCAACATCAGCCTGGAAGCCTGGCTGGGCTCCTTGCCCCCCGGTCAGTTGGACCTGGTCTCCATCCAGTTTCCCGATCCCTGGTTCAAGAAAAAACACCACAAGCGAAGGGTGCTGCAGCCAGCCCTACTGCGGGCCATCGCCGGGGCCCTGCAACCGGGGAAGCACTTCTTCATCCAGAGCGATGTGCTGGCGGTGATCGAGCCGATGGTGGCGGTGAGCGAAGCGAGCGGCTGCTTCAACCGGCCCGAGGACGACGCCCTGCCCTGGCGCGCCGGCAACCCACTTCCTGTGCCCACGGAACGGGAGACCTACGTGCTCGATCAGGGCTTACCGGTCTATCGCGTGCTCTACGAACGCAACAACGCGCCGCTGCCCAGCTTGGAGGAGCTGGAACAAGCGCTGGAAGCCAACCCCGAACCGACCGATAATTCGCCCATCTCTCCTTCTCCGTCGGCATGAGCGCAGCATCGGCGCCGCCAACTCCGTGGTTGCTGCGTTGGCAGGGGGTTTTGGCGGAAGCTGCCCAGGGCCCCCTCGGCTCACGCTTGGCTGTGCTCTCAGGTGTGGTGCTCTGCACGCTGATGGCGGGCATGCCGCTGGTGACCCGCGGAGGGCTGAGCCTGTTGATCCTGGCCGCGGGCCTGCTCTGGCTGGTCTGGGCGCTGTGTGAGCCCCCTGGGCGCATCCGTCCGATCAGCGCCTGGCTGCTGGCCATGCTCGCCGTCGCGATCCTCGCCACGGGCTTTTCCCCGGTGCCGGCGGCCGCCGCCAAGGGCTTGTTCAAGCTGATCAGCTACCTCGGGGTCTATGCCCTGATGCGGCAGCTGTTCGATCGATCACCCCAGTGGTGGGATCGGGTGGTCGCCGCCCTCCTGGCCGGAGAACTGCTCAGCAGCGTGCTCGCCATCCGCCAGCTCTACGGCGACACCACGGAGCTGGCGCGCTGGGCGGATCCCAACTCCGTCGCCGATGGCACGATCCGGGTCTACGGGCCCCTCGAGAACCCCAACCTGTTGGCGGGGTATCTGATTCCAATCCTGCCGCTGGCTGTGATCGCGCTCCTGCGCTGGCAGTCCTGGCCGCAACGCCTCTTTGCGGCCAGCAGTGTGATTCTGGGCAGCGGCGCCCTGTTCCTGAGCTACAGCCGGGGAGGCTGGCTGGGCATGCTGGCGGCGCTGGGCGTGGTGGTTCTGCTGTTGGTGCTGCGGCAGACCCGCTCCTGGCCTCCGCTCTGGAGACGACTGTTCCCCGCACTGCTCATCGGCATTGCGGTCTGTGCCCTAGTGATCGCCGTGACCCAGATCGAGCCGCTGCGCATCCGCGTTTTGAGCCTGACGGCCGGCCGCGGCGACAGCTCCAACAACTTCCGCATCAATGTTTGGCTAGCGGCGATCGACATGATCCAGGCCCGCCCCTGGCTGGGGATCGGTCCGGGCAACACCGCCTTCAACCTGATCTACCCGCTCTATCAGCAGCCGAAGTTCAATGCCCTCAGCGCCTACTCGGTGCCGCTGGAGCTACTGGTGGAAGGGGGCATCCCGAACCTGCTGGCGGGCCTGGGCCTGCTGGTGGCGGGGATCCGCACCGGCCTCAAGCAACTCAAGGGGGAATCCCCCTGGGCCCTGCCAGCGCTTGCTGCGGTAGCCGCCATCGCCGGGCTGTGCGTGCAGGGCGCCACCGACACGATCTTTTTCCGGCCGGAGGTGCAACTCAGTGGCTGGCTCTGCCTGGCCACCCTCTGCGTCAGCGATGCCTGAATCCCAGCTGCTGGCTGGCTTTGATGCCGGGCAGACCCACACCAGCTGCCGACTGGCCTGGCTGGATGAGCGCGGAGAACTGATCCCCTGCAGCGAAGACCAGGGCCCGGGGGTCAGTCATCTGGGTGCCCCAGGCGGTGAAGCACGGTTTCAGGCCGCGCTCTGCGGCAGCCTCCAGGCCGCACGCGATCGTGCTGGCCTACCTGCGCAGACACCCCTCAGCGCGGCGGGCATCGGAGCAAGCGGCATCGAAGCGGGTAGCGCCGTTCAAGCTCGGGGGCTCGCCCTGGCGGCCCACTGCCTCGAGCTGCCCGAAGAGAGGGTTTGGCTCAGCGGCGATGAAGTAGCCGCCCTGGAGGGTGCCTTTGTCTCCGGCCCAGGGATCTTGCTGATCAGCGGCACCGGCTGCATCGCCCTGGGGCGCGATGCCCAGGGACAAACCCACCGCTGCAGCGGTTGGGGCTGGTTGCTGGATGGAGCCGGCTCGGCGATGGACATTGGCCGCGATGGCTTGATGCTCAGCGTGCAGATGGCCGATCGGCGGCTGCCGGAATCCGCGCTCAAAGACGCGCTATGGCAGGCCCTCTCTGTCGGAAGCGCCCAGGAACTCAAAGCGAAGGTGGTGTCTGCCGACTTTGGGCCGGCTGGCTTCGCTCGCCTCGCCCCCCTGGTGGAGGCCCATGCAGCCGCCGGCGATCAGGAGGCCCTCCAGGTGATCCAGCGCTCTGCAGCAGCCCTCGCCGCGATGGTGAGCACCATTGGGCGCGAGCTTCAGCTGCATGCACCTGCTGTCTGCGGAGCCGGGGGGGCCTTCACCCATCTGCAGCTGCTGCGCCAGGAACTCAACGCGGCCCTGGCGCAGCACTGCCCAGGGGCACACTGGCAAAGCGGCGCAGGCGATGCCTGCGATGGGAGCCTGAAGAAGGCTGCTCAGGCCGCGTTGAGGTGCTGATCTGCCAGCTGCGCCAGGTGGCTGCTCCAGTGATCCACATCACGCTGTTCCGCGGCCTCCACCATCACCCGCAGCAAAGGCTCGGTGCCGCTGGCCCGCACCAGCACCCGACCACTGCCGGCCATGGCGGCCTCGGCCTGCTCCACAGCTGAACGCAGGGGCTCACAGCTATCCCAACCGGTGCGTTTAGCGCGATCCGGAACAGTCACATTCACCAGCTTCTGGGGATAGGGCTGGAAGCTGCCATCCATCCAATCCGCCAGGGATCCGCCCTGGGCCTGAATCAAGGTGGCCACCTGCAAGGCCGTCAGCAAACCATCGCCACTCATGCCATGGCGTGCCGAAAGGATGTGGCCCGACTGCTCACCACCCAACGCCGCGCCCAACGCCTCCATCGCGGCATGCACGTATTGATCACCCACAGCCGTGCGCTCCAGCACTCCGCCGCGGGCCTGCCAGGCCCGCTCAAAGCCCAGATTGCTCATCACCGTGGCCACGATCCGGTTGTCCGGCAACGCGCCTTCGGCCATCAGGGCCTGGCCCCAGAGGTAGAGGATCTGATCACCATCCACCACCCGGCCACGGCCGTCGACCGCGAGCATGCGATCGGCATCGCCATCAAACGCAAAGCCCATCGCGGCGCCCTGAGCGATCACCTCCGCCTGAAGGGCCTCCAGATGGGTGCTGCCGCAACCCTGGTTGATGCGGCTGCCATCGGGGCTGCCATGCAGCACCGACACCTCAGCGCCGAGCTCGCGGAACACGTGCTCTCCGCAGCTGGTGGCAGACCCCCAGCAGAGATCAAGCACGATGCGGCAGCGATCAAGCCGGGCCGTGCCCACGCTCGCCAGCAAACGCTGCTGGTAGTCGAAGAGGAGATCGGGCCGCGAGGCAAGCCTTCCGTCAGCGCAGAAACCCTCCTGGTGGGAGCCAAGGCCGTGGAGGCCGGCCTCGATCTGCGCCTGCTGCTCCTTGGCGAGCTTGGCGCCGCAGGCACCAAACACCTTGATGCCGTTGTCGTGGGGAGGGTTATGGCTGGCGGAGACCATCAAGCCACCGCTGGCCCCCAACTGACGGATGGCCCCGGGCACCGCCGGGGTGGGGCAAAGGCCCAGATCAAAAACATCGCGCCCTGCCGCCGTTAGCCCCGCCGCCAAGGCCGAGACCAACATCGGGCCGCTGCTGCGCGAATCCATACCCAGCAGAACCGGGCCGCCTTGCGGCAACACCCGACCACACCAGTAACCCAACTGCAGGGCCAGGGCTGGAGTGATCACCTGACCGACACGCCCTCGGATTCCATCGGTTCCGAAGCTCGCCGTGCCCTCCGGCAACGGTGCCCCCAGCGGCAACAGATCCAGCGTGTGTGCGGCCCGATCGGGCATCAGAACAGGGTCGTCAAAGAAGTGGCGGCAGGCTAGGCCGAGACGGCAGCCAAAGCTCTCCATCTCCCCAAGAATGCGAGCAGCCAATCCAGGTCATTGCCGCAGCGCCCCGCTTCCGCCTCCGGGAAACCACGCCGATTCGGCCGTCCGGGTGGCCTGTTGATTGCACTGTGCTGCCTCGGCAGTGGCATCGCCCTCGCTGCAGGCCGGCAACTGCTGCTGCAGCTGGCCCCGCCCCTCAATCCCAGCACCAACCCAACGGCTCTGCAGCAGATCCGGGAGCGCAGCGTTGACCCTGAGCGGCGGCGCCAGGCCGCCCTGGTGCTGAGCGCCCAGGCGGAGAGCACGGCTGCGCAACGGCGCCAATGGCTGCGCGGTCAAGGCTGGGGCCCCAGCCCGCTGGCGGCGGTAAGCCTGAAACAGGCGGCGCTGGCCGCTGAAGCCAGCGGCCATCCCCAGGAAGCCACCGCGCTCTGGCAGAGCCTGCTGCAGCGCTTCCCCCAGTCAGCCACCAGTGCCGATGCCCTCTATGCCCTCGGCCGGCAGCAACCAGCCCTGCGGAAGACCTTGCTGCAGCGCTTCCCCGCCCATCCCGCCGCACTGGCTGCCGCGGTCGACGCTGGACAAGCCCTGCACCTCGCCCGCTGGGGATGGCGCTGGCCGGGGGCCGAAGCGCTGCTGCTGGAGGCCTGCAGCGAGAAACAACGACCCAGAAAGGCGGAGGATCGCCGCAGCCTCGCCTCAGGCCTGAGTGAACTGGGCCGCAGCGCCGAGGCCAAGGCCTGCCTGGCTGACACGAAACCCGGGCCGGCTTTGCAGCTGCAAATCGCCCGAAGCCTGCTGCGGGGCACTCCCCAGCAAGAGCAAGAAGGCGACGACCTGTTGTTGACCTTGGCCAAATCCGACCCGAGCAGTGCGCCAGCCACCGAGGCGACGCGCCTGCTGGCGGAGTCCCCCGCCCCCCGGGCCCTCGAGCGCCTGCAACAGCTGCCCCAGTCGCTGCAGAACACTGCCCCCGTGCAGGCGCGCCTAGCGATGGAGGGGCTCAGGCCGGGCGAGGTTGTGTTGCGGCGCTGGCCCATGGATCCAGCCAGCTGGCAGCTGCAGTGGGAGCAGGCCCGCAAGGCCCTGCTCCAACGGAACTGGAAGGAGGCCAACCGGTGGCTGAAGGCCTTGCCATCCCGCAACCTGCCGGCCCCCCTTGCGGCCCGGCAGCTGTTCTGGCAGGGCTACAGCGCCTCCCACCTGGGCCAGCCAAGGCAGGCCCAAGTGCTCTGGAGGCAAACGATCCAGAGTCAACCGCTCGGCTACTACAGCTGGCGCGCCAGGGTGCGCCTCAGGCAGAACCCTGACGCGCTGCCAAGCGGCAGCAGCCTCCCCAGCACTGCCCCCTGGCAACCGCTCCAGAGCGGGGTGCCCCATCTCGATGCCCTCTGGGCCGCCGGGCAAGCCCTGGAAGCCTGGGAGAGCTGGCGGGTGCAGCGACAGGGCCGTCGCCCCGAAACACCCGAGCAGCTGTGGCTCGAGGGCAGGCTGCGCAGCGCCATCGGCGATGACTGGACCGGCCTGGGCCAACTGGAGCAGGCCAGCTTGCGCCTTCCGCAGGTGAACTGCCGCCGCCAGCTGCAACGGGAGCAGCAGTTGCACCCCCTTCGCTTCCCACAGCAGCTGCAAGCGGCGGCCGAGGCCGTGGCGGTCGACCCCAACCTGCTGCTGGCAGTGGCCAAGCAGGAATCACGCTTCAGCCCAGCTGTCTCCTCCCCGGTGGGAGCCATGGGCCTGCTGCAGCTGATGCCGGAAACCGCCGCTGAATTGGCCGGAGCAACGCTCAGCACAACCCAACTCAAGGATCCGGCCCTCAACGCACAACTGGGGAGCCGCTATCTGCAGCAGCTGCTCCGCGGAGCAGGTGGCGATCTGTTCCAGGTGGTCGCCAGCTACAACGCCGGCCCTGGCGCCGTAGCCGGCTGGCTCCAAAAGGGGGGTGTGGATCTCAAACACGAACCCGAACTCTGGGCCGAAGCCATTCCCTACCCGGAAACCCGCCTCTACACCAAAAAAGTGCTCGGGAACTACTGGAGCTACCGACTGCTCCATGCCTCCCCGAAACGCCTCTGCCCTTGAGAGCAAAGGCCCTCAGCTCAGGTAGCCGCCCAGGCTCTGATGCAGGGCGCGGCCCAGCAGGATCCCGGCCAACACCCAACTACAGAGGGCGAAGGCGGCCAGCAGGGGTGGTGGGGCCAAGCGGAGGCGGGTTAGATCCAAACGGGCCAGCAACACGGCCGCCGCCAGGATCAGCACCTCCGACAGCACCGCCAGGTGCAGCAGGTACAGGCCTCCGGTGATGACCACCAGCAAGGTGACCACCAGGGTGAGGGCCTTGCTGGCCGCCATCAGCTGCGACAACTCCCGCAGCAGCAGATCCGGCATGGTGCACAGCACCACCACCAAGAGGGCCTGAGCGCACTGCAGAGGCCAGAACCAGGGCCCGGCAAATTGCGTTTGCAGAGGTGTATCCGCCTGGTTCAAGAGCTGCGGCACCACATCCGCCCAGTGCAAACCCATGTAGGCGCTGACCCCAAACAGCACCAGGAGCATCGGCGCCCGAAACGGCAGCAGCAGCAGACCAACAAGCGAGGAGAGCACGCGCATCACTGGACAGACGCGGCGGAGGGATCCAGAACCAAAGCGATGGCCTCAAACGGACAGGAGGGAATGCACTGTTCGCAGACCAGGCAGCGCTGAGCATTGAACTCCAGCCGCCATCGGGGCGCCTGGAAGTTCAAGGCGCCACTGGGACAGACGCTGCTGCAGATGCCGCAATCCACACACAACTGGGGATCGATCTGGATCTGCCCTGCAGCACGGTTCAACCCGAGGCCTTGGCCCTCCAACCACTGCTCAGCCGCATCGAGATCGTCGATGTCACCGGAGAGCTCCACCACCATGGTGCCGCTCTGATTGGGAGCGATCTGGGCCCGCAGGATCTTGGCGGCGATATCAAATTCCACCGCAAGCCGATAGGTGATCGGCTGATGCACCGCCTCCCGGGGGAAATGGAGAGTGATGCGGCGCTTCACGGGATCGGCCGGCCCTGAACAAGCGTAACGGGGTTGCCGGAACTGGCAGATTGTCTGCCAGTGCTTTGGTTTCTGCCTTGAGCGCACCCTCTGGCAACAGCAACAGCGCTCCGCTGGGGCGGCGTGAACGCATGGTGTTGGCTGCGGTGGCGGCCCTGCTGGCAATCGGACTGTTTCTGCTGCGTGGAGGCCTGCAGCCCGCGGCACCGCTGGAGAAGCTGGCTCGTCAATCCCTGGATCTTCCCGTCGCGCTGACCAACGGCAAACCCACCTTGGTGGAGTTCTACGCCGATTGGTGCGAAGCCTGTCAAGCGATGGCACCTGCGATGGAGCGGATTGAAAGCCAACACCACGAGCAACTCGATGTGGTGCTGCTCAATGTCGACAACCCCCGGTGGCAACCGGAAGTGGACCGCTACGACGTGAACGGCATTCCCCAGCTGGAGCTCTTTGATGCCGAGGGATCGGCTGTTGGCCGCTCGCTTGGAGCCCGCAGCCAGCCGGAACTGGAAGCCCTCAGTTCAGCCTTGATCGCAGCCACGCCACTGCCGGTGATGGCCGGCGTTGCCCCCCTGAGCCAACTACCGAGCGCACCCCTGGGCGCCAGCGGTGCCATGGCCGGGCCCCGCAGCCACAGCTGAGCCCGTCAAACCCCACTACCCTGCAGCGATCGCCGGCGGCACCCACCTGAGATCACCATGAAACGCTTCCGGGTCGAGCTGATCGCCGCCACCCCCAATCCGCAGCAGTGCATCTACGCAGGGATGCACCAGGACTACAGCGAAGGCTTCGTGGCCGACGATCGCAGTGATTGGCCTGATGAAACCCGCGCCGGAGAAATCTGCGTGAAGCGCCTGCTCTCCGGCGAGCGCGGTCACTACGGCCCGCTGGAGCATGCACAGATCGTGCTGAATGTGGGGTGGTTCCCCCATTCGGTGATGCAGCAGGCCCGCACCCACCGGGTGGGCGTGAGCTTCGATGTGCAGTCGATGCGCTACACGGGCGATCGCATCTGCAAGGCGGCCAACGGAGAGCTCGATCTCGAAGAGGTGTTTTATCTCCGCCCAGAAGGGCATTACAGCGATCGCCAAGGCAAGAAATACGCCTACACCGCCGAGCAGCGCGCCAAAGACCTGGAGCTCTGCAAACTCGCAGCCGAGCGCTACAGAGACATGCTCGCGGCCGGCTTTGCCGAAGAACATGCCCGCGGCATCCTTCCCTTCGACTACCGGCAGCACTTCGTGGTGAGCTTCTCACTCCGCGCCTTCCTGCACTTCATGGATCTGCGCGCCAAGCTCGATGCCCAGGAGGAAATCCGGGTGCTCTGCGATCTGATGTGGCCCCACCTGCAGGCGTGGGCCCCGGAGATCGCCGCTTGGTACGAGAAGAGCCGCCTGCACAAGGCCCGGCTGGCGCCTTAGGGCGCACCTCTCGGTGCGACGCTCGGCTGTGGCGCCTTAAACCTTGGCCAGGGTGACGCGCTCAGGCTGGTGCTGGTACTTGCCGGCCCGGTCCTTGTAGGTGGTTTCGCAGGGATCACCCTCAAAAAACAACAGCTGGCAGATGCCTTCGTTGGCGTAGATGCGGCAGTCGGCTCCTGAGGAGTTGCTGAATTCCAGGGTGAGGTGGCCTTCCCAGCTGGCTTCGGCGGGGGTGGTGTTCACGATGATCCCCAAACGGGCGTAGGTGCTCTTGCCCAGGCAGATCACCGTGATGTTGGGCGGCACGCACATCTTCTCGAGCGCGACACCGAGTCCATAAGAGTGGGCCGGGAGGATGAAATAGGCCCCGTCCTCGTCTTCATGCAGGGGCGCTGGCTCCAAGTTCGCCGGGTTGAAGCGCTTGGGATTCATGATCGTTCCAGGCACATGCCGGAAGATCAGAAACTCCTTGGCGGAAAGCCGCAGGTCGTAGCCATAGGAGGAGCAACCGAAACTCAACACCGGCTGGGCGCCGTTGTCAGGGTCGAGATGACGCACCAGCTGAGGCTGGAACGGCTCGAGCATGCCGGCGGCGGCTTGCTCATTAATCCAGCGGTCGTTCTTAAGCATTTAGAAACCTCGGCGCAGCTGGGTGACCTGATCCGCCATGGCCAGCAGAGCACTGGGCATGGAAGGTCCCGTCAGGATCACATCCAGGTGGGATGGGCGCTGCTCCAGAGCCTGCACCACATCGGATTCCGGCAAGTAGCCGAGCTCCACCGCCAGGCCGAGCTCATCGAGCACCAGCAGATCAAGCTGACCCGCCAGCAACTGGTCGCGGGTGTAGGTCCAGATCTCGAGCACCGCATCACGGTCGGCTTGCCCGGCATCTCCCGGCTTGGCCGGATCCATCAGGCAACCGCTCACACCCGGCCTGAGCCACTGCAGGCGACCACAGAGCCAAACGCTGCGATCCAAGCCCTGATCCACGCCACCCTTGAGGAACTGGCTCACCAGCACCCGACTGCCGAGACCCGCACTGCGTAAGGCCTGACTCAGCACCCCACTGAAACTGCCGCGAAAGGGCGCGGTGTGCACCTGCAACTGCCCTTCCTGCTGGGCCACCAAACGCACACTGCGCGGTTGAGCAGCCGCGGGCAGCGGGCGCAGATGTCCGCCTCGGGGCGTCGCACTGGGGGAGGCTGCAATGCTCGCCGTCATCGAGTGCCTGGCTGCCGCGTTGGATCCTGAATGTAGCGGCGTTGCGGGGTCCGGCAAGCAACAAGCACTACCTGTAGTGCAAACACCCGTACCATCGGAGCAGTGAACCGGCCCGCCATGACCCTGGCCTCGCAACGGCGTGATGGCCGCACAGCCTCAGAGCTGCGCCCGACGCGCTTCAGCTGGGATCCGATGGGCTTCGCGCTCAGCTCCGTGACGGTGTTCACGGGCAAAACCGCGGTGATCTGCAGCCTCTGCATCGATGAGGGCGTGCCGAAATGGAGACAAGGTTCGGGTAAGGGCTGGCTGAGCGCTGATTACCGCCTCCTGCCCGCCAGCACCCCCAGCCGGCAACCGCGGGAGCTGATGAAGCTCTCTGGCCGGACTCAAGAGATCCAACGCTTGATCGCCCGCAGCCTGCGGGCCTGCCTTGATCTGGAAAAACTGGGAGAGCGGACTCTGCAGATCGACTGCGATGTGCTCCAGGCCGATGCCGGCACCCGCACGGCATCCATCACCGGTGCCTGGGCGGCCCTGGCCCTCGGCCTGAAACGCCTCGAACGCCGTGGTGTGCTGAGCCATTCTCCCTTGATCGATCAGGTGGCTGCGGTTTCGGTGGGCCTGGTGGCTGGCGAGGCCCTGCTCGATTTGGACTACAGCGAAGACAGCAGAGCTGAAGTCGACCTGAATGTGGTGATGAACCAGCACAGACAATTGCTGGAAATTCAGGGCACCGCCGAAGGCGCACCCTTTGAGCGCAGACAACTCAACCAGCTGCTGGATCTGGGCGAAGCAGGCATCCTCCAGCTGCAAGAGAGCCAACGGCAGGCCCTGGCAGAAGCTCCGAATTAGTGTCAACGACTACAAGCCCCGGCTGGACTGATCCGTAGGGTCCGGCACACTTCAGGTCCGCCGATATGGTCGGGGTCACGCAAGGATTTAGCCGCTACTCCACCAGCCCCACCACCGGCAATGGGAGCCTCGCACCTGTGCCCGGAAGTCCTCTTCCTGCCAATGCAACCCTGCTGGATGTGATCAAGGGCCTGGCCGGCAGCACCACTGAGATCGTGGAGCGCGGCAAGACCATCTTTTTCCCGGGCGATCCCGCCGAGAAGGTGTATCTGCTCAAACGCGGCGCCGTTCGGCTGTCTCGTGTCTATGAGTCAGGTGAGGAAATCACCGTGGCCCTGCTGCGCGAAAACAGCCTCTTCGGTGTGTTGTCACTGCTCACCGGACAACGCTCCGACCGCTTCTACCACTCGATTGCCTTCACCCGCGTCGAGCTGGTCACCGCGCCTGCCGCCTCTGTGCGTAAGGCCATCGAACAAGACCCAAGCGTGGGGTTACTGCTGCTCCAGGGCCTGTCGTCGCGGATCCTGCAGACCGAAACGATGATCGAAACGCTCACCCACCGCGACATGTCCTCGCGCCTGGTGAGTTTCCTACTGGTGCTCTGCCGTGATTTTGGGGTGCCCAGCAGCGAAGGCATCACCATCGATCTACGTCTCTCCCACCAAGCCATCGCTGAAGCGATTGGCTCCACCCGGGTCACAATCACCAGGCTCTTGGGGGATCTGCGCAACGACGGGCTCGTTCAGATCGACCGCAAAAAAATCACCGTGTTCGACCCCCTCGCCCTCGCCAAGCGCTTCAGCTGAGCAAACGGCTGAGCTGCTGGCCCGCGCGACGGGTCAGCGGCAGCAAGGCCACCGATACTGACTGTCGTCGCGCAAGCCCGTGTCCGGCTGGCTCCTGATCCTGGCGTTGCTGGTGCTCGGGGGAGTGCTCTCCACCCTGGGCGATCGCCTGGGCTCGCGGGTGGGCAAGGCGCGCCTGAGCCTGTTCAAGCTCCGGCCCAGGCGCACGGCCGTGCTGATCACCGTGATGACGGGGAGCTTGATCAGTGCGATCTCGCTGGGGTTAATGCTCTTGGTGAGCGACCGTCTGCGCACAGGTCTGTTCGAGCTCGATCAAATCGAACAACGCCTGCGCGACAGCCGCAGCGAACTCAACCAAAGCCGCCGCGACCTGCGCACCGCCGAACAGGAGCGCACCCAGGCACGAAGCCAGTTAGGCAAGGTCGAAGGGCAGGCGAAGCGACTGCAACAAGAACTCCAACCGCTGCTCAAGCAAAGGCAACAACTGGAAAGCGAGCGCGATCGTCTCAGCCGGGACATTCGCGCCAAGGACAGCGACATTCGCCGCAACCAGGCCGAGCTCAGCAAGCTCAACAGCAAAATCAGCTCCAGCAGCAAGGAACTCGAGCTGCTGGAACGCAACCTGATCGCCCTGAGGCGCGGTGACGTGGTGCTCAGCAGTGGACAACCCCTGGAAATCGCCAAGGTTCGGATCGACGATCCAGCCCAGGCCAAATCCGTGATCAACGCCCTGCTGCAACGCACCAACCAGAGCGTTTACCAACGGGTTCTGCCGGGTGAAACCCCGAATCGCCAGATCCTGCTGGTTCCCCGCAGTGACATCACCAAGCTCGAAAAGACCCTGAGCAAGCGGGGCGACTGGGTGATCAGCCTGATCTCAGCGGCCAATGTGCTCCGCGGAGAACGCCAGGTGGTGGCCTTCCCGGATGTGCGCCCCAACAAACGGATCCTGCGCAGCGGTGAGCAACTGGCCACCACGGTGCTGGAGGCCGATGAACGGGGACCCGATCAGGTGCGTGGCCGCCTGAATCTGCTGCTGGCGGCGGCCTTCACCCAGGCCCAGCGGCAGGGCACCCTGGCCAGCGGCCTGCAATTTGATCCGGTTCGCCTCAATCAGCTCGATGAGGCCCTGATCAACCGGCCGCAGGGTCAGGCGGTGAAGCTGGAGGTGGTGGCGCGAAGCAACAGCGATCTGGCTGACCCCATCGCGGTTGACATCCGCGTGCTCAAACCGTGAAGCCTCTCGCAGGCCTGGATCCGGGCCGCAGCAAATGTGGCCTGGTGCTCACAGATGCTTCCGGGCAGTGGATTGAACAGGCCCTGGTGCTCCCTGCGGAAAGCTGCCGCCAGCAGCTGGAGCAATGGCAGCAGCAGAACGATCTGGGTGGAGTGATCCTTGGAGATGGCACCGGCAGCAGCGACTGGCAGCAGTGGCTCCAGACACGGGCACTGCCTGTCTCTGTGGTGCCCGAAGCCGGCAGCACCCTGGCGGCGCGCTCGCGCTACTGGCAACTGGAGCCTGCCAGGGGCTGGCGACGCCTGCTCCCCCAGGGCCTGCGCTTACCCCCAAGGGACTACGACGATGTCGTGGCGCAGCTCCTGCTGGAGCAACATCTCGGCCGCCGCCTCGCGCGGAGCCAGGGCTGCACCAATCAAAACTTGGCGCGCACTGCAAAGGCGTAGTCGCCGCCCGCCTCAAGCTGGTAGTCGGTTTTCAACAGGAACCGGAGCAGGGCATCCTGAATCAGCGCCCGTCCCAGCGACGGCTCCACCTGCAACTCACCCCGATCAAAAAACCAGCAGAAGGTCCACTCAAATCCCCCTGCACTGACTTCGCCCTCCAGCAGACGCTGACTGAAGCTCTGGCGCAGCACCCGCAATTGAGCAGTGGTGGTGGGGAGGCGACTCACAGCAGGGCGGATCAGGCGGTGGGCTGCTCCAGCAGCTTGGCGGCAGAGGGCGCCACAAAACCGTTCAATCGGTTGCCGGCCCGCTCAAAACCAAGCCTCTGGATCAGATCCACGCCGGCGAGCACTTCATCCAACACCTCCTGCAGTGCGGGCTGCTCCGCCGTGGAGAAACGACCCAGCACATGCCCCACGGTGCGCTGCTTGCGCTCCACAGGATTCAAGGCAGGAGCGCCGATCCCAATCCGCAACCGAGGGAACTCCTGCCCCCCCAGATGGCTGATCGTGCTGCGCAGTCCGTTGTGGCCGCCGGCACCACCGGAGAGCCGCAGACGCAGACGCCCCAGAGGCAGATCCATGTCGTCCACCAGCACCAGCATCTGCTCAGGGCTGAACCCAAACCAATCCAACGCGGCACGAATGGAGCGTCCGCTTTCATTCATGAAGGTCTGGGGCATCAGCAGGCGCAGACGCCGATCACCCTGACCCACTTCAGCCAGCAGACCCTGCAGCTTGGCCTGCTGTTTAAAGCTGCCGCCATCGCGCCGGGCGAGCTGCTCGAGGGCCATAAAGCCCACGTTGTGGCGTGTACCGGCGTACTTGTCGCCGGGATTGCCAAGGCCCACCAACAGCTGCAGACCGGCGGCCTCAGAGGCCAAGGCACTCACCGCTGATCAGCTCGCGCTGGAGTCGTCGTCAGCGCTGAGTTGTCGCTGGGGCTCAGCACTGGCGTGGCTGACCTCGGCTTCCACCGTGTCGACAGCCTTCTTGAACTCCTGCTCAAACTCCTTTGAGGCGGACTGAAAACCCTTCAAGGTCCGCCCCAGGGTGCGCCCCAGCTCAGGCAAGCGCTTCGGGCCAAACACCAACAAAGCCACGGCGGCAATGACCGCCATCTCTGGAAGGCCGATCCCGAAGACGTTCATGAACTCAGCCGACGCCGTTCCAGTTCACGGTGATGCCGTCAAGCAGCAGCGACTTGTTGTAGAGCTGCAGGATCACCAGCAGGAACACCAGGAACAGGGCCATGAACACGCCCATCACGGGGGTCGTTCCCCAGCCGGGGACAACCTTGCCGTACTCGGAGTTCAGGGGGCGCAGCAGGTCTCCCAGGCGGGTGCGTTGAGCCATGTCGGGGCTGTGCTCTCTGGCATGGAGGTTGATCTCGTTACTGTAAGGGGCCTTCCCGCCGCAGCGGCTGGCCCTGTCGAGAGTTGTGATGGAAACCACCTCCCCCGCCATGTCAGTGGCCCTGGCTGTTCTGGCCGTGCTCCTGGGGCTCACCGGCTTTGGCATCTACACCGCGTTTGGCCCGCCGTCGAAGCAGCTCAGTGACCCCTTCGACGATCACGACGACTGACGCCGAGCCCGCAACTCCAGCAACTGCCAGGGTTTGAGCTGCAGCGCCGAGTCGAGCCAGGGGCCCTGATCGCCGCTGCGCCAGAGCCAGCCCGCCGGGCAAGCGATCCGCTGCCGACAGGGGCTCAGGTTCTGCAAGCTCAGGCCAATCTCTCCCTGCTCAGAAGTCGGCGCACATCCCAGCAGTTGCACCGCCGCGTTGGCCAGATCAAAGCCCAGGGGCTGCCCCTGAATGGAAGCCAGGCCAGCAGGCCTCAGCCAGAGCGGCTCGCGGAACTGGCGCGCCAGGCGGGGAACCTCACCAACAAACCAGCCCTGAGGGCAAGGCAGCAAGGCCAACTTGAGGCGCTGCAGGCCCTGATCCGCCCCTGGATCAGGCCAAGTTGGAGCCCGCAGCAGCGAGACGCCCAGGCGCTCCGGCTCGGCTGACACCCCCTGGGGACCATCCAGCAGGAGAGCAACGCCACCGGCTTCCGCCCAGGAGATCACTGGCACCTCCCAGCGGGCCTGCTCCCTGGCATTGCTCGCCTGCGCCGGACGCTCCAGCACTCCACCGGAGGTGTCGGCGGCGTAGCGCACAGCCCGCTGCGCCAAGGGGAGCTCCAGACGCAGCAACTCATGGCGCTGCTGCCAATCCACCTGAAGGGTGCACTCCAGATAGGGGCAAGCAGCTCGCAGCTGCAGATCGAGGCGCAGCGCACTCGCGCCGCAGCGACCCCGCCACACCAACCGCACCAGCAGCGGCCCCTGCTCAGCGATCTCCGGTTGGGGATCCCAATCCAGGGGCAAGGGGTGGTTGCGGTAGTCCTCGGGCAAATCCCAGGCATCCCAGAACTCGCCTTGATCGCGCCAACGCCGCCACTCCAGGGGATCTGAGAGGCGGGGCACCCCATCGGCACCCCAAATCTGCTCGACCCCCCGGGGTCCCAGCTGCGCACGAAGCAGTCCGTTCTCGAGCCACCAGCCCTCGCCCCTGGGCTGCAGCACCACGGGGTTGCTCACCGTTCCGGAGGAAGAGGCGCTGCCCGGCAGACGATCCAGGGCGGTGGCTCCGATGCCGGAGCCCAGAGGCAGCTGCACCCAAACCCCGCCCCCTGGGGCCTGCTGGGACGGCAAGCCCTGGGGATCACCCGCCAGCCGCCAATGGCCCCGGGGCAAGCGCAGGGTGCGCGGCGCGGTGGGCTGCGCGTGCAGCTGCACCAACCACCACGGTTGGGCGGACGCGCTCTGGGGCGTGCGCCCTCCCAACCAGCGCTTCAGATCCCGATCCCGCTGTTGCCGGGCCCGTCGCCGCGCCTGCCTCCACTGGGGCTCCGCCTGCTCAAACACCTCGGGAATCGAGGTGCCGGGAAGAATGTCGTGAAACTGTTGAAACAGCAGAGCAGTCCAATCGCTGCTGTCATCCGGGCGGCACCCGGAGAGCACCACCAGCGAGGCCGCCAGATCCGCCTCGCGCAGCAGCCTCTCGAGGCTGCGGTTGTGCCGCTTCTGATCGGGCCGCGTCGTGGCACAGCCTCGATGCAGCTCGAGATAGAGCTCGTCGCGCCACACCGGCAGCTGAGCCGCCAAGGGCTCAAGGCCAGCCAGGTAATCGCGCAAAGTGCCGTGCTGCTGAGGGCACGCCACGGGCTGCTCCTGCCAGAGCGCGAGCTGATCGAGCATCTCGGCGGTGGGACCGCCGCCGTGATCGCCAACACCTGGCAACCACAGGGCCGCATCCACCCCGCTCACCGTCTGCCACTGCTGCCGGTAGCGCTCCATCGCCAGCGGGTCGCCATCGGTGCCGATCGGAGCGGTCACCAGAGCCAACAGCTCGGCACCTCCCAAGGCTCGCCAGCGGAACAGGCGATGGGGGAATGGATTGGTGGCATTCCAGGCCAGCTTGTGGGTGCAGAACCAGCGCACCCCCGTGGCCGCCGCCACCGCCGGCAGACCCGCCCCAAACCCAAAGCTGTCCGGTAGCCAACAGAGGTCGTGACGCCAGCGGGGAAAACGCGTTCGGCTGTAGGCCTGACCCAGCTCAAACTGCTTGAGCAGCGAGGCAGTGCTCACCAGCACACAATCGCTCTCGACCCAGGGCCCATTGATCGGCTCAAAGCGACCACGCTCCATCGCCTGCAGAATCCGGGCGAACAGAGCGGGGCGGTGCTGCTCAATCCAGGCATACAAGGCAGGGCTGGAATGGGCGAAGTGCAACTCGGGGTAGCGATCGATCAGATCGAGCGCCGACTCGAAGGTGCGCACGGCCGCCTGCCAGGTGTCGGCCACCGGCCAGAGCCAGGCCAGATCGAGATGGGCATGCCCCACGACATGGAAGGAACCCTGCGGCCGCTCCTGAGCCAGGGGCTGGAGGCGAGTCGCCACAGCCGCCGCAGTGCCGGGATCGGAGGGATCGAGATCGCTGACCAGCGGCAAGGGCACGGCACGGCTCTGCCAGAGCTCCAGGGCCGTGGCCGCAAGGACTCCCTCCGGATCAGCGGGGTCGCGGGGCTCCTGCTCCAAGGCGCTGGTGATCAAGGCGCCGTCGTCATGGAGGGGCGAGCGCAGCCGCAGCTCCAGCTCCAAGGGCTGCCCCTGCCACCAGGAATCCAGCACTCGCCAGCGGCAACCGCTGTCGAACAGATCCCCTTGGTGCACCAGGGCCCCATCGACCCACAGCTCAGCCGCATCGGCCCACCACCGCAGGGCCAGCCGAGCCGCCCGCTCGCCGCAGGACTGCTGACGCCAAGCCGGCGGACAGTCGAGCCGCAGCTGCAAGCGCATCCAGCGTCCGCCCCTGGGCCAGCTCAGCAGGCCCCGTTGATGCCAATCGGGGCGATAGCGCTCAGCCCAGGGGTCCTGCAGGGCCAGAACGTTCTGCCCGGAAGGGCTCTGGGTGGTCCAGAGGGGCAGCAAATCCCAACGGGTTTGTGCCCGAAACGTTTCAATCCAGGAGCGAACCCCGCCCTCTGGGCCCTCGGACATCGGTCAACGCGTTCACGACCCATAGGATGATGCGGCTGCCGCAGGGTCGTTCAGGGCCCACTTGGCGCCTGTCACTCCCTGTCACCCGCCGGACAGATCAATGCTTGCCCTCAAGATCTCGGTTTACTCGGTCGTTTTCTTCTTCATCGGGATCTTCGTGTTCGGCTTCCTGGCCAGCGATCCCAGCCGTACCCCCAGCCGCAAAGACCTGGAGGAGTGATCTCCTGAGCTGAGGCGACCGCTTAACCGTCTCTCCTCGATCGATTCGTCTACCCAGCCGTGGCAAGATCGCGGCCTTGTGCCTCCCATTGGTGACTCAGCTCCAGAAGAGACTGACCCGGGGGATGCATGTTCTGCTTTGTGGATCCCTCTTCAGCGCACCAGCGACTGCGGCCCTACCACTGAGCCAGGCCCAGAACCCAAGCTCGCCTCCGGCGAAGACCAAGCCAGTCAGCACCCCTGCCGATACCGGCCCACCGGTAGTGATCAACCTCCAGGCGGACGATCAGGGCTTTGATCAACAGCTTCAGCGCTACGTCGCCAAAGGCAATGTGTCGGTCGACCTGGCGGGCGGCCGGGTCCTGGCCGATCGCCTGGAATACGAAACAGCCACTCGAACCGTTCTGCTCACTGGGCGTGTGCGCTTTCAGCGGGGCGAGCAGTATTTCCAGGCCAACAGCCTGCGCTACAGCCTGATTGAAAACATTGGCGATGCCGACGCGGTGTACGGCGTCATCGACTTCGACACCAGCGATGTTGATTTCGATCTTCAGGCTGCTCCCTCCATCAGCCTGTCTCCCCTGAGCTATTGGCCAACCTGGAGTGCATTCGGCGGTGATCAGAGCTTCAGCCTGGAGCCTCCCGAGCTAATCCGTAAAAACAAAATCGGCAAAGTTCTCCTACGTGCAAGCCTCGCTGATGGCGCCAATGCGGCCCAGCAAAGCCTTGACGCGCAGCCCACTGCAACACCCAACTCACGGGCGCTATTGGGTGGCCTCGATCTTGGGGTTCTCACCAGCGCAGACCAAGCGGTCGGCCTGCCCGCACTTCCAAGGAATGGGGATTGGAGAGCAACACCAATCGCGGTGACTCCGGCGGCGAGCAGCATGGCCTGCACACCGCTAATTCCACCTGTTCCCAACTGGCATCCTTATCCACTGGCCGTCACCGCCTGGGGTTACGGACAAGCCATTGACGCCAACTTCGGTGATTCCTTCACCTTCAACGGGCGCTGGAGGCCCGAGAGCCTGTGGGGCGTGAACTTCAACAAACGGCTCATCGATGCAGGGCCCCTAGCCCTGGAATTCGATTCCAATGCCCTGCTGCATAAAACTGCCTGGCAGCCGGGTGGTGAGTTCAACAACAGCCAACCCTTTGCCCCCCTCCCGCCGCAGACCTTCGGTGAATTCACCGTTGGCTTTGGTTTGCGGGCCTGGCTACAACCTTGGCTCAGCCTGGGCTTTGTCGAAGGGGTCAGCCTGCTGACCAGCAACAGCCTTTACGAGCAAACCTTCCGGCAGAACTACCAAACCTTCCTCAATTACCTGGGCTTCGAAGTCGAGGCTCTGGTCAAACCGCAATGGTCCCTGGTGGGGAGGCTGCACCACCGCTCCGGCGCCTACGGCACCTACGGGGGCGTGAGCGAGGGCAGCAACGCCTATCTCGTGGGCCTGCGTTATCGCTTTGGTGAGGCACCGCCCCCTCGGATCGCGCCAGACATGCCACCGGCTGCAGGCTGCCCGGGTGCACCGACAACAGGTGATGGCCAGGCACAGCCCTTGGCCGATCAACTCAATTCCGTTGCCAATTCAAAAGCGGCTCTGGTCATCCAGCCCAGCCAACTGCCTCCCCCCCCGGAGTTACCTCCTCTACCAGCAGCGGAACTCGAGAAAGAGCGTCACGCTGCCATTGAGGCAACTGTCGATCAACGGATTAGTGGTCTTTACTACGTTCGCAGCCTAAAAGCAGAACGTCGTCAAGGCACGGGCTTTGCAGGACGCTCCAGCGAAGAAGATCAATTTGGATCAGTTAAGCCCAGTCAGTTAATCAATCCCAACGGCGACCAGAAGCTGATTGAAGGATTCATTAGTCGCTGGCGTTTCCAGGCCGCTCGGATCCGCATCACGCCACAAGGCTGGAGCGCCAATCGCGCCGCCTTCAGCAACGACCCCTTCACACCAGCCCAATCTTGGGTTGATATGGAAGATGTCGTAGCCGTGCAAGAAACAGAAGAGCGAACCAGCATCAAAGGCAAACGGAGCCGACTGATTCTCGAGAATCGGCTACCGATACCCATGCGAAAGAACATCGTTCTTGAGAAAGATCAGCCTGCAGACAACCCCTGGGTGATTGCCGATGACGGCGTCGATCGCAGCGGAATCTACCTGGGCTACAACATGAAGGAAATTGAACTCCGGAAAGCCCGCTCGTTGACCAATAAACAAGGCGTCGAGGTCAGCGAAGAACCCCTCAGGTTGATGCTTCAGCCGCAGTTCATGGTTGCCCGAGCCCTCAATGGAGAAGTCAACAGTTATCCGCTGCCTGGAGATCCAGCAGGGGGGCCAACGGGGACACAAACAGCACAAATAGGCGATCTTTTTGGTGGCCTGGTGAAACTGAAAGGGTCTCTCTTTGGCTACTCAACGAGTGATTTTACCCTCAGCCTCTCCACGCTCAATCCTCAGAACATCTCAAATGGCACGCGCAGCTGGGGAGACTTCTCAAGACAGGTTTTCATTCCCAAAATCAGCATCATTCCGGCCGGCACTTACACAACCCGCCTGTTCGGCGCCTATCGCTACAAAACCTACAATGGCTCTCTTGGTCAGCAGGATGTTTATTCCGCTCTGGGTGCTTCTTTAGAACGCCAAGGCGATCTGAAGCCCTGGGGAAAGATCACGCACAACTACTTCTGGCGTGGCGCCTTCGGCAACTTCCAAGGCAATGACTTCAACACCTCGACGATCGTTGACAACACACGCGGCAGCTTCTTTGGGGCCGTCAATAGCAACCTTCAAATTTGGCGCGCGAAAGAGAGCAACCGTGACAATCCCAAAACCACCATCAACACCCCCTCCCCGATTACTCCTGGGCTGAGGTTCAGTACCAACACCAGCGCTCGACTCGACTACTACGGTGATGGAACGAACCAGAACACGGTCACACTCACCGGAGGTCCAACATTGACATTGGGCCGCCTTCAGAAGAATTTCTTCGATTTCACCGAGCTCACCATCTCAGGTGGAGGAAGCCTGCAGCAGGGCCAGAGCCCCTTCGCCTTTGACCGCAACGTCGATCTGGCAACTTTGGGCATCGGCCTTAAACAGCAGCTGTTCGGCCCACTGCTGTTCAGCGGCGGAATCGGATTCAACGTGGATCCCAGCTCCGGCTATTACGGAGACATCACCGGCGCCTATGGAGAGTTGGTCTGGCAGCGGCGTGGCTATGAGTTTGCGATCTACTACAGCCCCTATGAGCAAGTGGGCGGCATCCGCGTCCGCCTGAACGACTTCAACTACCAAGGCACCGGTCTGCCGTTTGTGCCCTACACACCCACCGATGCCACCAAGCGCCGGCAGAGCCTGTTCTGATCAGCCTCCGCAAAGACAAGCGCTCAGGGCAGCGGCGGTAAAGGTGGCGGGCCATCCGGCTGCTCACCGCCCACCATCAGATCGCTGCCGGTGAAATCGGCTCCCACCAGGATTGCTCCATCCAACTTGGCGCCTGCGGTGAGGGCCTGGATGATCACCGCTCCGGTGAGATCCGCTGCCGTGAGATCCACATCCGTGAGGTCGGCATTGCTCAGGCGCACCCCCTGCAGCTGAGCCCCGCTCAGGTCAGAGCCCGTGAGATCTGCCCCTTCCAGGTTGCTGCCCCGCAGATCGGCACCGCGCAGATCGGCATCGCGCAGATCGATGCCATTGAGCAGCAAGCCGCTCAGATCAGCACCGCGCAAATTGCAGCCCCGGCAAGCGTCCCACGGGGGGGAAGCCGCCTGAGCGGCGGCCTGGGGATAGGGCTGCACCGCGAGGGGAACGGCTTGGGCAGAACCCCAGCCAGCCAGCACGGCGGCCATGACCAAACTCAGGCGAGCTGCCCTGGGCTGCCTACGGAACATGAACGCGACGCACCTGTCTCATTCATAGACAGTGTCGCGACTGTCCGCCACGGCGGGGTTGTTCAGGCTCCCTGGAACTGATGCAAATAGGGCAGACGCGCCGCTGTGGCCTTCAGCTCCGCGTCGTGGGCCAGCAGCTGCCCGGTGGC
>Ga0194119_10001404_pt1 | contig 43769 bp, 37 predicted proteins | sample TA2MahC100mmetaG_FD_148620 | JGI IMG/M metagenome (GOLD analysis project Ga0194119, IMG submission 148620) | Freshwater microbial communities from Lake Tanganyika, Tanzania - TA2015018 Mahale Deep Cast 100m | ecosystem: Environmental > Aquatic > Freshwater > Lake | place: Tanzania: Lake... | reverse complement strand
AATACTTAGGAGGTCAACATAAGCAAGATATTTACACCGATTACACGGTTAGTATCGGAACACCAGAAAAAATGGCCCTGGATGCAAAAAAAATTCAGGACCAAGGGTATCTAGCAATAAAAGTTAAACTGGGTAAAAAAGGAGAAGAAGATGTAAGAAGGATTGCATCAATTAGGCAGGCAGTGGGGAATCAAATTCCTTTGCGTATCGATGCCAATCAAGGATGGACCCTGCAAGAGGCTATTGAAACCCTACAAGCACTGGCCCCTTTTGACATTCAACATTGCGAAGAACCCATCTCACGTCATTTCTACATGGATTTACCAAAAGTTCGCCAGCAAAGTCCCATACCCATCATGGCCGATGAATCCTGTGGCACTGATCATGATGCAGCTCGGCTGATTTCGCTGCAAGCCTGTGATTATTTTAATATTAAGTTGGGAAAATCAGGAGGAATATTTACCGGACTCAAAATTGTAGCATTGGCTGAAAAAGCAAATTTACAATTGCAAGTAGGAGCCATGATCGAATCCCGGTTGGCTATGACCGCTTTTGCACATTTTGCCTGTTGCAGCCCCTCTATTCTACACTACGATTTTGATACAGCCCTGATGTTACGGGAGGATCCGGTTGAAGGGGGAATACAATATGCTACAAATGGACAGATCCAGGTTCCCACTGCACCAGGACTAGGGGCACGAATTCGAGAAGGTTGGCTTGCACAAATGGAGCAAATCCATTTTTCATAACAAGCGCAAATTAGATGTAATTTTATTGGTAGAACCTATGTACAATGGCGTTTAAACTCAAAACTTTTATTCAAAAAATCATCTACCAATTTCGACTTGATCTTTTTGCTGAACAAATCAGTCAATCCCGATATACAAAAGCAAAACTTTTTCGGATCCGAAAAATTATTTTAAAGAATTTTTTCAAAGATTTTTTACTAATTACGGCAGGAATATTTGCAGCGGGATTTGGTTTAAAAGGGTTTTTACTGGCTAATCAGTTCATTGATGGAGGTGTAACCGGGATTTCGCTGCTTATCACTTCACTAAGCGGGGTGCCCCTGTGGCAAATTATTTTACTGGTTAATATTCCATTTATATTTCTAGGCTATCAAATCATGGGACTACCCTTTGCTGCTAAATCCACTATGGCAATAACAGGATTGTCCTTGTGCCTTGCTCTTGTCAATTTCCCAATGGTAACCAATGAGAAAGTGCTGATTGCTGTTTTTGGAGGCATATTTCTGGGGGCGGGAATTGGGCTGGCCATACGTGGAGGATCTGTGATTGACGGAACAGAGGTATTAGCCATTTACTTAAGTCGCAAGGCAAGTATTACCATCGGAGACATTGTGCTAGCTATCAATTGCATAATTTTTTCGCTGGCGGCCTACTTGTTGAGCGTAGAAACTGCACTATATTCAATAATCACTTACATGGTAGCCTCCCGAATGTTGGATTTTGTAGTAGAGGGAATCGAGGAATACATTGGGGTAACCATTATTACTTCGCATAGGCAAGAGATGCTAGAAATGATAACTCGTATAATGGGCAGAGGCGTAACTGTTTATGAAGGCAAAAGCGGATACGGGAAAAGAGGTGAAACCCGCGAAGTTGAAATAATTTACACTGTAATCACCAGACTTGAGATTGGAAAACTCAAAACTGAAATTGAAAAAATTGCTCCCGAGGCATTTGTAGTGATGAACCCGGTTAAAGAAATCAAAGGAGGTCTGATTAAAAAAAGACCCTTTACATTATAAGAGTCTAATCATGCGTCCAACTCATTCCACCCCCCTTCTCATCTTTGAGTTGAATGCCTAAAGCAGCAAGCCCATCGCGGATCTTATCAGAGGTCATGAAATCACGTCTGCCCTTTGCTTCTTTTCTAATATCGATCAGTAGCTCCATAACACCCTGTAGTTTTTCTTGATCAGCTGCTTGTACTAGCCTTAATCCTAAAATAGTTTCCAGCCATAAGCGCAGGGTGGCTTGCGTTTGCAAAATGATAGAAGCAGATAAAGCACCGGCTGGAGTAATTCCATCTTTGATGGAATTAAGCACAGGGACAAGTTCAAAGATCGTGGCCAGTACACGCGCTGTACTGAAATCGTCATTCATTAAAACTGGTAATTGCGCTAACCACCCATTGACTTTAGCTTCCAAGTTGGGATCGGCACCTATTTCTTTTGCACCAACCAGTATGGGGTCTATTTTATAAAAACTTTCCACGGCATCCATCAATCGCTTCAATCCTTTTTCAGCAGCTAACAACGCTTCATTACTAAAATCAAGTGTACTGCTATAATGCGTTTGTAAAATAAAAAAGCGAATGGTCATCGGATGAAAGGCCTTTGTTAACAAAGGATGCTGTCCGCTAAAGAGTGCTGTTAACTTAATTACATTATTATAACTCTTCCCCATCTTTCTACCGTTGATGGTGATCATATTATTGTGCATCCAATAACAAACCGGAGCCTGATGGTTGCAAATAGTGCTTTGTGCAATTTCACTTTCATGGTGCGGAAATAATAGGTCCATACCTCCGCCATGAATATCAAATTGCCCCCCTAAGTATTTTGTAGCCATGGCCGAGCATTCAATATGCCAACCTGGATATCCTACCCCCCAGGGACTTTTCCAACGCATGATATGCTCGGGAGCCGCTGCTTTCCATAAAGCAAAATCAGCGCGATCTCTTTTTTCTTCCTGCCCTTCCAGTTCACGTGTTGTGGTGAGCAGTTCGTCAATTACCCGGCCACTTAGTTTACCATACTCATAATTAGAGGCATATTTTTTTACATCAAAGTAAACAGAGCCATTGACCTCATACGCATAGCCAGCTTTTATGATTTCTTCAATCATTGCAATCTGCTCTATAATATGTCCCGTGGCGGTTGGCTCGATGGAGGGAGGCAGCGTATTAAACTGCTCCATAGTCCAATGGAAAAGATTGGTATACTTCTGAACCAACTCCATGGGCTCGAGTTTTTCCAACTGTGCTTTCTCGGCAATCTTATCAGTTGCGTCTCTTCCCTCTTCTTCAAAATGTCCGGCATCTGTAATGTTCCGCACGTAACGCACTTTATACCCCGCATGCTGTAAATACCGGTAAACTACATCAAATGTTATATAAGGTCTTGCATGTCCCAGATGACTCTCCCCACTCACCGTAGGCCCACAAACATACATCCCCACATATCCTGGCACTAAAGGAACAAACTTTTCTTTTTGTCGAGTCAGCGAATTATAAATATAAAGGGACTGCATGCTGCAAAGATGAACAAAATATCATTACGGATAATTCAGTTGTAAATCCGCAACCAACATGTAATGATCTGAGTAATTTTTCTTTTCACGCTTATACTGCGTCACTGCTAGGCGTGGATCCGTAAAAATATAGTCGATTCGAAGCGTGGGGGATAATCCAAGAAAAGTGCTACCAAGGCCATACCCTTTTTCTAAGAAGGCATCGCGCATGTTTCCCCTCACTTTAAAATAAGTGTAAGAATTGGGCACATCGTTGAGGTCTCCTGTAAAAAGAACCGGATAGGGCGAGTTATTTCGCACTTCATCAATGATGTCTGCCTGTAAACTACGAATAACTATGGCTCTTTTGAGTTTGGCCAGAATGGGAATAGAATGATAAACCAAACTATCCTCCCGACTCTTGATTTTTTGCATTCGGATATAGTCTGCCTTATCAAATCGTTGGGACTGTAGGTGCGTGGTAAACACACGAATAGTATCCTTGTTGATTTGTATATCCGCTTGCACTAACGCTTCCGGTTGGGAAGGCCTGGGAAATCGTAATAATGCGCTATCCACTATTGGGAAACGGGAGAAAATAACAGAGCTATAGTAGTTTCTGTCTCCATCCTTATCATAAGGGAAATAATGATAGGATAGCCCTAATTTTTCTCGTATAGCGCTAATATTATTATAGAAGCCGGGGTTTTCGGAAGTATGAAACTCTTGTAAACAAAGTATGTCGGCCTTTTGCGCGTTAAGCAAAGCCAACATTTTTTTACGTGTGTTGCTACCGTCATTGTTGTTACGGGCTAATTCAATGAAGCGAGCCACATTCCAGCTAACCACCCGAATGGTACCCGTTTGCTTTTGTGTGGTAAAAGCCACAGGAGCATTAAACCCTACAAAAACAGCGATACTTTTATACCCCATTAGCAAGGCCAGCAATGAAATAAATATGAGCCTGAACTTTAACAGCAACAACCAGCCAAAGAAAAAACCTATCACCAACAGCAATAAAATAGGAAAGCTAAGTCCCAGCATCGATACCCACCACCATTGTTGTGGGTGTAAAAGAGGAATCATGCAAGACAGTAGAAATAATAAAACCACCAGCCAGTTGAGATAGATGAAAAAACGCTTGGTAAAAAGTCTAAGCCGGCTTGCCATTGCTGCAATATAAGAAAGGAATTTCTTTACTCTTTCAGGAGGCTGTCTACCTTGGACAAACTACCCAAAATGGCCTTTTTTACGTTGGACACCTTATCCAGTTCAGCCCTGAGATAAGCCACACGTAACTCCTGATTGTCCTTGGCAGAGTCCATATTAAATTCAATCATCCATTTGTCCATTGCAAAATCGGCGTAATCAAGACTATTGATCAATGTTTCTACATCCTGTTTATAAGTAGTCAGCTCCTTGGCGTGCCGGGCAGACAGTGTACTGAGCGAATCAAGAACTTGTTGCGCCCGTTTTTGTGCCCCACGAATCTTACCTAATTTGGGCATTACCTGGTCGTGGATATCCATTACTTGCTTAAATAAGCTATCCGCTGGTGTTTTAGGTGTATTCATTTTGCTATGACCACTATGCCCTTCATGTTGATGTTCAGTGGTAGACTGGCATCCTAATAAAACAACCGACATAGCCAATAATACAAGCAAATTTGATCGCATAGATTAATATTGCAAAAGCAAAGGTAAGCGTGATTTCAAGATTAGAAACGGTAACTTCGCCAAGCAAGCTTTCCCTATGAAATTACTTGAACATTATGTCCGGGGCCAATGGGTTAGTGGTACTGAAACCGGACAGGTATTGACCGATGCGGTAACTGGCCATCCTATTGCTTCCACCAGCACAAAAGGCATTGATTTTAAATCGATGATCGAATACGCCCGTAATACGGGTAATCCGGCGCTACGTTCTCTCACTTTTCATGAACGGGGTCTGCGTCTGAAGGCTTTGGCTCTTCATTTGCTAAAGCATTTGCCTGCTTTTTATTCCTTGAGTTACAAAACCGGCGCTACCAAGGCAGATAGTTGGGTAGACATTGAAGGAGGAATTGGAAATTTATTTGCAAATGCCTCATTGCGCAGACGTTTTCCCAATGAAACCTTTTGTATTGACGGAGAATCACACAACCTTGGTAAACAGCACACATTTATGGGAACACACTTGTTGGTTCCCAAAGAAGGAGTGGCTATTCATATCAACGCATTCAATTTTCCCGTCTGGGGAATGCTTGAAAAAATTGCTGTTAATTTATTGGCCGGAGTGCCCGCCATCGTAAAACCTGCTACCGTAACCTCATATTTAACAGAAGCGGTATTCAAAGAGATTATAGCAAGTAATCTTTTCCCTGCCGGCTCCCTGCAGTTAATCTGTGGTAGTGCGGGCAACTTGCTGGATTGGACAGACAGCCAGGATATTGTAACTTTTACCGGAAGCGCGCATACGGGAGCTTTACTCAAGAAAACACCTGCAATCTTAGCAAATAATGTACCCTTTACCATGGAGGCAGACAGTCTAAACTGTATTGTTTTAGGCGAAACTGTTCAACCCGGCGATCCGGAATGGGATTTATTTGTAAAAGAAGTGCGCAAAGAGATGACCCTCAAAGCAGGTCAGCGATGCACAGGAGTACGAAGAATTTTTGTACCAGAGCGTCATCTTGAAGCCATGGCTGCTTCGCTACAAAAAGCGCTGTCACAAACTATAATCGGTTCTCCACTTCATGAAAAAGTACGCATGGGAAGTTTGGCAGGACAAACACAACGTAAAGAAGTGATAGAACAAGTAACTAAGCTATTAGCCAGTTCGCAATTGATCTACGGATCTTTGGAAAGCGTGGAATTGGTCGATGCAGATTGGGAAAAGGGTGCATTTATTTCCCCGCTGCTTTTATTGAACACAAAACCTTTTTCGCAAACAGTCTCCCACGAAATCGAAGCCTTTGGACCTGTGAGCACGTTGATGCCATACAAGGGAATTGAAGAAGTTATTTCGCTGAGTAAAATGGGAAAGGGAAGTCTGGTAACCACCATTGTAACCAATCAGGAGTCGGAGGCAAAAAAATATGTGTTAGGGACAGCCTCTCATCATGGACGTATACTTATTTTAAACAGCGATTGCGCAAAGGAAAGTACGGGGCATGGCTCTCCTCTTCCCTTGTTAGTGCACGGAGGCCCCGGAAGAGCAGGAGGAGGAGAAGAAATGGGAGGAATCAGAGGAGTAAAACATTATTTGCAACGTACCGCCTTACAGGGATCCCCAACAATGATTACCGCCATCACCAATGTCTATCAGCCACACGCGCAAGGAAAAGATCCGGGCAAGCATCCCTTTAAAAAATACTTTGAAGAATTACAGATCGGCGACCAGTTTCTTACTGCACCCAGAACCATCACCACAGCAGATATTGACCGATTTGCGGATTTAAGTGGCGATCACTTCTATGCGCACTTGCGTGAAACCGATTTTTCCGGAACCATGTTTGAAAATCAAGTAGCACATGGTTATCTGATCATGAGCTTAGCTGCCGGATTATTTGTAGACAGTTACGAAAAAAATCCTGTGCTGCTAAATTATGGAATAGATGAGCTTCGCTTTACCAAACCCGTTTATCCTGGCAGTGAAATAAAAATTAGATTTACTTGTAAGGAAAAATTGATTCAGGATAAAAGAGTGGTGGAAAATCCGGCCGATGCCAAACGCGGAGATGAAATTGATAAAGGAATCGTAAAATGGTTAGTAGAAATTTTAGATGAAAGCAACGAGATCACCGGTATTGCCACCATTCTAACCATGGTTGCTAAAAAAGAACAAACTGTCTAAATAGGTTTTATGGAAAAGGCTTATGTAAAATCAAGTGTGCAACACGGACTTTGTAGTATTGAATTTTTTCATCCACAAAGCAATTCCCTGCCCGGTGCCTTATTGCAAGAATTGGCAATGGCCATTCGGGAAGCGGGCACAAACGCGGATTGCAGACTTATTCTTTTACGCAGTCAGGGACAAAAAGCTTTTTGTGCCGGTGCCTCTTTTGATGAATTATCCCAATTGAATAACCAACAGGAAGGACTGCAGTTTTTCAGTGGATTTGCGGAGGTGATCAATGCCATGCGCACCTGCGGTAAAATTATTGTGGGCCGCATTCAGGGAAAATGTGTGGGAGGAGGCGTGGGTCTTGCCGCAGCAGTGGACTATGCCCTGGCCACAGAAGACGCTGCAGTAAAATTGAGTGAGTTGGCCGTTGGGATTGGCCCCTTTGTGGTGGGACCCGCCGTAGAACGAAAAATTGGACTTTCTGCATTTTCGCAATTAGCAATAGACGCAACGGGATGGCGTAGTGCCAGCTGGGCCCATGAGAGAGGATTGTTTGCAGAGTTATACACTGATTCAATTGGATTGGACGAAGGCATCAATCGGTTAGTAACGCAGTTGTTAAATAGTAGCGAAGAAGCGCTTTGTGCACTCAAAACGGTTTTCTGGCAAAACACGGAACATTGGGATCAATTATTTATTGAACGTGCCGCCATCAGCGGAAAATTAATAGTAAGTGAGGCAAGCAAAAAAGCCATGGTATCATTCAAAAAGGGGTGAATCAACCCTGGCAGTTAGACCCTGATAATTGCGCCGGAATTTGTGATTGGCTGATAAAAAATGATTAGATATTCAATCCTCCGCAGGCGCTGATGGTTTGCCCTGTTACATAAGAGGAAAGATCGCTAGCCAAGAACAAAGTAACATTAGCAATATCCCGTGCAGATGCAAAACGCCCCAGCGGAATTCCGGCTTTGTACTTTTCGCCGGCTTCCCCTTCTTTGAGATAACTGGTCATATCCGTTTCTACAAATCCTGGGGCAATAGCATTACAACGAATATTTCTACTGCCTAATTCCTTAGCTACCGATTTGGTAAACCCAATTATACCAGCCTTGCTGGCCGCATAACTACTTTGTCCCGCATTGCCCATCTCACCAATTACCGAGCTCATATTGATAATTGAACCCCTACGTGCTTTCATCATAGGTTTAATTACTTGCTTGGTCATATAGAAAACACTGTTCAGATTAACTTGAATGACCTCATTCCACTGATCAGGCGTAAGACGCATTATTAAATTATCTTTTGAGATCCCGGCATTATTTACACAAACATCAATGGTGCCAAACTCCTGCAATACCTCACTCACCAATTGTTCGCATTGCGCCGCATCGCCCGCATTACTTTTCCAGGCTTTAGCCTTAACACCCATTCCCTGTAAACGACTCTCTAATTGCTTTGCTTTATCGGCACTTCCTTCACTCACATAGGTAAAAGCAACATGCGCTCCCTGTTCTGCAAAAAGTAAGGCGATGCCCTCGCCAATACCACGTGCGGCTCCTGTAATGATAGCCACTTTATTCTCGAGTAGTTTCATCCTTTTTATTAATTAAGTTGTCACAAAAGTAGGGTTATTCAGCTGCAAGATTTGCTCCAAAACAGTTCTATCATTACTTAAACGGGGAACCTTATGTTGTCCGCCCAATTTTCCCTTTTGTTTAAGCCAGGCGGCAAAGGTTCCTCTTGCTACTTGACAAACCACGGGCTCACGCAACGCAATACTGCGATATCGCTTTGCTTCGTAGTCACTGTTGAGTTTCTGCAAGGACTGATCCAGGATGGTAGCAAAAAGTTCCAATGAGGAAGGCGGTTGTTCAAACTCTATCAGCCACTCGTGAGCGCCGTTAGAGTGTTCTCCAAAATAGATCGGGGCGGCCGTATAATCAACTACAGCAGCCCCCGTTTGAGCACAGGCAGCTGCAATGGCATTGTCCGTATTGTCAACAATCACTTCTTCGCCAAATGCATTGATATAATGTTTTAACCGACCTACTACATGTATGCGAAATGGATGCAATGAAACAAACTCAATGGTATCTCCTACCAAATAACGCCATAGACCTGAATTAGTGCTAATCACCAATGCATAGCGCTGCCCAATTTCCACGTCTTGTAAGCCAATAGTTCTTGGACTGGCAGATCCATATTCACCAACTGGCATAAATTCCATAAAAATTCCATGATCTGTAAATAGTAACATTCCATTCTGAGCAGGATCGTCTTGTGCAGCAAAAAATCCTTCACTGGCATTGTACATATTCAGGTAAGTCACTTCTTTTCCCAATAAGGCAGAAAATTGTTGCTTGTAAGGCGCAAATGAAACACCCCCGTGTAGATATAATTCAAGCGAAGGCCATACTTCTGCAATTGTTGACTTTCCGGTTAGCGCAAGAATTTTTCTGAACAATACCATGGTCCAGGTAGGCACACCGGATATGGAAGTAACATTTTCTAAAACAGTTTGCTCGGCCAGTTTCTCAATTTTTGCCTCCCATTCGTCCATAAGCGCCACCTGCAAATCAGGAGTGCGAAACCAATGCCCCCAAAAGGGAGAATTTTGTAGCAATACGGCACTTAGATCCCCCACCTGCGCTTCCGGATTGAGCGGACTCAATGTATGACTTCCTCCAATGACCAATGCTTTGCCGGTTAACAAGGCCGAATCTGGACGATGACAGTAATAAAGCGTGAGTACATCTTTGGAAGCTTTATAGTGCCCTTCCTGTAAAGCCTCCTCACTAACAGGAATAAACTTGCTCCTCTCGCTGGTAGTACCGCTACTTTTAGCAAACCAATTGATGGGTGTGTCCCATAATATATTTTGTTCACCCGCCACAATTCGATCGATATAGGGCTTTAGATCCTCATAGGTATGAATGGGTATGGCTTTTTTGAATGAATGAACATTAAAAAGCGATCCAAAATTATACCTACGACCAAATTCTGTATACTGAGCTGAGGTAACCAGGTCCTGCAAAACCTCTCGTTGTGCATTCAACGGATTGTCTCGCCATGCATTTATCCGCCAGGAACGCATCCGGGCCAATGAGGATATGGCGGGGGAAAGCAGATTCATTGGTAGGGAAAATTAATCAAAATCGGTTAGCTATACGCCAATTGCAGAATGGGTCGTAAGGAATCTTTGACTGAAGGGGTGGCAAACGAACAGTTTAGGGCTTGCAGATTACAATGTAAAAAATCCGACAAAGTCCATCCAAAAGTTGCTGACAATTGCTGGTACTCTTCGCTCAATGTAACAGGAGTAACCGTTCTGGCATCGGTATTTACACTAAGGGATACCCCATTTCTGTACAGCTGATCAATAACATGCTCCGCATAGCAGGGATAGATATTTGTGCGCAGGTTACTGCTGGGACAAACCTCCAAATGAATACGTTGCAATTTTAATTGATCCAACAATTGGGGATCTTCGATTGAACGAACGCCATGTCCTATTCTCGAGGGCTTGAAATGTTTTAATACTTCCCGTATGCTGGAAGGACCGCATGCTTCACCAGCATGTGCCGTAACAGGAATAGTCTTGGCATGCGCATAATCAAAGGCCTGTTGATGGGTAACAACAGGATATCCGGCTTCATCCCCGGCAATATCAAACCCAACCACCCAGCCCTGCGCCATAAAGTTTTCTACCAAGTGAACGGTTTCCATACTCTGCATCTCAGAGAAATGCCGAAGTGTACAAAGTATCAACCGGGGAATAACCCGATATAAAGAGGTTGCTTCGATCAACGCTTCTTGTACAGCTTCTATTACCTGCGTAGGCGTAAGTCCTTGTTGCGTATGCAAAAGTGGAGCAAAGCGAAGTTCTGTGTAAATAACACCATCGGAATCTAATTGACGTAACACATCTAATGTAACTAAACGAAGTTGAGCAGCCGTTTGCATCAAAAGAAACCCGCGAGCAGAGCGATTGATATACTCAACTAAATTAATGGCAGGAAGTGGAGCAATAAATTCATTCTCGAACTGCAAACGTGTTACGGCCGGATCCAATTGTTGCACCACCTCATAACTCAAGCTACAATCCAGATGCAGATGCAATTCAATTTTGGGAAGTTGACGATAGTCCATTAGCAAAAAAGGAAATCAATTAGTAATGGAGGAAGACTGAGCCGCCTCTTCATGCAACCAATCTTTTCTTTTTAATTCAAAGTTGCGTCCGAGGTATAAGTGACGCACTTGTTCATCCTCGGCCAATTCTTCGGCAGTACCCTGTTTAAAAATACGCCCCTCAATCAACAGATATGCACGATCGCAGATAGACAAGGTCTCTGTTACATTATGGTCAGTGATCAAGATCCCAATATTCTTGTATTTCAATTTTGCCACAATAGCTTGAATATCCTCTACGGCAATAGGATCGATACCGGCAAAGGGTTCATCCAATAAGATAAACTTGGGATCCACAGCCAATGCCCTTGCAATTTCTGTACGGCGCCTTTCTCCACCACTCAATACATCGCCATTACTTTTTCTTACGTGCTGGAGCCGAAACTCCTGTAATAAAGATTCGAGTCTTTCCCGTTGTTGAGTTTTACTAAGTTGAGTCATCTCTAATACCGCTGCAATATTATCCTCAACGGTAAGTTTTCGAAATACCGAGGCCTCTTGGGGCAGGTAACCAATACCCATTTGCGCTCTTTTATACATAGGCAAGGTGGTAATATCCTGCTCATTGATAAACACTTTACCAGCATCAGGCTTGATCAAGCCTACCACTTGATAAAAGGACGTGGTTTTACCAGCCCCATTGGGACCCAACAAACCAACAATTTCGCCCTGTCCTACTTCAAAAGAAACCTGATTAACAACTGTTCGTGTACCATATTGTTTGATGAGGTTTTCTGTGCGAATCTTCAACTGCATAAAGCAAAAGTATGTAAGTTTGTACATTACATACCCATGAAAGTCATCGATCACATTAATCAAGCCAAACATACGCTTATTTCCTTTGAAGTATTGCCCCCATTAAAAGGCAGGGGTATTGATGCGTTATACAAACACTTGGATCCATTGATGGTTTTCAACCCTTCCTTTATCAATGTTACATACCATCGTAGCGAACATGTGTTTAAAAAAAAAACAGATGGCAGTTTTGAAAAAATAGTGGTACGTAAACGGCCCGGCACGGAAAGTATTTGTGCGGCCATCATGAACAAATACAATGTAGACACCGTTCCCCATTTGATTTGCGGTGGATTTAGTGTCAACGACACGGAAGATGCCCTGATCAATTTAAATTACCTGGGTATAGATAATGTGTTGGTGTTAAGAGGCGATGCCGCAAAAAATGAAAGTGTATTTGAGCCGGAACCAGACGGACATAATTACGCTGTGGACCTGCTTCGCCAGGTTGTGGCGCTCAACGATGGTATTTACTTAGAGGAAGAACTAAGAGATACACAAAAAACAAAGTTCTGTATCGGGGTAGCCGGCTACCCCGAAAAACACTTTGAGGCTCCCAATAAAGAAATTGATTTGCAGCATTTGAAACAAAAAGTGGATGCCGGTGCCGACTATATCATTACGCAAATGTTTTTTGACAATGCCAAGTACCATGCATTTGTAAAAGACTGCAGGGATATTGGCATAACGGTACCTATTATTCCAGGCCTAAAGCCCATTTATACCCAAAAACAACTGACCCATCTTCCTAAAACATTTAATATCGACCTGCCCACCGACTTGTCTAATGAAGTGCTTCGATGCAAAACAGATCTGGACGTAGAAAAAGTAGGACGTGAGTGGTTGCTGATGCAGTCTCGTGAACTAAAAAAGGCGGGAGTGCCTGCATTGCACTACTATACACTGGGAAGACCACTGTTGATAGCGGATGTGATAAAAGACATTTAAGCTTTCTACTTCTTTCCCTGCAACTTCAATTGCAATATTTCGTCGATCTGTTCAACCGACAGTTTCTTTGCGACAATTCGTTTGTCCTTATCCAGAAGGTAGAGCGTAGGAAAGGATTGTACATCATAGAGCTGCGAATACCCTGGCACATTATTATTCACACGTTCTTTTTCCGCGTCCTTTGAATAATAAACGTGACTCCAGTGACCTAAATTCATATCTCCTATAAATTTCAACCAATCCTTGCGTGTTCCATCGTTTTCTTTGGCAACCGCATAAATACCCAAGTGTTGGGTTTTCCAGCGTAATTGATAGATGGAATCAATTTTAGGCAGGGTTTCCTTACAGTGCCCACAAAGTGGATCCCAAAACACCACCAATGTATATTCATTGTTCAACCCATAGAGTGATGTAGATTTTCCTGTGGAATCGGGAAGTTGAATTTCAGCGGCCGGGCTTCCAAAAATATTAGCCATTAAGCTATATGCGCGATCCGTAATAGTTTTCTTGCCTTGCTCGCTAAGCCAGGAAGGGGGGTTGGTAGCAAAATATTTTTCATAGAGATGAACAAATACCGCATCCTCCCACATGTATCGCTGAGAATAGTAGCGGTTGACAAAACGAAGTAATAAAAATCGCTCCATTTCTGCATTAGCTTTTGCAAAACTCAGCATGTAGTCCATCTCCTTATTTACTGAGTCTGAATGTGGGGCTACCAGTTGGGTAAAGTAACGATCCAATTTATCCTCAAAAAAAGTGGTGTAGGCTAAACGACCATCCCAAAAATTAACCCCCGCCCAGTAATTTTCTTTGTAGTAGCGAAAAGCAGCTACAGAATCTTCCCGTGTAGCCGGCTTTTGTAAATTAACCGGAAGCACAGGCTCTTTCATAGCAAGCAATAGGGCACTGAGTATGGTATTCGGGTGCTCGACAATCATTTTTTCTCTGTAAGAACGTAGATCCTGATCCAATCGGATCAACTCTTGGTTTAGGTGCACAGAGTCAGTGCTGCTGGCACTCTTCAGTGATTCGCGTACCACATTAATCTGCGACCCTTTTTCTCCCATTGAACGTTGATATGTATTGAACAACTCATTATCAGGCGAACCAATAAATTGAATACCGGTGGGCACTGTAGCAGAATCCGCTACCACTGAAAAACGTTGCTGTTTATCTAATAAGATTTCAAAAAAACCGGATCGATTGGGATATCCTATCAAATAGATCCCGCCTTGCAATGCCTTTGTTCCTTTAAAAATACCGGTACTATTGTTATCTAACTGGACAGAGTCAATGATAGGATAGGTTTTGCCAAAATAATGCCCCAGGTAGATGTATTGATTTTTATAGGGTCTGAAAGTGACCTTGATCTCATACCCGGTTTGTGCCAACCCATAAAAGCCCAGCAAACAAAAGCAACTAGTCAACCAATTTTTAATACGCATATAGAAGGATAAAGTTATTAAAAATCAAGAGGACAGCGCCTTTATCTTTGTCAAATGCGGCGAATAAAAAAACCAAAGATCATTACTCAGGTATTGGTAGAGGATTACGCAGCGGAAGGAAAATGCCTGGCCAGAATCGATGGTAAAGTTATTTTCATAGAGGGTGCAGTTCCCGGAGATCGGGTAGACGTACGGATACATAAGAGTACAAAAGACTGGGCAGAGGGAACGGCCTACCATTTTCATGCCTACGCACCTCATCGGGTTGTTGCACGTTGTGCACACACAGGTATTTGTGGCGGTTGTCAGTGGCAGGAACTTCCCTACGAGTGGCAATTGCGCTACAAACAACAACAAGTAGAACAAACCTTAAAACGGATCGGAAAGATTGAACTACCTACATTGGATCCTATCGTAGGAAGTCAACATACATTTCAATACCGTAATAAAATAGAATACACCTTTAGCAGTAAACGTTTTTTATTACCCAGCGAGTTAAGTAACTCTGCCATTGCCGCTACCACCAATGCAGTGGGTTTTCATGCTCGGGGTTTTTTTGATAAGGTGGTGGATATCACTACTTGTCATTTACAAGCCGAACCCACCAACCAACTTCGATTATTTATTAAGTCCTACGCACAACAGCACCAGTTAAGTTTTTATGATTATCGTTTGCATACCGGCTTTTTACGCAACCTGCAGATTCGAATTTGCGAAACAGGGCAAGTAATGGTCAATTTGATAGTAGGCGAAGATGATCCAACACGCCTATTTCCGTTGCTGGAGAGTTTACAAAAAGAATTTCCTTTGATCACTACGCTTTTGTATACTGTTAACCTAAAATGGAACGATAGCATTTTTGATCTCGAATCAATCCCATTCACCGGTCAGGGATTTATTGAGGAAGAGTTATGCAACACGCGTTACCAAAAAAAATTTCGATTCAAGATTGGACCCCGTTCATTTTTTCAAACCAACACTAAGCAGGCGGAAAGATTATATCAGTTAACCGAAGAAGCTACCGGATTAACCGGTCAAGAAACTTTATACGACCTCTATTGCGGAACAGGTAGTATTGGCATTTTTATGAGCCCAGGTGCTAAAAAAATTATTGGTGTGGAACAGGTGGCAGCCGCCATTGAAGATGCTCGAGAAAATGCACGGTTAAACAATTTGGATAACACTTCTTTTTTTGCAGGCGATGTGATTGATATCTGTACCAGTGATTTTTTTGAAGCACAAGGACAAGCTGATGTAGTGGTAACAGATCCCCCGCGTGCCGGCATGCATCCTAAATTAATTGAGAAATTGATTGAAATCGGTGCACCCACCCTTGTTTATGTTAGTTGTAACCCGGCTACACAAGCAAGGGACTTACAGTTATTGGATGCGCACTACCAATTAACAAAAGTGCAACCCGTGGACATGTTCCCACACACCCATCATATTGAGAATATTGTACAATTAAAAAGACGATAGCGCTATTCGCGTACTTTTGCACCATGAGTGACTTTCGATTCACGAGGCCCAATGGGTTTCCCCCGATCGTAAAAAACCTGATCATCATCAATGCCCTGGTTTTTATTGCACAATTAACATTGGCAAATCGCTTTTCGATTACTGAGTGGTTTATGCTCTGGCCAATCATGCCAGATCAGCTGCATAAACTATTAGTGGAATCAGGCGCCCCGGAAGCTGGGCAGCAGTTCAAGCCCTATCAAATTGTAACACACATGTTTTCGCATTCGCCCAGTACTTTTTTTCATATTCTCTTCAATATGTTTACTCTTTGGATGTTTGGACGTGTGTTGGAGAATGTTTGGGGAGGAGAGCGTTTTTTATTTTTCTATCTGGCATGTGGATTAGGAGCAGCAGCACTACACTTGGGTATGCAGTATGTTCGTTGCGAGGAATTACTTTCTTTTTTTCAAGCTAATAATTATAAGGCAATTCAAGATAATATTGGCGCCATCTCGCCCGCCTTGGGCGCCAGTGGGGCTGTGATGGGTGTGATGGCAGCTTTTGCCTTCGTATTCCCCAACACTGAATTATTTATCATGTTCATCCCTTTTCCCGTTAAAGCCAAATGGGCCATGTTGGGTTTAGCAGCCATTGATCTGTTCGGAGGTGTTACTTCCATACCCGGAGATAATATTGCTCATTTTGCTCACCTGGGTGGTGCTATTACCGGATTTTTGATTGTGTATTATTGGAACAAAACTAATCGCCGTTCGTTGTATTGATAGTATGAACTACTCCTCTAGCCGAAGATTAACGTTGGGAGATGCCAGCAACGCATTGATTAAGCTGGTAGCAGCCAATCTGATTGTATTTATAACACTTTCCTTATGTAAAGCCTATCTCTTTTTCTTTTATCAGGACAGAGCTGTATTGGAAGCAACCTTTCGTACTTCTATTCTTCCCTGGTTTTTACTACCCTCTTCCGCCGGAGAGATCCTTACGCACTGGTGGACCCTTTTTACATTTCCATTTGCTAATCTGGGTATTTGGATGGTCATAGGCAATATGCTCTGGCTTTGGGCCTTTGGTTTTATTTTTCAAGACCTCAGTGGCAATCGAAAAATCATTCCACTATATCTCTATGGAGCTTGGGCGGGTGGTCTCACTTATGTAGTAGCATCACTGTTTTTTCCGTCTGTGGGTAGCACCAGTAGTGATATGGGATCTACGGCCGCAGTTATGGCCATTGCAGTGGCAACGACGCTACTTACACCTGAGTATAGAATAATGCCAAGCCTGTTGGGTGGGTTCCCATTATGGGCATTGAGTAGTTTATACATCCTTATTACTCTGACTACTCGACCTTTGGATCAACCGCTAAGCTATTTACCACTCCTGGCAGGAGGGTTGACAGGATTTATTTTTATGCGTTTAATTGGCCGTGGAATTGATACCAGTGCCTGGATGAGTAGCTTATTTGATTGGGCCGGTCAACTTTTCAATCCTAATAGTCCTAAAAAAATTAGACTTCCTTTAAAAGAACAGTTATTTTATAAAGCAACACGAAGACTTTTTAAGAGAACACCGCATTTATCAGAGGATCGTATTGATATCATTCTTGATAAGATCAATGCAAAAGGAATGGGTTCGCTCAATGAAGAAGAGCTGGAGATCTTGAACAGGGCCGGTAATAATTAGATTTTAGCGTCGATGATCAAACACAGTGATTCAAAGATTTGATCAACTGTGCCTTCGCCCGGGATCAATTCAAATTTTCCTGCATTCTTATAGTGCGCTGCCACAGGACTTGTTTCTGCTAAATAAACGGCAAAACGTTTCCGGATCACAGTTTCGTCAGCATCATCGCTTCTGCCAGACAATTTTCCACGATTGAGCAAACGCTTCACCACTTCTTCTTCACTCACATCCAACGCAATAACTGTAGCAATAGACGTTTGTTTGCTGGCCAATAAATTGTCCAATGCCTCCGCTTGTGCCGCCGTGCGCGGGAATCCGTCAAATAAAAATCCACTGGCCTGCTTATGTTGTTCAAAAAAAGAATCGACCATGCCAATTACCACTTGGTCAGGCACCAATTTCCCGGAGTCAATATAGCTTTTGGCAGAAAGCCCCAACTCAGTTTTGTCATTAATCTCTTGTCGCAACAAATTGCCTGTTGACAAGTGTTTGAGCCCATATTTTTCACCCAACCGATCAGATTGCGTCCCTTTACCGCTCCCCGGAGGCCCAAACAATATTAAATTGAACATAAACAGTTGTTTTGCAGCAAGTGCAAAGTTAAGCCCGCAGTATGGCATTTGATCAAAACAATATTTCAATTTACTCCCAAGCTGCCCAAGAAATAAGCTACATTCGCAGCAGCAAAAACACCGATGCTTTTTTCCCAACTAGCAGAGACCCTTATTGGCTCCGAGATCGTCCGACTAGGCGCTGAGATCAAAGAAAAGATCAAACAAGGAACTCATATTTATAATTTTACCGTCGGTGATTTTGATCCCTCCATTTTTCCCATACCTGCGGCATTGGAGCAAGGAATTATTGAAGCTTATCGTCAACACCATACCAACTATCCTGCGGCTGAAGGAAATCTTGATCTAAGAGAACAGCTGGTTACTTTCATCCAACAAAAACAAGGCCTCTCTTATAACACCAGCGAGATATTGATTGCTTCCGGTGGAAGACCGCTCATCTACACTTTGTTCAGAGCCATATGTGATAAAGGCGATAAAATAATTTATGCAGCCCCTTCCTGGAATAATCATCACTACTCCCATTTTGTAGAGGGCCAACACGTATTGATTGAAACCACAGCCGATACCAATTTTATGCCTACGGCCGATATGATTCGGCCGCATATTCAAGATGCCAGTTTACTCGCGTTGTGTTCACCACAGAATCCAACGGGTACCACTTTTACAAAAGAAGAGTTGGCGGCCATATGCGAGTTAGTGCTGGAGGAAAATAAACGTAGAGGCCCCCTGAAGAAAAAACTATATGTGATGTATGACCAGATGTACTGGCATCTGACCTACGGATCCATTCAGCATCACGATCCCGTTTCTATTTGCCCAGCCATGAAGGAGTATACCGTTTTCATTGATGCCATCAGCAAGGTGTTTGCCGCTACCGGAGTACGTGTGGGTTGGTCAATGGGCCCCGCTGGCCTGATCCAAAAAATGAAAATGATTCTTTCCCATGTCGGAGCTTGGGCACCTATGGCAGAGCAAAAAGCATTAACAGGATTTTTAGCCAATACCGCTGCCATCGATACTTACTTGATTGGATTTAAGGCAGAAATTGAGAAAAGATTACGCTCCATTCATAATGGATTTCAAAAAATGAAGGAGGCAGGTTTAGCAGTGGACTCCATAGCACCAGAAGCAGCAATTTACCTCACTGTCCGTATTGATTTAAAAGGAAAGCGAACAGCAGAAAATACAATCTTAGATTCCCAATCGGCCGTTACCAGGTATTTGTTGGATCAAGCCTGTCTTGCCTTAGTTCCCTTCTATGCATTTGGAACCGGAACTGACTCTCCCTGGTACAGATTAAGTGTAGGTACATGTAAAGAAGAAGAGATCCCTGTGTTCCTGTGCAAATTGCAGCAGGCTATTGAAAAACTTCGGTAAGCAATTAACTTTTATGGTTTGGTCAGGGCTTAGCGAACATGTTGACCGGGACAACCACAATTTTTTGAGGCTTTGCTGGAATAGTAGTTGCGTGCACATGCGCTCAGTGAGCTCAACAAAACCAGCAGACAGATTCCTAAAACAAGTTGCTTCATAACTTAAAAGTCCTCAATAAAAACTATTTTACAAGCAATTTATTGCCCAATCCTAAATAAAATTTCTTGAATTCTTCATGGCCTCGCGTACTGGTAGCGCCTCTAAACTGGGGATTGGGACATGCTACCCGCTGTATCCCCATCATCAACTGGCTATTGGAGCAAAATTGCCAGGTTATCATAGGGGTCAATGGAAGGTCAGGAAAGTTGTTGCAACAAGAATTCCCTGACCTCCCCTTTGTTGAAACTCCGGGAACAGAGGTGCGCTATTCACAAAACAAAGCTCTCCTCCTCCTGCTATTACTCTGGCAAATGCCAAGCTTGTTAAAACAGATCAGGGACGAAAAAAAATGGTTGGCAACACAAATAGCGCAATGGAAATTGAATGCGGTCATTGCTGATAACAGATACGGGTTGAACCACCCGGGCATATCCTCCGTATTGATCACGCATCAGTTGCTAATTAAAACAGGTCAAGGAATATGGGTAGATCGATTGTTACAACAGATTGTGTATCGATTAGTCAAAAAATTTGATGAGCTATGGGTGCCTGATCATAAGGGTAACTGGGCCTTAGCCGGAGAATTATCCAATCCCATACAATTGCCAGCTACTACCATCCGATATACAGGAATACTAAATCGATTCAATCGTAGTATTAGTGCAGGCACTCCTGCAACACATATACTTTTATTAATCTCGGGGCCCGAACCACAGCGAGAGATCTTTGAAGCATTAATAGTTCGTTCCTTATCCAACTATACAGGTTCGTTTACCTTGGTAAAAGGCAGGCCGGAAATCTTTCAGGGAAGTACCGGTGACACCGGCGATTTGCTCCGGTTGCTCTATGGTAAATCAAGCGGTAGTGTACATGAACACCTGAATAGCGAGGATTTGTTGGCCGAAATTGAAAAAGCATCACTAATTATTTGCAGGAGCGGATATACATCGTTGATGGAATTGTTGCCACTGCAAAAAAAGCTGGTATGTGTTCCAACCCCCGGACAACCCGAACAAGAATATTTAGCTAGCTATTGCCAACAAAAAGGTTGGGCTCCTCTATTAGCGCAAAAACATTTTTCAATAAAAAACGCCATAGTGATGGCGGAACATTTTTCTTACCACCCTTATACGCCTCCTTCCCTTACTTTGCAACAAACCTTAGGTCCCTGGCTTAAAACCATACAAGGGAAAAACAACTAGTAATTTGCGTACCATGTCAGCAACCCGAAAAGCACATATTGCCGTATTACTCACTAATCTTTTCTTTGCCGTCAATCTAGGGTTGGTAAAACATATTTCACCTTCTCTGATCGGTGTCTTTGGTGTTAACTTTTTTCGAGTTGGGATCACCTTATTATTATTTTGGATACTGTGGGTTTTCTCAAGCAGAAATGCCGGGATTGATAAAAAAGATATCCCTCGTTTTGTAGGATGTGCGTTGACGGGTGTGGTTATCAATCAAATGTTATTTATCAAGGGACTTACCCTCACCTCAACGATTCATGCAGCTTTATTAATGCTTAGCACGCCCATGCTAATAACGTTGTTTGCACTACTTTGGCTGCAGGAATCCTTTACCTGGTTTAAAGGGATCGGATTGACACTGGGAATGGCAGGTGCCATATTATTAATTCTATCAAAAGATGGCAGTGGCATTTCTTCCATCACAGGTGATGTCCTGATCCTGATAAACGCCATTTCTTATGCCGTCTATTTTATTTTGGCTAAACCATTGATGACACGTTACCCACCCTTACATGTGATTCGCTGGGTATTTACATTTGGATTTATACTTATCCTTCCTTTTTGTTGGTCCGATGTAGTGCGCATCAATTGGGAACAAGCCCTTTTTTCTCAACTAGTGTCATTGGGAGTGCTTATTTTCTTTGGAACTTTTCTTACGTACTCCTTCACTACCTATGGACTTAAACACCTGGGAGCAAGTATCACCGGAGGTTATATCTATACACAACCCGTATTTGCTGCCATCATTGCAACCTTGTTCTTGCCAGAACAATTCAGTGTTGAGAAGGCAGTAGCTGCCTTGCTTATATTTAGTGGCGTTTACCTGGTAAGTAAAAAATAAATAAAGGCACCCCCTTTAATACCCTCTGACATTTTTCCCTTCCATGTAATTCATGAAGGCTTTGTTGACAACCCGATTACCTCCCGGAGTTGGATAATTTCCTGTAAAATACCAATCCCCTAAATTGTTAGGACAAGAAGCGTGCAGGTCTTCAATACGCTGGAAAATCACTTCCACCGGAATATTCAATTCAGGCGGTGTTATTAACGAAGCAATTTTAGCGGCAATTTGTTCAGTAGTGAATTGTTTATAGAGTTGTCGAACTACATTTTCCTCTTGTAACCTGCCTTCTTTTTCCATCCTTTGGCAATGATCCATCAACTCTTGCAGAAAAGCAGTTCGCCCTGCGTCTTTCAACAAAGAAACCGCCGCGTTAAAGGCAATAAAATCACCCATCTTGCTCATATCAATTCCATAACAATCCGGATAACGGATCTGTGGAGAAGAAGAAACCACAATGATCTTTTTGGGGCGCAAACGTCCCAACATTCGAATAATACTCTCCTTAAGTGTGGTACCACGTACAATTGAATCATCAATGACTACCAAAGTGTCCTCATCCGGGCGTACGGTACCGTAGGTAATATCGTACACGTGCTGTACCATTTCATTTCGATTCACATCCTCCGTAATGAACGTACGCATTTTTACATCCTTGATGGCAATCTTTTCGATACGAATAGTGCGGTTAATCATCTCCCGCAACTTCTCTTCATCAAAATCCTTACCCCAACTTAATATTCGTTCTATCTTAATGCGGTTAAGGTATTGTTCCATTCCTTTGAGCATGCCATAGAAAGCCGTTTCAGCAGTGTTAGGGATAAAGGAAAAGATAGTATTGCGCAAATCATGCTGGATAGCTTCCAATACGGACTCGCTCAATCTAAAGCCCAGTTGGTTACGTTCGCGATAAATTTTTTCGTCACTGCCTCTTGAAAAATATATTCGTTCAAAACTACAGGCCTTTCTTTCCTTAGGCGGTACCAGTTGTTCAATTGCCACACGCCCATCCTCATACACAATCAGCCCCTGTCCTGGCATTAACTCCTGAACCTGATTCTCCGGAACATTAAATGTAGTACGAATGGCAGCACGCTCTGAAGCCGCTACTATTACTTCCTCGTTGATATAATAATAGGAAGGACGAATGCCATGAGGATCACGAAATACAAATGCAATTCCATTCCCTGTTACACCACCTACATTATAACCACCATCCAATAAAGGAATTGTTTTCTGCAATACCGATTTGATGTCCAATTGATCTGGGGCTTTCTCATCCGCCTCATTTAGAAATTGGTAGATCAGTTCTAGCAAGGCAGCTAAATCACTGGAACGAAGATCCTCCTTTGGTTGCTTTCCAATGTGTGCGTATAATTCCTCTGCATTAATAATATTAAAGTTTCCGGCCAGCGCCAAATTTCTTGCAGGCATAATGTGCCGGTTGATAAAAGGATGACAATACTCCAACTTATTTTTCCCCTGCGTTCCATACCGGAGATGACCCAACAAGATCTCTCCCATGAAATCAATATGCCCTTTTAATAATCCAGGATGGTTACGCACGCCTGGATTGTATTTTTCAAATTCATTGATCTGCTCCCCTATGCGATGAAAAATATCAGCAATAGCCTGGGGGGCGTTACTACGAATCCGATTCATGAACGGATACCCCGGCTCTGTGTGAAGTTTCACAGCTACCACACCTGCACCATCCTGTCCGCGATTGTGCTGCTTTTCCATAAGGAGGTACAACTTATTCAACCCCCAAAGAGACGTGCCGTATTGTTGCTGATAATAAGAAAAGGATTTACGCAGACGAATCAAAGCCAGTCCGCATTCATGTTTGATTGAGTCACTCATAGAGGATCAATTATCAGCTGAGAATTTTTTCAACTGGGGGCACTCTTCGGCCGTAGCCGGATCAATGTTCACGTAATAGGTTTCCAATTTATCCAGGATCCACTTCTCCATCAATTTAGCTTTTTTCTCGTCCAGCGCAAATTGTGCAATCTTGCTATAATCATCGTGCAGGTTCATCCGATGCGGAACTGAACGAGATTTAAGATGTACAATACGAACACCTTTTTTACCTTGTTCATTTTCGTAGGCAGCGGGCATTGAGTAATCGCCCGTTTTCAACTTTGCCAGCAAGTTGACCATATCTTTATCCAATTGATCGATAGTTACAAATGTTGAACCATCACGATTGGTCAAGTAAGGGCCCGTGTATTTAGCTGACTCCTCATCGCTATACTTGGTAGCTGCCCCGCTGAAAGTAAGTGTTCCGGCAATAATTTTAGAACGAACGGTATCCAGTTTACGCCTGGCCTGATCCAATTCATCCAATGTTACAGGAGGTATGCGAAGGATATGTCGAACAATAGCATCATCCCCATTACGCTGGACCATTTGGATAATATGAAATCCAAATTTTGATTTAACAGGCGGAGAGACCTCCCCCTCTTTTAATCGGAATGAGGTAGAAAGAAATACGGGGTCCCAGGTTTTTTCATTACGATTTAGTTGATACTGACCTCCGCGATCCTTACTTCCCGGATCTTCAGAAACACGCTTGGCTAATTGATCAAAGGTGGTCAGTTTCAATTCGATCTGCCGGCGGTAGTTGTTCATTTCCCCTACTATATATTGCTCCAGATCACGCGAGGCTTTTGGATAAATTACAATCTGTCCTATTTCTAGTTCAGATTCGTAAAAAGGCAAACTATCCTTTGGAATTTTATCAAACCAGGCCTTCACCTCCACCGGTGTGATGCGTACATGCTCCACAATTTTACGTTGCATGGAGGCAGCCAGTTTTTGCTCACGCACCGACTCACGCGCATCATCCTTTATTTGATAAATGGTTTTGCCCGCTATCTCTTCCACTGCCTCTTGACTGCCAAACTGGTTGATGTACGTACGAATGCGATTATCCAAATCTGCCTCCACATCCTCGTCGGTAACAGGCAACGAATCCTTTTCAGCCTGTAACATCATTACTTTGGAGACCACCGCCTGCTCCATGATCATGCATTCGGCATTCGGAGGCAAACTTTCGCCCCGGCGTACCATATCCGCTACGGAGTTCTTTATATCAGATTGCAGAATGATCCGATCGCCCACCACAGCCGCTATTTTATCTGCCACTACTTTCTTGGGTTGTGCACAGAGGGTGAAAACCATCAAGATCGATGAAAAAAGGAATGAGGTTCTAATTACACTATACATAGTTCTCAAAAGTAAGTGGCCTTTACAGTAGTATACAAAAACAACTTGAGTTTAACAAAAAGTTAGAGCGTTCTCTTTACTTCCTCCAATTCATATGCCTCAACCACATCCCCCACTTTGATATCCGTAAAGTTTTTAATCGTCAACCCGCACTCCATACCGGATACCACTTCTTTGGCATCATCTTTAAACCGTTTCAAGGATGCCAGCTCGGCCACCACCCCTTCTGCGGTAGGATACACCACAATGCCATCCCGAATCAAACGAATCTTAGAGTCCCGTTTGATTTTACCATCGCGTACAGCACAACCTGCCACGGTAGCTTTATCAAATTTGAACACTTCACGAATTTCCACATTGGCCACAATCTTCTCCTGTGTTTTTGGCTCCAGCATCCCCTCCATGGCACTCTTGACTTCTTCAATGGCATTATAGATAATGGAGTACATCTTGATCTCAATACCCGCATTCTCTGCCAGTTTAGTAGCCTGAAGTGAAGGACGAACGTTAAATGCAATAACAATCGCATCCGATGCTTCGGCCAACACAATATCGCTTTCGTTGATTTGACCCACTCCTTTGTGGATCACCTTCACGATAATTTCATCGGTAGAAAGTTTCTGTAAAGAGTCGCTTAAGGCCTCTACGGAACCATCCACATCACCTTTGATAATTACATTCAGCTCCTTGAAGCTTCCCAATGCCAATCGACGACCAATCTCATCAAGGGTAATATGTTTCTTGGTACGAATACCTTGTTCACGTAAAATTTGTGCCCGACGATTAGCAATCTCTTTTGCCTCCGACTCATCTTCATACACTTTGAACTTTTCACCGGCCTGCGGTGCACCATTCAATCCCAATATCAAAGCCGGTGCTGAAGGACCTGCCTCTTTTTCTTTTTTATTCCGCTCATTGAACATGGCCTTCACCCTGCCGTAATATTGACCACTCACTACCAGATCTCCTGGGCGCAAGGTTCCGTTTTCCACCAATAGTGTTGCCACAAATCCGCGACCCTTATCCAGAGAAGCTTCAATGATGGTACCCATCGCGCCACGATCCGGATTAGCTTTGAGATCAAGCATCTCCGCTTCGAGCAAAATCTTCTCCAATAATTTATCGATGTTCAGTCCTTTTTTAGCAGAAATTTCCTGACTCTGAAACTTACCACCCCATTCCTCTACTAAAATATTCATCTGCGATAATTGCTCATATATTTTTTGCGGATTAGCCCCATCCTTATCGATCTTATTGACCGCAAAGATCATAGGCACCCCCGCCGCTTGCGCGTGGCTGATGGCTTCACGCGTTTGAGGCATGATGGCATCGTCTGCTGCTACTACAATTACAGCAATATCCGTAACCTTAGCACCACGAGCACGCATGGCAGTAAACGCTTCGTGACCGGGTGTATCCAAGAAAGTAATTTCTTTTCCCCCTGATATCTCCACACAATAGGCGCCAATGTGCTGGGTAATTCCACCAGCCTCACCAGCTACCACGTTGGCATTACGGATATGGTCAAGTAAGGAAGTTTTACCATGGTCAACGTGACCCATGATAGTAACAATGGGAGAACGATGTTTTAACTCTTCTTCCCCATCCTCCTCTTCTCCTTCCTCTTCCATCTCCACCTGTTTTTCCATATCAATGAATTCCACCACAAAGCCAAATTCACTGGCAACCAGTTCAATTACTTCAGCATCTAAGCGCTGATTAATCGATACCATGATCCCCAAACTCATACACTTGCTGATCACATCCGCAAAGTTTACATCCATCAAACTCGCTAATTCACTCACACTGATAAACTCTGTTAATTGTAACTTATTATCTGTTGTTTCTTCGCCCATGGATTCCGCCATTTCCTCACGTTTGGTACGACGAAGTTTTGTTTTTACCCCCTTACCTTTCCCCGTACCACCCGCCAGCTTGGCTTGTGTTTCCTGGATCTTACGTTGAATTTCTTTTTCGTCAATCAGTTTGTCTTCCCGGCGAACATTACCACGTTGTTGCGGCGGACGCTGACTACCCGCACGACCTCTGTTAAAACCACCATCAGGTCTGTTGTTATCGTCTTTATTGATAAATACTTCCCGATGCGTTCCATCCTTTTTGGTGATGGGAATACGTTTGCGTGGCCTTTTTTCTTCTCGTACAGGACGTGTATTATTGTTGACCGGAAGTTCAATTTTCCCAAGAATTATTGGACCCGACAGTTTAGCTACCTCAATATTTTCGATTGTTGGCGGAGCTACTTCAACAGGTTTTACAGGTTCAACAGCTGCTGGTGTAGTTTCTTGTTTTGTTGGTGCTGCCGCTGCTTCCTTTTTCTTTTTTGCAGGCTTTTCAGCTACGGCCGCAGGTTCTTCTTTTTTGGCTTTTGCTCTTTTCTTAGGTCTAACCGACGAATCAATAGCATCCAGATCAATCTTCTTTACCACTTTTGGGCCTTCAACTATAGACGCTTCTTCCCCATCCTCCTCTTTCCCTTCCTCTTCCTTTTCCGGAGCTGGGGCAGGCTCCTCTTTTTTCTTGGCAATTTTTCCAGACTTAAATGAAATTTCCTCGTCCTCTTTTTTCTTACGCACATCGCCCAGTGCCGTTTTAGGAAGTTCCAGTTGGTCACTCTTCATTTTAGCGGCCTTGTCGCTCTGGAATTCCTGTTGGAGCGAAAGGTACATATCCTCCGATAGTTTGGAGGTTGGCTTCAGCTCGTCCTTGGCAAAACCCTTTCCTACCAAAAAATCAATGAGGGTTTCTTGTCCAATATTGAACTCTTTGGCCGCTGCCAGTAATCGAGGAAGTTTTAATGCTGACATTCAGTTGTTTTAAAAAACTTATTATTCATTTTCAAATTCGGTTTGGAGCACCCGACGAACCTCGTTAATGGTTTCCTTCTCCAAATCCGTACGGCGCTCCAATTCATCTGCAGATAATTTGAGCACACTGCGTGCTGTATCACAGCCCACACGCTTCAGTTCGTCAATTACCCACTCATCGATCTCGTCGGTAAACTCTTCCAGATCTATATCAAACTCTTCTTCCTCTTCATCCAAATTATCTCTGTATACATCCAACTCATACCCGGTTAACTCAGAGGCCAATTTAATGTTGACACCTCTGCGTCCGATTGCCAGCGATACCTGATCAGGAGCCAGATATACATTGGCGTGTTTGTTTTCAGTATCTAACTCCATGCTGGTAATACGAGCCGGTGTGAGTGAGCGCTGAATCAATAGCTGGATATTGGTAGTGAAGTTAATCACATCAATATTTTCATTTTTCAATTCGCGCACAATGCCGTGAATACGGCTACCTTTCATACCTACGCAAGCACCTACTGGATCAATCCGATCATCATAGGACTCCACCGCCACCTTAGCACGCTCTCCCGGATCACGTACTATCTTTTTGATTACAATCAAACCGTCAAAGATCTCAGGCACTTCAATTTCCAGCAACTTGGCTAAAAAATCCGGAGCGGTGCGTGAAAGAATGATAACGGGATTATTATTTTTCATGTCTACCCTTCTGATTACAGCGCGGATAGATTCGCCTTTTTTGAAATAGTCCTGAGGAATTTGTTCGCTCTTGGGAAGAATAAGTTCATTGCCTTCTTCATCCAGTAATAAGATCTCTTTTTTCCAGACCTGGTAAACTTCCGCACTGATGATATCCCCAACACGATCTCCATATTTTTTTGCCAATACATTTTTCTTGATATCGCCTATGCGACTGGCTAAGGTTTGTTTTGCTGCCAAAATTGCACGACGACCAAAGTCAAGCAGGTCAATCTCTTGATATAATTCCTCACCTACTTCAAAGTCCGGCTCAATTTTAACAGCATCAGAATACGCAATTTGCGCTAAGGGATCCTCCACTTCTCCATCTTCAACAATCATCCTCCGACGGATAATTTCCAAGTCGCCTTTTTCTGCGTTTACGATCACGTCAAAGCTTTCGTCGCTTCCGTACTTTTTGCGTAACAATGTTTTGAAAACGTCCTCAACCACCTTCATCATGGTCGGACGATCGATATTCTCGGCATCTTTAAAATCCTGGAATGCATCGATAAGATTAATACTGGCCATACTGCAAATTTTTGAACCGTTTCGTTTTTAAAATCTGATTTGAACTTTTGTTGTTTTTATACTTGGTAAAGGAATTGTCAACAAGCTGACAATCGCCTTTTTCCCTTTTCCTTTTGTAATCTCCAGCTCTATTGTTGTTTCACAAGCAGCTTTCAACACCCCTTCTACTTTTCTGCCATCTTCCTGAACTACTTCAACAGGCCGGCCCACATTTTTAACGTACTGTCGATGAAGTTTTAGCGGTTCGTCCAAACCAGGGGAGGATAACTCCAGTGAAAAATCCCCCTCCGGAAATAGTGCCTCCTCTTCCAGTTGGCGATAGAATTTCCGGTTATACGCAACCAGTTTATCCACGCTAACTCCTTGATCCCCATCGATATACACTTTTATATTGTTCGTGGGTTTAATCCGAATTTCTACCAAAAAGAGGTCGTTTTCCACCTCAATCAGGCGTTTTACCTTCTCTGTCAAATTCCTTATCAGGGCGCTGTTATCCATATAGCTAAAAAGAAGAAGGGAACGAATTCGTTCCCTTCAATCACCTTCAGGGTGCAAATTTAAGCAATCCTCCCGTTTTGACCAAAAAACAATAGAGGTCCCTTTCATATATTTGCCGGTCTATGAAATACTTCTTTTATTTTTTACTGGCTTATTTTGCTTTTGACTTCATTTTCAAGCTGGTAGTACCCCTTTTCCTGACCGGAAAAACACTCAGAAAGGGCTTTCGGCAGATGAAGGAACAGATGGAACAGCAGGCCAGTCAACAAGGGGGTTTTACAAATAGGCAAGCCGATTCAAGATCTGGTGGGTCCCCCTCAGCTGCCAAAACCAACCCTACCGCTAATAGCCGAAAGGAGGACTATTTGGATTTTGAAGAGATCAAAGAAGGGTGATCATCTTTTGATTTGCAGCAAATACTCCGGTTCGTTGGTAGTAATAAAATCAAACCCCTTACCATTACACCACTCTAGCTGAGCAGGCTCATTCACTGTCCACACATTCAGTACCAGACCTTGCGCTTTAGCTTCCGATATCCATTGCGGATTTTGTTGATAAACTTTGTAATTATAATCAAGGCCTTTGATGCCGGCAGATTTCAGCTCCATCGGTGATTTATCGCCATTAAGGTAATGTGTTACCAAGTTAGCATTCAGTGAAAGCAATTTAGTAAGAATGGCATAGTCAAAACTGATGTACTCCAGCCAGGCACTCGCTTTAGCTTTTTTAACCTGCTCCCAAACACGTTGTGCCAATAGCTGTCCCCGCTCTTTGCCTGAAGGAGAGGGTTTTATTTCCAAAACAAGCCGGGTAGATTTATTATTAACCATACCCTCCTTCAAGTACGCTTCCAATGTTGGAATTTCCTCACCGTTCGAAAGTAACTTAGTTCGCAGTTTTGCATAAAAGGTACTTTCAATATCCATCCCACCGTGATGTGGATCATGATTAACTACTAATACCTCATCGGCGGTCATTCTAACATCAAACTCTGAACCCGTACAACCTAATCGAATAGCTTCCCGTAAAGAAGCGATAGAATTTTCAGGAAAACTATTTTTTTTAAAAGCCCCCCGATGAGCAATTACATTATTAGCTGCAAAATGCATAGAAGAAGATTTTACACGAGTGGTCACACAGCCTCCTGCCAACAAAATTGTCAATACGACTGATAATAATTTTACTGCTTTCATATTAATTAAATGAGATCTCACTTAATCGAAATTGATACTGCACCCTGCTGTTGTTGGCTGCATCGATTAACTGCAAATCGATTACAGGATCTTTTTCCCAGCGAATAGTAATAAGTCCAAAATTATTGTCCATGATGGGCCCTTCAATTCGATTACTATTAGGCGTGGCAAAGCTCCACGTAGAGGTGATACCACTTGACGTAAAATCATACAATGGATAAAGATCAGAAACGTTCAACTTAGATAGCTCACCATAATGTACATCACCTGTTAAAAACAGCACTCCACTTGCACGAGTTTTTTTTATTAAGTCAATAAACCGTTGCTGTTCGTTCGGATAATTGGCCCATGCTTCATAACCATTATACTCAATACCAAACTGCGTACCACTGCAAACTAATCGAAGGTCAGCAGGCACTCTCAAAATTTCCTCCAACCATTTCCACTGCTCCTTTCCCAATAAAGTACTATCGGAATTTTGATGAACACTGTAATCTAATGTATAAAAATAATGTTCACAAGGAGTAGGAGCTGTACTATCAAATAGTCGAACGTCATCTCTAAATGTGCGATTATCCAGCAAGATCAATTGGATGGTTTTTTCTTTTTCCTTTAAATACTCCACATGATAAATACCATCATGTTTTCTACGCAAACTGGTATCCGGCTCTTCAAAAAAAGATAGAAAGATCTCCTTGGATTCTTTTTTATATGGATAATGACGGCCTGCATCATTACTACCGAAGTCATGATCATCCCAGGTTGCAAAAAAACGAGTTGCTCTTTTTAATTCCTGAAAGGAAGGTTGTGCTCCCCATCGTTTATACTTTGCCCGTAGCGTATCCATGTTATCCGTATCGCCATAGATATTATCGCCTAGAAAAATAAAATAATCGGGTTTGTATGAGGCCGCTAATCCTAATAATGGTTGGGGAACATCCTGGTTAGCACAGGAGCCAATGCCTATGGTGGTAGTTGAAGGAGTTTTGGGCAATTGACAAGCTATGCAACAGCAAATGATCACAATGATGAGCGCCTTTACTGAATTCTTCATACTCTAAATTAAGCGTCTGTCATCTTTTAATTACTTTTGCTCTCCCGGACCCTTAGCTCAGACGGTTAGAGCATCTGACTCATAATCAGAGGGTCGTAGGTTCAAATCCTACAGGGTCCACAAGTAAAAGTAATATCAATAAATAAATAATTGATTTACAATTAATTACACATAATGAAAAAAATTTACTTCCTTTTCTTTCTATCCTTCACACTGATTAATGGGTTAGTGGCACAGCAAAATGGTACAAGCGCAGATAAAAAGAAAATCGATTTGTCCAAGCGAGCTAACGATCACCTGGTAATCCAACTTGGCCATACCAGTTGGACAGGAGTTCCTGACACCATTGCCATGGGAAGGTTTTCAAAAAGCTTCAACCTATACTTCATGTTTGATTTCCCTTTCAAGAGTAATCAAAAGATGAGTCTGGGCGTGGGCCTCGGTGTGGGAACTGATCATTTTCGCTTTTCCAAGGTTAATATAGGTATCAAAGAAATCGGAAGCACGCTACGCTTTACAAATGTGCGTGATACCAATCATTACAAGAAAACAAAATTGGCAACCAGCTATGTAGAGGTTCCACTTGAGCTTCGATACAGTGCAAATCCAGCAACTGGAAAAGGGCTGAAGTTAGGATTAGGTGTTCGCGTAGGTGCGTTAATCAATGCACATACAAGAAATGTGGATTGGGAAAATAGAAATGGGAACCTCCTAAATGAATTTTCAGTAAAAGAATCAAGCACTCGCTATTTCAATAAAACAAGGTTTGTTGGAACATTTCGTTTAGGCTATGGCAACCTCTCCATTTTTAGTAGCTACCAACTTAACCCAACGCTGAAAGATGGCGTAGGCACTACCGCAAGGCCCTTTACCCTTGGCTTGATGTTGAGCGGTCTTTGAGCATAGGCTATGATTGATAAGCGGAATAAGATTGAACAAGAGGAACGGGCCATTCTCGTTGGGGTTATTCAAAAAGAACAAACCGAAACTCAGGTTTCAGACTACTTAACTGAGCTAGCTTTCTTAGCTAGTACCGCTGGAGCCGTTACCCTAAAAACCTTTACACAAAAACTCCCACATCCCGATAGCAAAACATTTATTGGAAAAGGAAAATTAGAAGAGATTGCAACTTATGTGAAAGGAAAAGACATTCGAGTAGTTATTTTTGATGACGAACTAAGCGGCACACAGATCAACAACATTGAAAAAGTATTACAAGTAAAAACAATTGATCGAAGTGATTTGATTTTGGACATATTTGCGCGGAGAGCTAAAACTGCACAAGCAAAAGCACAAGTAGAATTAGCACAATATCAATATATATTACCCCGCTTACGAGGAATGTGGAAACACCTTGAGCGTCTGGGTGGAGGTATTGGTACCAGAGGACCCGGTGAAACAGAAATTGAAACAGACCGCCGAATTGTTCGGGATAAAATTTCGCTATTACGAAAAAGACTTGCGGAGATAGATAAACAAGCATTTACACAGCGAAAAGAAAGAGGGGAATTTATTCGTGTTGCTTTAGTTGGATATACCAATGTGGGCAAATCCACACTCATGAATTTGTTAAGCAAACGAGACGTTTTTGCTGAAAATAAGTTATTTGCCACGCTGGATACCACCACTAGTAAAGTAGTGTTTGAGAATACACCATTCCTGTTAAGTGATACGGTCGGATTTATTAGAAAACTCCCCCACCACTTAGTAGAGAGTTTCAAGAGTACACTTGACGAGGTAAAAGAAAGTGATATATTGTTACACGTTGTAGATATATCTCATCCCAATTACGAGGACCAAATGAAAGTAGTGGATACCACATTGGCAGAATTAGGATGTGCCGAAAAGCCTACGTTGACTATCTTCAATAAGATGGATGTGTATGAAAAACAAACCTTTGATCAATGGATAGAGGAAGAAGTAAAAGAATCAATTTTGAAAGATTTAAAAAACCGTTGGGAAAATGAAACACTAGGCGCCAGTGTGTTTATATCTGCAACTGAAAGAAGAGAGATTGATTCCTTACGAACTAACTTACTACAGCACGTAAGAAAACTTTACAGCCAACGGTATCCCTATAAAACAGCCTGTTTTTCCCATGTCGACTATACCGAAGGAACTTGAGTGGTATTTACTTACCGGAGATCCCAGTAATTTACCCTGGGACCAGCAACCTATTTTATCAATCACAATTAACGATCGTTCTATTTGCCTGGCACAATTCGAGGGAAAGGTTTTTGCTTTTCAGTCTCGTTGCCCCCATGCAGGAGCACCTTTGAAAGACGGGTATATTGATGCAAAAGGAAATATTGTTTGCCCCTTTCACCACTATAAATTTTGCCTATCTAACGGTAGAAATTGTACCGGACAAGGATACGATATGCGCGCATACCCCTTGGAAATGAGGCCGGATGGACTCTATATCGGCCTGCGAAAATGAGGCTAATTATTACGATTTTCCTTATTTTTGCCCCCCCGCTGAAAGGTTTCCATATTCACAGTGGCATTTCTACAGAAACACTCCTCCTTAGCTCAGTTGGTTAGAGCATCTGACTGTTAATCAGAGGGTCGTTGGTTCAAGTCCAACAGGGGGAGCCAGATTGGGAAGGAGGTAATTTTTGACCTCCTTTTCTTTTTTACTCCTCTGTAAAACCTTACTGGCGTTGAGTAAAACCTCAATCGGTTTGTGAAAAGAAATAGCTGCAACTTTATTTTCGTCAAAATGGATTTTTTCTGAAAAGATGCAGCTAAGTATCTTCTTTTTCGTCTTACCATCACTGTTCTACGTGCAATGGTGCAATGAACCATTCTCTTGGTATATGACGATTACCATTATTGCCACTTTGCATTTTTGACAGCTAAAATGAATGTGGTTATGACTTCCATCAAGTGCATCTGTGATAAAAATCACAGTTCTCATTAATAGAACTCACAGAATAATCGAGTTTGTCAGAATAATTTTGCTGCGTGATTAATATTCAACTAATCAATGAATTTTCATTAAAGCAAAATAATTATGGCAAATAGCAGAAGAAAATTTATCAAAAACGGCTTGCTCAGTGGCTTGGGCACTGTGGTTTTATCATCACTACCTTTCAGTGGGTTTTCAGAGGCATTCTCCTTTTTCGATCCTTTAGATATTGACAATCCGCTTGGGGGGTATCCAAACAGGGGTTGGGAAAAAACGTACCGTGACATGTGGGCTTACGATGATGAGTTCACTTTTCTGTGTGCACCCAACGACACACATAATTGTCTGCTGAAAGCTATGGTAAAAAATGGCGCAGTAGTGCGCATTGCGCCAAGTTATGGTTTTGGAAAAGCAACTGATGCACAGGGCAATCAAACTTCTTCCCGTTGGGAGCCACGCTGCTGTCAAAAAGGGTTGGCACTTGCCAGACGCTTTTATGGGGACCGTAGAGCAAAGTATCCGCTAGTTCGCGAAGGATATTTGAAATGGATAAATGCCGGTATGCCTCGCGATAAAAAAACAGGTGCTATTCCTCAGGAGTATATGCAAAGAGGGAAAGAGGCTTTTGTTAAAATAACATGGGAAGACACCTTTAAATATACCGCTTTAGTATTGGACAATATTGCCCGCACCTATAACGGAAAAGCCGGACAAAAGAAATTAGAAGCACAGGGCTACGATCCACTAATGGTTGAAGCTACAGAAGGACATGGTGTGGAAGTATTGAAGTTTCGAGGTGGGATGGCACCTCTTGGTGTTACCCGCATTTTCGGAATGAACAGATTAGCAAACTCACTTGCTCTACTGGATAACGCCATCAATAAAAAAGGGCCAGAAGGTTCAAAAGGTGCACGCACTTGGGACAGCTACGCGTGGCATACCGATTTACCTCCGGGTCACCCTATGGTAACCGGTCAGCAGACGGTTGACTTTGACCTTGCATGCACCGAGTATTCCAAGCATATTATTGTGTGGGGAATGAATTGGATAACTACCAAAATGCCCGATGCGCACTGGCTTACTGAAGCCCGCATGAAAGGTGCAAAAGTTACAGTAATAGCCTGTGAATATAGCGCTACAGCAAATAAAGGGGATAATGTGTTGGTGGTTCGCCCCGGAGTTACGCCTGCATTGGCATTAGGATTTGCACATATCATTATCCGGGATAAAAAATACGATGCCGATTTCATGAAAAAATTCACCGACCTACCTTTTCTTGTTCGGATGGATAACCAAAAAATGCTGAAGCCTACCGATGTAATAGCAAACTATCAAAAACCAGATTTAAAAAATTACATCGAAATTTTGAAGAAGGGCGAAAAAGCCAAAAAATCTCTGGAACAAGGTGCACCATTTGTGGATGAAGAAATGGCTAAAGAATGGGGTGACTTTATGGTATGGGATGAAGGTAAGAATGCAATGTCTGTAATCACCCGTGATGATTATGGAAAATATATGAGAGAAAAAGGGTTGAACCCTGCTTTAGAAGGTAAGTTCAAAGTTAAAACAGTTGAAGGTAAGGAAATAGAAGTGCGCACTGTTTTTGACTTGATGAAGGAATATGTGATAGAAAATTTTGACCCCAAAACGATTGAAGAACTCACATGGGCACCTGTAAAAGGTGTTGAAGCCATTGCTAATGATATAGCTAAAAACAATGGCAGCACATTGTTTGCCATGGGTATGGGTCCGAATCAGTTTTTCAATAACGATTTAAAAGATCGTGCTGTATTCTTCTTGGCGAGCATCACCGGCAACGTAGGTAAAATTGGGGGCAATGTGGGTTCGTTTGCTGGCAACTACCGAGGGGCATTATTCTCAGGCATACCAGGTTATATAGCCGAAGATCCATTCAATTTAGAACTTGATGAAACCAAGCCATCTAAAGTAAAGAAGTATATGCACTATGAGTCGGCTCACTATTTCAACAATGGCGATCGCATTTTGCGAATGGGAAAAAAGAATATGACTGGCAAAACACACATGCCAACGCCTACCAAATCTATCATGGTATCAAATGGAAATTCGCTGCTTGCCAATTCAAAAGGACATTACGATAATGTGGTAAATGTATACCCTAAAATTGAATTTATTGGGGTGCATGAATGGTGGTGGACAGGCTCTTGCGAATACTCAGATATTGTTTACCCTGTTGACTCATGGGCTGAATTTAAGTATCCTGATATGACCATGTCAGTAACTAATCCATTCTTGTATGTTTTCCCAAGAACACCATTAAAAAGAATTTTCAACACCAAGGGCGATATTGAAGTTCTTGCAGGTATTGCGGCTGCACTTGGCGATTTAACAGGTGATTCACGCTTTCGGGATATGTTCAAATTTGTGCATGAAAACAAAGTGGAAGTTTATCTGCAACGCATACTCAATTCCAGCCAGGGAACAAAGGGGTATAAATTCAATGAATTGGAAGCAAAAGCTAAAGAAGGTATCCCGGCTTTGATGATGACACGCACCACACCAAAATATGTTGGTATGGAACAAACAGATGAAAACAAACAGTGGTACACTAAGACGGGAAGGTTGGAATTTTATCGCGATGAACCTGAATTTATTGAGGCAGGTGAAAATATGGTGGTATTTCGTGAACCGATTGATTCAACATTCCACGAACCTAATGTAATTGTTGCTAAAAAGCATCCTTGTATAATGCCAGATGAGCCGGAGAAATACGGTGTGGATGTTAATGACCTTGCAACAGACACACGTCAGGCACGCAATGTAGTAAAGCCTTGGAGCGAAGTGAAAAACACAAAACATCCGCTTCAACAAATGGATAAGGACTATAAATTCATTTTCCACACGCCCAAGTTCCGTCACGGTGCACATACCACACCTGTAGACACCGACATTGTCGCAGTTTGGTTTGGTCCATTTGGTGATATGCACAGGCGAGATAAACGTATACCTTTTGTTACTGAGTTATATGTAGATATAAACCCACTTGATGCCAAAGAATTGGGTGTTGAAGATGGCGATTACGTTTGGATTGATGCAGACCCTTCTGACAGACCATTCAGAGGACTTGCGGGTAGAAAAAATGGGCCTGAGTATGAATTGGCTCGTCTTAAAGCTCGAGCACGATTCTATCCCGGAACTCCACGTGGTGTAACACGGATGTGGCACAATGCTTATGGCGCTACCTATGGTTCTGTTGCCGGAGCAAAAGAAAATGAAAACGGTTTGGCTAAGAATAATAAAACAGGTTATCAGGCGCTTTTCAGAAACGGTTCACACCAAAGTTGCACACGAGCTTGGTTGAAGCCGACCTTGCTTACAGACTCCTTAGTACGCAAAAACAATTTCGGTCAGGGTATAGGAAAAGGCTTTGAAATTGATGTGCATGGAGCAACTGGTAATCCTCGTGAAGCTTTTGTGAAAATATCTCTTGCAGAAAAAGGAGGTATTGGTGGAAACGGCTTGTGGGAAGGTGCTGAAAACGGTATGAGGCCAACTTACGAAGACGAGGACTTTAAGAAATTTTTGAAAGGAAACTTTGTAAAAAAATAACTGATATATAATTATGGCAAAGGTAAAAAACTGGCAACTCAACAGGGAAATGGAATATCCCTATGAAGAAAAAAAGCCGAAGAAGCAAATAACCTATGTATTTGATACAAACAAGTGCATTGCTTGTCAAACTTGTACGGTGGCGTGTAAAACAACCTGGACATCGGGCAAGGGTGAAGAAACCATTTTCTTTAACAACGTAGAAACAAAGCCATATGGTGGTTATCCACAAAAGTGGGATGTGAATACACTAAAGGAACTCAATAATCAGGAGTGGGGAAAAGATGGAGTGTATAAAGGTAAAACCATTTTTGAAAGCGAATCTGGGGAACGGGTAACAGGGTGGAGACCGGAAGAGAGAAACTATGCATTCCCAAACATTGGGGAAGATGAAGTGCTTGGCAATATGGAGAAAGGTGCTTTCTTTAACGGTATTCATGATATATGGATGTTCTATTTAGCCCGCATTTGCAACCACTGTTCATATCCTGGTTGCTTGGCTGCTTGTCCACGCAAAGCCATTTACAAGCGCGAAGAAGACGGAATCGTATTGATTGATCAGTCGCGCTGCCGAGGTTATAAAGAATGTGTGAAGGCATGTCCATACAAAAAAACATTCTTCAACATGGTTACACGTGTTTCTGAAAAATGTATTGGATGCTACCCATTGATTGAACAAGGGGAACAACCAAGATGCGTAACAAGCTGCATTGGAAAAATACGTTTACAAGGTTTTATGGAAGATGCAAAGCCGCCACGCAAAGACAACCCATTTGACATGATTGTGCGGATTAAAAAAATTGCACTTCCATTATATCCACAATTCGGCACACAGCCCAATGTGTATTATGTGCCACCTGTGCATGTGCCTCATGATTTTTTAATTCAAATGTTTGGTCCTAATGTAGACGAAGCCATAAAACTTTATCGCAATATGAAAGATGATAAAGAACTTCTAGCTGCATTTATGCTGTTTGGCAACACACCAAGAATTATTCACTCATACAAAGCAGAAGAGAACCATGCTGTGGGCTATAATGAGATTGGTGATGAAATAGTGCGTGTGCCATACGTAGAGCCTGCTCACAACAGACCACACTGGGATGCTCAATTCCAAACATTCCGTCACAACACACCATAATAAAATGATGAAATACAATAGAAACTTTCAATCAATAAAGTATATGAAACGTATATTATTCCTCTCTTTTTGTATTAGCACTTTGTGTTTGCAAAGTGGTCTTGCTCAGAATACTATTAACGGAGAAAAAACTTTCAAGGCAAGTTGTTCCGCATGTCACAGCATTGGCAAAGGGAAAATTGTTGGTCCTGATTTGATGAATGTATCCACACGCAGAAAAGAACCATGGTTAATTAAATTTATCCGATCATCTCAAATGCTCGTTAAAGGAGGAGATCCGGTGGCAATAAAATTATTCAATGACCACAACAAAATTCCGATGCCCGACCATAATCTGACCGATGCTCAGATTAAAGATGTGTTGGCATACATTAAAAGCAAAAGTGCACCTGTTACTGTAAAAACGATTACAACCAAACCATCAGGAACTACAACATCTACAAAACCTTCTGTTACAACCAATACCAAACCCACAACGGTTGTAAAGGAAAAAGATGATTGGATTGATGCGGAGTATAAACTAAAAAGTTATGCAGTTCAGCACGAGATAAATCCTAAAGAATTGAATGCGGAATTTTGGACAAAAATTGAAGCATCAAAACTTCCGGTCTCTCCTCAGCAGGCGGCATATCCGACATTAAATAATGCATCCATCGAATTTCTAACCGTAAAAAGCGTTTACCGTCCTATGGAAGTAGCATTTTTGATAGAATGGAACGATTCTTCAAAAAACAACGAAGTAGATGTGGTTAAATTCTGCGACCAGTTTGCCGTGGAATTTCCGTTGAATACAAAAGAAATTCCAAGCTACATGATGGGCAACAAAGATGGCATGGTGCATATTGTGCACTGGAAAGCCATCTGGCAGGAGGATTGCGAAAAAGGTTTTCAGGATGTGCAGGTAAAATATCCGAATATGTGGGTGGATGTGTATCCCGGTTTGGAAAGTTATTTAGACCGCAGCAAACGGATTTATGCCCAGGATATAACCGCTGAAATGATAGTGGAAACGCATGCCACAGGTAATATGCCTGGCACATACTCCCACAATCCCATGTCGCAAATCAAAAGAAAGTATCCTGTTGAAGAAGCCAATGCAGAAGGATTTGGAACAATTGCAACACAAGAAACACAACAAGCAAAAGCATGGGCAGAGTGGAAAGATGGGAAATGGAAAGTGTGTGTGGTGGTGCCTGTAAATACGGGTAATCGTTACAAAGCAACATTTACTGACAGAACTAAAGTTGCCTTTGCATTGTGGGATGGCGGTTTTCAGAACATTGGAGGAAGAAAACACTTCATACCTTGGGTTGATTTATTACTTCAAAAATGATAAATAATTATACAATGAAAACAAATCAAATGACTGATACACGATTGATGAATACCGATTTATATCGTCTCATCGCCAATTGTTTTGATTATCCTGATAAAGAACGCTTGTTAAACATTAAGGAAATGGCGACCGACTTGTACAAAGCGGGTTATCCAGACGAAAGCATCAATAACATGCTGCATTCGCTTGCCGAAGCCGCCAATGAAGATGAAGTATTGTATGCTTTCACTAATATTTTCGTGAAGGGCGGTGTAGCACTTAGCGAAACACATTTGTTGCAGAAATATAACAGTGTATCTGATGCAAATGCATTTTACAAAGCATTTGGTTTTTCACCCAAAACAGGTGAAAACCCAGATAGCATCATGTATCAATTGGAGTTTTTAGCATTACTATTAGTGAAAAGTGTAATTGCGCCTGATGATGAAAGCAGAAATGTAACCGAAGATGCTTATCGGAAATTTTTGGAAGAACACACAGGAGAGTTTGCACTGGCTTTGGCAAAGCGCTTGCGTGAAGGCGAAGCCGGTCCGTTCTTTTTGACCGTTTCGTATTTGTTGGAAGAATTTATCACTAACGAATTAACTGGGGATGATGCACCACCATCTTGCAACGTCCATTAAAGATTTAGGTGAAAACATTCTATACCAAAAAAAGAAAATATTAGTCATTAACTTTCAAAATTTTAATAAAGATGACAAACACACTTTTATTTATCGGAGGGTTGGGAACAACCGAAATTTTGCTTATAGCAGGTGTCCTTTTGTTGATGTTTGGCGGAAAGAAAATTCCCGAGCTTATGAAGGGATTGGGTAAAGGAATTAATGAATTTAAAAAGGGAAAAGAAGGAATTGAAGAAGAATTTAAAAATCTAAAATAAAATGATGCTTACCGACAACTTAGGCAGAATACACAATTACCTGCGGATTTCAGTTACCGACAACTGTAATTTCCGCTGTAGTTTTTGTATGCCCGAAGATTGTCATTCGTTTCTAAAGCATGGGCAATTAATGACCGCTGCGGAGATTGAAGAACTTGCAACTATTTTTGTAAATCGAGGTGTAACAAAAATTCGGTTAACAGGTGGAGAACCCTTAGTGCGAAAAGATTTTGATGACATTCTGAAACGCCTGTCGGCTTTGAATGTGGAGTTGCTCATTACAACCAATGGCAGTTTGATTCACAAACATATTGAAGCCTTAAAAAATGCCAATGTCACATCTGTAAATGTTAGTTTGGATTCGTTAAGACCATCGGCCTTTGAGCAAATAACAAAGCGAAATGTTTTTGGGCAAGTATGGTCAAACATTATGTTGTTGCTCGAAAACAATTTCAGAGTAAAGATTAATGTAGTTGCAATGCGCGGTTGTATTGAGAATGAGTTGTTTGATTTTATTGAGTTAACCAGAAACAATCCCTTGCATGTTCGTTTTATTGAGTTTATGCCGTTCAGTGGAAATAGCTGGAGCAAAAATAAAGTAATTACTGCCGATGATATGCTTTCTGCCGTTCAGGGAAATTACGACATCGTAAAACTAAAGGATGAACCACACGCCACAGCACGCAAATACAAAGCCATAGGACATGAAGGCACTTTTGCATTTATTACCACAATGAGCAAACAATTTTGCGGTGAATGCAATCGACTGCGCTTAACTGCCGAAGGAAAAATAAAAAACTGTCTGTTCGGTAAAGACGAATTAGATTTACTTAGAGCCCTTCGAAATAGCGAAGATGTTGAAGCGTTAATATTTCAATCCGTTCAAAGAAAACATGCCGCTATGGGAGGCCAGTTTGAAAAAGGATATCAACAAACTGATGTTACACAATTGGAGAACCGCAGTATGGTAGCAATTGGAGGATAGTAAGCTTTTAAAGCAGATAAAACAATATAGAATAAAAGCAATAATAAATTTTGAAAATTATGCACTTTAATAAAGAGAGTATTATAGGAGAAGTAGTTGCAAGCGATTATCGCACAGCTACTGTATTTAAACATAATGGAATTGACTTTTGCTGTAAGGGAGATCGCAGTATTGAACAAGCATGCCACAGAAAAAACATTGAGATAGAACAGATATTGACAGAACTTCACGAAGCCACAAATTCAAACAGTACTCATATCCACGACTATTCAAGTTGGCAGTTAGATTTCTTAGCTGATTATATTGAAAATCATCACCATACATATGTTCGAAAACGTATTGAGGAAATTAAGCCTTTTTTAGAAAAAACCGCATTGGTGCATGGATCAATCAATCCTGTACTTATCGAAATAAGAGACATGTTTTTAGCTTCATGTGAAGAATTAACGGCTCATATGGCAAAAGAAGAATTCGTTTTATTCCCTTTTATACGAAAAATGGTAGACGCAAAAAAAAATAATGCACCACCACCCCCACCTCACTTTGGAAGTGTGGAGAATCCAATTCAAATGATGAAGCATGAACATGAAACAGAAGGCGATAGATTCAGAAAAATTGCTGAATTATCTAATAATTACACACAACCGTCTCATGCTTGCAATACTTATCGGGTTGTTTTCTCTTTGTTAGAAGAGTTTGAGAGAGATTTGCACATGCATATTCACCTAGAGAACAATATACTTTTCCCTAAAGCAATTGAAATGGAGCATGAGCTACAAGCAAAACTTAGTAATTAATACCCAATTCATCTTTAATAACAATTTATCATGAAAAATACAATTTCAATCATAATCTTTCTTTTGTGTTCAATCTCTATGTTTGCACAAGAGAAAAAAGCAAACGCTTCCTTATTCGATGGTATTATGGTAGCTGGTTATATTGACAATGGAGCATTCTTAAACTTTACAGGCCCAAATATTAATTTCACCAAAGGTGAGTCCAAATTAATTGTCGGACTTCTTCCCTCTCTTCGCTTCAA
>Ga0194119_10001402_pt1 | contig 43798 bp, 45 predicted proteins | sample TA2MahC100mmetaG_FD_148620 | JGI IMG/M metagenome (GOLD analysis project Ga0194119, IMG submission 148620) | Freshwater microbial communities from Lake Tanganyika, Tanzania - TA2015018 Mahale Deep Cast 100m | ecosystem: Environmental > Aquatic > Freshwater > Lake | place: Tanzania: Lake... | reverse complement strand
CCGTCCTAGGCCCAGCGGACTTCCACGCTGCCGCCAAAGGTCTCGATCCGGCGTGGTGACGGATACCGCAACTCCGGGTTTTCTTCTTCACCTTTTGGGTGAACGACCGGTACGCTCTTTTCTTCGCTCATCCCGTTGAGTATCCATCACTTCATGCCCGACCGGCCACCCCAACTGCCGGATTTAGGGTCAAGGAAAGCTCCGCAACCGGCGGAGCGGACGCGCTTCAGCGCGCCGGCCGGCGGTGCGCTCCTTTCTTTCAGAGTCCGGAGAGATTGCGGTAGGCCTCGCGGCGGTTGCGGACGCGAACGACCTCAATGGCATCGTCGCCTTGATCCCGGTACACGAGCCGCCAGGGTCCGGTGCGCAAGCGGAATAGCGGCAGGTCATACCCTTCGAGTTGCTTGACGTTGCCAACGTTGGTCCTCAGGAACCGGTCCAGCGATCACAGGAGCCGTAAGGCCGTGTCACGATCAATCGCTCGCACATCGGCGCGGGCCTCGTCCGACCAGATGACGCGCCGCCTGGCCATGCTGCCGCTTACGCCTCATCCGGCGCGGCGGCCATCTTCTCAAAGTCGGCCATGGTCAGACCGAAGTCGGCGAGCACTTCTTCCATGGGGACGCCACCGTTCTTGTCGAGCGAATCGAGGCCCGCTTGAATCGCGGCGCGGTCCGCCGGGGTCAACTCCTCGTCGGATACAAGGTGTAGTTTCATCTGCCGAGAGTGTCGTGGAGCACGAGGTTGAGCCGTCGCATTTCGGCATCCGTGAAATGAATAGCCTTGTGGATGCCGGTGAGCGGTTCGCCGGCCCAGTTTCTGCTGATCTGGCTGAACAGGCGGTGTTCGATAGGATTCCATTTGAAAGTGCCGGGCAGGTAATGGCTGACGGTGACGGTGAGGCCCAATGGAATGCAGATGGTTTCCTGAATCGCCTTCTTCCAGGCGCGGCAACGCGCACCGTTGCTACCTCCCCCATCAGCCAGGATGACTTCATTGCCCACATCGTCCGGCAAGTCGTTGCAAGCCTTCGCTGGATGGACCTTCCTCGCACCGGGAGGGAAGCCCTCGAACTTCCGCAGCGTGTACCGCTACGCATCACCCTCCACCCGCGCGATGCGCACGTACTGATTGTTTCCGCAGGAGACGCAAGTGCTCCGGAGACCGATGAGCATCGTCAAATCCGGCTAATGAAGATTAATGCGACATGGCATAGATCACGTTATTGATCCCGATGCGCATGCCGAGCGAGGAATAGCGCTCCGGGTAGTCGGGATCGTCGGCCATGTGCCACGAGTCGCCGAGGTCGTTGTTAAACGCAATTGCCACAATCACGCGGCCTTTGTCGTCGCGGATTGCGCGCCAGTGCGGGTCCACGCCGTCGGCGCGGTAGGGCACGCCGCGGTAGGCCATGGTGCGCGCGTTGCCGATCTGGTAGCGTTCGGTGAGGGTGTAGAGAGTGTGGAAGATCGGGTCGTCATCGCGGAGCTCTTTGATCTCGCGGCCAGGCAGGATCATCTGCATGCCCTGCAGAAAGCCGTCCCATTCATCGGTGCCGAAGAAGCTGTCGCAGAACAGAAAGCCGCCGCGCAAGAGATAGTCGCGGATCTTGGCGGCCTGTGCTTGGTTCAGGCTCCAGGCGCCGGGCAGCGCGACGTGCAGATAGGGGTAGTAATAAATGTCGTCGTCATCGTCGGGGTTGACGGGCTGTTCCACGGAGCGCACGTCGATGCGCGTGAGACGGCGAAGGATGGCGGCGAAGGTGCGGTCGCCTTCGGGATAGTCGACGGTCCAGGCCGTGCCGCCTTCAAGCCAGTTGCCGCCGCGGCCGAAGCGGCCCGCGCCGCGGAAGCCGGACGATGGGAACATGAGGCGGCCGAGAATGAGTTCGGCGGGGGCGCGATAGTCGGCGGGGAGTTGCGCGGCAGTGTCCCAGCCTTCAAGCGGCGGGTACTCGCGGAAGGGGCGTGGTGCGCAGATGGCGGCGGCGGTGCAGGCAGCAGCGGCCACGAGAAAATGCCGGGCCGCCGCTAGACGCGTCATGCCGTTAGGTTATCGCGCGTGAGCGTTGCTATGGGTCGAAGCGGTAGCCCACTCCGCGCACAGTGAGCAGGTGCTTGGGCTGCGAGGGCTCGTCCTCGATCTGCCGGCGCAGGCGCACGATGAAGTTGTCGATGGCGCGTGTGTCGGTATCTTCATGCACGCCCCACACCTGCTCCAGAATCTCCTTGCGCGAAACCACATTGCCGCGGCGCAATAGCAGGTGGCGCAGGAGCTGCGCTTCCATCAGCGTCAGGCGGAGCGTGGTGCCTTGCCAGGCCAGTTCGAGATTGCCGAAGTCGATACGGCGGCCGTTAAACTCGAAGACTTCCGGAGCAACGGACGTAGCCACGGGCAGCGGTGACGCGGGTGCAGCCTGCCCCGCTCTCCACACGCGGGCACGGCGGAGCAGGGAACTGAGGCGCGCAAACAGAATCGCGAGTTCAAACGGTTTTGGCAGATAGTCGTCCGCGCCCGCCGCGAATCCCTCCACCATATCCTGGCTGCGTCCGCGCGCGGTGAGCATCAGGATGGGCACATAGCAGGCATTCGCGCGCAGCCGCCGCGCTACTTCAAACCCATCGATGCCGGGCAGCATGATGTCGAGGATCACGGCGTTGTAGGCGTCCGGGGCGCTACCGGGGGCGAGCCGCTCCAGCGCCGTTTCACCGGTCTCCACACAATCCACGTCGTAGCCTTCGGCTTCCAGATTGAAGCGGAGCCCGTCGGCGAGGTGACCTTCGTCTTCCACCACTAGGATTCGTCCCAGCGTTTCCATCAAGCTTGCCTCGGGGCTCTGGGCACTTGCAACGTGAACGTGGACCCCAAGCCCGCGCCACCGCTTTCGGCGTACACACGGCCTTTGTGGCGCTTGGCCACTGAGTGCACGATGAACAACCCGAGCCCCGTTCCTTTCACGCGCGCGGTGGCGCTGTTGCGGATGCGGTGAAACCGCTCGAACACGTTCTTCAGTTCGTCTTTCGGAATGCCGATGCCCTGGTCTTGCACGCGCACGAGGAACGCTTCCTTCTCGCCCGCCGAGAGCTCCACGACGACGTGCGCTTCACTCGGGCCCGAGTACTTCACGGCGTTATCCAGCAGATTCAACAGCGCCGTGCGGAGTTCGTCGGGGTCGCCGAGCACGGTGCCTTTCGCGCCGCCGGGCAAGCGATTGGTGAACGTCACGGCCGTGTCGGGCAGGTGATGGCGCGAGCAGGCGATGGCGCGGCTTTGCTCGATGACGTCGGGCAGTTCCACGGGCACCGGTTCGATCTTGCGGCCGGAGGTGGCTTCGCCGGCGCGCAGCACCTGCTCGATCGTGTAGAGCAGGCGCTCGGAGTCGGCCAGCATGATGTCGTAGAACTGTTGGCGCTTGGCTTCGTCCACCGGGCGCGTCTTCAGGGTCTCAAGGTACAGACGCATGGACGCCACGGGCGTTTTGAGCTCATGCGTGACGGCGTTGATGAAGTTGTTGTGCTGCTCGTTGCGGCGCACTTCGCGCACCAGGAACGTGGTGTTGAGTAACACGCCGCCGATGATGATCAGGAACAGGATGGCGCCGAGAACGAGCCGCACGCCGCCGCTCCAGGTGATCACCAGCCAACTGACGTTCATGGCGATGGCGAAGATAGCGGTGGCGGCGCCGAGGCCGATGAAGACCGCCTTGCGGTGGCGGCGCAAACTCATGATTCTTTCAGCTTAGCAATGGGCTAGGATGAAGATGATATGGCGTCGACAGCAATCTTGGCGTCGCTGGACGAGTACGATGTTCGCACGGCCGCGGGTGAGCGGCTTGAATTCGATCGAGGTGTACTCATCCCGATGCCGGACAATGACTCTTTGCATGAAAGCGTTAAGGCCAAGGTCGTGGGGCAACTCAACCGCCAGCTTGACGATCCCATCCAGGCTGGTAACGAGTTGACGTTTGAGGTTTCGCCGAATCAGGTGCGGCATCCTGACGTGGCGGTGTTGCTCCGGCCCCCGGCGGCAATAGCAGGCCACCGCTTGCAGGGCGCGCCGGAGTTGGCGATTGAGATTGTGTCGCCCTCGGACAACGCAAGCGATCTTGACGAGAAAATCAACCTCTATCTCGCGAACGGCGCCCGCGCGGTGTGGGTGGTCTGGCCGGGCCCCCAACGCATCGACATTCATCAAACAGGCCAGCCCACGCGCCACTACTACGCCGCCGACACGCTCGCCGGCGAGGAGCCCGTGCCGCAGTTCCGTCTCCCGGCTTCTTCGCTCTTCGTGTAAGAAAAGCCAGGCGCGAGGGACTATATAGAGCGGAACCTATTGTGGACGCCGCCTCTGCTGCTGCTGCTCACCGCCGCCAACGCCAGGACGATCTCTACAACGAAGCGCACGCCGAGTATGGCCCGGCCCTGCGCCGTCTGGTGCGTGGCTATGAAGCGCATCCGGACCGCCAGGCGGATCTGTTGCAGGAGATGCACCTCGAACTCTGGCGGAGCCTCGCCGCGTTCGACGGGCGGTGCAGCTTGCGCACCTGGGTCTATCGCGTGGCGAACAACGTAGGGCCTCGCATGGGGCCGCTGGTGGACCTGGAAGCCCTCAAACCCGCGGGCCTCGCCATCCGCGTGGATGAAGAGGCGCACGCCCATGACCGTCATTCCGCGGCGCGCCGCCATCGCCGAGGTGACGGGCCTGTCGGCAGTCAACGCCGCCACCAAAGTGCACCGCATCAAGAAACTGCTTCAGCAGCAATATCTCGAAGGAGCCGCCACCGCACATGCCGGACATTGACGCCTCGCTCTCACTCCCGATGCTCTGTGCGCGCTCGCCCACAGGCGCGAACGGCGGGGAACCTGGCTGCACATTGCCGTGGCGCTCGCCGTGTTCGGGCTTGCCGCCGCGCTCCTGCTCAACGTCTACGCCGTGGAGCAACCTTGGGTCCGCGTGGGGCAGGCCTGGACGGTTGGCGCTTTGTCCTATCTGTTCCTGGCCAGCCTCGAACGGGGCCCCGCGCGGCGGGAGGCCGGCGAGCCTTGCGCGCGGTTTCTTGCAGCGGAACACACGCGCCGCGGCGCGGCGTATCGCTGGCTGCGGCAGCGGCTGTTTCTGTTCGCGCCCGGCCTGATTGCGTCCTGGTGGGGCCGCGCACCCGGCGCCAAGCTGTGGCCGTTCGCCGCGGCCGGCGTAAGCCTCGCCTGCGTCTGGCTGCTGCTGGGTAAAGCCGCGGACAAAGCCACGGCCGATTGCGCCGAAGCACGCCGTGCATGCTGGTAATTTATGTTATGCAGGTAGTTTCGCCGTGCAACATCTACTCCCGGTGTTGTTTATCGCGCTGGCCGCAGCGTGCACGCGTAAACAGACTGCTATCGACAAGCTTGAGCCATGCAAGAGCGCCGACGGTCCCACCGACGCCTACTGCGGCAAGCTGGAAGTCTTGGAAGACCGCGCCGCCAAAACGGGCCGGAAGATTCGTTTGAAGATCGTGGTGCTGCCGGGCTTGAGCCGCGAGAACGCGCCGGACCCGCTGTTCTATCTCGAAGGCGGACCGGGCGGCGCGGCTACGAAGAAGGCGCGGTTCATCCGCGATTCGTTCCGGCAGGTGCAGCGCGACCGCGATATCGTGCTGGTGGACCAACGCGGCACCGCCGGCTCCGGACCGCTGAACTGCAAATCCGGCAATGACGGCGACGATGACACGCTATCGCCGGAAGAGGCCCAAAAACGAAGCGCCGAAAAGTTGAAGCAGTGCCTCGCCGGATACCAGGCAGACGTGCGGCTCTGCACTACCAGCATCGCGATGGACGACCTTGACGATGTCCGCGCGTTTCTCGGTTATGACCGCATCAATCTCTACGGCAGCTCCTACGGCACGCGCGCCAGCATCGAGTATGTTCGCCGCCACGGCATGCGGCTTCGCAGCGTGATTCTCGATGGCGTTGCGCCGGCAGACATGCGCCTGCCGCTTTATGTGGCCCGCGACGGTCAGCGTGCGCTCGATCTATTGCTGCGCGACTGTGCACGTGACGCCGCCTGCAACCAGCGCTTCCCCGCGCTCAGCGACCGTGTGAACCGAACGCTCGCCCGGCTCCGCGCCAAACCCGAAAAGGTTCGCATAATGCATCCGCGCACGGGCAAAGAGCTCGAAATCGAGGTACGCGCGTCGATGGTGGCCGGAGTGCTTTTTAACGCCTTCTATAGCAGTCAGATCACCACCCTCATTCCTCTGTTGCTCGAACGCGCCGAGGCGGGCGACTATCGCGGGCTTTTCGCCTTCGGCTCGCAGACCGGCGAACGGCTGGAAGACTTCATGAGCGTTGGCATGCAGATGTCAGTGCTTTGCGCCGAGGACGGTCCGAGGATTGACGATGCATCGATCGAGCGCGAAGCTGCCGGTACGTTCATGGGCCCCGACATCGCCAAGCTCCGGATGTAACCCTGCCAGTATTGGCCGCGCCATCCGGTGGACCCGAAGTTCTACGAGCCTTTTGCCTCCGATGTGCCCGCGTTGATCCTCTCGGGCGAGGCGGACCCCGTGACGCCGCCATCCTGGGGCGAGCAGATTGCCAAGCAGTGGAAGAACTCGCGGCATCACGTGGTGACGGGCATCGGGCATGGCACGGTGGAGACCAACGGGTGCGTCAATCGCGTGGCGACGGAGTTCTTTAAGAAAGCCAGTCACCAGGATCTGCCCACGGCCTGTCTCGCCCGCGTGAAGCGGCCGCCCTTTTTCCTCGGGCCCGCCGGGCCGGACCCTGGCGGCAAAGCGGGGAAAGAAGAGGCCGAGCCATGATTCGCGTAGAGGGTTTGCGCCGCGCGTTCGGTCCGATGGTGGCCGTGGACAATGTATCGTTCACGGCGCACGATGGTGCGGTAAGCGGTTTGCTCGGCCCCAACGGCGCGGGCAAAACCACCAGTCTTCGCATGATTTACGGCCTGCTGCGTCCGGACGCGGGCCGCATCGATGTGGACGGGTTCGATCTGGTGGCCGATCCGCTGGGCGGACAGGAGCGGCTGGGTGTGCTGCCCGATGTCTCCGGCCTCTACCCGCGCCTCACTTCGCGTGAGCACATTGAGTATTTCGGTGAATTGCGCGGACCGTCGCGCGCCGAAGTCCGGCGCCGCACCGGGGCGTGGCTCGATGCGCTCGACATGCGTGAGTTAGCGGAGCGCCGCGTGGGAGGCTTCTCGCACGGCGAGCGTACCAAGGTGGCGCTGGTGCGCGCGCTGATCCATGAGCCGCAGAACGTGCTGCTGGACGAACCTACCAACGGCCTTGACGTAATGAGCACACGCGCGGTGCGCGGCCTGATCCGCCGTCTGCGCGAAGAGGGCCGCTGCGTGCTGTTCTCCAGCCACATCATGCAGGAGGTCTCGGCGCTGTGTGACCGCATCGTGATCATCGCGCATGGCCGCGTGGTGGCCGAAGGCACGCCGGCGGAACTACTGGAGTTGACCGGGAAGAAGGACCTCGAAGACGCCTTTGTCTCGCTGGTGGAAACGGAGCCGCACGCATGAACCTTCGCCGCGTTTGGATCGTAGCGCGCAAGGAACTGCTTGATAGTTTCCGCGACCGCCGGCAGTTGATCGCCATTACCGTCTCGACCCTGATGACGCCGCTGCTGCTGTCGTTCATGTTCGGCCGCATGGCCGAAGAGCGCCGCGGCGCCGACGAAATCAAGGTCCCGCTGGTGGGGCGCGAGTATGCGCCCGTGTTGGTGGATTGGCTTGAGCAACAAGCGGGTATTCAGGTGGCGCCAGGCCCGGAAGACGCCGAGACCGCCGTACGCGAGCGCAAGCAGGATTTTGTCATGGTGATCCCGAAGAACTTCTCCGAGCGCTTTCGCGAGTCGCGGCCGGCGAACGTGAAGCTGGTGTCGGACTCCACGGCCACGCGCGGCCGCCCCAAGGTGGAACGTGTGCGAAACCTGTTGCAGCGATACGGCGGCGAGACCGGCGGATTGCGGCTGATTGCGCGTGGCGTGAGCCCGTCGCTGGCGTCGGCGGTAACGGTGGAGAACGTCGAGGTTTCCAGCGCACAACAGCGCGCCGCCATCATCTTCAATATGATCCCGATGCTGGTGGCGATGTCGGCGTTTTTCACTGCTATGGCTATCACTACCAATGCCACGGCGGGCGAGCGCGAACGCGGATCGCTCGAGCCGCTGCTGGTGAATCCCGTACTGCGCTTTGAGTTGGTGGCCGGCAAGTGGCTGGCGGCGGCGCTATCGTCAGCCGGCGGCATGCTGGTGACGCTGAGCGTGGTCACGGGTGTGTTGCTGCGCGTGCCCATGCAGGACCTCGGCCTGCGGTTCTCATTCGGTGTGCCGGAAGCCTTGCAGTTGGTGGTCGCGCTGATGCCCATGTCAGTCGTAGCGCCGGCCATGCAGATGTTTCTGTTCACCTTCGCGCGTTCAAGGAAGCGCAAGGCTACGTAGGCTACCTCATCCTGCTGATGACCATGCCGTTTGTGATCCACACTTTCTATCCGATCACCGGCCGGGTCTGGGTGCTGGCCGTGCCGGTGGTGGGGCAGTTCGTGCTCGCGCTCGAAGTGATCGGCGGCAAGATGCCCCATCCGCTGGCGTTCGCCTTGGGCGTGGCGGCGGCGCTTGGGTTTACCGTGCTGTGCATTGATCTGACCAAGCGGCTGTTTGAGCGCGAGGCGATCATCTTCAATAAGTGATAACGCCTCCTCACGCCCGGATGCGATCGTACGGAGGCAGCGGCCCGCGCATGAAGCGCGACTCGCGTTGCGCGCGGTAGGCCACACGGAGGTGCGGCGTATCGACGCGCGCGCCCTGGCGGAACGAGGAATCCATTAGCGACTCGATGATGCCCGTGGCCAGCAAAGTGCGCTCGGGCGGATAGAATTCGCGGTTCTGCACGATCGTTTGTTCCACCCAATAGCTGAGGCCGTTGCCGTGGCTCCAGGGGCGGCCCCACTGGGTGATCATGCTGCAGGCAACGGGGCCGGCGCGGCCTTCGAGTTCGGCGGCGAAGCCTGCTTGCTGCGTGTGGCCTTTCAGCAGATACAGCACGCCCTGCAGACCGCTCCGGTAGCCGATCAGGAAAATCACGGGTTGTTTCACGCTCTGCTCGATGCGTTTGTCGCGAAGCACCGAGTCGTCATGCCGGAGCGCTTCTTCCAGCAACTCGCGCCCCCACGGATTCGCGGCGGACCATTTCCACGCATCGCCGCCATCGAGGCACTGCACCCAGTCGACGCCGGTCTCGCCGCCCTGGCGCCGCTCCACCATGCTCTGGTAGACCTCGATGCCGTGATAGCCGTAGGCTTCCTTGCCGCCGTGGAAATAGCCGACGGCGCGCTTCACGGGTGCTTCGAGATCGAGTTCCAGCACGGGCCTGCGCCACGTCAACGTGAGCGATGTGCCGGCGATGAGCGGGAACCGCAACTCGCGCGACCAGTCGAGCATCTGCTTCGCTTTTTTCCATTCAGTGGAAAAATGCTTGTCGACAAAGAGCGGCAGAGAACGGCCCGTCTTGCGGTATGTCTTGACAATCTGCTCCATCAGCTCATAGCGCGGGTAGAGTTTCTGGATTTTTTCGTTGTTGGGGTAGTCGCCGTGTTCGCCAATCAGCACCACGCCGCGGATGCCGGGCACGAGGGCTTCGGCGACGGTAGGTTTGAGAGGAATCCGGTGGCGCGCGGCTTCGGCCTTGCCGATGTCGGTGGCCGGTGGAGATTGCTCCAGGTACATCGCGGCGATTTCGAGCTCGGAGGCGTGGGGCTTGCCGTCCCACCAGAAGCCGCGCTGCATGTTGCCGATGAAAACGTCGGCGTGGGAGTTGCGGAAGTAGGCTGTGACGACGGCCGCAATTTTGGCGCGGGGGGATGTTGGCGCAGCCGTGGCGATAGCGGCCGCGCCGGCAGAGACAAAGGTTCGGCGGCGGAGCATGGCTGCTCCTGATGGTATCGGAAACGGCCCGGCTTACGCCGCTGCGCGCGAGGGTTGTTCCACGTACGACTCGGCGTCTTTCACGCTGGCCTCTTTCACGTTCGAGGCGATGCCCAGCTTTTCGAGCAGCTTGATCTGCATCCACGTGATGTCCACTTCGTACCAGGCAAGACCGTGACGCGCCGAATTCGGCTTGGCGTGGTGGTTGTTGTGCCAGCCTTCGCCGAACGTCAACGCCGCCACCCACCAGTTGTTGCGGGAATCGTCACGCGTCTTGAAGCGGCGCGCGCCCCAGAGGTGCGTGGCCGAGTTGACGGCCCAGGTGGAGTGCAGGCCCAACACCACGCGGAAGCAGGAGCCCCACAGCAGGGCCGGCCAGCCGCCCCACGCAAACAGCAGCACACTCGACACGAGCAGCGGAATATAGTGATACCGGCTCAGCCAGACGTAGAAGGCATCGCGCGTCATGTCTGGCGCATAACGGCGGAAGTAGTCCACCTGCGCGTTCTGGCTTTCGCCCTGGATCATCCAGCCGATGTGCGCCCACCAGGCGCCGTCGCGCGGCGAGTGCGGATCGCCCGGCTGATCGGAATTTTGATGGTGAATGCGGTGCGTGCCCACCCAAAAGATCGGCCCGCCCTCCAGCGCCATCGTGCCGCAGATGGCAATGATGTTCTCAATGAAGCGCGGCACCTTATAAGACCGGTGCGTCAGCAGGCGATGGTAGCCCATCCCGATGCCCCAACTGATGGAGGTGAAATGCAGGACTGCGGCCACGGCAAGGGCCTGCCAATCAACGAAGAAGAACGCCGCCACAGCGCCCGTGTGGAGAACGATCAATGCAATGATGGTCGACCAGTTCCAGACGACCGGGAGAATTTCTTCCGTTTTGCCAGTTGGCGCGATTTTTGGTTCCTGCACGTTTTTTGCGATGTCCTCGAGAGTTTATCGGTACTGCCTTCACCAACATAGAGGAGTTCCGGCGGTCGGCGTGTAAGAGTTGTGTAATTTCAGTCCGGCTGTAAAGAGAGAGCCCTGGAACCACCTGCCCTGTCGGCGGGGCGCCTGGGGTGCTTGGCAGGCACCGGTCCCGTCTGTCATCATATTGGGGTAGTGCGCGGACTGCTCCTAAGACTCGTCGAGCGCTTCCGGCTGCTCTCCACCCCCAAAAAGGGGGTGGTACTAGCGGCGGTAGCGTTGCTATGCGGCGTCATCTACACCTCGGTGGTCTTTTCTCGCCTAGTGGATGAAAAGCTCCACCAGGGGCCGTTCGCCAACACCTCCAACTTCTATGCCGCTCCGCGTGTGATCGCGCGGGGCGACGTGATGGACGCCGCTGGCGTAATTGCCGAGTTGCGGCAGGGCGGCTACAACGAGTCTGCCGAAAACCCGGTGGGCTTCTACAAGCGCCAAGGCGACGAGTTGGAGATTCAGCCCGGGCCGCAGTCGTACTTCCGGCGCGAACCGGCCGTGGTGAAGTTCGCCAACAATCGCATCTCACGCATCGTGACGGTGAACGACAAACTCTCCGTACCCGAGTACATGTTGGAGCCGCAGGTGATTGCGAACCTCGCCGGCGAGAAGCGCGAGAAGCGCCGCCTGGTGACGTTCGACGCGATTCCCAAGGTGCTGGTGAATGCGCTGCTGGCCGCCGAAGACAAACACTTCTTTTCGCACTGGGGTTTTGACCCGCTGCGGCTGCTGAAGTCGGTTTACGTCAATCTTCGGAGCGGCCGCAAAGAGCAGGGCGGTTCCACATTGACGATGCAGCTTGCCCGCACGCTATGGCTCGACAGCGACAAGAACTGGCAGCGCAAGATGACCGAGGCGCTGTTCACGCTGGCGCTCGAGGCCAAGCTCACCAAGGAAGAGATCTTCCAGTACTACTGCAACGGCATCTACCTTGGCCAGCACGACACCTACAGTATTCACGGCTTCGGCCAAGCCTCGCGTGTTTACTTTAACAAGGACATCGAGAAGCTGACGCTCCCCGAGGCGGCCATGCTGGCGGGCATTGTGCAGCGTCCCGGCTACTTCCGCCCGCACCGTAATCCAGACCGCGCGATGACGCGCCGCAACCTGGTACTGGGGCTGATGAAGACCAACGGCTTTATCACGAAGGCTGAGCATGACGAAGCCGTGAAGACGCCGTCGGGGTTGCAGCCAGGCAGCGCCGATTGGGGTGAATCGCCGTATTTCCTCGCGCTCGCCAGCCAGGAACTGGAAACGCGCCTACCCGAGAAATTCTCCGACGACGCGGCTTACCGGGTCTATACCACGCTTGACCTGGGCCTGCAGCGCGCCGCGCTCGAAGCCGTGCAGAAGGGCATGCTCGAAGTGGACCGCACCCTGCTCGGGCGCCTCGGCCGCAAGATGGACAAGATGCCGCCTGCGCAGGCCGCGCTGATTGCGATTGATCCGAAGACCGGTGAAGTGCGCGCTGCCGTAGGTGGACGTAACTACGCCCTCAGCCAGTTGAACCACCTTCTCTCCAAGCGCCAGCCCGGTTCGATATTCAAGCCGCTGGTTTATGCGGCGGCGTTGCATGTAAGCGTGAAGTCGCGGCCGGATGCCATCTCGCCGGATAGCGTGGTGGTGGATGAGCCGAAAGTGTTCCGCTTTGACAAGCAGAGCTACGAGCCCGGCAATTATCACGATCACTACATGGGCGAGGTGACGCTGCGTCAGGCGCTGGCCGCGTCGCTCAACGTCGCTACCGTGACGCTGGCCGAAGAGATCGGCTATCAGCGCGTGGTGGATCTAGCTCGGCTCGCGGGATTGAACAACGACATTCTCGCCACGCCGGCCATGGCGCTCGGCTCGTATGAAACGACGCCCGTGGAAATGGCGGGCGCGTACACGATGTTTGCCAACGGCGGCGTGCACACCAAACCCCGCTTCATCAAAACCGTACGTTCGGCCGCGGGCGGCCCGGCGGCTATCAAGGACGAACCGGAGCAGCGCCGGGCGCTTGAGTCGCGCTCGGCGAAACTCATGCTCGACATGCTGCAGGAAGTGATGCGCAGCGGCACAGGCGCCGGCGCGCGCGGCCGCGGCTTCAATGCGCCTGCCGCGGGGAAGACCGGCACGTCGCGCGACGGCTGGTTTGCGGGCTTCACCAGCGACCTGCTATGCGTGGTGTGGGTGGGCTTCGATGACAACACCGAACTCGAGCTCGAAGGCGCACAGTCAGCGCTGCCCATCTGGACAGAGTTCATGAAGAAGGCCGTGGCGCAGTCCAAGCAGTACGCTCGGCCGTTTGAGGGCTCTTCCTTCAGCTCAGCGCCGGCCACGGTGGCCGAGCCCGATGAGACCAAGCGCCTCGGCAAGAAGCCGTTGGCCGAACCTGAGCCCGCGGTGGCCAGCGTCGGGGCGGCAGCCCAAGGCGGTTGGCGATGAACCGCTTGCTGACGCGCGCGGCTTTGCTGCTGGCCGCGTCCATGGCCTTCGCCTCGGCTGGTCCGCAGGAACCAGCCGAGGACAAGCCATCGCCCGTGCCGCAACGAGGCGGGCGCAAGGGCGGCAAGCTGATGGCGCTGCCGGAGTACCAGTTGGGCAATACCGAAACCGGCGAAGCCGTCTATTTTTCGCGCAAGATGAACGGCCGCAAGGCGGCGAGCGGCGAACAGCTCGATGGCGATGTGCTCACCGCCGCGCACCCGCTTTATCCGTTTGGTTCGATTCTGCGCGTCACCAACACCGACAACAACAAGTCGATCGAAGTGCGCATTGTAGACCGCATCACTTCCTCCTCCAGCAAGATCATCAGCGTGTCGCATCTGGCCGCTGAGCAGCTGGCGTTTATTAAAGCTGGTTCAGCAATGGTCAAAGTGGAACTGGTGGCGCTCGGCCCGCGTTAAAAACATTAGAACAAGACAATGACGTTTTCTCACCTGTCGGCCGCGACCGCGGCGCTGCTGTTGACTGTCTCCTGCGCGCCCGCTCCCGCGCCGGCCCCGAAGGTCGAGGCCAAGCCGGCCGAACGGCCGTTGTCGGCGGCGGCGGTTTCTTTCAACGACACCGCGCGCTTCATCGCCGGACTCAAGGGCCGCCCCGGCGGACCGTTTGCCGCGCACGAACAGACGCCGGACTGGCAAGCGTATGCCAAGGGCTTTGAAGAAACGTGGGCGCAGTTTCAGACCACGCAGGCCGAGCCGATGCGCGCGTTTTGGAAGCGCACCATGGCGCCGCTCGAGCCCAAAGGCTCGTTCGTGTTCTACCCCTTCAGCGGCCCTGACGTGCTGTACCTCACCGGCTTCTATCCGGGCCGGCCGGCGTATGTGATGGTGGGCCTCGAACCCGCCGGTACGCTGCGCTCGCCGGCGGACTTCAAGCTGGCGGAAACCGGCGTTGAGATGCAGGACTGGACACGCGGCGTGCGCTCCATCTTCAAGCGCAGCTTCTTTGTCACCAGCGAAATGGACAAGGACTTCCGCGGCCGCGTGGCCGACGGACTGCTGGAGACGATTTGCCTGCTGCTGGCGCGCGCCGGATACACGATCGAGGGCATCCGCCACGGCAACCTCACCGACGAGGGCGCCTTTACAGACTTCGACGCCGCCACCGCCGGTGTGGACGCCAAGGGTAAACCGAAGAAGCCGATGGGCGCGGAAGTTTCGTTCCGGCTGGGCGCTGCCGGCGACACGCAGAAGGTCTACTACTTCTCGAAGAAGCTCGACGCCGAGTTCAAGTCGAAGCCCGATCTTTATAACTTTCTGCTGAAGCTGGGCCAGCCTGACACGCTCATTAAATCCGCGCAGTTCATCATGCACTGGCCGGGGATGAAGGACCTTCGCAATCAAGTGCTCGAAACCAGCCGCACGATTCTCCAGGACGACACGGGCGTGCCGTTCCGCTTCCTGAAGGCGCCGGACTGGAACACCAAGGTGTTCGGCCAATACTCCATGCCGGACAAACCGTTCAAGACCTGGCATCAGAAGGACCTGGCGGCGGCGTTCGAAGACAAAGCCAACGTCGGCGAACTGGGCCTTGAATTGGGCTACGGCGCCGGCCGCCGCCCCACCAGCATGATCATGGCGCGCCGCGCCGTGCCGTCTGTGGCAACCAAGTAAGCAGGCGTGAACTTCTGGAAGCAGGGCCTTGTTTCCGTACCGGATACCAGCTACCAGCAGTTCGACCCCGCCACCACGCCGCCGCCCGGCAAAGCCTCCAATTGCGAGTGGAAAGGCATGCCCGTGTTCTGCGGCCCTCGCGGATTACCTTTCGGCAGCGCCACGCTCTACCACCAGCGCGCCGACGCGACGTTCGAAGACGTGACCAAAGCTCCCGGTATCGGCACCGTGCAAGGCTTCTACGCCTTCACGCCGGTCGCCGCCGACCTGAATGGCGATGGCTGGGTGGACATCTACTTCGCCAGCAATTCCACGCCCAGTATGCTGTTCCGCAATCAGAAGAACGGTACCTTCCGCGAGATCGGCACCGAAACCGGCGTCGCGCTCAATGAGCATGGTTTCGAACAGGGCGGCAATGGCGTAGGCGTAGGCGACTACAACCGCGACGGATTGCTGGACATCGTGAAGACCAATTTCTCCGGTGACCATCCGAACCTGTACCGCAACACGGGCGGCGGCATTTTTGAAGATGCCGTGCTCTCGGCCGGCCTCGCCATCAATCCGCAATTCGTCGGTTGGGGCGTGGCTCTGGTGGATCTGGACAACGACGGCTGGCAGGATATCTTCCAAGTGAACGGGCATGTGTATCTGGAGTTGGACAAGGCCGGGAGGAGTGAGACCTACACGCAGCCGCGCCTCGTCTACCGGAATCTGGGCGGCGGCAAGTTTGAAGACGTCAGCGCTATGGCGGGCGCGGGCTTGGCGGCGCGGCATTCCAGCCGCGGCGCGGTGTTTGCGGATTTCGACAATGACGGCGATATCGACGTGGCCGTGATGAACATGGGCGAGCCGCCGTCGCTGCTGCGCAACGGGCTGGCCGCCGGCAGCACGGCGCGGTGGATCAAAGTGACGCTGGAAGGCGTGACCTCGAACCGCTCAGCCATTGGCGCGCTCGTGACCATTGAGGCGGGCGGCGCCAGGCAGACATTGCCGCGCCTCGGTCAATCCAGCTTCCTTTCTCAGAACGAGCTGCGCCTGCATTTTGGCTTGGGCGCGGCCGAAGCTGTAGACTCGGTCACCGTGCGATGGCCCTCGGGCGCAACGGAGGTTTTCGCCGGCTGCGCCGCTGGAGCCACGCTCGTGTTGAAGGAAGGCAGCGGCAGAAGATGATCCTCGCGGCCGCGATCGTGCTGGCCCTGCTGATGCCGCAGTCGACGGCGGACTCGCTGGCCGAACAAGGCCTCGCGGCGGCCCAGCAGGGTGATGGCGCGGGCTCGGCCAGGCGTTGGCAGCAGGCCATTGCCATGAACCCGCGGCACTACGCCGCGCTGTTCAACTACGGCGTTTACTTGCATCGCAGCCGCGCCGAAGCCGAAGCCGCGCCGCTCCTCGACCGCGCCGCGGCCGTGCAGCCGGGCTATCAGGTGCACTTCGTGCGCGGCCTGAACTTCCAAAAACTGGAGCGGCGTGAGGATACGATTCGCGCCTGGCAGGCGGCCCTGAAGTTCCAGCCTCGCAATCTGAAGCTGATGCAGGTGCTGAGCGTGGAGTTCAGCCAAGGCCGCTACTTCCACGAGACCGCGGCGGTTTTGCGCGAGGCGTTAGCGGTTGCACCGGGCGAAGAGAACCTGTACCTGCTGGCGATCAAGGCGTATCAAGACGCCGGCGAAGAGGCCGAAGCAGCACAGCTTGCCGCGCAGGCTGTCGAGTGCTTTCCCCGGTCGGCCCGCGCGCAGTTTGAGTACGGCTTTTACCTGCAGAAGCGGGGCAGCACAGCGCCCGCATTGGAGTTCCTGCGCAAGGCCATGGAACTGGACCCGCGTTACGAGGAGCCGTTCTTCTTTTACGGAGACCTGCTGGTGAAGCAATCGGAATGGAAACCGGCCCTGGCGCCGCTTCGCCAAGCCCTCGCAATCCGGCCCGAGTATTCGCCCGCCAGCGTCGCCCTGGCCCGGGCGCTCATGAATCTCGGGAAGTTGGACGAGGCGGTGGCCGAACTGGAGCAGGCCGCGAAACTGGACCCCAAGAACGCGCAGCCCTGGATGATGTCCTCGCAAATCTACTTCCGGATGGGCCAGGAGGAAAAAGCGAGCGCTGCCAAAGAAACGTCGGTGCGCTTGCGCCGGGAGAACCCTTCGGTGCTCGAAGCCGCTCAGGCCCGCCCGTTCCCGGCGGTCCGGTGAGCGCAACGGATCACTCCGCGATCATTTGCGTCATCATGTTATGCGGATCGTGTGTCGGTCAGACCATCGCCCAGGCAATGCAGCCGCCCGCCGCAAGGGGGCGCTCAACGCAGAAAGGACTGCGCCAATGTTCCGATCGTCGAGCCCTCACACAAGAAGGAAGCGCTTGGAAGCATTCCTCTCTGATGGCAACTCCGGCAGAAGCGAAGTAGAATTGGCTTTCAGCAGAAAATTGGCTTTCTCTTCGTGATCACGGCGTACGAGTTGACCGGAAAGCCACTTACAGCGTTTCGGCGGCGTAGAAGAAAAAGCACCCATGAGCGAGGCCAAACTACCAAGAGGATGGGAAGATGCCAAGTTGCGCCGAGTTCTGGCGCACTACGAGGAACAAACCGAGCATGCCGCCTTGATCGAGGACGAGGCCGGTGTACAACCTGCGGAAAGGCAATAACGGTCCCGCACTCCCCAGGAGGGTGAACGGGCCGACGTGAGACCTTTCTGAGTGGACCCCTTAGACTTAGAGGTCCATCTGAGTGCCGATTTCCATCACCTGCCGGTGCGGCAGGTCAAAGAAACGGTCAGCGGAGACCGTATTTCGCGAAAGGAAAGCGAACACGCTTTCTTCCACCGGACCCATGTGGCCGCGCTTGGAGGCCACAAAACTCTCGCGGCCCAGAAAGTACACCACTTCTTCGGGATCGAACGGGATCTGGTGCGCCGCACACGCCTGGATGAGCATGCTGACCACCTGGGGCTCCTCCATGAATCCATACATCATCACGACGCGCCAGAAACCATAGGAGTCTTTGGCGACCGTCAACCGGTTGTCGGCGGGCAAGGTAGGCGTGTTGGCAAACTTGACAGTGACAAGGATGACGGTTTCATGCAGCGAGCGGCTGCGCGAAACGTAGGAGACCAGAATGGGCGGGACGGTCTTATCGTTGGAGGCCATGAAGACGGCCGTGCCGGGCACGCGGGTCGCCAAGTGGGTGTCGATTTCTTCCTTCGCCCACTCCGGGCTGGGAAAGCGTTTGGCGTAGCGCTCGCCGATGAGCGTGCGGCCGCGATTCCAGATGACCATGACGGAAAGAAAGAGGGCGGCAATCAGGATGGGCACATAACCGCCTACGAAGAGTTTGGTGAGGTTGGCGCCCAGAAAAGGCAAGTCCAGCAAAAGAAAGAAAGCCACTATCGGCAGCGCCTTGGCGATGCTCCAGCCCCAGGCTTCGCGCGTGATGACGTAGAACATCAGCGAAGTAATCACCATGTCCCCGGTCACTGCGATGCCGTAAGCCGCGGCCAGATTGGAAGACGTGCGGAAACCGATCACCAGCAAAAGGCAGCCGACGGCGAGCAACATATTGATCTCGGGCAGGTAGACCTGGCCTTCCACATTGTGAGCGGTATGGCGGACCCGCACGCGGGGAAAGAAGCCGAGTTGCATGGCCTGGCGCGTGAGGGAAAATGCGCCGGAGATCAAAGCCTGTGAGGCGATCACCGCGGCCGCGCTGGCCAGAACCACCAGCGCCAGCGTGGCGCCGCCCGCCGGCACCATTGAGTAGAACGGGTTGGCGGCGGCCGCCAGATTTTTGTCCACCAGCGCGCCTTGGCCGAAGTAGTTCAGCAGCAGGGCGGGGAAGGCAAGTCCCAGCCAGCCAGCGCGAATCGGCTTCAGTCCGAAGTGGCCCATGTCGGCATACAGCGCCTCGCCGCCGGTAACCGCCAGCACCACGCTCGCCAGGATGGTGAAGCCGCCCCAGCCGTGGTGCGAGAAATAGTTGATGGCGTGCATGGGGAACACGGCGGTGAGAATGTGCGGGTCGTGGCTGATGTGGTAGATGCCGAGCAGCCCGATCGTGACAAACCAGAGCAGCATCACTGGTCCGAACAGTTTGCCAACGGTGGCTGTGCCGCGGCTCTGCAACGCAAACAGGCCGATCAGGATGACGCAGGCGATCGGCACCACCCAGGATCGCAGCGCGGGGTTGATGACCACGATGCCTTCCACCGCTCCGAGCACGGAGATGGCCGGCGTGATCATTCCATCGCCGTAGAGCAGCGAGGCCCCGAGGATGGCCAGCAGCGCCAGGCGTTGGACCTGCCCGCGCTCGGTGGAGCGCATCTTCTTGGGCACCAGCGCCAACAGAGCGAAGATGCCGCCCTCGCCGTTGTTGTCGGCGCGCATGACGAACACGAGGTACTTGAAGGTAATTACCAGCGTCATCGCCCAGAAGATGAGCGAGAGGATGCCGAACAGGTCCTCCCGGTCGAGCACTCCGCCGGTGTGCAGTTTGGCGTGCAGCGCGCATTCCTTCAAGGTGTACAGCGGACTGGTGCCGATGTCGCCGAAGACGACGCCGAGAGCGCCGAGAGTCAGGGGCCAGAAGCTGCCGTGGCTGTGGCCGTGATGTTGGTGAGCGGGAGAAGCGGCCGGAGGATTGGCAGAGCCGGCCGGCGGAGTAGAGTCGCTCATGGCGTACTCATCATTGTAGCTAGATCCCGCTCAAGTGCCCGAGTTGTCCGGTGCTATCCTCCAGTTTTTCGATATTGACGCCCAGGCGGTCGAGCATGGCGATATAGAGGTTGGTGAGCGGCGTTTCTTTGGCGTACCGCAGGTGGCGGCCGGACCGGAAGGTGCCGCCCGCGCTACCTGCCAACAGCACCGGCAGGTCATGATGATCGTGCCGGTTGCCGTCGCTCAGCCCGCCGCCGTAGACCACCATGGAGTTGTCGAGTACGCTCGACCCGCCCTCGTTCATGGCGGCGAGTTTGCCGAGGAAGTAGGCGAACTCAGTGGCGTGCATGCGATTCATTTGCGTTATTTTTACGATCTTCGCGGCGTCACCCAAGTGATGCGTCAAGCCGTGGTGCGAATCCGTGATGCCGATCTCGCGGTAGTTGCGGTTGCTGCCTTCGGGGCCGATCATGAAGGTGCAAACACGCGCGAGGTCGGCCTGGAAGGCGGCGGCCATCAGATCGAACATCAGGCGCGCGTGTTCAAAGAAGTTCTCCGGCACGCTGTCGCCGGGCTTTGAAAACGGTGGCTGTACCGCAGGTCCCGTGGCGCCCGCACGTTCGGCGGCTTCGATGCGCTTTTCGATATCGCGCACCGTGAACAGATACTCATCGAGCTTGCGCTGATCGCTCGCGCCCAGCGTGGAGCGGAGGCTGTTGGCGTTGGCCAACACAAAATCGAGCACGCTCTTTTCTTCACGCCGGGCGCGGGCGCGGCGCAAGGGGCTGGGGTCTGAATCCTCGCCGCCGCCGAACAGCCGCTCAAAAACGGCGCGCGGATCTCGGGCGGGAGCGGGGAGTTGGCCGTGCGCCAGGAAAGGCTGTTGCTATAGGCGCAGCTATAGCCGTTGTCGCAGTTGCCGGAGAGAATGCCCTCTTCGCAACCGAGTTCGAGGGACGCAAGGCGCGTGCCCGAACCCACCTTTTGCGCGGCGATCTGATCGACGGAAATGCCGTTGCGCATGTCAGCGCCGTAGGTCTTCTTCGGGTGCGCGCCGGTGAGGTAGCTGGCTGCGGCGCGCGCGTGGTCGCCAGGGCCGTCGCCCAGATCGCGGCCGTTGTTGAGCGTCGGGCCGGATAGCAACAGCAGCCGGTCGCGATAGGCAGCGAGCGGCTCCAGAATGCGCGGTAGCACGGCGGGCAACGGAGCTGCGTCCCCGTCCGTCGCAGGCGTCCAGTCTTTCATGACGATGCCGTTCGGCACATACACAAACGCCATGCGTCGGGTCGGCTTGTCCGTGGTGGCGGGCGCGGCTAGCGCGGGCGTCATCGCGTCGAGCACCGGCAAAGCGATTGCGGTGCCGATTCCCCGCAACACGGTGCGGCGCGGCAGAGACTTTCCAGCCATTACTTCGATCCTCCTGCTGCTGCGGCTACTACTGCTGTTTCGGCCCCTCGCATGCGGAAGGGCTCACTATTGACGATTGCGGTGCTAAACGCGGAGAACCGGTATTGATCGCGGCGCGCGGCGGCGACAATGCGGTCAACGGCCTCGTGGTCATAGCGTTCCAGGCCCCGGCCCAACGCAAAGGTGAGTAGCTTTTCGGCAAACGTGCGGGCAAAGGCGTCTGACTGGCCTTTGAGAATGCCGATCAACTCAAGCGGCGCGCTGAAGCTGCGTCCGCCCGGCAGCGTGCCCGACGCATCCACCGGACCCTTCCCTTCGTGCGTGCGCCAGGCGCCCACGGCGTTGTAGTTCTCAAACCCGAAGCCGATCGGGTCCATCTGGTTGTGGCACGCTGCACAAGCCGGGTTGGCGCGATGCTGTTCCAGTTGGGCACGGAACGGCACATTGGGATCGATCTTCGATTCCTCAAGGAGCGGCACATTCGGCGGAGGCGGCGGAGGCGGCGCGCCGAGGATGTTCTCAAGTACCCACTTGCCGCGAATCACCGGCGAGGTGCGCGTGGGATACGACGAGACCGTGAGGATGCTGGCATGTGTTAGCAGGCCGCGCCGTGAGCCTTGCAACTCGACGCGCTCGAACGCCTCGCCCGTGACGCCGCCGATGCCGTAGTGGCGGGCGAGAGGTGCGTTCACGAAGGTGAAGGGCGCATCGAGCAGGTCCAGCACGCTGCGGTTCTCGCCGAAGATGGCGGAGACGAACGCCGTGGTTTCGGCGCGCATGTCGTCGAGCAACTCGTCGTCCACGGTGGGGAATTTCGCGGGGTCCGGCTTGGCGCGCGCGAGGCTCCGCAGTTGCAGCCACTGGCCGGCGAAGTTATCCACCAGCGCGGCGGCTTTGGGGTCCGCCAGCATGCGCCTTGCTTGCGCCGCCAAGGCATCCGCGGAATGGAGTTTGTTTTCGTCAGCCAGACGCAGGAGTTCTTCGTCAGGCATGGAAGACCAGAGGAAGTAGGAAAGGCGCGAGGCCAGTGCGTGTGCGCCGAGCGGGCCGGGGCCGGGCGTGCGCTCAAAGCGGAAGAGAAAGTCGGCTGAGGAGAGCAGCGCCTGCAGGGCCAGTTCCACGCCGTGTTCGAACGTTCCGCCGTCGCGGGTGCCGGCTTCGATGATCGCGGTGAGGCGGTTCACTTCGGCGGCTTCCGGACTGCGCCGCCACGCGCGCCGCATGAGGTTCGATGCGACGGTGCGCGCGCAATCACCCGGTGCGCGTTTGGCGAATGGCCACACGCCATCACGCGAGCGAGCGGCGCCGCAGGCTTGGCTTGGAACGGCCCGACGATGTCGAGGTATTCAACAAACAACCGGCGGATCTTGTCGGCGGCGACGTTATCGCGCGGTTCTCGCGCGGCGAGGTGAGGAAAGCTCACGCGAAACGAATGCGCGCCCGCCGGGACCGGAACGCGGGCCGTGAACTCACCGCGATGGTAGTTGCCTTTGCGGCCGCCCTCCACGCCCCCGCTGAAGACCGGTTGACCATCGATGGAAAGCACCACGGGTACGGCGTGCGACTCATCGAGGCGCCGGTCCACCACGCGGAAGCGGAACTCGTAGGAGGCCGCGGCGGGAAACACGAACTAGCCGTAGAGGGCGCCACGCATGGAAAACGGCAGGTAGGTGTTCGCGGCGTTCTTATCGTCGCCATCGGCGGAGCGCTTGCCGAGGTAGTGCGCTAGGATTGAAGCGGATGCGGGGCCGCCGCTGTTGCCCACGGCGGCTCGTGCGATCTTCCGCGCCGTCGACATGTATTTTTCCATCAGCATGGGTGATAACGAAAGCACGTCGCCGATGTTGTCAAAGCCATAGCCGGAATCGTCCACCGGGAATTCGTCCGCCGGACGCAACGCGACACTGAGCAGATCGCGCACCGTGTTGTTGTACTCGGCGCGGTTGAGGCGCCGCGCCGTTACGCGCCCGGCGTCGCGCTTGACGGCCATCACACCGGGTAGGGATGCTGCCCAGGATTCGATCGCCTGCCGCTCGGCGGCCGTGGGCATGGGCAAACCGGGCGGCGGCATTTTCGAGGCGCTCACCTTGTCCAGGATTTTTTGCGCGGTGGCCGGCGTGATTTCGCCTTCAAGGCTCAGGTTGCCGGTCTTTGCCTGCTGGCTGTGGCAGGACGTGCAGTAGCGATTCAGCACAGAACGCGGGTCAGCTTGCGGAAGTGCCGCGACAGCCGAGAGCATCAACCCGGCGGCGGCCGGAAGCACGCGAAACATCATCCACAGGATATACTCTTCCGCGCGGCGCTGAAGGCAGTTTGCCCTGGCACCGCAGCCGCAATAAGCTAGACAACGATGGCTCGCCGTTTTGTGGTTCTTCTTGCCGTGACCGCCGTAGCCGCGTGCGCGGCTGTTCCGCTGGCCGCGGGGTTCGACCGCGACATCAGGCCGATGGTCACGCAGTACTGCCTCGTCTGCCACTCGGCCGCGAAACACGCGGGCGATCTGAACCTCGAGCGCTATGCCACCTTCGCCGCCGTGATGCACGACCCGAAACCTTGGCAGAAGGCTGTGGAGCAACTCACGCTCGGTGAGATGCCGCCCAAGGGCATGCCGCCTTTGCCGGCCGCGGACAAGACGCGGCTGCTCGCTTGGATCCAAGGCGCGTTGCAGGCGGCGGCGCAGGCGCGCGCGGGCGACCCCGGCCCCGTGGTGCTGCGGCGGCTGAACAACGCCGAGTACACGTTCACGGTGCGCGACCTCACGCACGTGGCTTCGCTCGACCCGGTGCGCGAGTTTCCCGCCGATGGCGCGGCGGGCGAGGGATTCATGAACACGGGCGGGGCGCTCGCAATGTCGCCCGCGCTGCTGTCGAAGTACCTCGATGCGGGTAAGTCCGTCGCCGCGCACGCGGTGTTGCTTCCGCGCGGTATTCGCTTCTCGAAGTCGACCTCGCGCAGCGATTGGACCGGCGAGATCCTCGCCGAGATCCGCGCCTTCTACGCCGCACATACGGCCGATGGCGGGGCCGACACGGTGACGCAGCAGGGCATCGCGCTCGACAAGAATCGCGGCGGTACACTGCCACTCGATCGCTACTTGCGCGCTTCGCTGAGCGCTCGCGAGGCGAAGTTGAGCCCGAGGTATGTTGCCGCGCTGACGGCGCTGATGCGCAGCGCGCGGCCCTCACCGCTCCTTGACGATCTGCGCGCGCAATGGCGCACCGCCAAGCCCGCGGACGTGCCGAAACTGCTCGCGCAAATCACGCCTTGGCAGAACACGCTGTGGAAGTTCTCCAGCGTGGGCCACATCGGCAAACAGGATGGCCCGAAGGCGTGGATGGAGCCGGTGTCGCCGATTGTGGACGAGCAGCCGTTTCGTGTGAAGCTCGGGACGGCGGTGAGCGGTACGGTGACGTTGTATCTGGTGGCGCACGACGGCGGTGACGGCTCGATGGGAGACACGGTGGTGTGGCGCGAGCCGCAACTGGCAATCCCCGGCCGCGCGCCGGTGCTGCTGCGCGACCTGCCCGCGCTGGTGGATGAGTTAACGGCGCAGCGGACGCGAATCTTCGCCGCCACGGCCAGCGCGTTGAACGCTGCCGCGCCGGGTGACGCCGCCGAGAAAGCCTGGTTCGACTTTGTGCGGCGCAGCGCCACGCCCAAGCTCGATCTGCTGACGAAGAAAATCGACAAGCTCGCAGCGTTCGATTTCGTGCAAGGCTGGGGCACGGCATCCACGCCGATGGTGGTGGCCAACTCTTCCGCACAAGCCGTGCGCGTGCCCGGTACGATGAAAGCGAAGAGCGTGGCCGTGCATCCCTCGGCGACGCTGCAGATTGCCGTGGGATGGCGCAGCCCGGTGGACGCAACGGTGCGTGTGGAGACCGCGCTGCAGCGCGCGCATCCTGAGTGCGGCAATGGTACGGAGTGGTGGCTCGAATTGCGGCGCGGCGGAGCGCGTGTGCGGCTTGCGCAGGGAGATCACCGGCAGCAGCCGCCCAGGCTGGAGAGTATTCAGGTTGAGCGCGGCGACTTGCTCTCCGTGTTCGTCGGGCCGCGGGAAGAGAATCACTCGTGCGATCTGACGGCCGTGGATCTCAACATCACCGCCCGCGATGGCACGCGTTGGTCTCTGGCCAACGATGTGTCGGGCAGCATCCTCGGCGGCAACCCACATGGCGGCGTTTGGCATTTCTACACCGAGTCAGGGCCGGGTAGCATGATCCTGTCGGGCACATCGCTCTTGGGCCGCTGGGTAATTGCCGAACCGGGCGAGGCCAAGCGCACGCTGGCCGATCAGTTGCAGCGGCTGTTGGTGAACGGCGCGACAGGCAATACCGAAGACGCCGCGCTCTACGGGCAACTCTCTTCGCTCGCCGGGCCGCTCTTTGCCGGCGTTACGGCCACCGGGCCTGCTGGAAGACAGCGCGACATGGTGACGCAAGCGCCGTCGGTGCTCGAAGTGCGTCTGCCTGCCGATCTTGTCGCGGGCAGCGAGTTCGTGACCACAGGCACCGTGCAAGGCGAAGGCACCGTGCAACTGGAGATCCTCACCACCAAGCCCACTGGCGGCGCGCAAAGAAGACTGTCGCCCGCCAGCGCCACGGTGGCAGACGGCAAAGGCATGTGGACTTCGAACAACCAGACCGTCGCGTACGCGCTGCCCGTCGTGGCGCGCAAGGGCACGGCGGCCCGGCAGCGCGTGGAACAGAACTTCAACGAATTCCGGCAGATGTTTCCCGCCTCGCTCTGCTACACCAAGATCGTGCCCGTGGATGAAGTGGTGACTCTGACGCTCTTTCACCGTGAGGACGATCATCTCTCGCGCCTGCTCTTGGACGCGAAGCAAAAGGCGCAGCTCGATCGGCTGTGGGACGAGCTGCACTTTGTCTCGCGCGACGCGCTCACTGGCGTTGACGCCTTTGAACAGCTTTGGCAGTACGCCACGCAGGACGCGGATCCGTCGAAGTTCGAACCGCTCCGGCGGCCGATCCTCGCGCGCGCCGCGGCGTTTCGTGAACAAGTGAAGGCCGCCGAGCCAAGTCACGTGGATGCCGTGATTGAATTCGCGGGGCGGGCATATCGCCGCCCGCTCACCGAAGCGGACCGCGCGCAGTTCCGCGCGCTGTACCGACAACTGGGCCAGCAGGGGCTGCCGCACGAAGAGGCTGTGCGGTTGTTGCTCGCGCGCGTGCTCGTCTCGCCCGCCTTCTTATACAAGGCCGAGAACGCCGGGCCGGGCCGCGTCACCAGGCCAGTGAACAGCTACGAACTGGCGAGCCGCCTGAGCTACTTCCTGTGGTCGTCTCAACCGGACGCTGCGCTGCTGGCCGCGGCGGGCACGGGAAAGTTGCGCACCGCGGCGGGCCTGCAGGCGGAAGCGCGCCGGATGCTGCGCGACGAAACCCGCGTGCGGCGTCTGGCCACTGAGTTCGGCGCGGCGTGGCTCCATATCTACGACTTCGATTCGCTCGACGAAAAGAGCGAACGCCACTTCCCGGCGTTTCGCTCGTTGCGCGGCGACATGTACGAGGAGTCGATTCGCTTCTTCACCGATCTGTTCACGGCGAACCGCCCGGTGCTTTCAATTCTCGACGCCGGCCACACGTTCCTCAACGAAGCGCTGGCCAAGCATTACGCGATTCCGGGCGTCACGGGCACAGAGTGGCGGCGTGTGGACGGCGTGCGGCAGTATGGCCGCGGCGGAGTCCTCGTACAAGCCTCGGTACTTGCCAAACAAGCGGGCGCCTCACGTACCAGCCCGATTTTGCGCGGCAACTGGATTTCGGAAGTGCTGCTCGGTGACAAGCTCCCGCGGCCGCCGAAGGATGTGCCGCCGCTTCCGGCGGACGAAGCTACTGAAACGCTGTCGGTGCGCGAACTCACCGAGCGCCATACAAAAGATCCGCGCTGCTCCGGGTGCCACGCGCGCGGCGACCCGTACGGTTACACGCTCGAACGCTTCGACGCCGTCGGCCGCCGTCGCAACCGCGACCTTGCGGACCGCCCGATCAATGACAGCGCCATTCTGCGCGACGGCACGCCCGTCGATGGCGCCGACGGGCTGCGCGCGTATCTGCTCGGCAAGGGCCGGCCCGCGTTTGTCCGCCAATTCTGCCGCAAGCTGCTCGGCTACGCACTGGGCCGCGCCGTGGAGCTTTCCGACGAACCGCTGCTGAACACCATGCAGGCGCAGCTTGCCGCAAACGGATATCATGTCGGTACAGTCATCGATCTGATTGTGGCCAGCCGCCAGTTCCGCGAAATCCGAGGCCGTGACCATGAACAAGAAACTCATTGACCGCCACGTTTTCTCACGCCGCCGCTTGTTGCGGGGCGCCGGAGTGTCCATCGCGCTGCCGTGGCTCGAATCGCTCCCGGTGTGGGGCGGTGAAGCCGCGCGAACGCAGGAAGCGCCGGTGCGTTTGGCCGTGCTGTTTTCGGGCAACGGCTTTCACAGCAAGGAGTGGTGGGCGCGCGGCGAAGGCAAGCAGATGGAGCTGGGCAAAGTGCTGGAGCCGCTGCACGACTTCTGCGAGAAGACGCTGTTCATCCGCGGCTTGTTCAACGCCGAAGCGCTGAAGGGTAACATCCACAGCTCGCAGACGGGCAATCTGCTGTCGGGCGCGCCGCTCGCATCGGGCGGCGAGATTCGGTCGGGCACCAGTATCGATCAAGTGCTGGCGCAGCGTTACGGCGGGTCGACGAAGGTGCCGAGTCTGGTGCTGGGCTGCGAGAAGTCAAACCCGTCGGTACACAAGAACTATTCGATGCTCTACAGCTCCCACATTTCGTGGAGCTCACCCACCACGCCGACGCCGCTGGAAATTTATCCCGCGCTGGCCTTTGACCGGCTTTTCAAAGACGAAGCGAGCAAAGGCGACCAGAGCGTGCTCGATGCCGTACTGGCCGACGCCGGCACGCTCCGCCGCGGCATCGGCAAGAACGATCAGCAGAAGCTCGATGAGTACCTCGAATCCGTACGCGACGTGGAGCAGCGCATCGCGAACGCCGGCAAGAAGGGCGAGTTGCAGGGCTGGCGGCCCACGCTCGACAAGCCCAACACGGCCCGCCCCGCCGATGGCATTCCACAGGACATCGCCGAGCACATGCGCCTGATGGCCGACATCCTGGTGCTGGGCTTCCAGACCGACACGACGCGCATCGCCACGCTGAAGCTGAACAACGATCACAGCTCGCTGCGCTTCCCGAACCTTGGCGTGGACTACATGATCCACCACCTGCTCTCACACTCAGATACGCCGGACTGGCTGAAGGTGAACCGGTTTTTCCTTGAGCAGGTGGCTTACATCGCGCGCAAGCTCGACACGATTCGGGAAGGCGACCGTACACTGCTCGACAACACAATGATGCTGTACTGTTCCAGCATGCTCACCGGCAGCCACGAAGCGCGCCAGTTGCCCGTGGTGCTGGTGGGTGGCGCGGGCGGTCGCATTAAGGGTGGGCGTGTGCTGGATTATCTGGAGAAGCCCGAGCGCCAGCTGTGCCGTCTGTTCCTGTCGATGATGGACAAAATGAATGTGCCGCCCGGGCAATTCGGCGATGCGAGTCAGCCGTTGGCTGAGGTGTAGCGAGGCGCTGGCGTGGGCTGCGCTAGCGCTTCCCGGCGCGCAGTCTCCCCACGAACTGCATCTCAACAAGGGCGCCGCCGAGATGCAAACTCGCCGTTTTCAGTCCGCCATTGCCGAGTTCACTCGCGCGATTGCCTTGAACCCCCGGTCTGGCCGCGCGCATCTGCTGTTGGGAGAAGCGTATCTGGCTACGGGCGCGCAGGAGCTCATCGCCGAGGCGAAAGGCGAGTTTCAACAGGCGCGCGAGTTGGACCCACAACTTCACACGGCGCGGTTCTACATCGTCAAGATCGATCTGGATCTCGGACGGCTCAGCCGTACTGAACGCGAGATTGCCGAGTCGCCGCCCTCTCCTTATCTGGACGCTTTGCTGGGGGAAGTCCGCCGGCAGCAGGGTCGCCCGCGCGAAGCTCTCAAGTTGGCGTCGCAGGCTCTGGCCGCGCTACCCGACGCGCCGTTGTTTCTCTACTACCGTGCTATGGCCCATTGGGATCACGTTGAGGACGAGGCCGCGGCACTTGCCGACCTTGCACGAATGGCACAGCCAACCCCGGAAGCCCTGATCCTGGCTGCCCGGATTCATTTGGTGCGGCAGCGCCCGGCCGAGGCGGAGGAGGCGCTGCGGCGTGCGCTGACACTGGGTGAAAGGGCCGAGGCCCATCTGCGGCTGGCGCAATCTTACCGTGCGCGGAACAGGCCGGCGGAGGCGCGCACGGCGCTGGCGGCTTTCCGTGCTGCGCCGCAACTGTCGTCGGCCCATTTTGAAAAACTCAGCGAAGAGGCCGACCGCGAAGAGAAGCTGTTGACACGGCGTCGTTGAGCAAAAAGGTGGTGGACGGCTAGCGCGCGGGACCGTTGCTTTCCTGGCATGGCGGCGCCTCACACACCCGGACCGTTCGATTCGCCTTGAGCCCCGTGAGGCTCTCGGTCCGGCCACCAGGCCAGGTGATCTTCACCTCCGCGGCGGCTGCCTCGGCCAGGCCGAAATGCGCCACCAGCGGGCTCGCCGAAAGATAGCTGGACGCCGAAGTCACGTCGCGCACCATTGTTCCCACGGTGACGCGCGCGCCGGGCCGGGCAAAATCCACGGCCAGCCAGTTGCGCCGGGGCGTGGAGTCATTACGGTACAGGAACGGCCGCTCGCCGAGATTGGAAATCACGATGTCGAGATCGCCGTCGCCATCGAAGTCCGCCACCGCCGAGCCGCGCCCCACATGCTCGTCCTGAAATACGCCAGGCACATCCCGGAAGCGCCCGTCACCGGTGTTCTCATACAGAAGGTCACGCTGGCGGTAGCGAAGGCGCGGGTGATAGAGCGCGACGTTGTCGATCACATGGCCGTTGGTGACGTGAATGTCGAGGTCACCGTCGTTGTCGTAGTCAAAAAACCGCGTGCCGAATCCGAGGGGTTCGAATCCTGAAGCGAGCCCGGCGCGCTCAGTGGCATCCTCAAACAGCAGCCCGCAAAGATTGCGATAAAGCGTGTTCAATTCCAGGGCGAAGTTGGTGACGAAGATATCCATGCGGCCGTCGCCGTTAAAGTCCGCGATTTCGGTGCCCATGCCAGCCTGCGGTTTACCGTGCCCGTCAAGACCCGTGCCAGCGGAGTAGGCGATATCGAGAAACTTGCCGTTCTGCCGGTTGTGATAGAGAAAATTCCGCACGCCGTCGTTGGCCACTTAGATGTCAGGCCAACCGTCGTCATCGATATCGCCGATGGCTACGCCGAGACCTTTGCCGGCCGGATTGGCGATGCCTGCTTCGCGCGAAACGTTGGCAAATGTTCCATCACCGCGATTGCGGAAGAGCAGGTCGGCCTTGCCATCGTACATGCGGGGATCGCAGTACATGCGGTAGCCGGCCTTGCGGAAGCCGCAGGGCTGGTCGTCGGTAGGATCGTAGTCGAGGTAACGCGCCACGAAGAGGTCCAGATGGCCATCGCGGTCGTAGTCGAGAAACCCCGCGCTCGAAGACCAACCGCCCGCCGCCAGGCGTGCGTTCGCTGTCACATCCTCAAAGCGCAGCCCGCCTGGATTCCGCAGCAATTGGTTGGCGCCAAAGCCTGTGATGTAGAGATCCGGCCGGCCGTCGCGGTCGTGGTCACCGACGGTGACGCCAGTGCCGAACGAACCATTACCGCGGATGGTGAGGGCCGGTGCAAACTTCATGCCGCCCAGATTGCGATAGAGTTTGTGCCCAGGCGAAGGCTTACCGCGCGCCACATCCGCGCCGTTGACGAAGAACAGGTCCACGCGCGAGTCGCCGTCGAAATCGAACGCCGCCACGCCGGAACCGAACGCCTCCATCATCAGCTTCCTCGGTGACGCCCCGTTTTCATGCTTATGAGTGAGGCCCGCCTCCAGGCCCACTTCGACAAAGCGGGCCGCAAGCAGCAGCGCAACGCCGGTCATTGCTTCTTCCGGTATACCGCGATGCGGTGCGACCGGTACGTTTGCACCGCGATCAGCTTGGATTGCTCCAGCGGCATATGGCAATTCACGCACGCATCCGCGCGGTCCGGCTGTTGACTGCAGCGGGAGCCGGGGTGGCACGCCACGCAACGCGAGTTGAACGATGCCGCGTCGCGCTGCACTTGGTGCACATCGTGACAGGTAACGCAGGTCCTGCGTCCCCCGCTTTGTTTGAAGCAACGGCTGGCCCACAGCAGGCCCACTTGATTGCCGTGGACATCGGGTTCAGGCGGGCGCTCCCCGGCGAGGCCGGCATGACACGAAGCACATGTTTTCAGGCCGTCCGGCTTGCCGAATCCCCGCGTGTGCCGGGCGGGCGGCTCGCCGTGACACCGGACGCAGCTCATGCCGAGCGCCATCTCCTCGCGCTTGTAGCGCACCGAACGGCCCGCAGGCTCCAGCTCGGCGCGCGTGGCATGGCAACCGAAACAAAGCGGCGGAATGCCACGTCCGAAATGCACGGCGCCGTCTTCGTACCCAGGCGAGTTGATCCACCGCGCGGAACTGATGTGATACGACACCGGGAGTTGAAACAACAGTCCGTCGCGCCAGTATAAATAGGACTGGCCACGGCGGCCGGAGCCGATCACCAGATCTAGGGCCTCCGTGTGCCGGAGCGAGCCGTCCACGCCGGTTTGAGTGGCACGGCCATCGGCGCCGCGTTCCATGACGAAGTACACGCCGGGCCGCCGCGTATCCATCCGATTGCGCGGCGGGTCGAACGGCCCGAGGACCGACTCGACCGTGGCGGGGCGCGAAGCGTTCGCGTGCGCCGTGCGGGCGTAGCTCTCGACCATGCGGCGGTGACACACCCCGCAACCCGCAGCCGCAGGAGCGGCGGCCACTGCGAGCGTAAGCCAGATCGCGTGAACCGTCTTAAAACTCCAACCGAAGTTGCAGCGCGATACGGCGGCCATTGGCCTTTTCCGGGCCGAAGTCGGAAACGATCGAAGTGAAGCGTCCCACAGTGGCCGGCACCGAGATGTTAGTGGTCGGATCGTTGAAGTGCGGCGTGTTGATATAAGGGGCGGAGCAATAATAGACCACGAAACGCCGTTTGAGCGGCGGATTGTGGCGGTCGAAAAGTAGACCACCACGCTTGGAAATCCGCGGGTGCAGCGGGTTTGCCTATACGTTCTCGAAGAACATGGGCACGGCGGGCAACGTAAACTCCGACGGCGGTCCGCGGATTCACCTGCCGGAGTTCTTCCATCTGAACCGCGCGGTGAGCGACTTGAATGCTCCGCATAACTTCCAGTTCACGGGCATTTATGAAGCACCGTTCGGCAAGGGCAAGAAGTACTTCAACAGCGGCGTGGGCAGTTGGCTGCTGGGCGGCTGGCAGATGAACGGCCTGATGTCGGCCTACTCCGGTCCGCCGTCCTCAGTGACGGCGCCGGGCACGGATTTGAACGCCCCCGGCAACGGGCAGCGGGCCGATCTGTTGAATACGACGGTGAAGAAGATCGGCGGCGCGGGACCCGGCCAGAAGTGGCATGATCCGGCGGCGTTCGGTCAGGTGCGCGAGGCACGCTTCGGCACGACCGGCTGGAACCTGCTGCAAAGCCCCGGCGTGATCAACGTGGACGCGAGCATCTTCCGTTCGTTCAGGGTGACCGAGCGGGTGAACGTCCAGTTCCGGGCCGAGGCTTTCAACCTGACGAATACACCGCACTTTGGGGCTCCGGTAGCGGACGTGTCGAACACGCGATTCATGGAGATCGCCGGGGTGCGGGGCACTGGCCGCGAGGGCATCGACGAGCGCGTGTTCCGGTTTGGATTGCGCTTGGGGTTCTAACGCGGGTACAAGCGTTCGAGCCGACTCAGGAACGTCAGGTTCTCGGCTCTCCGTTTAGAACTTCTACATCTGAATCCTGCACGATTCTGGCAGGATACTTTTCGAGTATAACGTCGCAGCCAATGTTTACCGGCCTGCGGACGCACTTTGCGAAGTGCTCCAACTTGATCGTTTGGCCCTGTTTGGTTCCGGCTACGCCGGGTTAGGGTGTTATGCCCGGCACTGACTGGACGCGGTGGACCGGCGATAGGCAACTCCCCGTCGCCGGCGTGCGTCAAGTCAACGGGAACGCCGTCCTTTCCGACAAGCGTGCGTGGCGGTCGGCATTGCGCAGATACCGGTATCTGGAATAACGGCCAATATTCCGGATCCGGAGTCTTGGCCGCTTCGTTACCGCTGGCCTATCACGCGACACCAATTGTTGCGCTGTTTTTGTAGTCTCGCTCCGCCTTGCACCTTGGATCTTGTCTGAGCGATATCAAGGCCATGCCCGCAACCACATTCACAGTATCGGCCGGAGCCACCTTCGGAGGCATCGCTAAGACGTTCGGCATACCGCTGGGTTTGTTGATCGACACTAACGGAATCACGGATCCGAACAAGATCAAGGTAGACCAAGTGCTGACCATTCCCACCACCACTACCGATGGCATGGATCACCCTGCCGATATAAATACGCGGGACGATGTTACTCCGCCGCCGGCCGCCCGATCAGAGTCGCCGAAAGCCGCACTTGTTCCGGCGTACGTTATGCTCCGTGTCTTGAGGGTCTTGAGGGGACCCCAGGTAACCCGCAAGCGGCCGGCGGCGCATAGCTCAGCTTGCGATCCCGCCGGCGGACGCTCTCGACAATACCGAGCGTCCGTTCGGCGGCGAAGGCGAGTAAGCTGGGCTTGCCGGGGGACGGACGGACCTTATGCCTCGTTCCCTCCGCGCTGGCCGGATCTTGCCCGGAAGTCAGCACTCGTCGAGCACGCGCTTCAACAATCACCTCGCCTTCGGCCTGGGACTGCTGATTAGCGGACCGATTCGATCGCCCGAAGCCGTGAGACCGCTGGTGGCCACCCCGGGTTGGCTACCAGCGCTTCCTTATAGAGCGCCGCCGCCTCGTCCAAGCGCCTTTGTGACTCAAGTACCAGCGCGCGGTGGAAGAGGATGCGAAACGGGGGCGCGCCCAACTTCCCGGCGACCTCCAACTGCTGGCCTGCGTCCTCATAGCTGTGATCGAGAAACAGGGTGGAAGCATACACTTCGCGCAGCCCGGCGTGGTCGCCGGAGATACGAATCTGTCGGGCGAGAAATCGCAACGCAAACGGCAGGTTGCCTTCCTCAATGGCGATCCGGGCGCGCAGCGCGGCGGCGTCCGGGTTTGGCGCGGGCATGGCCAGTAGCGTATCCAGCCACTGCTGCGCCTGGGCAAGATTGCGGGCGTCGTAGGCCAGAATAGCGTTGGCAAACAGCGCCGGTGGATGCGACGGACATGTTTGCGCCAGCCGCTTAATCTCCCGGCGCATTCCATCGCACCGCTCCACGCCGTAGCAGTCCGGCGCGCAACCGGCAGCGCGGGCATCCTGCAGTGCCGTCCACGCCCGGTCCAGACGCGAGGCCACCTCAAAGCAGCCGTCGAGCACGCCCGGCGGCAGGCGGGATGCGCAGGACATGGACGACACGGCCGTGCCGCAAACGGCTAGCAGACAGGTAAGGCGAAAGCGGAACAAAGGGTTCATCAAGAGTCCAATCATCTGGAGGGGATCACGCCGTCCACCACGCGAATCATCTGGTAGAGAGCCGGGGCGAGGGTGGAGGCGAAGATGCCCGGGAGAAAACAGATCACCAGCGCAAAAAGGGTTTAACCGGCAGGGCTTGGGCCAGCAGCATGGCCCGTACACTCCGCCGGTCACGCATATCTTCTGCTTGATGGCGCAGCGTCTCAGCCAAACTGGCGCCGATCTGTTCAGCCTCGACAATCGCCGAGACGAACGTGGTCACGGAGCCGAGTTGAACGCGCCGCCCCATACGCCGCAGGGCCTGCACGCGCGGTACGCCGGCGAGTGTCTCCTGCTGGTAGGCAGTAAACTCGGCTGCCAGAGCGCGTGAGCGGGGCTGCGAGGCGGCAATCCGCTGCAAAGCGGCGTCGAACCCCAAGCCTGCCTCGGCGAGCGTAGCGAACAGGTCCATTGCCAGTGGCAGATCCTTCTCCATTTCGGCCACGCGCCGCCGGCGCGCGGCGCGCACCTGCAACCACGGCACACAGGCCACAATTGCTAAGGCAATCCACGGGCCAGTGCGCGCCATGGCCGAAATCGATGACGGGAACCGCCCAAGCCGCGCCATGCTCCGAACCAAGGACAACGCCGCGCGCCCGAATGTCCCGGAGGCGGGCGAGGCGGTTGGCGCGGTCCCGGTGCTGCGTCATGGGATGGGACTGCGAGTAATCATCGTGGAGTTCGCCGTAAGCATCGACATCGAGGAAGTAAGTGTTGGGGTTGTCTGTCAGTTGCCGGTCTAGTCGCGCGGCGATCGGCTTGCGGCCGAGTTGCTCAAGGGCTTCCGAGCTGAGTTCGCAGCCGCGGTTGGCGAAACCGGTGCGAGGCTTGCCGCTCGCGTCGACTACGCAGCCATCCGGGAAGAGCGTGCCCGGCCAGCGGCTGACGGAGTCTTCGCCGTGCTGGGGATGCTGCGCGTTGTTGCAGGTGTCATAGGGGCCGACCAGGTAGCCGGCGTGCTTGGCTGCGTCGATGAACGCTTTGCCCACCAGGTCTTTATGGTGGCCGGGGTTCTGGTCGTAGCCGATCCAGGCTCGCTTGACTCCGGCTTTCAGGAGATCGGCGACGAAGTCAGGTCGACGGCCATCGCCCCAAACGTACATGTGGATGGCGCCCAGCAGCTTGAGGATTTCGGGATTCGCCTTCGACTTCCCGGCGAGCGTAGGCACGATGAGACCGGCGCGGTACTCACGCGCGGGGTCGATGGGCGAGGGGCCGCCGGGCCAGATCTCCACTTCGTAGGCCGGGCGGCGGTCGCGGTCAAGGAACCGGTGGCGCGCGACGGCTTCCAGGCGGTTTTGTTTTTCTTCGAGGCATAGCTCGGTGCGAATATCGGTGGGCACGTGCACGGTGACCGTGCGCACAACTGCGTGGAAGGCCCAGAAGGGAAGGGAGAGTTGGCCATGTGCTGCGTAACACTGCCCGGACACGCGCCGCCGCCATGCCGCGTGGTCCATGGGTACGAACAAGCCTTCGCCTTCGGGCAGGATGAGCGCGTTCAACCGCGGGTCGAGTCCGGTGCGCGGCCACTCGATGGTCTGCTCTTTCGCGGATTCGATGCGTATGTGAAGGCGGCGGCCCGGGGTGTGAGCTGCGCGTTGAGGCCGAGCGTGTTGAGGTTGGCGGTGCCGGCGGCCACCAGAATATCGTCAGCGCCGGCGCGCATGCGGATGCTGAGCGTCGAACGGTCGACGTTGGCGGTCCATCCGTCGAGTTGGATTTGCTCGGCGTGCAGGGCCGGGACGTGGATCAGCAGTAGCAGGGGGAGAGAGAGTCTGATCCATTCATTATGAGCCCCAGGGAGACGTGGAAGCTTCAAGGGCCGCCCGCAAAGCGAAGGCAGTCCGTTTGAGCCGCTAAGATGGTTGGTCATGAGGCGTTGCGCGTTGGCTCTCTTCGCTGTTTCGTGGTTGGGTTCCGCACAGTCCTGGCAGCCGCCGGCGGACAGTGCCCGATGCCCGTCGAAATGGGGCGCGGGAGATCAGCGCGGCGCGGGGAATCACATCAAGCCAGCCAATACGCTGCGCGCCCTGAAACTTGTGAAGACGGGCGAGACGGTCGAGTTGGGGCACGTGTTGAACGGGTCCATTCCCTTGCTCAACAATCGGCGCTTCGACCTTCACACGAAACGCACTTTCATGAATGCGGGATCGAACCGGCGGGGCAGCAACGAGGAGCTGGTGGTCAGCGAGATCGGACAAGTGGGCACGCAGTTCGATGGGTTCGCGCATCAAGCCATCGGCGATAGCCTGTACAACTGCTTTTCCATCGATCAGGCCGCCACCAGGAACGGATTCCAGAAGCTGGGAGTGGAGAACGTTGGAGCGCTGATTACCCGTGGCGTTCTCATCGACGTCGCCGCCCTCAAGGGCGTTGCGATGCTCGCCGCGGGATATGAGATCACGCCCGGCGACCTGGAGCAGGCATTGGCGAAACAGAGAATGCGGATTGAACCGGGCGATGCGGTGATTATCCACACTGGCTTCGGCAAGCTCTGGGGAAAAGACAACGCGTTGTACAGCAAGTCAAGCCCCGGCATTGGACCCGCGGCAGCCGAATGGCTGGCCAAGAAGGACCCGCTGCTGGTTGGCGCGGACAATCCATCAGTTGAAGTCTCCCCCAATCCCGACCCGGCGGTCTCGCTCCCGGTGCATCAGATCATGCTGGTGGTGCACGGAATCCACCTGCTTGAGAACATGAAGCTCGACGAGTTGGCCGCCAAGGGCGGCTGGGAGTTCGCTTTCATCATGCAGCCGCTGAAGATTCAGGGGGGCACGGGATCGACAGTGGCGCCGGTTGCCGTCCATTAACAGCCGAAAGGCACTTACTCGGGCACGGCGAATTGAACCGTGTTACTCGCCGCTTCACCGATCAGAATGCGCACCGTGTGGCTTCCGAGCGCGGTGCCCTCCGGCAGCGCGAACTTTGCGCGGCCCACGCCTACGGTGCCGGGGGCCGCGGCGATCTCCAGCCCGTCGAGTTCCTGATCGTCGAAGACGACCTTGAACCCGTCTGTCCCTCCAGCGCCGTCAAATATCTGCGAAGGCGTGCCGCGTTTGATATCGAAAGCCCGCGAATTGCCGGGCGGCAGCACCGCACCGAGTCTGGTCCACATCGCACCGGCATCGCGCGACTTATAAACGGCCGTGTCGATGACGCCATGGTTCGCGATCAGCAGGTAGCTCTGTTCCAGGTGGCGCCGTCGTCAATGCTCTTGAAGTAGCCCGGACCGGTCGTGGTGTAGAACGTGCGTCCGCTGGCGCCAGAGCCGATGGTGCCGAAGAAGGGCACGGTGGCGGGCGGTGGGGTCTGGGAGAAAAGCTTCGAGGCCGCGGCGCAGACACTGCTTCGCAATCCACCGGGGCAACGGTTCCGGCCCAGGACCTGGCAAAAGAAACGGCCAGCACCGCCGGAGCGGGATGCTGGCCGTTCAACTGATTGGCGTGTGGTTATAAGGTCATCTTCAGGCCCAGGCGCAGGATGCGGTCGCCGTTCGGCTCGCGCCCGCCTGCGTTGGTGCCGGTCACTTCAAACACACCGCCGCGGAAGGTACCGTCGGGGTTGGTCAACAGGTTGTTGATGCCGGCCGACGGATTGCCAAACTTCGGCGTGTTGGTCCAGTTGAACCACTCGGCGCGGAACTGGAAGCCGAAGTGCTCCTTCACGCTGAAGTTGCGGAAGAGCCCGAGGTCTGAGTTGATGAAGTTCGGACCGCGGAGGCTGTTGAAGTCGGCGGTGCCGAAGCGGGGTTCGGTGACGCGGGCGAAGGCGAACGGATCGAAGTATGCCGCGCCGCGGCCGATGTTGCCGAGGCGCGGCACGTCCTGTTTGACCTGGTCGGCGCGCTGCGTGCTACCGGGTAGGCGCAGGCTGCCGCCATCGCTGGTGACGCGCACCGGAGTGCCCGTCATTGCCGTGGTGAGCGTGTTGATCTGCCAGCCGCCGGCGAGCACGTTGAACGCCCGGCCGCCGGAGAACCGCTTGCCCGCGCCGAAGGGCAGTTCGTAGGTCGCCGTGATCTGCAGGTTGTGCGTGCGGTCGAAATTGAGCGGCACGTAATTCAAGCCGGTGAAGGCGAGGGCCGGCACCAGGGGGCCGCCGTTGTTGTCCTCGTTGCAGCACCAGCCCATGGCCTTCGACCACGTGTAGGCCACGTTGGTTTGCAGTCCGCTGGAGAAACGCTTGGTGAGCGTGGCCTGCATGGAGTGGTAATTGTTGTCGCCCATGGGACCGATGAGGCTGGTCCCCACGGCGCGGCCGAAACGCGGGAACAGCGGCTGCCCCGCCTGATCGGCCCCGATGACCTGACCGGCGTTGAGATTGAGGCGGCTGCTGACGCGCGCGGCGCGGCTGGCAACGTAGCCAACCTGGCCCGCCCAGTTCTTGCCGAGGTCGCGCTGGATGATGAAGTTGTAGTTCAGGATGTAGCTGCGCCGGAACTCATCTCCCGTGGTGTTCACCGCGTAGTTGGTGGGAATGGCGATACGGCCGTTGGAACCGACTGACGGAGTGGGCAGCACGGGCAGGCCCCGGGTCAACGTGGTGGACCAACCCAAAGCGGCCGGGGCCAGATTGAACGCCACCAGGATCGGGTAATTGGTGCGCAGGGGCCGGGCGAGATTCCACGGATCCCGGTTCAGGCCGAGGCCGGAACGGATCACGGTCTTTTCATTCATGCGGTAAGCCAGACCGAGACGCGGGCTGAACAGGAGCTTGGCCACCTTGGTGCCGCAGTCCTTGGGAATGCCGCCCACACCGCAGACCAGCATTTCGTTGGTGGCAAAGTCGTAGCGTTCCATGCCGCGATTCTGGCGGACGGGCATCGGGAAGCTCTCCATGCGCGTGCCGTAGGAGAGCGTGAGCTTGCGGTTCACCTGCCACTGGTCTCGCACGTAGAAGCTGAGCATCGACGTCCGCGTGCGGTAGATGTCGGGCACCTGTAGAATGCGGCCGCCGCCATCGACGAGGCCGAGCAGATACGTGCCCATGGCGTTGAACTGGTTGCCGCCCGCTACGTTGCCGTTGTCGAGCCGGAGCTGCGTGGGACCCTGACCGAAGTTCAACCGGCCCGACGCGCCGCCCGCGGCGCCGGCAAACTCAGGCTGCGTGTGGTTGAGCTGCAGGTATTAAAGATCCACGCCGAAGCGCACGTTATGCGAGCCCTTCAGCCAGTTGGCGTTGGCCACGTACTGCGATTACGGGTCCGTGCGGTAGTAAGGCATGTAGGTTTCCGTGGAGCCGAACGCCGTGAAGCCGCCGATGCCGAAACCGGGGTAGCCGGATTCGAAGAAGCGCGGGCCGTTGGTGCCAGGAATCTTCAGTTCTTCCACACCGCGGTTGGGGCCAAGGCCGGGCTGCTCGATGTTGGTGTCCATCAAGGTGTAGCCGTAGTAGGCGTCCACGATGAAGGTGGGCGAGAACGTGTAGGTGGTGGCGAGGGTGCCGCTCCAGGTGCTGCCGAAGCCCTGGCCGAGGTTGCCGAAGGCGATCGGAGGGCCGCCGATGGCGCCGAAGGCGGTGGGCGCGGTGAGGTCGAAGCCCAGCCAGCTCAAGCGCGCGTAGACGTTCCAGCGGCCAGAGATGTTGAAGTTGAATTTGGAGTCGATCGTCTGGCGGTCGAAGGCGGCTTCGCCCAGCGCGAAGTAGTTGGCACTCGGGATGCCGTTGGGCGCCGGGTTGTTCTCCTGCGGCAGTTGCCGCATCAGCAGAGCCGCCGTGGGATGAATGCGCGCAGCCGGAATGATGTTGCCGGCAAACGGCTGCCGGCCCTGGCCATTGGCTTGGCCGGTGAGCGGATCGTAGATGGTGAGTGAAGACACCGAGAGGTTGCCCGTCCGCATGGGTGCGGTGGGGACGGTCTGCAGCGAACCGGCAAAGCGGCGGTCCGTCGAGTTTTCGTAGCTGCCGAAGAAGAAGATCTTGTTCTTCACGATCGGCCCGCCCAAACGGCCGCCCCATTGGTTGCTCACGTACTTGGGATTGCCCTGGTTGGCCGGCAGGAAGAAGTTGCGGGCCTGCGACCAGTTGCCCTGGTGATACTCAAACAGCGCGCCGCGAAAATCGTTGGAGCCCTAGCGGATGGTGACGTTCACCGACGCGCCGCCGGCGAGGCCTTGCTCGGCGTCGAAGGTGTTGGTCACCACGTTGACGTTCTCGATCGACTCAAGCGCGGGCACGTAGCTGGCGATGTGCGGCAGCCAGACGTTGGTGGCGCTGGCGCCGTCAATCCGCGTATTGTTCGACGCCGTGTTGTTCCCGCTGGTGGAGAACGACATCGCCCGCGATGGGTTCGACGGCACCGAGTGGGGCGTGGAAGGCGGCGTGATGCCGGGGATGGTGATGAACAGCGACTGGTAGTTGCGGCCGTTGGTCACGGGCAGATCGGTGAGTTGCTTGGCCGTGATTTCAGCCTTCACCTCGGCGCGGTCGGTTTGCAGCAGCGCCGCCGTCGCGTCCACATTCACGGGTTCGGCGATATGGCCCACTTGCAGGGCCAGATCCACGCGCGCGGTGGAGTTCACCGCGATGTCGACGTTGTCCTGCACCGCGGTGCGGAAGCCGTCTTTGGAAATCCGCAACGAGTAGAGCCCCGCCTGCACGGTGGGAATGCCGTAGCTGCCTACTTCGTTGGTGGACGCCGTGCGCACAGCGCCGGTTTGCTTGTTGGTGATCGTGATGCTCGCGTTCGGAACCGCCGCGTCAGAGGAGTCGGTCACCGTGCCAGTGAGCGATCCATACAGAATCTGCGAGGAAAGAGGTGCAAACGGCTACGGCGCACACGGCCCGGCCTGGGTTCGAAAGCATACTTCAACTCCTTTGATCGAAATTGGTGGGGCGCATGGGCGCGTAGACCCTTGATTGAAGTTTATAACAAATCGAACTCAACACTGGTAAATTCGGAAGATCATGGCCCACGTGTTCATTCCCACGCTGCTGCGCGCGGCCACCGGTGGCGCGAGCGAAGTGACCGTCACGGGTTGCTCCACGGTCCGTGAGGTGGTGGACGCGCTAGAGGAGTTGTTCCCCGGCGTGGGCGCAAAGCTCACCGGGCCCAACATGGCCATTGCCGTGGACGGCGAGGTTTCTCCCATCGGCCTGATGGAACACGTGGGGCCTGACAGCGAAGTGCACTTCGTCACCGCCATCAAAGGCGGCGCGGCCCGCCCGCGTTAAACTTGAAGTTTCCCCATGGGCAACATTCTGCGTGAACTTCCTATCGGCGAACGCGTCGGCATTGCTTTTTCGGGCGGCCTCGATACGTCGGCCGCTATTTATTGGATGCGGCAAAAGGGCGCGATTCCGTACGCCTATACCGCCAATCTCGGCCAGCCCGACGAGCCCGACTATGACGACATTCCGCGCCGCGCGCTGATGTACGGCGCCGAAAAAGCGCGCCTCATCGATTGCCGGCAGGAGCTGGTGCGCGAGGGTTTGAATGCGCTCGCCTGCGGCGCGTTCCACATCACCACGGCCGGCGTGGCGTACTTCAACACCACGCCCATCGGCCGCGCGGTAACGGGCACCAAACTTGTGGTGGCGATGCGCGAAGACGGCGTGGATATCTGGGGCGACGGTTCCACGCACAAGGGCAACGACATCGAGCGTTTCTATCGCTACGGGTTGATGGTGAATCCGCGCCTGCGTGTGTACAAGCCGTGGCTCGACGTGACGTTCAATCAGGAACTCGGCGGGCGCAAGGAGATGTCGGAGCTGCTCGACAAGGCCAATCTCCCGTTCCGCATGCCGAAGGAGAGAGCCTACTCGACGGACTCGAACATCTGGGGCGCGACGCACGAAGCGAAAGATCTCGAACTGCTCAGCAACGGCGTGCGCATCGTGGAGCCCATCATGGGCGTCGCGTCGTGGCGCGCGGATGTCGACGTGAAGGCCGAGACGGTCTCGGTGCGCTTCCACGAAGGCCTGCCGGTGGCGTTGAACGGCGTTGAGTTTGCCGACCCCGTGGAACTGGTGCTCGAAGCCAACCGCATCGGCGGCCGTCACGGACTCGGCGTGTCCGATCAGATTGAGAACCGCATTATCGAAGCCAAGAGCCGCGGCATCTACGAAGCGCCCGGCATGGCGCTGCTCTACATTGCCTATGAACGGCTGGTGACGGGCATTCACAACGAAGGCACGCTGGAGCAATACCGTGACCTCGGCCCCCGCCTCGGCCGACTGTTGTATGAGGGCCGCTGGTTCGATCCGCAAAGCTTGATGATCCGCGAGATGCTGCAGAAGTGGGTGGCCAAGACGATCACCGGCGAAGTGACCGTGGAGTTGCGCCGCGGTAGCGACTATTCGATTTTGAATACCGACAGCCCGAACCTCACCTACGCACCCGAACGGCTGACGATGGAAAGCGGCAAGGGCGAGTTTGGCCCCGAGGATCGCATCGGGCAACTGACGATGCGGAACCTCGACATTACCGACTCGCGCGGCAAGTTGTTTGTCTATTCGAAGGTGGGCGTGCTGCCGCCGGCGGTGGCCGATGACATCAAGCTGATAGAGTAGGTTCGAAATGATGATCAGACGTGTATTGCTGACCCTGGCTGCGTGTGCCGTGTTGGGCCTCGCGGGCGATGACGAAGCGGGCATCCGCGCGGCGGAAAAGGCGTGGACCACGGCCATCAAAGCCAAGGACGCGAGGGCCCTGGGCAAGCTGCTGGACGACACGCTGATCTACGCGCACTCGACAGGCATCGTGGATTCCAAGCAGGACTACATCGTTAAGGTGACCTCGGGCCGGCAGTTGTATGTGGGCGCCGAGCATGAGCAGATGACGATGCGGTTCCATGGTCCGTCGACGGCGATCGTGCATGCAAGGATGCACATGTGGGGCACCAATAAGGCGGGCAAGTTCGACGACATCGTGATGGCGATGCACACGTGGGTGAAAGGCGCGCGCGGCGCGTGGCGGCTGGTGGCGCACCAGACGACGAAGATCAAGTAGCGGAGCAGTATCATCCTGAGTTTCTCGAAAGCACTTCACCGCGGATCTCACAATTCTCTCTCTCCAGCGGCCACTGGTGAGCCGCCTTGCCCAACGCGCCCGTAGGCGATACATTCCGCCCTGGAGCCTGCAATTGCGCCCACACCTACGAGGCTGGCGAAACTTGGTGGGCAAGATCTTT
>Ga0194119_10001400_pt1 | contig 43804 bp, 33 predicted proteins | sample TA2MahC100mmetaG_FD_148620 | JGI IMG/M metagenome (GOLD analysis project Ga0194119, IMG submission 148620) | Freshwater microbial communities from Lake Tanganyika, Tanzania - TA2015018 Mahale Deep Cast 100m | ecosystem: Environmental > Aquatic > Freshwater > Lake | place: Tanzania: Lake... | reverse complement strand
CAACATTATTACCGGACCCAGGATGGCCTGGGCGCAGTTCTCTCTCCAAAAGAATTTCATGATCAAGGAGAGAACGCGCGCACAGCTCCGCTGGGACATGCAAAACGCCTACAAGACGTTCAACTTCACCGGACCGACGACGATTGTCGATTTCCGCAACCCGCAAATATTCGGCAAACTCACCGACGATCCCCGGACCGCCTCCCTGGGCGGCCAGCCGTTGATGAATCTAACCGTAATGTTGGAATTCTAAAGTTTGGCGACACGCCGCCTGTTGTAACGGGGGCCATTGCCAAAGCTCAAGGGCGTCCAAGCCGTGCAGGGTTTGGACGCCCTTGGCGTTTACATCTCCTTCAGCTCGGCGATCGTGGCTCCATTGCCGCCTTCGGCCGGCGTCGCCGCGTAGTGTTTGGTCACGAGCGGGTTTTTGCGCAGCAGGTCGCCAATAGCGCGCTTCAACACACCCATTCCGTGGCCGTGGACAATGCGAACGCGGTCCACGCTGGCCAGCGCCGCGGTATCGATGAACCGCTCCACCTGGTCGCAGGCTTCTTCGGCGCGCTGACCGATGACGTTGATCTCTTTGGTCACCACGTCCCACGCGGGACCCGGCGTGTAGGTGACGTTCGCGGGCAGCTTGGGACCCGTGGGACCCTCCGGCAAGAGTTCGGTGATGTCGTCGTAAGGCACGCGCATTTTCATGTAGCCCACTTCCACGTCCACATCGCCATTGGGCAGCAGCCGCCGAACGCGCGCTGGCTCGCGGATGCCACGCAGCCGCACCCGGCTGCCCTCATCGACAACCAGTGTTTGCTTGGGTATCTCGCGCGGCGGCGCCACGGCCTGCTGCAACTCGTGCTTGAATTCCGCCTGCGCCCGGGCCAGTTTGCGCACCATCACGTCTGACGATTTCCGTTCCTGGATTCCCGCGAGCAGATCGGCGGCCTGGCGCTCAAACTTTGCCAACGCCTCAGCCGAACGCTTCTCCAGTTCGGCCCGCTTCGCCTCTTCCTGCCTTTGCAACTCCTCGCGCAGCTTGGCGGTTTCGCGTTCCTGCCGGACCCGCTCCTCGGCCACAACGGCCTGCTTGGCCTTCACCTCGGCCAGTCTTCGATGCAGCTCCGCCAGAAACCCGGCGATATCGCGCTCGTTCGTTGACATCGCTTCGCGCGCCCGGTCGATCAGGCCTTTCGGCAAACCGAGCTTCGATGCGATCGACAAGCCCGCGGACCGCCCCGGCGCGCCGGTCAATAACTGAAACGTCGGCGTCAACTCCTGTTCGTTGAAGCCCATCGACGCCTGAACGACGCCCGCGTGGGTCGCGCCCCAGACCTTGAGAGACAGCAGGTGCGTAGAGCCAAGCGTGAACGCGCCTATCTCGCGAAACCGCTCCAGCACGGCGACGCCCAATGCACCGCCTTCTTCCGGATCGGTGGCCCGGCCCAACTCATCCAGCAGCACCAGCGAATCGCGCGTGGCCGACCGGATCATCTGCCCCACGTGCTTGACATGGCTCGAAAAACTGGACAGGCTCTCGGCGATGGACTGGTTATCGCCGATATCGGCCAACACTTGATCGAAGACTGGAAACTCAGCGTCCTCGCACGGGACAGGAATCGCGGACTGCGCCATTAGTGTCAACAAACCGGCCGTCTTCATCGTCACCGTTTTGCCGCCCGTGTTCGGACCGGTAATCAGCAGTGTCCGGTTCTCCCGGTCCATCGTGAACGACGCGGGAACCACCTTTTTGCCCTCGCGCCGCAGGACGTCCTCCAACACCGGGTGCCGGGCCGCGTCCAGGTGCAGCCGCTCGCCAAAATGGGGCGTGACGCAGTGAAACTGGCGCGCGAAGCGGGCCTTGGCGAATACGAACTCCAGCCCTGCCAAGGTATGAACCGTGTTGCGAATGGCCGGTGTGTGCTCACGCAGCGTTTCGGTCAGCTCAAGAAGAATGCGATGGCACTCCCGCATCTCCTGCTCAGCCAGCCGGACGAGCTCGTTGTTCAGCACGATGGTGTCCATTGGCTCGACGAACAGCGTCGCGCCGGTGCCGCTGGAGCCGTGGATCACGCCTGGCACTTTCGATTTTGCCCCGGCCACAAGCGGGATGACGAAGCGATCGCCGCGAATGGTGACAAAGTCGTCCTGGAGGATGCCTTCATCCTTGTGCTGACGCAGGAACCGCTCCAGCGACTGCTGTATCTGGCTGCGCTGCCGTTCCATACCGCGCCGCAGCCGTTCCAGCGCCACGCTGGCGTGGTCGGTCAACGTGCCATTCGGATGAAGTTTCCCGGCGATGCCGCGAAGGATCGTCCGCAGATCGGCCAGCGCAGCCGCCCGTTTCGCCAGCAGCGGAAACCGGTCGCCGGCCCCTTGAATGACCGAACGGATCTCCACTGCGCGATCCAGCCACTGCAACAGGTCGTAGATCTCCTTGCCGTCGAGCGAGGCGCCCTCAATACCCAGCCGGCCCAACCCCTGGTCTACCTCTGGAAGCCCGGAGAAGCGAATGGAAGCGCCCTTCTGACCCGCCGCGCCATCGAGCAGAATCCGCGCCTCGCTGGTTTCGGCCAAGGCGTTCTCGAGCGCCGGCCGGTCCGTCCCCGGTTCCAGCGCGTCCAGAATGCGGCGCGCGGGAGTAGAGCTGATATGGCGCGCGATCAGCGCTTTCAACTCCGGATACTCCAACAGTTCGAGGCTACTTAGCTCCATGGCGTTCGAAGATTCGTTCGATCACTTCCAGGGTACCCTCCGTGATGCGCAACGCGCCAAGCTCATGGCGCTCGAACCACCGCGCCTCCAGCGAATCGGAACCCGCTTGCGGCGCGCCCGCCGCGCGGCAAACGTAGTCGATCAGCACGTAGTGAAACTCGGGCCGGCCTTCGGCGTCCCGCGTGATTCGCTCAAAGACTTCAGCGAACTCCATCGACTCCACCTGCAGGCCCGTCTCCTCCAGCACCTCACGCCGCAGCGCGTCTTCGATCGACTCGCCCGTCTCCACCGCACCGCCGGGCAGCGACCACCAGCCGGCGTTCGGCGGTTTCGCCCGCCGCACCAGCACAATGCGGGCGCCGTCCAGAATCAGCGCGCCAACGCCCAGAATCGGGCGTTGTGGATACCTCCGGCCCTCGCTCAATATTGCATCGACCCTTTCACATCCAGCCGGACGCGGTAGACCGATTTCTGCGCCGTCACGTAAATGGTCGAGAAGTCGCCATCGCCGAAAGCGATGTTCCGCGGCGTTTCGGGAAAGTCGATTTTGTTCACGAACTTCCCGTCCGGTGAGTAGATGGCGACGTTGTTGCATGTCACCCAAAGCTGGCCCTTTTCGTCGACGCGAATTCCGTCCGGCGGTCCGTCGATGCCTTTGATCAGCACACGTCCGTTCGCCGCCTTGCCGGTATTAGCCAAGTCGAAGACGCGGATCGCCCGTTCGTCGGAATCGGCCACGTACAGCAGCCGGCCATTCGGCGAAAGCGCGATGCCGTTGGGCCGGCCCGCCGTCTTCGCCACCAATTCAATCGGCCCTTTCAGTGGAATGTGGTAGACGCCGAAGAAGTCGAGTTCGCGGCCTTCACTCTGCGCGCCGAAAGCCGGATCGGTAAAATACACGTGCCCATCCTTGCGGACCGCGATGTCGTTGGGGGCGTTCAACCGTTTCCCTTCGAACTTGTCCGCCAAGATCTCCACCGCGTTGGTTTTCAGATCGGTGCGGATCACGCGCCGTCCGCGGGTTTCGCAGGTGTAGAGCCGGCCTTTCTCGTCGAGCGTATTGCCGTTCGCGCCGTTCGTGTTCTCGCGAAACAGAAACTTGCCTTCCGAGGTCAGCTTCCAGATCTTGTTCTCGGGCACGTCGGAAAACAGCAGGAAGTTATCGCGGTGCCAAACCGGGCCTTCGGTGAAGGTGAAGCCGCCGGAGACCTTTTCGATCGACAGCTTGGACAGGTCCTGCGCAAGCAAAGACAAGGCGGACGCGGCTAACAGGAGCGATCGCATGGCAAGGCCAATGTATACCATGATTCTATGTGGCGCCCGCTATTGTTGAGCCTCGCGCTGGCCGGCGCGGATTCGCACGAGGACTCGGTGCGCGCCTGGCGCTCCAAGTACGAAGCGGAGCTTCGAGCGCCGTATACCGGATGGCTCAGTGTGGCCGGCCTCTACTGGCTGCGTGAGGGCGCGAACTCCGTGGGCAGCGATGCAGCGTCCGATTTCGTTCTGCCGCGCGGCCCGGCCAGGGCGGGCGATTTTCTGTTCGACGGCCGCACGGTGCGCTTCCGCGGAGCCGATGGCGTCGCGAAACCGTTGCGGGTGGACGTTTCGGGTGAACCGGATGTGGTGGAGATCGACACGATGCGCCTGATCGCCATCGAGCGCAACGGCAGCTATGGTTTGCGCCTGCGCGACGCCCAGAGCCCGCTGCGCACACGGTTTCCGGGCAATCGCTGGTACCCCATCCAGTCCCGCTACCGCGTCCGCGCCCGCTTTGTGCCCCACCCGCACAAACGCACAATCAACTTCCCCGATATCACCGGCCGCGTGCAGAAGTTTCTGAGCCCCGGCGTGGTGGAGTTCACCCTGCATGGCACGAAGCTTCGGCTGGAACCCGTCGAGGATGATGGCCAACTCTTCTTCGTGTTCAAGGACAAAACGGCCGGCAAGACAACCTACGGGGCCGGACGGATGATGTACGCCCCGCTGCCGGCCGCCGGAATCGTGGACCTGGATTTTAATGTGGCGAAGAACCCGCCGTGCGCGTTTACGCCGTACGCCACTTGCCCGCTACCGCCGCGGCAAAACATCTTGCCGGTGGCCGTGGAGGCGGGGGAGATGGTGTTTGAGGGGGCGCATTAGCGCCCTCTGGAGTTTCTACATTTCGCAACGCTCTCGCAGCCCAGAGCGCTTGTTGCGGAGGTACGCGCGGCGAGGGAGTCCTGTTCTACGGGAGCCTGTGCGACTTTGCGCGGGTCTGTTGTCCCAAGGCCGGTAAACCGCATTCGCATGAGAAGGCCCCGGCATTCAGCGTGGAAGACCTAATTGTCCGGTTCGGCACCATGCCGAAGCCGCTTTGCTTAGTGCCAGATCTAGGCCTCGAACCAATCCACTAGCATCTGTGCAATTGCGGCCACCGTCGAGTTCTTCGAGTCACGCAAGACAAGTAGCATCCAATACAACAAGCCGATGGCGATCGGAACGGCAAAGAACCACGCAACTTTCTCCGCGAGGATGCGATTGTAGCCCATGAGATTCCCTCGTAGGCGTGTATCGGCCGGAAATCATTATTGCGCCAGAGCCCTGCCAATTCTGTGCGCCCATTCTTCAGATAACACGAGGTTTGTCCTCGATTCAGCGACTTGCCTCGCGAGTAACGCCATGCCGGGCAAGAGACTGGTATGACGCCCTGCCTCGTACGGCACCGGCGCTGGCCGGATGTTCACCGCCAGTACACACGGCGGCGGGGCCCCAGTCTCCGTTCGAGAGCGCGACTTATCGAGTTCTATTCTTTCCAGCTGTGGCTAAGTGCCTCAAAATGAAGCCTTGGTGGTGACATTCCTGAAAGAGGCGGTATCTACACTCCAAATGCTGAAACATACGATGATTTGCGCGGCCCTAACGGAGACCGTCCGCTGCGGCGAACAGAGTTGACAAGAGATGAGGATCGGCTTCTTCGATGTCGCGGCCGAACCAGCCGTCGGTAAAACGGCCTTCTTCATACGCTAGCGATAAGGATTCGGCACTCAGTCCGGCGGATCCGGCTCGTTCTTCTCCGGCAGCCCTTTGGCTTGCGCCCAACGATGCAACCAGGAAACGCCTTTGGTGCTGACGTAGTTCTCCGGAGCCCCGTAGGCCGCATCCTTCAGCGCCTCCTCCAACGAGACGAACGTATAGCCGCGAGCACGGAACATCGCGAGCAGTTCCGGCATCAAGTCGGCGTTCAACTGGTTGGCGTGCAACAGCAGGATTTGGGGAATCTCGCGCCCGAACACTTCGACGGAGCGCTGCTCAAAGAACGAGACAATAGACTCCAGGTACGGCACGTACTCGCGCCGGACGCGCTCGCGAAACTTTGGCTTGGTGTAGGCATTCGCAAACAAGTAGTCGGCGTCATCGAACGTCACGGGGGCCTCGGTGTATTTGTGTTCGCGGAGAAAATCGGCCAGACCCAGCTTCGTGCCGGGCGTCGCGCCGGTGTGGAGAAACGGATGCCGGAAATACTTCAGTTGTTGCCGGCGTGCAGCCAATACTTCACGCAGGAGCGCCTCGCCCTTCACTACATCCGCCGTGTAGTCCGCCAGGGACGTGTTGTTGATGTCCGGATGCGAGTAGGTATGATTGCCTAGCGTCGCGCCCGCATCTAGCCACACGTTGAGGATCTCGCGCAACCCCTCGCGGCCGATACCCGTGGCGTGGCCTTCATTGACGAAGCCAGCGAATGGTAGCTTCGCGGAGGCGAAGGGCTGTACGAGCTTCTTATTCATCTGCCGGAGCGCCTCCGGCGTTCTGCTGCCGCCGTCGCCGCCGCGCGGGAGGTCGTCAAAGGTGATCACTACCTTTCGGTCGGCGGCGAACGAGAGTGCAGCCAGGAGTAGAGTTGTAGCAACAAGCTTCATCCTCTGATCATATAGTAGTTTATCTACCGGTAGACGTTGTAAACCTCAAGACCAACTCCTCGATTGGCGAAACGAATCCTTTCACCACTCCGTAGGCAAGCATCAATCTCCGCTTGTCGTTCGCGCTTCTGACGACGGCCTTTGGACTCCTGGTTCCGGCCCTCGCGGGTTAGCAGGACGATTCGTAGAACAGCGCGTGACGGTCGAGGAGGCGCTTGTCAATCAGGGATTCAGCCGAACTCTTCCTGGAAACGCTCACCGATGAAGAGCGCCTGACTTCCGCGCAATAAGTCGTCCTGACCACGGCCATCGAAGTTCATGCCTGAGGCTTACCTCCGAACCGCTCTTGAAGCGCAGGCGGTGCCCCCGTGCTGGTTTCGTTTGGCTTCATTCAAAGGAATGCAAAAGAACCAATAAAGCCGGACCTAGAAGGATTGTCGTTTCCTATCACTCTGGTTTCACTCTGCGCCCGAAGACCATCAAGGGAGTGCCCGACGCGAATCGCCGAGTTCTCGGCGACGCCGAAAGATCCCGCAAAACGCCACAGCGCAGAGGAGGTTTCGAGGCTGCCCTTCGCCCACGATCTTGGGGCAAACGCTATCGGAAAATGTGGAAACTCCAGGGGGCACACTAGCGCCCTACACCCGCCAAATAATCAGCTTCCGCTCCGTCATCTCCTCGATCGCGTAGTGCGGCCCCTCGCGGCCGGTCCCGCTCAGCTTCACGCCGCCGTAGGGCATCTGGTCGGCGCGGAATTGCGGGACGTCGTTGATTAGAAACCCGCCCACATGCACCTGCCGCGCGGCCTGGAACGCACGGCCGATGTCGCGCGTGAAGATGCCGGCCTGCAGGCCGAAATCGCTGGTATTCACCATGCGGATCGCATCCTCGAGCGTGTCGAACCGGTTGATTCCCGCCACAGGCCCGAAGGCTTCCTTGGCGAACAGCTTGGCGTCGAGCGGCACGTCGGTCACCACGGCCGGCGCCATGCGCGTGCCCTCGGCAGACGCCGCACGCACGATGCGCGCGCCTCTTGCCGCCGCTTCGCCAACCCAGCTTGCCACCCGCTCCGCCTCGCCGGCGTTGATCAGCGAGCTCACCTCGGTCGAGTCGTCCAGCGGATGCCCCTGCTTCAGCGCCGCCGCCCGCGTCTGGAACGCGTCGACGAACCGCGCAAAGACGCCCTGTTGCACGAATATCCGCTGCACCGAGATGCAGACCTGCCCGGAGTGCGCGTACGCCCCGCTCACGCACAGCGGCACGGCCAATTCCAGATCGGCATCCCGCTCCACGATCACCGCCGAATTCGAACCCAGCTCCAGCGTGACGCGCTTCAAACCGGCGATCTCGCGGAGCCGGACGCCAACATCCGGACTGCCCGTGAACGTAAGCAGCGCGATCTCCGGATGCCGCGCCAACAGTTCTCCGATCACCGCACCGGGTCCGGGAATGACATTCAACGCGCCGGCCGGCAGCCCCGCTTCGTGGAACAGCCGCGCCAACTCCAACGCCGAAACGGGCGTGGCCGTGGCCGGTTTGTGCACCACGGCGTTGCCCGCCGCCAGCGCCGGGCCAATTTTGTGCATGGCGAGGTTCAGTGGAAAATTGAACGGCGTGATGGCCGCCACAACGCCAACCGGTTCCCGGATCCACAGCCCCATCCGGCCCGCGCCGTGCGCCGAGGCGTCCACCGGGACCTCCTCGCCGGCCAGCGCCAGCGCTTCCTGCGCCGAGAACAGCAGCGTGCCGCAGGCGCGGGTCACTTCCAAACGCGCCTCTCGCAGCGGTTTCCCGCATTCGGAGGCGATGATCCGGGCGAACCAGTCCGCGCTGTCCTGCAGCCGCTTTCGCACGTCCAACAGAATGTCCGCCCGGCGGGCACGCGTCAACTCGCGCATTGCGCGCGCGCCGCGGACGGCCGCGCACACGGCGTCCTCGGCCAGGGCCGCGTCCGCCTCCTGCACCGTGGCGAACACGGAATGATCGTATGGCACCCGGACCTCACGCGTCCGCGATCCTGCGCGGAACTCGCCGTCGAGGAAGAGCGGGAACTCCATCGCCGTCAGATCCGGACGCTCAAGCCGGGGCCGTTGAGCAGCGACGTGTTGACCTTTCCGTTTCGTACGTCGAAGACGCCCGGATATTTTGCCAGCCACTTCTTGTTCGCTACCGGCACATACTGCCGGGAGTTGCATTCAATCGCCGCGACGCCGGGCACATGGGCCGCCAGGCCGGCGCTGTGGATCAGGCTGGCGCCCGGGCAAGTAAGATCCTGCACGCACAGGAACATCTTCCATTTCTGGGCCGCGGCGCCCATCAGCAGCGCCTGCGCCTGCCCTTTGCAAGCCTTTAAGGCCGCGCCGGAGTAGCCCATCGCCCGTGCGTCCTGCAGCGCTTCCAGCTCGGTTAGCGATTCGTCGATAACCACCGGACGGATCTTTGCCGCTTCGTGCATCACGTTGGCGCGGTCCGCTTTCAGGTCGCGTTTCGTCGGCTGTTCGATGTATTGGATGCGGCCGAAGCCGGCGGGCGCTTTCTTCTCGATATCCCGCAGCATCTCGATCAGATACTGGACGTTCGGGCACTTCTCGTTGAAGTCCAGCGAATAGTTCCACTTCGTCACGCCGCGCTTGGCCTGGGTTTCGGCGGCCGCCCGCTCCACGGCCAGGACGCGATCCGTGTCCCACTTGATATCCTCGCCGTTCAGTTTGATCTTGATATGGGTGAGCCCCGAGTAATTGATCCACTCCGGCAGCGTCTCCGGCATGCCGTCGCCAACGCGCTTCTTGATGTCGGAGGCCGTAACCGGGTCCACGGCGCCGACTAAGTGGTAGAGCGGCATCGAAGGTTTCGGCGTCTTCAGAACATACTTCTGCAGATACTCGCCCTTGAACTCAGGAGTTAGATAGTGCGACAGGTCGTGGCGCATCAGGTCCGGACCGTACGTGTTGTACGTGCTGCGATTCAGCATCCTGCCGAACGCATCGGCGACGGCGGCGTCGAACGGGCTTCCGGCCACCAGCGTGCAGAGTTTCGGAACCGGCTGAGCAAGCTTGAGCTCCCGGTTGACCTCATCGGCGGCCCGGAGCCAGAGAGGTTCCAGCGTATGGTTCAAATCGACAGGGTGGCCATACTCCTTGAAGCCGTTGCAGATCTTCTCGATCTTCACCGTGAGAGCGCGCATCGCGGCCAGCGTCTGGTCGTAGTTCATCACCTTGGACGGATACGCCCAGATGTTTCCCATCGGCATGGAGCCAAAGCCCTTCGCGACTTTGCCGCTTCGAGACTCCACCACGACGTTTACGTTCAGAAGCGTGACCCGATCGAGCTCCGTTCCGCCGAACTTAATCGGCGTGCGGTAGAGGTAGTCCTCGTAACTGGTCCCCAGTTCCTTGATTCGGACATCGGTCCCCATGTCCTTGGCGTGAATGGCGGGGGCGGCGGCCAGGGCTTGCAGAAACGTGCGGCGCGAAAGTGGCATGAGAGCCATTGTATGAAAACACGCGGGAACAAAGCGGATGGGCACGGAGTCTTTGCAGACAGGGAGGCGCACATGTTTGAGAAAGCGTTACTGGATAGGGCGCAAAGGCGCTCGGGCTGGTCGTGGATGGGCCTGGTTGTGCAGGCGGGCCTGGTGGGCGCGGCCGTCGCCGTGCCAATGATCCATCCCGAGGTCATCGCTGTCGTGTTGCCGAAGGTGACGCTGCATGTGCCGCTCACGCCGGCGCCGCCGGTGGAAGTGGAGGTCCAACAGCCCACTTCCGCGGCGCCGGCCGGCAGCGTGCAAAACGCGGTGCGGAGGGTTACGCGGATCTTCACCGCGCCAGCGCGGTACGACAATCCCGTCGCGACGATCGTCGACGGTCCGGATGTGTCCTTTGTCCCGTTTGATGTCGGCGGTGGCCGCGTGATCGCGACCGGACCCAGCCAAACGATAGCCGGCGCTTCGTTTCCCACCGCCGCGCCGCCAAAACCGCCTGAGACCAGGAAGCCGGAGACGCCGTCGCGGCCGGTCCGCGTTGGCGGCATCGTTCGGCCGCCGCAGGTGCTGTCGCGCGTCAACCCGGTGTATCCGCCCCTGGCCAAACAATCCCGCGTGTCGGGCGTCGTGAAACTGGAAGGGATCATCGCCAAGGACGGCACGATTCAGCAGTTGAAGGTGCTTTCCGGGCATCCGTTATTGGTGAAGGCGGCGCTGGAGGCCGTCACGTCCTGGCGCTACACGCCGACGCTGCTGAACGGGGAACCGGTGGAGGTGATCGCACCGATCGACGTGAACTTCGTGCTCTCTCAATAAATAAAGGTTGTTCATCAAACCGCCGATGGATACCCGTGGGCAATTCGAACGGCTACGTTTCCGTGGCTTTGCACCTGGACTCCATGGCACACGCGGCCGGGTACCCGTCCGGGTACCTGGACCCGACCTATCGGCAGGTAGTGGACCGTTTCCTCGCTTTGGCTGACGAGTTCGGCTTCCGGTATTCGATGTATCCCATCGGGCGAGACCTGGAAGACCGTCACGCTTGCGCGAGGCTCCGGGAGATCTCCGCGCAAGGGCACGAACTAGGCAACCATACCTGGAATCACTACACCGATACCGGCGCGCTGCCCGTGGCCGAGCTGCGGGAAGAGATTGTCAGAACGCACGAGAAGCTGGTGGATGAGGTGGGCGTCCAGCCGCGCGGTTTCATCGCGCCGGCCTGGTCCTACTCGGATCGGCTGCTGCGGCTGCTGGCCGAACTGGGTTATCGCTACGACATGAGCGCTTTTCCGTCGTGGCTTTACTATCCGTTCGTGGCCAAGAACGCGCTGAATCACCTCTCGCACGGGGAAAAATTCCGGAGGGTCCTGAATCGACGGGATTGGCTCCAACCGCTAACCGGCCCGAGAGATCCGTATTTGAAGCACGGAGTCGTCGTGATTCCGGTACCGACGACGGCCGGTCCCGTAGCGACGGCGGTCTGGCACACCACGGGCTTTTTGCTCGGCTGGGAGCGCCACTTCGCGCTGCTGCGGAACGCCATCGCGGCCCGGCCCTACTTCCACTATGTCGTTCACCCGGCCGATCTCACCTGCGCCGAGGACTTCACGGGCTCGGAGACCATGTACCTGGAGCGCGCGGGCGGTTCGCTGGAAGAAAAACAGCGGCGCCTGCGGGAAAGCCTGTCGATCCTGAAGGAGTCAGGCAAACAGTGGGTTACGCTGGGCGAAATGGCGGACGCTGCCCGGTCGGAACTGATGCGCTCGCGCGCGGCCTAAATAGCTCGAACGCTTCCGCGTTGCGGCCCGATCCTGCCAAAATGGGAACGCCGCCGTGCAACTCTCGATTCCCTACTCCTTGGCTGTGGACGGGGCCCGCCGCATGGGTTGGGTGGGGCTCGCCCTGGCTGTATCGGCAATCGGAATTTTGACCACAGGCTTTCTTGTTCATCCGGGGCTGGTCAACCCGGATGCCGCGCCGTTGTCGTACACGGCGGCCATGGCCGGTATCGCCGCCTGCGGGCTCGGGCTTTTTCTGGTGCAGCGATTCAAGGCCGCGCCGGACGCCCTCCAAATCGGGTTGGCCGTCCAGGTAGCGGCGGGACTGCTGATTTCGGTGGCCGAGAACGCAGTGCCGATCCTCGATCCAATCCGCGGGAACTCGTCGGTGGCGGTGTGGGTTACTGTGTTCGCGCTTGCCGTGCCGGTTCGTTTCTCGAAAGGCCTGGCCGCGGCGCTGGCTACGGCGGCGATGGGTCCGCTCGGACTCGCGATTCAAGTGGCGCTCGAAAACGTGCCGAATCCACCGGTTTCGCTTTGGCTAATCCTGTTTTCCCCGCACTTTCTGATGGCCGTCGCCGCTGCGGTACTCGGGCGGCTGATCTACCAGTTGGGCACGGAGGTAAAAGCGGCCAGAGAGTACGGCGGCTACGCGCTCGTCGAAAAGCTGGGCCAGGGCGGAATGGGCGAAGTGTGGCGAGCCAGACATCACCTGATCGGCCGGCCTGCGGCGGTGAAACTCATTCGCCCGGACATTCTGGCGACCGACGGCGTCGACACGCCGGCCGCGATGCGGCGATTTGAGCGGGAAGCCGCAGCCACGGCCGCGCTCCGTTCGCCGCACACCGTCTCGCTCTACAACTACGGCATCACCGACGATGGCCTGCTCTATTACGTGATGGAGTTGCTGGAAGGCTACGATCTGGCCACGCTGGTGAAGCGGCATGGCCCTATGCCGCCCGCCCGCGCCGTGGCGATCCTGGTGCAGGTCTGCGAATCGTTGGAAGAAGCGCACGCCGCGCAGTTTATTCATCGCGACATCAAGCCCGCCAATATACAACTTTGCCGCATGGGAGCCACCTACGATTTCGTCAAGGTGCTGGACTTCGGCCTGGTGAAACGTGTGGACGCCTCGGAAACGCATACGACAGCGGGCACGCCTGCCTACATGGCGCCGGAGACATTGGCGGGGAAACCGGCCGGCGAACGCTCCGACATTTATAGCCTTGGGTGCGTCGCGTACTGGCTGTTGACAGGCACGGACGTCTTCGATCATTCGACTCTGCACCCGCTGGTTCGCGCGGCTTTAATGACCGCGCCCGCGGCGCCCTCCTCGCTCTGTGGCGAGAGCGTACCGGTGGAATTGGATTCGCTGATTCTGCGTTGCCTGGAGAAGGATCCGGAGGCCCGGCCCATCAGCGTCCGGGAGGTTCGGGAGACGTTGGAACGGATCCCTCTAACGTGGCCGCGTGGCGAGGCGCAAAGGTGGTGGACCAAAGCGGCCGGCGCGCTGTGCCTGCTGGCCTTCGCCTGCCAGGCACAGCCGCCGGAGGCAGTGAAGCTCTTCGGGGAACGCAAATTCCAAGAAGCGGCGGCGGTCCTGGAGCAGACGGTCAAGGCCAAGCCGGGCGACCGCTCCTCCCGGTATCTGCTCGCACTGAGCTGGCAGCAAGCCGGAGAGTTGGCCCGCGCCGAAGGGCATTTGACACAAATCGTCCGGACCGAGCCCAAATGGGCGCCGGGCCACTACGCGCTGGCGCGCGTGCACTTCTTTGCGGGTCGCTTCGACCCGGCCATCGCCGCGGCGAAAATGGCCCTATCGCTAGGTGAGCCGGAGGCGCGCGTGTATCACCTTATCGGGAGCGTCGAGGAGGAGCGAGGCCAATTGGAGGCCGCCCTCACTGCGTTCACGCGGGCGAATGCGCACTCCGGCCGCGCCTCGGTGCTCTATAAACTCGGGCGCTACGACGAGGCGCGCCAAGCGGCCGCGGCGGATCCTTCGAACCCGCAGGCCCAGCGCGTGGCGGCGCAACTGAACCGGGCGACGGAGGCCAAGTCCGTCGCGTCCGCGCCTGTTGTTTTCACCCGGGTGCCGTTCCCGTTCGTGCTAGAGCATAATCCGGGCCCCCAGAAGTATCTGGTCTCCACCATGGCCGGCGGACTGGCCGTATTCGACTACGACAGAGACGGCCGGCTGGACCTGTTCTTTACGAACGGTGCGGCCCTGCCGTCGCTACGAAAGTCCGGGGATCCGAAATACTGCAACCGGCTGTACAGGAACCTCGGCGGCTGGAGATTTCAGGACGTGACGGACGCGGCGGGACTTTGCGGCGACGGATTTTCGATCGGTGCGGCGGCGGGCGATTTTGATGGCGACGGCTGGGTGGATCTGTTCGTCGCCGGGGCGGGGCGCAACCTGCTCTATCGGAATCAGAAAGGGCGATTCGTTGAGCTGCCGGACCGGATCGCCGACGAACGGTGGAGCGTCGCAGGATCGTGGCTGGACTACGACTCGGACGGCCGCCTGGACTTGTTCGTGGTGAACTATCTCGATTGGACACCGGAGAACCCGAAGATCTGCGGCAGCCCGGTCCGCGTCTACTGCCATCCGAAAGAGTACGGCGGCACCGCCAACAAACTCTACCGGAATCTGGGCGGAGGCCGGTTCGCCGACGTTTCGAAGGAGGCCGGTATCGCATCGCACATCGGCAAAGGTATGAGCGCCGCAGCCGCCGACTACGATGGAGACGGCCGGCCGGACCTGTTCGTGACCAACGACTCACTTCCCAATTTCCTCTTCCGGAATACCGGGGGAAGGTTTGAGGAGGTGGCGCTCGAATCCGGCGTCGCCGTGAACGACCTGGGCAAGCCAGTCTCGTCGATGGGAGCGGCGTTCCAGGATTACGACAACGACGGCCGTCCGGACATCCTCATTACGGCGCTGACCGGCGAGACGTTTCCGGTCTTTCGGCGGACGAACGAGGGCTTCGTCGACGCGACCTATCCGTCCGGAGTTGGCATCGCCACCATGAGGCGCAGCGGTTGGGGAGTGGCGCTGGCGGATCTGAACAACGATGGTTGGAAGGACCTGGTGACGGCGAACTCCCACGTGACCGACAACATTGCGCTGGTGCGGTCCGAAGTCTACCTGGAACCGAATCTCCTGCTGTTGAACGGCGGTGGAAAGTTCGGAAGTGCCGTCGAATTCGGCCCCAAGGCTGCGCACCGCGGCCTGACGGCGGCGGATCTGGACGGCGACGGACGGCTGGACCTGGTGGTGACGGTGCTGGGCGGCGCCGCGGAGGTGTGGCGCAACGACTCGAACGCGGGCCAATGGCTGGCCGTCGAGGTTCCCGCTGGAACCACCGTTCGCGCCGGACAGCAGGTGATGCAGGCCTTTTCGACTGTTGGCTACGCCAGTTCTGTCGAGGCGCCACTGCATTTTGGTCTGGGAACCGCGGAAACGGTGGATTTAGACGTGACGTTTCCAAACGGCAGCCGCCAGAAGGTCCCGGCGATCCGGACGAACCAAAAGGTGAGAATTTTTCCGGCTGCGGCGCACTAAATTTGGATGGGCCTGCGGCTCGATATCGACGGAGCCGTAAAGCTTCTCTTTGAAATGGAGCGCCCGTACGTGCTGCGGCAGTTCAGCGGGGGCATTGAAGTGGAGGAGTTTCTGAACGTCGAGTTGCCCGCGATTGCCGGACGGCAGGCGGACCTGGTGGCGCGGCTAGCCGACGGGGGAATTCTGCACCTGGAGTTCCAGACGCGGAACGACCGGCGCATGGCGGCCGGACTGCGATCTCCCCAGATGCGGCTCGACTACCAGGCGATAGATATCCGGGATCTGCCGCTGGAAATGACGGAGGGTCCCGGCGATTGTGCATTGCGCTTTCTCGCAGCCAAAACGCCGCGCGAGTATGCCGGTGTCCTGGAGGCGATCCGAAGGCTGCCACGCTACGTCAGAATGGAGCTGAATTCGATTGGCGCTACAGTCGACGTAACGAAGGACAAAGTCCTTTACCGGTGGTACCTGCAGGCGGTCGATCTCGGCCGCGAAGAAGGCCTGGAAGAGGGCCGGGAGCAGGGCCGCGAGAGTGGACTTGAAGAGGGCCTGAAAGCAGGCCGTAAGTCCGGCATCGCCACGGGAATGGTGCACCTTCTCGAAACCCAACTCGAATCCAAGTTCGGGCCGCTTCCCGAGTGGGCTACCGCCCGCATTCGCAGGGCCACACAGGCGCAGATGATCCGCTGGAGCAAGAAACTGCTCACCGCCGGTTCGCTGGCCGGTGTCATTGGACGAAAAAGCTGAGAATTTTCCCGTCGCGGGCGCACTAATATGTAGATGCGCATTCTCATCGCAATCGGCGCAGTGTGTCTTGCCGGAGGTATCGGCGGGCGCGCGGAGTACGTCGGCGGGACCGCCTCGGATTTCAGCGAGCGAGCTGGCGGGCGCCTGATTACGGTCGACGCGTCGCGGTTGCGTTTTCAGACTCCGAAGAAGACCATTGAGGTCCCTTACGGGAAGATCCACACGCTCGAATACGGACAAAAGGTTGACCGGCGATATGTCAGCGCCGTGCTGCTTTCGCCGCTGTTCCTGCTGGCCAGGTCCCGGAAACACTTCCTCACGGTGGGGTACACCGACGAGGAGGGCGGCGATCAGGCGCTGATCTTCCGGGTGGAGAAAGGCGACGTCCGCTCTGTTCTGGCAGGACTGGAGGCGCGAACGGGCCGGAAGGTCACGTACCAGGACGACGAGGCGCGAAAGGCGGGCAAGGGGTGAAGATCATTCTCTTGTTGTCGCTGGCCGCCGGCCTGACCGCGCAGGATCAGGCCGGCGACCTATTGAAGGTCAAGAAGCTCCACGTGGAAAAACTGGCGGGCGGCGATACGGCGGTCCACTTTCGGGACATGCTGATCGCGGCGCTGCAGGCAACGCGCCTATTTACGATTACCGAAAATCCGGACCGCGCCGATACGGTGCTTCGCGGCTCGTCGGAGGACCTCGTTTTCACCGACACATATTCCTCGAGCGAGGGAGTGCATGCGAGGACTCAAATCGGAGGACGGGGAGCGCGAGGCTCCTCTGGCATAGGCGTTGGCGAGCAGGAATCGGTTCGCATCTCAGAACGCAAACACGAAGCGACGGCCTCCGTGCGCCTCGTGAACAAGGAAGGCGACGTCATCTGGTCCACAACGCAGGAATCCACAGGCGCCAAGTTTCGAGGCGCCAGTGCCGACGTAGCGGCGAAGATCACCAGGCAACTGAGCGAGGATATCGCCAGAGCGAAGAACGGCGCCTACTCGATCTCGATTTCCAAAAACTGAAGCTGGCCGCCCCGTTCAATCAGCGCGACGGCGACATCGCCATGAGACATGCCGGCCACCGCGTCGTTCAGATCCTTCAATCCCTGGACCGGTTTGTTGTTGATCTCGTAGACCACATCTCCGGTCAGGAGCGGTTGGGCCGCCGCCGCGATCACTGCGCCATTCAGGCGGCGCAGCGGTGGTAGCAGGGGCGCTACCCGAACGTCGAGATCAATGGCCATCGCCCCTAGTTTGGGCACGTGATTGTCGCGGCCCGACGCAAGCGACACGATGCGATCCGGGTCCTGGGGGCGCTCCAGCACGGCAACCCGCTTTTCCAGCGTTTCAGAACCGCGCAGCACTTTGAGCGTCACGGTCTGTCCGGCGGTCTGGTAAATGTTGACGCCGAGTTGCCGGGCGTTTTCCATGACTTTCCCGTTGAACTCCAATACGACGTCTTTCACGCGCAGTCCTCCGGCTTCGGCCGCGCTCCGGGGAGACACATCGGAGAGAATGACGCCCCAACTCTGTCCCAGTTCTAGCGCCTTGGCAATTTGAGGCGTTATAGTCTGGGCAACCACGCCAATTTGCCCTCGCCGGACCGCACCGTGCTGGACGATTTGTTGGTAGACATTCCTGGCGATGCTGCTGGGAACGGCGAATCCGACCCCGGCGTTCGCACCGCTCCGGGAGAGGATAAACGTGTTGATGCCGACAATCGAACCCTCGGAATCCACCAACGGGCCTCCGCTGTTGCCGGGATTGATCGCCGCGTCGGTTTGGATGTAGATCATCGGATCGTCCGGGCGAACCTGCCGGGCCACGCTGCTGACGACGCCCATGCTCACTGAATTCTCCAACCCGAACGGGCTTCCGAAAGCGAATACGAGTTGCCCCTGGGCGACCTCATCCGAGTCGCCAAACGCCAGGAACGGCAGCCCCTTTTGTTCGACCTTTAGCACGGCGATATCCGTCTCCCGGTCGAGCCCGATCACGTCCGCCGTGACAAGTTTGCCCGCCGGCTTGATGGCCGAGCGCGCCCGTGCCCGAACCTCCACCGCTTCCGGAACCAACACCTGCACTCGCCGAGCCACCCCGATCACGTGCGCGTTGGTCACAATATACCCGTTGGCGTCCACCACTACGCCCGATCCGCTGGCGCGCTGGGTCTTGAAGGCGACGGCGCCGTCCTGCTCGGTTGGGCCATAGGCGCTCGCGACGATTTGCACCACGGCGGTATCGACTCGCTCCGCCAGTTCCTGGAAGAGCTTACTGAATCCACGAAGAGACTGCGCCTGGAGGGGTAGCGTGCAAAACGCGACGGCAATCAGAAACGAACGCATGCCCTCACGGTAGCAAGCCGGAGGCCAAACACCTATTCGATCCGGATTCGCTTCCGTTGCACCGTCGCGCCGCTGACGATTCGGACCTGTTCCCGCCGCACACCAAAATGGGTGGCCAAAAAGGCGCAGACTTCTTCATTCGCCTTGCCGTTTTCGGGCACCGCTCGGACTCGCAGCTTTCGACTGCCGTCCGCCATCTCTCCGGCAAACCCGGTCCTTGCGGCACGGGGGATGACCTTAATGCTCAACTCCACCGGAACGAATCCCCTACTTCTCCCCAGCCGATTCGCTGAACCGCCGCGCCGACTGCACTATGGAGCCGGTCCAGCGGTTCGTTGGCCGGTTCGTTGCTCAAGCGAAAGGTCTTGTGGTGCACCGGCAACACTACTTCCGCCCGCGCTTCGTTTACCATTCGCCAGGCCTGCTCCGGATTGCAGTGGTAGCGAATCCAGGGATTGTAGGCGCCAATCGGAAAGATCGCGACGTCAGCGCCGCCGACGTCGCGGAACGACTGCGTGTTGGCCGTATCGCCCGCGAACAGAATACGCCGCCGGCCCACGCGCAGGGTGTAGCCGTTATAGCCGCGATAGGTGTCTGTGCGCATGCGCGCACCCCAATGGTTCACCTCTAGCGCCGTCACCGTCACGGGACCGGCTTCCAGCGTCTCGCCCCAACCCATCTCGTGGACACTGGCGTAGCGGTTGGCGCGGAGCAGGTCCGCCGTCGCCCGGGCGGTGACCACGCGGGTGCTCTTGCTCTCCAGCGCCCGCAGAGACGGCACGTCCAAATGATCCATGTGAGCGTGAGAAAGAACGACTAGATCGATCTTCGGTACGGCTTCCAACGCGAGCGGCGTATCGATCAGCCGTTTCACGCCGATCGTGATGGGTCCGAAACCGAGGCCGGCGTATGTGCTGAACACTGGATCGGTGAGAATCGTCACGCCGTCGACTTTCATCAGCACCGTACTGTGCCCGAGCCACGCGGCATGAATGCCGGAATCCGGCCATTGGCGAGCGTCGACCATCCGGGCCGGCGCGGCCACCGCTCGTCCCCGTTCGGCCCAATACTGCTTCAGAAAGCCGACCGGAATCATCCGCCAGTTCATGGCGACGTAGCCTCCGGCCGCAGCCACGCCCGCCGCGATCAACGAACGCCGAAGCAGCTTACCAGCCATGTCCGAAGCGTTCCTCTGTCCATGGGTCGCCGTTCATGTGATAGCCGTTCCGTTCCCAGAAGCCGGCCTGGTCCCGGTCGATCAGCTCCAGGCCGGCCAGCCATTTGGCCGATTTCCAGGCATAGAGGCGCGGAACCACAAGCCGGGCCGGGCCGCCGTGTTCGAGCGTCAGGGCCTCGCCGTCATGATGGGTCGCCACCAGAACATCTTCGGCAAGGAACTCCTCCAGCGGCATGTTGGTGGTCCAGCCGCCGTCGAACCCATAGGCGAGGACGAATTTCGCCTCGGGTTTCGCGCCGCCGGCAAGATCCAGAAGAGTCCGGACCGATACGCCTTCCCAGGTGTTGTCTAACCGGGACCAGCGCGTTACGCAGTGAAAGTCCGAAAACACCTTTACGCGGGGCAGCGTGAGAAATTGCTCCCATTGGAAGTCCACCGGAGAATTCACAAGCCCGAAAATCGAGAGCTTCCATTCCGCCGTGGAGATTTTTGGAGGTCCGAACGCATCCAGCACCGGCCACTTGACGGTGCGGGACTGCCCAGGCGGAATGCGCTCCTTGCGCCGGGTATCGGGGGAGATGATTACGCCCTTCTCGATGGACATGATTCTAGGATGCCGCATAACCCCGGCGGCCTGTCGGAGGATCAGGCCGCCGGGTGTGCCTCGCACTGCTACAAGCGGGAGCGGGCTACAATTCTATAGATGCGCGGCGAGGCAAGAAAGATACGCCGCGCCATATGTTACGTTCGTTTCGTTTTCCTGGCCACGGGCCCGGCCGACTCGCGCACGACCAACTCGGCTTCCACGACAAACTCGTGCTGGGGTGCGTCGTCATCCGTCAATAGATGGAAGATGCGCCGTCCGAGCAGGTCGCGCGGGATGTGAACGGTAGTCAGCGAGGGGTTGACCATCTCCGCCACGTCGACGTTGTCGTAGCCCGTTACAGAGATTGCTTCCGGCACCGGCAAATTGAATTCGCGCAACTGCCGAAGAACGCCGATAGCCATATAGTCGTTGACGCATGCGATGGCCGTGGGCCGCATTCCGGAGGCAAATATCTCGCGTACGGCCGTCCGGCCCCCTTCGTAACCGTCGGACGCCACGACCATTCGATGCTCCACTTGATCGCCATGGCGTCTGATCGAGTCCAAAAACGCCTGGCTACGTTCGCCCAAAGGCCCCAACGAGGTATGGTGGCCGACGAAGGCCATCCGGCGGTGGCCCATGTCGTACAGGTAGTCGACAACTCGCTCCATACCGCGGCGGTATTGCGTCTTGACGCTGCGAATGTGCGGCCTGGGCTCATCTGCGCCGGTTATGACGGTCCGGATCTTCCGGCCGGAGAGTTCGTCCAGCACAAGTGGGGCAATCTCGGAGACGATGAGCGCCAGGCCAGAGACGCGGCGGCCCACCATGGTGCCCACGGCCGAGCGCAGGCGGTCCGGATCGTAGTCCGTGTTGGCGACCAAGACCTCGTAGCCCTGGTGCCGGGCCTCCCTCTCCAAGGCGTGGAATACGCCGGAAAAGAAGGGATTTTCGAGATTCGAAACGACCAGCCCGAGCGTTCTGGTCGAGCCGCCCGCCAGCGCCCGTGCGTGCATGTTCGGGTGGTAGCGAAGTTGCTCAACAGCGCGCTGCACGCGCAACTTGGTACTTTCCTTCACAACGCCGATCCCGTTCAGGACGCGCGAGACCGTGGCGGTAGACACACCGGCAAGCTTCGCAACGTCCTGCAGGCTGCGAGCGCTCATTCCTTCGCCGGTGTGCGCTTTCCGATGCAGTAAAGGTACCCGGCTGTGCGAATGAAAAGCTGTCCGTCGCTGACAGCCGGCGAACTCAGGGTGTAATCCTTCATATCGTTTTCGGCCAGCACCTCGAACTCCGGACCCGCCTTGACGACGGTCACCATTCCCTCTTCGTTGGTGACATAGAGCTTACCGTCGGCCAACACCGGCGACGAACTGTAGATGGCCGGCTTGATGCGCTTGCCGCCATAGATCTCCTGGCCTGTCTTGGCGTCCAGGCACCAGATGATCCCGCGGTCGTTGGTGACGTACAGATACTTGCCGTCGGTGACCGGCGACGGGACGTCGGGCCCGTTGGGGTTTTGCCAGACCAGGTGCGATTTGGAGACGTCGCCTTTGCCGCCCGGCCGTAACGCGGACAGCGGCCGGACACGCGTCGGCGCGTAGATCAAGCCATCCTTCACAACCGGCGAGGCGATGATGCGGTTCATCGGATTGTTCTGGGGATTCAGAATGTTGGCGCGCCACAACTCTTTCAACGTGGAGGGATCGTGGCCGGTCACAACGTCGCCGCCGCTAATGATCAGCTCGGTCTGTTTGCCGGAGGTCCAGACAATCGGCGTCGTATAGCTGTCGGGCGATTCGACGATGGCGTCGGTCGCCCGCTCCACCTTCGCTTGCGTCTTTCCGGTCTTCGGGTCGATTTTCAGCAGGTAGGACGGATCGTCCGTTTTCATACCGTGCAGCACCTGCAAGTAGAGTGTGTTGTTCCACAGCAGCGGGGAGGACGCGTAGCCCCAATTCAAACCGAACTGGCCGTAGTCCTTTTGAATATCCCGGGTCCACAACTCGTTGCCGGCGAAATCGAAGGCCTTGAAAATACCGGTGCCGGTGAGAATGAAAACCGTTTTTCCGTCCGTCACCGGCGACGGCGACGACATGTTCTGCTTGTTGATCTTGTAGTTCCCGCCGGCCAGCTTTTTCCGCCACAGAACGGTTCCGCCCTTGCGATCCACGGCCCACAGTTGCAGGTCGTCTCCGTCGGCGATGTTGAGGAAGACGTGGTCACCCCAGATAATTGGGGTCGCTCCACTGCGCCCGGGAAGAGCGAGTTTCCAGGTCACGTTTTCACCCGTGGTCCAGCGGGTCGGCAGACCCTTCTCGTCGCTGACCCCGTCCATATTGGGACCTCGCCATTGGGGCCAGTTGGCGCCGGCGGCGGCAAATCCGAAGGAGGCGAACAGCAGCAGAGAGCGCATCATGTTCCTCATCATATCTTTCCTGGCAACCCCTCGGCCCTCTCTGGGATCGCCGGATTCGATAGAGTATCATTCACAATCCCATGAGGTCCCTCGCACTGTTGTCTATCCTGCTGCTCCCGGCGCAGGATCCGCGCGGTTTCGTGAGCGGTACGGTCACCGATTCGAGCGGAGGCGTGATTCCGAACGCATCCATCACCGCGACCAACACGCGGACAGCGGTCGTTTCGAGGTCTACCACGAACGCCGAAGGCGTCTATGAACTCAACTACGTTCCGATCGGCGAATACACGTTAAACGTGGAGTTCCCCGGATTCAAGTCCTATTCCCGGCAAGGACTGGCCGTTTCCATCGGTGATCGCCTTCGCGTCGACGTGACGCTGGAACCCGGAGCCGCCGCAGAGAAGATTCAAGTGACCGCGGAGTCGCCCGTGCTGCAAACCGCCACGGCGACAGTGGGTCAAGTGATCGACCAAAAAGTACTGGCAAACATGCCGATTCGCTCCGGCTCGATCGCTTGGCTCTACTCGCTGGCGCCCGGAACGAGCCTGGCGGCGCTCTCCTACGACGGGCCCTGGAACATCGACCAATCGAGCACCGTGCGCGTGGGCGGGTCCGGGCTCGGCGGCGTGGACTTCAATATCGATGGCGTTTCCAACAACGCGTATGGCGGCAAAACCGCCTTCATTCCGCCGGCCGACATGGTGGAGGAGATCCGCGTCGATACCTCCAGCTACGACGCCGGCGTGGGCCACACGACGGGCGGCCAGATCAATGTCTCCATGAAGTCCGGAGGCAACGACCTGCACGGCACACTTGGATACGCAGTTGCGGCGGGCCCGATGATGACCCGCAACTTCTTCACCAACGGCTTCATTTACAACCCCGCCACGGGGCCGATTACTCCGGAGAAGATCAAGGCCAACACGCCGTTCACCCGGTGGACGCGAACGTCCGCCGCGGTGGGCGGTCCCATCTTTATTCCGAAGCTCTACAATGGCCGCAGCCGGACGTTTTGGATGTTCGGCTACCAGTCGCACAACCGGCTCCGTACCGTCGCCGGTCCGCAAACCGTACCCACTGAGGCGATGCGCCGTGGCAACTTCTCCGCACTGCTTCCGGCCGGTTCGGCCTACCAGTTATACGATCCGTTCTCGACGACGCAAGAGGGCGCGCGCTTCCGCCGGCAACCCGTGCCGGGCAACGTTCTGCCCGCCAACCGCGTCTCCGCCGACGCGCAGCGATATCTGAGATACTTCCCGCTTCCGAACGCGGCCGGCACCGAAGACTTCACAAACAACTACATTCTCGCCCGCCCGGATAAACAGGATCTCTATCAGCCGATCGTCCGGCTTGATCACAACTGGAACGAGAAGTGGCGCAGTTTCGGCCGCTACTCGCAGTCGATCTTCCACGGCCGGTTTGACCGACTGACCCCAGGCACCGACGCTCGCGGACGCAATCGGGAACGGCCCTACAAAGGGTACGCACTCGACACCGTTGGACTGCTCAGCTCCGCCATGACGCTCGACGTGCGCTATGGCTATACCTGGTTTAGCGAGAAGCAGTCCTATGTGAACCAGGGGCGTGACCTGTCCGAGTTCGGCTTTCCCGCAGCGGTGACCGCCGGCCTCGATCCTCGCGGCCGGACCTTTCCGCTTGTGAGCGTCACCGGCATGATGGCGCTGGGCAACGACGGTGGATTCGATCAGCGCTACTACACCCACTCGCTGCTATCCGTTCTGAACTGGAATCGCGGGAACCATTCGATGAAGTTCGGCTTCGACGGCCGGCTGACTTATGACAACTCCGTCACCTTCGGCAATGTGGCGCCGCAACTGGTTTTCGCCGACCTCTTCGTGCGCGGTCCGCTGGATAACTCGCCCGGCGCGCCGGGTGGCGCCATGAGTTTCGCCAGCTTCATGTACGGGATTCCTACCGGTGGTGGCATCGACGTAAACGACTCAAGGGCGGAGTCGAGCCCGTTCCATTCGCTGTTCGTTCAGGACGACTGGCGCGTGCGCAAAGACTTCACCTTGAACGTGGGCCTGCGATGGGAATATGAGGGCCCGATCGTGGAGCGCTTCAACCGCAACTCGTCCGACTTCGACTTCCGCACGCCGAATCCGGTGGAGGCGGAGGCGCGAGCGAACTACGCACGCGCTCCGATTCCGGAGATCGCAGCAGCCAACTTCCGGACCCTGGGCGGCCTGACATTCGCGGGCCGGAATGGTGCGCCGGTGACGATGCGCCCGCCTTTCTACAAAGCGTTCATGCCCCGCGTGGGCTTTGCCTGGAGCGTGAAGCCGCGCGTGGTGATGCGCGGCGGCGTCGGCGTATTCTACGGACTGCTGGGAGCGGACTTCAGCGACGTTTCGCAGCCCGGTTTCAACCGGCGCACCAACGTGGTCACGACGAATGACAATGGCCGCACCTACGTGGCCTCCACGACGAATCCGTTCGCTGGCGGCGTGGACAAACCCGAGGGGGCCTCCGGCGGGCTGGCCACTTTCGTCGGCCGTTCCCCCGGGTATTTCGCCGCCGACGGACGCCGGCCGTACACCACGCGGTGGAGCTACAATCTGCAGTTCGAGCCGTTTTCCCGCTCGGTGATTGAAATCGGCTACCAGGGAAACAAGAGCGTGCGGCAACAGGTGAGTACGGAGTTCAATCCGGTGCCGCTGCGCTATCTCAGCACATCGCCGGTCCGCGACAATGCCGCGATCAATTTCCTGACCGGCGTGGTGACCAACCCGTTCCGCGGCATCGACGCGTTCCGCGGCACGGCCTTCTTCGCCAATGCGAATACGACGCGCGGCCAACTGTTGCGCCCTCTGCCGCACTTTGGCGGGCTGCCCACCGGCCTCCCCGCCGGCGCAGCCTGGTACCACGCCTTGACGGCGCGGTTTGAGCGCCGCTTCGCGCATGGCTTCATGGTCCAGGCGAACTACACCTGGGCCAAGGCGATGGAGGCCGTGCAGTATCTGAATCCTACGGACGATATCCCGGCGCATATCATCTCGGACGTGGATCGTACCCACCGGTTCACCTTCGCCGGCATGTGGGATCTCCCGGTGTTCAAGGGCAATCGATGGCTGGGCGGCTGGCAGTTGCAGGCTCTGTACCAAGGGCAGGGCGGTCCGCCGCTTTCGTTCGGCAATGTGATCTACAGCGGTACCTACCCGGCGCTGGAAGTGAGCAATCCGCCAGTGCAGCGCTGGTTCAACATCGATGGCTTTGAACGCCGCCCGGCATTTCAGTTAGAGCAGAACGTGCGCAGCTTCCCATTGCGTCTGGCCAACGTCCGGGGAGACGGCATTAATGTCTGGGACATGTCCGTCCTAAAGAACTTCAAGCTTCACGAAAAACTCACAGTACAGTTGCGGGGGGAAGCGGAAGGCGCAACCAATACGCCGAATTTCAGCCCGCCAAACACCGCTTCAGCCAACACTCTTTTCGGACAGGTAACCGCCACGCAAACGGGTCAGGAAGAGCGCCGCATCTTCGTAGGGCTGAAGTTGATCTTTTAGCCTACGCCATCGCCAGAATGCGCCTGCGCAGCGTTTCCGCGGCCGCCCGGTCCGGCGCGATGACGAGCACGGTATCGTCGCCGGCGAGAGTGCCGACAACCTCTTCCCAATTCTCGCGGTCCAGCGCCGAAGCCAGGCTCGACGCGTTGCCCGGTGACGTACGGAGCACCAACTGATTCTGCGCCACACGCGCGTCGGTCAGGAATTCACCAACGATTGTGGCCAGGTCCGGCCCATGCGGCTTGGCATCGCCGACGTGCTGATACCCGACGCCGGTCTTCGCCAGTCCCAACTCCCGGATATCGCGCGAGAGTGTGACCTGGGTCGCGTCGACGCCTAACTTCTTCAGCTCCCGCGCCAGCTCGTCCTGTGTGTGAACGGGCGTCCGCTCGATCACCTTCAGGATTTGTCCCTGGCGGTAGGCCTTGTTCATACGCCAATCGTTTCCATGCGCGCCAGCGCCTCCGCCAGCGCCTCGGCAACCCGCTCCGGCGCCGTTCCTCCGGGCACCTGGCGGCTCTTCATTCCTTCGGCCGGATCCATCAACGCGGCCATGGCGCCGGTGAATTCCGGCGCGAACGCGGCAAGCTTTTCCGGCGTCCAATCCGCGGGCTTCATTCCGTTCCGCAGGCTGTGCAGCACAAGGCGGCCGGCCAGCTTGTGAGCTTCATGAAACGGCGTGCCGTTGCGGGCCAGCGCCTCGGCGACGTCGGTGGCCACGGCCCAGCTCACCTCCGCTGCCTCGGCCGGCGCGGCCGGCTTCAGCACCACCGTGCGCGCGACCTCCGCAATCATGGCCAGCGAGCCGTTTATCTGATCGGCGGCTATGAACAGCGGCTCCTTGTCTTCCTGCATGTCGCGGTTGTAAGTCATCGGCGTGCCTTTCACGGTGACGAACAACGACGTCAGGCTGCCGAAGACGCGGCCGCACTTGCCGCGGATCAGCTCTAACGAATCCGGGTTCTTCTTCTGCGGCATCAGGCTGGATCCGCTGGTGACGCCGTCGCCGAGGTCCATCCAGGCGAACTCGTCGGAGGAGTAGAGAATCCAGTCCTCGCTCAGACGGCTCAGGTGCAACATGAGCGTGGACGCGGCATAGAGATAGTCCAGCGCCCAATCGCGGTCGCCGGAAACATCCATGCTGTTGCGGGTGATGCCGGCAAAACCCAGGTCGGCGGCGATCGCCTCGCGGTCGAATGGAAACCCAGAGCCGGCCAGCGCTCCGCTGCCAAGCGGGCAGAGATTGACGCGGGCGCGGGCTTGCGCCAGCCGCTCATCGTCGCGGGCGAACATCTCGAAGTAGGCGAGGCAGTAGTGCTCCCACAGCACGGGCTGCGCGCGCCGCAAGTGGGTGTAGCCCGGAATGACCGCGCCCTGATGCCGCCTGGCCAGCGCCAGCAACTCCGTGAGAAACGCCTTCACCAGGGCGCGCGATTCGTCGATCGTTTCCCGCAGCCACAGCCGCGTATCGAGGGAAACCTGTTCATTGCGGCTGCGCCCGGTGTGAATCTTGCCGGCCAGGCCGCCTACCCGCTCCTTCAATTTCCGGATGATCAGGGTGTGCACGTCCTCATCGTTCGCGCCCTCGTAGAACGCGGGCGTGCGCGCGTCGATGCGCATTTGGTCGAACGCCGTGACCAGTTGCTCGCGCTCGGAGGCGGTAAGAATGCCGGCGCGCTCCAGGGCGCGGGCGAACGCCTGGGAGCCGCGAATATCGCAGTCGGCCAGACGTTTGTCGAAGTGCAGGGAGCCCGAGAAGGACTCGAAGATTGCGGAGGGGCCGGACTCGAAACGGCCGCCCCAGAGTTGAAGTTTTTCGCCGGTGGACATGGATTAATCGATGAGCATCAACAGTAGCGCTTTTTGCGCGTGGAGCCGGTTTTCGGCCTGGTCGAAGATCGCGGAGCCTTCCGACTCCATCACTTCGTCGGTCACCTCCTGACCGCGTTTGGCGGGCAGGCAATGCAGGAAAATCGCGTCGCTCGCGGCCTTTGCCATCAGCGTGGAGTTCACTTGATAGGGCGCGAAGACCCGCTGCCGTTCGGCCGACTCACTCTCCTGGCCCATGCTGGCCCACACGTCGGTGTAGACCACATGCGCGCCGTCCACTGCCGCGGCGACATCGTGCGTCACGTCGACGCTGATGCCCATGCCCCGCGCTTTCGCAACCAGCGCCGGGTTCGGTGAGTAGGACTTCGGGCAACCGATCGACACGTGCATCCCCAGCCGGCCGGCGGTAAAAATCAGCGAATGTGCGACGTTGTTGCCGTCACCCGCGAAGGCCAGCTTCAGGCCCTGCCATCGGCCGAACCGTTCGTGAATCGTCTGCACGTCGGCCAGCGCCTGGCACGGGTGATAGAGATCGCTCAAGGCGTTAATCACAGGTACGCGGGACCACACGGCGAGGCTCTCGATCGTGTCCTGGGAAAATACACGCGCCACAATGCCCTGGGTCCAGCGGTCCAGATTGCGGGCCACGTCTTTCAGCGGCTCGCGTTCGCCGATCATTCCGATGGTGGTGACGGCGTTTCCGCCTAGCTGCTGAATGGCCAGTTCAAACGTCAGGCGTGTGCGCAGAGATGGTTTTTCAAAAAGGAGAGCGAGGGCGCGCCCGGCCAGCGCCTGAGCGTACTCTCGCGGACGCTTCTTCACTTCGCTTGCCAAGGACAGCAGCGCGCGCAGTTCGTCTAGCGTAAGGTCCAGATCCTGGCGGAGGTCGGCCGCCGCGATTGTATTTTTATTCACCCATCTGAATAATTACACAAACTCACTCGTGCCGCAACGCAATGGATGGGTCGATCCGCGAGGCCCTGCGCGCGGGCGGCCACGTGGCGGCCAGCGCGGTCAGCCCCAACACGCCAAGCGCCGCACAGAGCGCCGGCGGATCGGCGGGCTTGACACCGTAGAGCATGCCCGTCAGCAGTTGCCCCAATCCGGCGGCCCCGCAAACGCCGATCACTCCACCGGCGGCCACCGCCCGAGCGTTTTGGCCCAGCACAAGCGTGACGATCTCCGCCGGCCGCGCGCCGAGCGCCAGCCGGATCCCGATCTCTTTCCTCCGCTGCCCAACCATGTAGGCCGCTACACCATAGAGTCCAAAGCACGCCAATGACAAAGCGAGCCCGCTCATCGCCGACGCGACGGCCGCGGCCGTCACCGCTTGCTCACGCGCCTTTTCAACCGTCAGGCTGTATGGCTCGGCGGCCGGAAACACGCGGCGATCCAGTTCGAGGGCCGCGCGGGTTAGGTCGCCGAGCGGCGTTCCGGAGTGCCGGATCAACAACTCCGAAGCGGCCTCTCCCTTGGAAGGCACCCAGGTCTGCGGCTCACCGCTGTGCAGACCCTGGACATGGATCTCCGCCGCTACGCCGATCACGGTCCGCCCACCTAGTACCTGGCCGACCGCGTTGCGACCGGGCCAGAACTCTCTGGCCAGCGCCTGATCGATGATGAAAACATCCTTTCGGCCTTCATCGGCCGGTTCGAAATCGCGGCCGGCCAGGATGGGGATGCGCAGCGTCCGCAGGAAATTGGCGGAGACATGGGCGAACCCCACTGGCCGCTCCACCTTCGTCTCCGGGTGCGGGAACCGGGTGCCGGTGAAGGAGTCGCCCAACGGCACCACATTGGTATGCGCGACTTCCGAAACGCCGCCTATGGCGCCCAGGCGCTCCCGCAACTGTCCGATCACCGAGGCGGACTGCAGATTGTTCGCGCCGCTTGAATTCAGATTCGGCCGCAGCCTGGCGACGTCATGGAACGCGAAACCGGCCGGTACGGCCTTCGCCGCTTGCACCGCGCGCAGCAAAAGCGCGGAGCCGCTGAGCAGTGTGGCGCACAGCGCTACCTGAATCGCCAGCAGGACGAAGCGCAGCCGGTTGGACGATCGTACGGTTTCCCTCAATACGGAGAGCGCCGGGGCCAAGCCTGAGAACAGCGCCGCAAGCACCGTCAAACCGGCCGTGGCCGCGACGACACGCCAGTCCAATTGGATGGAAAAACCCCAGCGGTCTTCGGATGGCATCACGAATCGAAGGACGAAGTCTGGCAGCCAGATGGACAACGCCAGCGAGGCCGTGGAGGCGAGTGCGGCGAGCAACAGGCTCTCTGTGACGAGTTGCCGCAGCAGCCGTCCGCGCCCCGCGCCAAGCGAGATGCGCACGGCGATCTCCCGGCGCCGGCTCATCGCCCGCGCCAACTGCATGTTCGCCGCGTTTGCGCACGCCAGCAGCAGAATCAGCAAAGCCGCCACTCCCGCGGCCAGAAAGACTGGCGCGGCCTGCTTGAAGAACCGGGGATTCGAAAGCACCACCGGGTCCGTCAGCAGGAAGCGGTCGGCCTTCCGTTTCAGCGTCTCGCGGAAGGCGGCGCTGACGGTGGCGAGTTCCGCCGTGGCCTGTTCGCGCGTGACGCCCGGCCGCAAACGCGCCATGATCTCGGTGCAGCAGGAGTCCATTGTGTCGATGGTCAGCAGGCCGGGGTGCAATTTGTCGCGCCATGGTGCAGGCAACCAGAATTGCGGCGCAACCGGAAACGGTCCGTCAAATCCTGGCGCGGCGACTCCGGTCACCTGGATTCGAAAACTGTTTACATCCAGCCATTCGCCGATGATCTTCGGGTCACCGCCGAAGCGCGACCGCCACGTGTCGTAGTGCAGAACCATCTCTGGAGCCGGATTCTTGAGGTCTCCCGTGGACGCAGAAAAACCGCGCCCCAGCGCGAAGCCGGTACCCAGAACGTCGAAAAAGTTCTCCGTCGCTACGATGCCGCGGCCGGTCCAAACGAAATCGCCCCGGCTGATACGCGCGCCGGTCATATCGAACCCCACGAGAGCTTGCACGGACTTTGAATTCTTCGCCAGATGACGGACCTCCGGCCAGGGAAGGCCTGAGAAGCGGCCGGGCTCGCGCCGCTCCGCCAGCACGTGTACCAGCGAAGCCGCATCACGAAGATTCATGGGCGCATAGACCAGCGTGTTGAAGATCGAAAACACAATGCCCGTTACGCCGATGCCGAGCGTCAGCGCCGCGACCGTGGTGAGTGTGTATCCCGGATTGGCGCGTAACGCCCGCGCGCCATAGCGCACGTCTTGCCCGAAGTCGCGCAGCCAGACGAACGCCCACGCCTCGCGAGCCTGTTCACGAGCCAATGTCAGGTTACCGGCCCCGCGGCGCGCGCGGTGAAGCGCTTCCTCCGGCGAAAGACCCTGTTCCCGAAGCGCTTTCGCGGACATCTCGATGTGGAAGGCCAGCTCCTCGTCCAATTCTTCTTCGTGCGCCGAAGGCTTGCCCCGCAGCCGGTTCCAAACGTTTCGCCAGTTCATGACGTCTTCAGCACCATGCGGATCGCGTCCACCATGCGGTCAAACTCCTGCTCCTCCTCCTTTAGGCGGCGGCGTCCGGCGGAGGTCAACTTGTAGAAGCGGGCGCGGCGGCCGGTTTCGGAGGCCTTCCATTCCGCCTCGGCCCAGCCGTTCACCAGCAAACGCTGCAGCGCCGGGTACAGGGAGCCTTCGCCAACCTGCAAGTGCTGGGCGGAGGCCGCGAGCAGATATTGCGCGATGCCGTAGCCGTGAAGCGGGCCGCGCGTCAGCGTCTTGAGAACAAGAAGGTCCAGCGTGCCAGGCATGAGTTCGGAAGCCATTGCCTATCGTTGCCTCGATTATCGATGCATTGCCTGTCCATGTCAAGCCCGGATTGTTAGCATGGAGTTTTCAATGAGCCAACTGAAGACGATTATTTTCGACATGGGGAACGTAATCATCCCCTTCGATTTCCGGCGCGGCTACGAAGCCCTGGCCGAGCACGTCGATTATCCGGCCGCCGAGATTCCGGAGCGCATCCGCGCCACCGGCCTTGTGCCGATGCTCGAATCGGGCCAGATCGAGGCCCGCCCATTTGTCGAAAAGGTCACCGAAGTGCTGGATGCGCAGATCACCTACGAGCGCTTTCGGGAGATCTGGAGCGCCATCTTCCTGCCGCATACGCTGATTCCCGTGGAACTCGTGCGGGAGCTTAAGAAGGGCCATCGCCTGCTTGTGCTTTCCAACACCAATTCGATTCACTTTGAAATGGTGTGGGAGGCGTATCCGATTCTAAGGGAGTTCGACCATCTGATCCTCTCGCACGAGGTGAAGGCGATGAAACCGGATCCGCGCATCTACGCCGCGGCCCTGGCCGAAGCGCAGGCCGAGCCCGGCGAGTGCTTCTTCACCGACGATATTCCGGACTACGTCGACGGGGCCCGCAAGGCCGGCATTCAGGCCGAACAGTTTCTGGGCTACGAAAAACTGCTGGGCGATCTGCGAGCACGGGGCGTGGCCGTCTAGCGAGGTTCCTCGAACCTGGGTTGATGCCGGCCCAGGGGCGGAATCACTTTTCTGCGTAGCGAGGCCGCGATCTCCTGATACTGGCGGCGCAGCTCCTGATTCTCCGTCGCGGCCGCCTGATAGAAGCGGGCGACGGCCTCCAGTTCGCCCAGCGCGAGCAAGCGCTCCGCCAGGTCGATACGCACGGGCACGGGTTCCGGCGCGCCCGATTCCTTCAGGTGCTTCAGCGCCGAAGCGGTGTCGTCCTTTCGCAGAGCCAGCACGCCGAGCATGGTGTGCGCATTGTGCAGGTGGTAGCGCGCGGCAGAAGGCGTTTCGATCAGCCGGGCCGCATACCTGGCGGCCTTGTCGAACTGCCCGGATTGCCAGGATAGCCGGGCCGCGGTTTCCAGGGCGGCGGCCCGATGCGCAGGCACGGCGCTGTCGATTTTTTCTTCGGCGTATTCCAGGCGCTCGGCGAGCAGCGGGCGAGCGGCCTTCGCCCGGAACTCGGCCCACGTTCCCGGTGGCGGTGTGGCCGGCACGGCCGGCCCTGCGCTTCGGACACGCAGAGCGGCGAACGGATGGGGCGCCACCGGTCCTTCGAAAACTTCCAACCGAACCGGCAACCGGTTGGGAGGCAGGCATCGCTCCGGCAGGACGGCGGCCGGATGCACGGGCCGGAGCGCCTCCGCCGCCGGATGCTCAATCCAATGGACGCGTATGGTCCAACCGCCGCCCTGGCACTCGGCGCCGGCGGCTTCCACCCCCTGCCAGCGAATCGGCGGCAGCTCCGCGACCCGGCTGACACTTTGGGTTTTTGATGCGGAAACCGTCTCCGCGGCATCCCGTCCCAACACCGTCACGCCGCCGGACTCCCGCCGCAATTGGCCATCCAGCAGTGTCCAGCGCTCCGCCCGCATGTCGCCCGTTAGGAAGGTGACCTGCAGCTCATGTTGCGCGAATGCCGCGAACGCGAATCCCGCCCACAGCAGGCACCTCATCGGGCCCCCGCCAACTTTGAATCCACCCATGCACAGACGGTTTTCGAGTCGGCCTCACTCAACGCCGCATCGGGGTGCAGCGAAACGTACCCTGGCATCGGCATCGCGCCGGTCCGCACCTCCGTGCAAACTTTTTCGAAGCCGCTCCAATCCGAGAACCCTGTCTCGTTGGCCAACAGCCATTCGGAGAAGTTCAAGTGCCGGCGCCCATCGGCTACGTGATTCTGCACAAGCCACGAAACCGGCGCGACGTAGGAGTAGGCCGGCCAGCGCGTTTCGTTCGAGTGACAGTCAAAACACGCCCGCCGCAGAGTGGCGAGCACATCCCCGGGCGGCCGCATCACCGCCTCGAAACTCTTCGCGGCATCGAAGGAGGGATTCGATTTAGGCGGTGCGGCGGGAACAAACTGCAGGACCGCGAACAGCGCGGCCAGCAGCAGGGCAATCTTCTTCATGCGGAGCAACGGCGGCTCGGCACGCCGCCATTGTCATTGTACCTACCAGCTCAGCCGCACGTTCATCTGCAACTGGCGTGCCCCGGCCGTGCCCTGCAATTCCCCAAAGAAGCGGTTGTTCACGTTTGTGACAAGCCCCGTGAGATTTGTGTGATTGAAGAAGTTGAACATGTCGGCGCCGAGCCGTAGCCGCATCGCTTCGGTAAGCGCGAACTCTTTCGAGATTTGCGTATTGAAGTTGATGGAGCCGGGGTCGCGAATCGCGTTGTTGCCGACGTTGCCGGGCCGGACGCCCGCGCGAGATACCGGATGCAGCGGCACCAGCGCGAACGCCGAGGTGTTCAGATAGCGGAGCGTGGAGCGGTAGTTGTCCAAATAAACCTGGCCGCCCACGTAGTCTGGCCGCGCCACCTGGCGCGTGGTGCCGGCCTGCGAAAGCTGGACCGGTGTGCCGGTCCTTGCCAGGAAGGTGCCTGACACCTGCCAGCCGCCCACAATGTGCCGGAGCGCCGCATGCTTCAGGTTTTTGAACTTCGGGGCTTCCCAAATGTAGTCGCCCGTGAAGTAGTGCTGAATGTCGCCCGTGTTTGGGCCGCGATCGGCGCGCGGATTGAAGAACTCCTGGGTCCGCGCGTCGGCGTCGCCCTGATAGTAAGCTCCGATATCGCCTCCCGCCGTCGACAGTGCCCGGCCCCACGTGTAGTGCAGGGAGGTGCTGAAGCTCTGCGAGAAACGTTTGCGCAGCGACGTCTGCCACGACGAGTAAAACGACTGCTGCGTGGCGTCCACGTAGTAATTTACGTTGAGCCGCGGATTCGGCCGGAGCCCAGTGACCCGATCCGGTTCGTTCATCCAGCGCTGCATCAGAAACTTCACGCCACGGTTTCCGACGTAGGCGGTTTCGATAGCAATGTCCTTGGTCAGTTCTCGCTGAATACCGAACGTGAACTGCATGGTGTAGGGATTCTGCAGGTTGGGATCCACCACCGAGAACGTATTGATCCAGCCTCTGGCCTTGGTTTCCGATTCGATCACGCGGATTAAATCGTCGTTATAGGAGGGCCACTTCAAACCCAAACGAATAACGTCGGCGCGGATGAAGTTAAAGCGGAAAGGCGCGTTGGCCGTGGGTTGCACGTGCGCCCACATGGCGCCCGCCACTTGGCCGCTGAACAACACTCCGGCGCCGCCGCGAATCACCGTCTTGCTTTTGCCGCCCACGTTGTACGCAAAGCCCGCGCGCGGCCCCAGGTTCACCCACTTGTCGGATTCATATGGGTTATCGCGAGGGCGGATGGGTCCAACGTTGAAGTTCGAATCCAGCAAACCGTTCGGATTGTAGATGCCCGTCTCCGGCGCGGTGTCCTTCGCTTCCGGAACCAGATGCGTGAAGATGTCGTAGCGAATGCCGAGGTTGAGTGTCAAATTCTTTCGGAAACGCCAATCGGTCTGCGCGAACCCGCCGATCTGATACATCTTGGCGTTGTAGTCGCCGTTGCCGTACGTAGGCCCAATGGCGTTCGGAATATTCGCCAGCAGGTCGGCGCGGTTGGCGAACGCGATGTTCGGAGCTTCCGGATTCAGCCGTTTGCAGCAGTCGCGTCGGACGGAGAAGCCGAACTTGAGCGAATGGGAGCCCACGTGCTTGGCGTACTTCTGATCGAAGTTGTAGGTGCGGCCTTCCATTCCATACAGTTCGTGATCTGGATTGGCCACACCGGGAAAGCTGAGCCGAGGAACGCGCCGGCCAAAGGGCAGGCCTTCGTTCTTGTTCGCCGGATCTATTTGCTGAAAGAAGAAGGCGTCCTCGCGGTTCATGTCGGTGAGGTGGTAGCCGAAGCGCGTCTCCGAGGTCCAGTCGGCCCCGCCGGTGATGTAGTTGGCTGTGCCGCGCTCGTCCCAGATCTGGAATTCGCGGTCATTGGCGCGGTTCAGATAGTGGCGCGGCTGATACTGATACGGCCGGCCGCGTGTGTAGCTGAGCGAAAGATTGCTGGTGCCGCGCAGCCGGAAGTCGGTCTTGAAGTCGATGTGGTTGTCGTCGCGCCGCGAGGAGGCGGGAGAGAGAAACAGCGCCGTGTCGTCGTTCGGGCCGAAGGGCTGGTTCGGCAGGGGAATATGCTTCAGGTAAATGTCGAGCGCCGGGTTGGAACGCAGCGCGTCGTTGCGAAGCCGCGGTGTCATCAGCGTCTCCTGAATCAGCGCGAAGGCGCGTTCGCGATAGCCCTCATAGACGCCGAAGAAAAAGATCCGGTCCTTCCGGATAGGACCGCCCAGCGAGCCGCCGAATTGATTGAAGGTGATGCCGGGCTTGTTGGCGAGGCGCTGATTGCGCGCGTCGAGATTCTCGGTGCGGTTGTTGTTGAACAAACTGCCGTGCATCTGATTGCCGCCCGAACGGCTGAGCAGATTGACCTGCCCGGCCACCATGTTGCCGTACTCGGCGGGCGGCACGCCCTTGATGGTGTGTACCTCTTGAATCGCCTCGATCGACATGATGTCGATCAGGTTCGGCTGCAAATAGTTCGAAGAGTAACGGCCCTCGGGGTTGCCGCCGGCGTCGGTTCCGTCCACGTTATAGGACACGCCGTTCTTGCCGACGCCGTTCATACGCACGCCCTCCGGCGCCATCGTTACTCCGCTGTTCAGCGCCAGCAGTCCGGTGTAGTTGCGGCGGAAAACGGGCAGGTCCTGAATCTTCGCGTTGTCGAATGTGTTCAGTTGTTCGGACGACACCGCGTTGATGAGCGGTGCGGAGCCCTCGACGTTGATCGTCTCCGCGGTAGAGCCGATTTCCAGCGTGTACGTTTGGCGCACGTTCTGCGCGGCGGAGAATTCGATGCCCTTGCTTTCGGCGCGTTTGAAGCCCTTCGCCTCAATCTTGACCGTGTAGGAGCCAACGCGCAAGAAGTCGAAAATCGCCTCGCCGGCTTCGTTGGAGGTGCGCGTTGTCACCGCCCCCGTGCCGTCGTGGGTGATCGTTACCGTGGCGGCCGGCACCGTTGCGCCGGTCGCATCGCTAAGAACGGCGTAGAACGTGGCCGTCGTTTGCTGCGCCCACATCATGGTGGCGGCAAGCGGGAAGATTACGAGAAATCGCATGGACACCTCGAGACTGGAAGTGACCGCCTCTAAGCGGTTAGTGTGCAGATACTATCGCTTTCACGAACCCCAACGCAAGCGGAAACAGGCAAATTAACAAAGCTAGATGATCTGGTGATTCCGAAGCCACCGGATCGACGTCTCCAGGTCCTCCCGCTCCAGCGCCGCGGCACTCTCCTTCGCCGGCGCCGGGCGGTTTTCGCGCGGTTTACCCGTTTCGGCGATCGATGCGAAGCGGGCGAACTCCCAGGCGGGCGTCGTCCGAAACGCTTTCCAAAAATCCGGCTGGAGGTACGGAAACGGCCGTGTTCCGGTGACGATGATCTCCAGCGACATCGCCTTTCCCGGGCATAACTGGGCATATTTTTTCACCCAGCCCAGAATGTCGACGTTCCCCTCGCCCATCCGCGTCCACTGCATCGCCGCGCCCTCCGGTGTGCGCCACACGCCGCTGTCGCGCACATGAGACGTCAGCACGTACGGCGCCAGCGTCTCCAGAGTGACATGCGGATCCTCGATCGCCCAGGTGGGATTGCCCGAGTCGATACAGGCGCCGACGAAGTCCTTGCCCGCGGCCTCGATCAACATCTTCAACTCGCGTCCTTGCAGGTCACCGCCGTGATTCTCGATGGCGATCTTCTTACCAGCGTCGAGCGTGCGCGTGCGCACGGCCTTCAGCGTTTTCACGGTGTTTTCGATGTGCTGTTCCAGCGGCGTGGCCGAAGCGCGGTCCCGCCAATCGCCTAAGACAGCGCGAACGATCGGCGCCCCAACGACAACTGACGCGTCGATCATCCGCGCCAACTGTCCTTCCGCTGTGCCCTGCTTGGGATCGAACCGCGCCGCCGTGGGGCAGATGGAAAGCATCCCGATCTCGACCTCAATGCCCACCCGCCGCGCGTGATCGCGAACCTTTTCGAGGTGCGCTTTCTCAAGCCCGCCCAGAAATCGAATTTCTGAAAAATGCACCACGCGAGCCCCGTGCTTGGCGCAATAGTCGAGGTACTCAAACGCGCTCCAGCCCTGGCCGCGCAGACTGAACAGATCGATGCCGAATTTCACTTTGTTGCTCCCTTGCGCCGCCAAAGCCGCGGGCACCGCATGTATGAAGGACCGGCGTTGCATTCGATTTTGAGCTTATCATCGCAGAATGATTCGTTGGATTGTCGCCGGTGTGGGCGACATCGCCCAAAAGCGCGTAATTCCGGCCATATTGGCGGAACCCCGGTCCACGCTGGCCGGTGTCGTCACATCCAAGCCGGAAAAGGCCGATGCGTTCGGCACGCGTGCCTTTGCGTCCGTCGATGCCGCCCTGCCGGACTGCGACGCGCTCTACATCGCCACGCCGGTCGCCCTGCATAGACCGATGGCGGTGGCCGCGCTCGCCGCTGGTAAGCACGTGCTGTGCGAAAAGCCCACCGCACTAAACTACGTCGAGGCGGCCGGCATGGCCCAGGCGCCGCGTTCCACGCACTTCGGTGTCGCATACTACCGGCGCCTCTATCCAAAAGTCATCGCCGCCAAGCGGCTACTTGCCGAAGGCGCCATCGGCCAACCGCTGCTCATCGAAATGAACTGCCACTATTGGTTCACAGCGGCGCAAGGCCATCGCGCCTGGCTGCTGGACCCGGTGCTGGCCGGCGGCGGCCCGCTGTTCGATATCGCCTCGCACCGGATCGACCTGGCGAACTTCCTGTTCGGTGACCCCGTGGCGGCTACCGGCCTGCGCTCCAACGCCGTCCACCAATGGGCCGTAGAGGATAACGCCACCGTGGTTGTGAACTACGCCGGCGGAGTTCGCGCCGTGATCGACGTCCGCTGGAACTCACGCGTGGAACGCGACCAGTGCCGGATCTCAGGTACCGATGGCGCTCTGGACCTAGACCCGCTCAACGGGCCCTTCCTGCACACTCCCAGCGGCACGCTGGAACTGCCGCCCCACGCGAACCTGCACTATCCGCTTGTCGAAGACTTCGTTACCGCCATCCTGGAGCGCCGGGAACCGGTTTGCCCGATTCATCAGGCGATTCAAACGGACTGGGTAACGGGGGAAATTCGATAGACTAGGAGCAGGCGGACGTGTGTCTAACCGGGCACGTCATCGTCGCTCCAAGAACCCATGTCGGACAGTACGAAAATAGACGTCAACAGTTGGCTGGAAGAGGAACTCTACCAGCAGTATTTGCACAACCACTCGTTTGTGGACGAATCGTGGCGAAGCGAGTTTACTAGCGCGCCGCCAACGAACGGCGCACCCGCTCCCGCGGCCCCGCCCGCCCCGGCGCCGCCGCCAGCGGCGCCGGTCCAAACGCAAGAGGTCGCGAAGGCGAAAACCGAGGTGCAGAGCCAGCAGCCGGCCAAGGACATCGACAGCTCCGAGCAGCTTGTTCCGCTTCGCGGCGCGGCCGCCCGTATCGCGGAGAACATGATTCTCTCGCTGCAGGTTCCCACCGCCACCAGCCAGCGTTCGATTCCCGTGAAGGTGATCGACGAGAACCGCCGAATCCTCAACCAGCACCGCGGCCTGCTGGGCATGAGCAAGATCTCCTACACGCACATCATCGGCTGGGCGATCATCAAGTCGCTCGAGACCAATCCGTCGCTGAACTCGGCCTACGTCGAAAACAACGGCGAGGCGTTCCGCGCCGTTCGCGGGTCCGTGAATCTTGGTCTCGCCATCGATCTACCGTCGCGCGACGGCGGCCGTTCCCTGGTTGTTCCAAACATCAAGAACGCGGGCGCGCTGAACTTCGGCGAGTATCTGAAAGCCTACGACGATCTGATTCAACGCGGACGCAAAGGCAAGCTCGCTCTGCCCGACTTTCAGGGCACCACGCTTTCGCTTACGAACCCCGGCACCATCGGTACCGTCGGTTCGATTCCGCGCCTCATGCCGGGCCAAGGCTGCATCATCGCCACGGGCGCCATCGATTTTCCCGCCGAATATTTGGGAACCGCGCCGGAGATGCGCGCGATGCTCGGCATCGGCAAAGTGATGACCGTTACCTGTACCTACGATCACCGCATCATTCAGGGCGCCGAGAGCGGCATGTTCCTGCAGAAGCTGCACGGTTTGCTGCAGGGCGAGGACAGCTTCTACGAGTCGATGTTCTCCGACCTCCGCATGCCGCACAAGCCCGTGAAATGGGAGCCGGATCGCGCCGTCGCGCGCGGCGCGGCGGGCGCTCCCGCCATGCGCGGCGTCGACATCGGCAAGGAGTCGGCCGTTCTGCAGCTCATCAACGCCTATCGCGTGCGGGGGCACCTGATCGCCGACCTCGACCCGCTTGGCAGTGAGCCAAACTATCATCCGGAGCTGGACCCGGCCCACTACGGCCTGACCATCTGGGATCTGGATCGCGAGTTCGTCACCGGCTCGCTTGGCCAATCCATCGGCGAGGGCGCCTCGCATATCGTTCTCACGCTGCGCGAGCTTATGGAAACCTTGCGGCAGACCTATTGCGGCAAGATCGGCGCCGAGTACATGTACATCCAGGCGCCGGATCAGAAAACCTGGCTCCAGCAGCGCATGGAGCCGCTGGCCAATACCTGGGAGCTTTCCAGCGCCACGAAGCTGCGCGCACTGGAGCGCATCCTGGACTCGGAAGGCTTCGAGCAGTTCCTGCACACCCGCTTTCAGGGGCACAAGCGGTTTTCCGTCGAAGGCGGCGAATCGACCATTGCGATTCTCGACGAGATCGCCGATCGCGCGGCGGGCAACGCCGTGCATGAGATCGTCATCGGCATGGCCCACCGCGGCCGGCTGAACATTCTCACCAACATCATCGGCAAGAAGCCGGAGCAGATCTTCTCCGAGTTCGACGGCAACCCGTATGAACATTCCACTCAGGGCTCCGGCGACGTGAAGTATCACCTGGGCGCGGCCGGCGTGCGGCAGTCCTCCTCGGGCCGCGAGATCATGGTCAGCCTCGCGCCAAACCCGTCGCATCTGGAAGCGGTGAATCCCGTCGTCGAAGGCATTGTGCGGCCGAAGCAGGACCGGCTGGGCGATCACAAGCGCGAACGCGTGATTCCGCTGCTGATTCACGGCGACGCCGCGTTCGCGGGCCAGGGTGTTGTGGCCGAAACGCTGAATATGTCGCAGTTGGAGGGCTACACCACCGGCGGCACCATTCACCTGGTGATCAATAACCAGATCGGTTTCACGACTCAGCCGGACGCGAGCCGCAGCTCTATTTATGCAACCGACATCGCCCGCGCCGTGGACGCTCCGGTGTTCCACGTCAACGGCGACGATCCGGAGGCCTGCCTGCGCGTCGCGCAATTGGCCTTCGACTTCCGCCAGCAGTTTAAGAAGGATGTCGTCATCGACATGATCTGCTACCGCCGCCACGGTCACAACGAAGGCGACGATCCGTCCTACACGCAGCCGATCATGTACCGGAAGATCCGGCAGCATCCTTCGGTCGCCACCATCTACGCCGAGCGGTTGGTGCGGGAAAAGGTAACCACCGCCGGCGAAGTCGAGCGGATGAAGAAGGCGATCAAGCAGCGTCTCTCTGACGCGCAGGAGCGGTCTCAGCAGAATCAGTCGCACTACGAGTATCAGGAGTTGGCCGAGATCGACGAGCAAGCGGTGCGCAAGCAGATTCCGCAGACCGCGGCCGGCCGCGAGTTGCTGGAGCGCGTCATCTACGGCTCCACCGCGTTTCCGGAAGACTTCAACCTCCATCCGAAATTGAAAGGCTTCATCGACAAACGCCTGCAGATTCTCGATGGCGCGGCCATGGACTGGGCCGGCGCCGAGGCCCTCGCCTACGGCAGCCTGGTTCTGGAAGGCACGCCGATTCGTCTGAGCGGGCAGGACTCCGGGCGCGGCACGTTCTCGCAGCGCCATCTGGTTTTCTACGACGCCGAGAATGGCGTGCCGTTTATTCCCATGCAGCACCTGGCGCCGAATCAGGCGCGGTTTGAAGTGTGGGACTCGTGCTTGAGCGAGTACGCCGTCATGGGCTTTGAGTTCGGCTACTCGGTGGCCGATCCGCTGTGCCTGGTGCTGTGGGAGGCGCAGTTCGGCGACTTCGCCAACGGCGCGCAGATCATGATCGACCAGTTCATCTCCTGCTCGCAACAGAAGTGGAATCAGCCCAGCGGCCTGGTGCTTTTGTTGCCGCACGGCCAGGAGGGTCAAGGGCCGGAACACAGCTCCGCGCGCCTGGAGCGCTTCCTTTCGCTCTGCGCCGAGGAAAACATGCAGGTGGTGAACCCCACCACACCCGCGCAGTATTTCCATCTGCTGCGCCGCCAGATGTACGGCGGGCCAGACCGCCGCGGCATGCGCAAACCGCTAATCGTCATGACGCCCAAGAGCCTGTTGCGCCACGCCAAGGCGACGTCGATGCTCAACGATCTCACTGTCGGCGGCTACCGCGAAGTAATCGGCGACGCGGGCCTCGCACAGGCCGATGAGGTGAAGAGGGTGTTGCTGACCAGCGGCAAAATCTACTACGAACTCGCCGACCAGCGCGACAAACTGGGCGCGAACAACGTGGCCATCGTCCGGCTGGAACAGTACTATCCGTTCCCGTCGGCGGAGCTGCAGGATGTGTTGATGCGCTATCCGGTCACGGCGGAAGTCTGCTGGGTCCAGGAAGAGCCGCGCAATATGGGTGCCTGGCGCTTCATCCGGACGTTCATTCAGCCGATGCTCGATCCGGCCCGCCGGTCGCTGCGGTATATCGGCCGCGCCGAGAGCGCCTCTCCGGCGCCGGGTTCCGTCAAACGGCACCAGGCCGAGCAGGCCGATATTCTCGACGAAGCGTTTAATCCGGATTCGGGTCCGAAGGCGCGTAAGCAGTTGGTGGTCCGGAAGAAGCGATGAGCGAGCTCAGAAAGATCACGTCGGCCGAGGATCTGGAAGAGGTGATCGCACACACCGCGAACGAGTTTTTTCTGGACGTCCGGGAACCGGCTGAAATCGCCGAACTCGGCTCGATGAAGGGGTATGTCAACATTCCGCTCGGCGAACTGGAGCGGCGCATCCACGAGGTGCCGCGGGACAAGACAATCCTGACGGCTTGAAACGGCGGAGGCCGAGCCGCGCGTGCCGCGGACATACTCATCCAGGCCGGGTATACGGTAGCGGCGGCATGCGCATTGACGGACTGGCGGGAGAAGAATAATCCGCTGGAAGGGCGGCGGGGCTAGGCCCGGCGTCCCGAAGAGACGATTCCGTCCCCTCGCACCTTCTCAAGGCGAAGAAACTCCAAATGCCGAAGAATAGCTTTGAAGCTGGTTAGGAGTTTCAATCGTCCAATAGTGGCTCACAGCCGGCGCCGAAGTAGAAACTCAACCGATTCTCGGTTGCTCTACAATCAGGCGGGGAGAATTTTGCTTGACTGTACTGCAACTCGCGTTGGTGCGGTTTTCCGCCACGGTGGAGAACAGAAAATAACAAGGAGTGGGCGCAACCATCTGCTGTTTCTACCGCGGGCGCGAGTTGGTCGCCGGTCGAAAAATGCATTTGATGGTGCGAGCGACGCGCTAGCCCTTGAGCTCGTTATGCCTCAGCCGAATTCTACGCATCCAGCCTCCAAACACATTGATTCTATCGTCTTCGTTTCTGTCGGCAGCCGCAAATCGGACATATGGTCTCTGCCCGACCTTTAGGTCAGTCGTCCCATCTTCGAAGTCCCATTCAGTCCGGCCAATGTAAAGTATCTTCTTATTGATCAGTACGCCCT
>Ga0194119_10001397_pt1 | contig 43874 bp, 50 predicted proteins | sample TA2MahC100mmetaG_FD_148620 | JGI IMG/M metagenome (GOLD analysis project Ga0194119, IMG submission 148620) | Freshwater microbial communities from Lake Tanganyika, Tanzania - TA2015018 Mahale Deep Cast 100m | ecosystem: Environmental > Aquatic > Freshwater > Lake | place: Tanzania: Lake... | reverse complement strand
TGTCGGTGTCGAGAGCATCGAACACCGCATCGCTGCCCAGCCACTCCTCGCGGGTGATGCAACCGTCGCCATCGAGATCGTTGAGCAGGAAGATCTCGTGCACGGCATGGCTGAAGGCGGCGCCGCCTTCCAGCTCGGCCAGGCGATGGGCCAGCTGGGCCTCGAGGGCTTCGATCGCCTTGCAGAAGCCGCGGATCCCCTCATCCAGCTTCTCGGTGGCCATCGGATCGGCCGCCAGCATCTGGCGGAAGTGGGCTTCATCGAGATGGATCTGGGCCTCGGTGGGAGCCGGATCAAAGGCGTTGAGTTTGCGTTCCAGTTCCCCTTCGGTCTGGCGCAACTGATCGAGCAGCGCCGGCGAGATGGTGAGCAGATCACAGCCCGCCAGCTCAATGATCTCCTCGATGTTGCGGAAGCTGGCTCCCATCACCTCGGTTTTGTAGCCGTAGGTTTTGAAGTAGTTGAAGATCTGGGTCACGGAGATCACACCGGGATCTTCTGGGCCGGGGTAGCCGTCGCGGCCGGTGCTCTTCTTGTACCAATCGAGGATGCGCCCCACGAACGGGGAGATCAGGGTGACGCCGGCCTCAGCGCAGGCCACCGCCTGGGCAAAGCCGAACAACAGCGTCAGGTTGCAGTGGATGCCCTCCTGCTCCAATTGATGGGCGGCGCAAATGCCCTCCCAGGTGGACGCCACCTTGATCAGCACCCGGTCGTTGCTGATGCCCGCCTGGTTGTACAGGCCGATCAGTTTGCGGGCCTTGGCGATGGTGGCCTCGGTGTCGTAGCTGAGGCGGGCATCCACTTCAGTGGACACGCGGCCGGGCACGATCTTGAGGATCTCCTTGCCGAAGGTGACACAGATTTCATCGAGGGCTTCCCGCACCACCGCGTCGGCGCCGGCATCGGCACCCATCACCTGGCGCGACTCCTGCAGGGAGCGATCAATCAGGTTTTGATAGGTGGGAATCTGGGCTGCGGCCAGGATCAGCGACGGGTTGGTGGTGGCGTCGCGGGGGGTGAACTGCTTGATCGCATCAATATCGCCGGTGTCGGACACCACCACGGTCATGGCAGCGAGTTGATCGAGCAGGTTGGCCATGGGCAGGGAGGGGTCGAGCTGGCTGGGCATCAGCCCTGGGTGCCATCACGCTAGCCAGTGTGGCCGGGTGCACCCAGACGGCAGACCGATCCTTGAGGGAACGGCAACACGAGCCGTCAGGCCTTGGGGCGCGACGGCGGAATCCGCTCCAGCACCAGCAGGGCATCGATGATCTGGCGGGCGACCGGGGCCGCCACCGTGGAGCCGTAGGTGTTGCCGCCCTTTGGTTCATCCACCACCACCAGCACGACGTAGCGCGGATCGTCGATGGGCAGGTGCCCGACAAAACTGGTGATCAGAGCCCCCGGGATGTAGACACCCCGCTCCGCTTTCTGGGCGGTGCCGGTCTTACCGCCGATCCGGTAGCCGGGGATCTTGATGCCCAAGCCACTGCTGTTCTCCACCACCGACTCCATCCAACCCATCACCGTGCGGGTGACGGCAGGATCGAGCAACGGCAGCCCGCTCCCACCCGGAGCGCTGGCCAGTGCATCGCCAGAGCGCAGACCGCGGGTGATGTGCGGGCTCACCAGCCGGCCCCCATTGGCCAACATGGCGTGCAGCTGCAGCAGCTTCAGCGGCGTCAGCGAAAAGCCCTGGCCAAAGGCGGCCACGGCGGGCTCGATCGCCTGGCTGGTGAAGGCCTTGCGGGGCTTGAGTTCCCCGGCTACCGCCCCCGGCAGATCGGTGTCGGGCGTCTCATCAATGCCGAAGGTGCGCAGCCACTGCCAGAAGCGATCCCGCTTCACCTGGGCCATCGCCTTCACCATGGCCACGTTGCTGGACACCTGCAGCACGGTGGGGAAATCAATCAGGCCATTGGCCCGCTTGTCGTGGTTGAAGATCGGCCAGCCGCCGATCGTCAGCTGACCGGTATCGGCCACCCGACCATCGGCCTGGATCGCCTTCTCCTGCAAGGCCAGGGCCAGGTTGATCGGCTTGAAGGTGGAGCCCGGTTCGTAGAGGTCTTGCACCGACCACTCACGGAACAGCGCGGGATTGAACTTCCAGAAGGCGTTGGGGTCGTAGGTGGGGGTGGACGCCAGCGCCAGCATCTCGCCGTTGCGCACGTCCATCACCAGGGCCGCACCGCGCTTGGCATTCCACTTCTTGACCTGCTTGACCAGGGCCTGCTGGGCCACCTGCTGCAGCCGGGCATCCAGGGTGAGCTGCAGGCGCAGGTCGTCGCCGTAGAGGGAGCCGGCCGTCAAGCCAGCGGGCAGCGGGGTGCCATCGGCGCCGCGGCGCATCTGCAGGGCCGTTTCCTGGCGCTTGAGGTCGCCATCCCGGCTCTGCTCCAGGCCGGCCTGGGGCACACGCTCCAGGTTGAGGAAGCCAACGACGTTGGCAAACAGGGGGCCCTGGGGATAGATGCGGTGGGGGTAGGCCTCGAGATCCAGGCCACTGATCCCCAGCTGCCGCACCCGCTCAGCCGTCTCTGGATCCAGGTCGGTGCGCAGCTTGATGCCACTGCGGCGGCCCGCCATCGTTTGCAGAAGCCCGGCTTTCGGCAGGGCCAACACCGCCGCCACCTTGCTGGCCACCTCGTCGGCACTGCGGATCTTCTGGGGGTCGTCGCCCGGGAAATTGAAATAGCGGGGATGGGCCCAGAGAGTGAAGCGTTGTTCATCGAGGGCCACCAGGCGCCCGTTGCGATCAACGATCGTGCGCCGCTTGCCGATTGGCTTGGTGGTTTGGGTCTGAATGGCGTGGGCCCGGTTCTGGAGGTTGGTCGCATCGACCACCTGCAACCAGGCCAGCCGTCCGGCCAGCCCCACCAGGCCGGCACACAGCAGCCCATACACCGCCAGCAAGCGACCGGTGGGGACCGGCTGGATCGCCACGACCCGCTGGGGAGAACTGCTGCGACGACGGCTGGGACCGCGGCGACGACTGGGCGTCATCGACATGAATCAGTAACCCGAGCGGATCTGACGAAGCTGAATGCTGCTCAGCAGGGGCAAGCCGAGGGGGAGAGAGGCGGACTTGGGGGGCGGGAGGTACACCAGTTTTTCACTGCTGGTCGGCACCAGCCAGCCCGGGCGCTTCACCGCGCCCAGGTGGTGCTGCTCCAGCAGCGCCGACGATTCCTGCAGCTTGTGCTCCAACATCTGGGAGGCCTCCAGTTGCTGATAGCTCACACCCCAGCGGTTCTGCCAGTGCAGAGTCAAGGCGCTGAGGGCGAGCATGCAGATGCCGAGGCCCGCCAGGGTGCCATCGGTGGCGCGGTGGAGATTGCTGATCCAGGGGGCTCGGCGCTCCAGCTTGCGACCCGAGAGGGAGCCCTGAATCAGCTGAAGGGTGCGCCGCTGGGCCCGGCGGCTGGCGTGTCCCCCTGCCATCAGTGGCTTTTCGGGAGCCTGCCGGGGCGAGAGGGAGGCAACCAAGGGGACGGCCCGAGCACTGCGCGATTGAACCACCCCAGTTGCCAGGCAGCAAGGGGACTGGGGGCCTTCAACCGGCCAGCAGAAGCAAATTGGCAAAGGTGAGGCCATTCCAAAGGCCGTGCATCAACACACTCGCCCCCAACCTCCCGCTCTGGAGCCGTAGCCAGCCCAGGCCCAAGCCGAGCACAAACAGGGGCGGAAACTCGCCGATGCTGAGGTGGGCAACGCTGAACACCAGGGCGCTGATCAGCACGGCCCAGAGGCCGCCCCAGCGCTGGGCCAGCACCGGCAGCAGCACGCCGCGGAACAGGGTTTCCTCAAACAGGGGTGCCAGCACCAGGGCCGTAACGGCAAAACAAAGCAACGCCAGAGGATTGGCGCTGGTGAGCACCAGCTCGAGCAGGGGATTGCTGCCGCCAGGATCACCAACCAACCGCTCCTGAAGCCAGCCCACCAAGGCCACCAGGGGCAGCACCATCAGCACCTGGGCCACAGCACGGCGAAGGGTGCCGCCCAGCGGTCGCCAGTGCCACTGCAGCCAACCCCCCAGGGGCCGCTGGCCGTGGGGCCGCAACTGGCCCCAGAGCAGGGCCAGCGGTACCGCCATCAATCCCATGTAAAGGCCCAGCACCAACACCCCCTGCTGCAGGGCGGGCTGGGCGGCCAGCGGCCCGAGCGCACCCTGCAGCACGGGGGCCAGCAGCAACGGCACCAGCAACTCACCCACCACCACAAAGCCCCCGGCGATCAGCAGGGTTGCCTCAGCCAGGGTCAGGGGCGGCCCCTGCAGGGGCGCCCGGGGCTGGGCCTTGCCGCGCCAGCGCAGCCAGAGCTCGCGCAGCAGCAGGCCGATGCCCAGCAGCAACAACAGCACCGGCACCACCCCCGTGCCCAACAGGCGCAGCACCGCCGCCCGCTGGGCCGGCCGATCGCTGCAGCCGTCAACACTCCCGCCCAGGGCCTGGCAGGCCAAGGCTCGGGTGAGGGGCGAGGGTTGCCAGCCCGCCCAGAGCGACTCCGCCGGACGAGCGGCCCGGTTCATAGGCGGGGCGATCAGGGCCGCCAACAGGGGCCGCTGCTCGGGAGGCACCTGCTGTTGCAGATCCTGCAACCGTTGCCGGCCCGCCTCCTGCTGCCCCGTCTGACCCTGCAGCAGAGCCAGTTGCAGCTGCTGCTCGGGAGCAGGGGGCAGCGGCGCGTCGTTGACCTGCTGCAGGAGTTCCTTTTGCAAGGCCTGGAGCGGCTGATCCCCAGCCAGGAGCGGGCGCAGGTTGGCGGGCAGGGCGGGGGCCGCCAGGGCCGTCAGCTCCCGCTGGCGCAGCTCCAGGGCATTGCCCACCGATGGGCGCTGCAGGCTGTCCACCAGGCCATTGAGCCAGAGCAGGCCACTGAGCACCAGGCTGAGCAGGGCCAGCCCAGCGGTCCACCCTGCGCTCTGACGGGGTTGCGGGGGGGGACTGGCGTTCAAGCGCAGGCCCTCCAGGGCTTACGGGTGGGGGGATTCTGCCCGCACCCCCTCCCATACGATGGGTCCAGAGCAGCGTCAAGCCCGTGCCCCTTCGGATTGTGTTGGTGCGCCATGGGCAGAGCAGCTTCAATGTGGAGCACCGCATCCAGGGTCGCGACGATCTCTCCACCCTCACCGCCACCGGCCAGTCCCAGGCCCGCGCCGCGGGTGCCGCGCTGCGGGATCTGACCTTCACTGCGGCCTACACCTCGCCGCTGCGCCGGGCCGCCGAAACCGCCCAGCTGTTGCTGGCCGAGCAGGGTCAGGGCTTGGCCGCGACGAGCGATGCGCAGTTGCTGGAAATTGATCTGGCCCCCTGGAGCGGACTGCTCCGCCAGGAGCTGCGCGAGCGTCACGCCGATCAAGAGCGGCAGTGGCGTCAGGCGCCGGAACGGCTCGAACTGCAGCGGGCCGATGGCCAGACCTACCTCCCCCTGCAGGAGCTGATGGCCCAGGCCCAGCAGTTCCGACAGCAGCTGCTGGAGCGCCATGGGGCTGCGATCGCCGACGAGCAGGGTCCTGCCCAGACGGTGCTGGTGGTGGCCCACAACGCCATCCTGCGCTGCCTGCTGCTGGCGCTGCTGGATCTGCCCCTGTCCGGCTTCCGCCGGCTGCGGGTCGACAACTGCTCGCTCTCGGTGCTCAACCTCAGTGGCGGCGGGGTGCAGGTGGAATCCCTCAACGGGCTGGCCCACCTCGGCGACCCCCTGCCCTCCAAGGGGCCGGGGCCGCGCCTGCTGCTGGTGCGCCACGGCGAAACCGACTGGAACCGCGAAGGCCGCTTTCAGGGGCAGATCGACATTCCCCTCAATGCCACCGGCCGCTCCCAGGCCGAAGCGGCTGGTCGGTTCCTGGCGCCGGTCACGATCAACCGGGCCTACACCAGCTGCATGGCCCGCCCCCGCCAGACCGCCGAAGCGATCCTGGCTTCCCACCCCGGCGTGCCCCTCACCAGCAGCACCGGCCTGGTGGAAATCGGCCACGGGCTCTGGGAGGGCCGGCTGGAGCAGGAGATCGCCGAGGGCTGGCCCCAGCTGCTCGCCGACTGGAAGCGGGCGCCCCAGACCGTGCAGATGCCGGAGGGGGAGACCCTGCAGCAGGTTTGGGACCGCTCCTTGGCCACCTGGGCCCGCATCGCCGCCAGCCTCGGTGACGACGAAACCGCCCTGGTGGTGGCCCATGACGCCGTCAACAAAACCATTCTCTGCGGCCTGCTGGGCCTGCAACCCGCCGACATCTGGGCCATCAAGCAGGGCAATGGGGGTGTCACCGTGATCGACTACCCCGAAGGAGCCGGCGGTCGCCCGGTGGTGGCGGCCATGAACCTCACCCCACACCTGGGCGGCGTGTTGGACCGCACCGCCGCCGGTGCGCTCTGAATTTTGACAAGCCCCCTCTGGCTTCAGCAGGTTCAACTGCTCACAGGGCCAGGCCAGCCCCTCAGCCGCGCGGATGCCCTGATCGATGCCAGCGGTGCGCTGCTCAGCTGGGGAGAGCCGGCCGGGCAGCACGCCGCAGCCCTCGGACTCTCCCCCACCGCTGCCCAGGCCTGGCTTCTGGCCCCGATGCTGGTGGATCCCCACAGCGTGCTGGAGCAGCCCTGGGATGGGCGGGCTGAGAACCTCACCAGCCTGGCTGCCGCCGCAGCGGCGGGGGGCTACGGCACCGTGGCCCTGTTGCCCTGGTCCAGCCCCTGGCGGGACCGGCCCGAGCGCCTCAACCTCAACCTCAACCTGAACCCGCCCGGACTGGAGCCACTGACCCTGCAGCGCTGGGGCAGCTTCAGCCTGGAGGGAGCCGATCAGGAGCTGGCTCCCCACGCCGATCAGATCGCCGCGGGGGCGCTTGGGCTGGCCTGCCACGACCAACTCCCCCCCCTGGCCCTATTGGAGCGGGGGTTGCTGCTCGGCGAGATGGGCCCGCGGCCCGTGCTGGTGGCCCCCAGGGATGGGAGCCTCACCGGCGGCGGCTTCGTGCGCGAGGGCGTCGACGCCCTGCGGGCCGGCTGGCCGCCGGATCCGGTGCTGAGCGAAAGCCTGCCGCTGCAGAGCCTGCTCACCCTGGCCGCCAGCCGTCCCGAGGCAGCCCTGCGGCTGATGAACCTCTCCACCGCCGCTGGCGTCGCGTTGCTGCGGGCGGCCCAGCACCGCCCCCTGGCCAGCGTCAGCTGGTGGCACCTGCTGGCCGACAGCAGCAACCTGGATCCCACCGCTGAGGGCTGGCGGCTGCACCCCTCCCTGGGCACAGCGGACGATCGCCAGGCCCTGATCAACGCCCTCGCCGATGGCGTGCTCACCGCCGTGGCGGTGCATCACCTGCCGCTTGATGCGGAGGAGCAGCTGCTGCCCCTCGACCAGCGGCGGCCGGGGCTGGCCGGCCACGGCGCCCCCCGCGGACTGGTGCTGCCGCTGCTCTGGCAGGAGCTGGTGGGACGCCGCAGCTGGCCAGTGGAGCAGCTCTGGCAGGCCATGAGCTGGGGCGGGTCGGCGCTGCTGGGGCTGCCGCCCGAACAGCTCCGTGTGGGATCGCGCCGCTGGCTGCTGTTCGACCCGCATCAGCAATGGGCCTGGGAGCCAAGCCAGTCGCTGTCCCGCGCAGCCAACCAACCCCTGGGAGGCCAGACCATCAACGGGGCCGTGCGCGCTACCGGCTTGACGCCGGCCGATCACTGGAGCCTGTCACCCCCAGCGCCCCCGTCTGGTTGAAAGGATAAAAGCGCCAAAAAGCGCGGCCGATGATTTCGCTCTGGGGGAGGAAAGGGCCCCCTGGCCAGAAGCGTCCGTCCCAGCTGTTGGCACGGTTGTCACCCAGGGTGAGCACATGGCCGGGTGGGACCACCGCATTGAGGGTCCTGCAGGGCCCCATCCCCTGGCTGTCCACCGGGCAGTCGTTCTGCACGTAGGGCTCAGCAAGCCGCTGGCCGTTGATGAACACATGCCCCCGGGGATCCACCATCACCCGCTCACCCGGCAACGCCACCACCCGCTTGATGTAGGCATCGCAGGCGGGGTTCGCCACCCCGGGCAAGCTGCCCAGCAGGGGGAAATTGACCACCAGGCAGCGCAGGGGGTTGCGGCTGGCACCAGCCGAGAGCACCGGGTCGAAATGGTGGGGCGAGTGGAACACCACGATCTCGCCGCGGCGGGGAGCGCGCTGGCGGTAGCTGAGCTTTTCCACCAGCAAGCGATCCTGCAGCTGCAACCCCGGCAGCATCGAACCCGACGGGATGTAGCGGGCCTCCACCAGAAACTGGCGAATGCCCAACGCCACGGCCAGGGTGATCACCACACTGCGCCAGAAGGCCCAGGGGCTTTCAGGTGTCTCCGCAAGCGCCTGAGCTGGCGCCTGAGCTGGCGTCTGCGCTGGCGCCTCGGCGGGGGGCTCAGCCGGCGACGGGGAGGGCTGATCCAGGCTTTCGGGGGTGTTCAACGGGCTGTTCAACAGGTGAGGCCTTTAAAAACGGGAGGGCGCTGGGGGAAGCCGGGCTCTAGCAGGCCCAGCCGCATCATTGCCTGGCCGCATCATTGTGTTGACGCAAGGGCCTCTGGCCCTGCGGAGTCAGGGTCCCCTGGCCAGACTCGGCACGTTAGGCACCCCACCATCCGCCCCGCTCCATGGCGCGCCCCCGCTGGCAAGCTCAAACCGCGGCGTCGATGGCGGCGTCATCGGGGCAGTGGGCACGGAGCTGGGATCGCTTTGTGGCGGTGTGGGCCAGCCTCAACCTGCTGTGGGTCGCCTTCGACCTCACCTACGTGCCACTGCGCACCTTCTGGCTGCAGCGCAACCTCTACCCGATCCCCTCGGTGCCGCTGGTGGTGCCCCTCACCGTGATCCCGGATGTCACACCGCTGGTGGATCCGATCAAGGGCATCGAACCCCACCGCGAAACCCAGGCCTATCTCGAGCAGTACCGCCAATTGGATGCGGCCCTGCTGGCCCTGCCCGCCGGCCAGGCACCCCAGGCGGCCCAAGTGGCCCTGCTCAACCGCCACGCCCAGCTCACCGCCCAGCTGATCGACAGCAACCCCTTCCTGGCCTCGGAGGCCTCCGGCACCCTCGAGAAGATCAAAAACCGACTGCGGCAGCGGGCCGACCAGGACTCCGCCCGCCAAGCCTCCGCCGTGCTGCTGGACCCGGCCTGGATCCAGAGCCGGGGCTGGAGCCAGGAGCGCCGCTTCTGGAGCGGCCAGATCCTGCCGCTGGTGGCCACCAACTACTGGCGGTCCATCGATGAGAACGGCCGCCCCACCGACCATTTCTGGCGCATCGACCTGCTGCTGTTCCAGAGCGTCTTCGCCCTCGACATCCTGCTGCGGCTGATCCGACTGCGGCGGCGGCTGCCTGGGCTGAGCTGGGGCGATGCCCTGTTGAGGCGCTGGAGCGACCTGCCCCTGCTGCTGCCCTTCTGGCGCTGGTTGCGGGTGGTGCCGGTGCTGGAGCGGCTGCAGACGTCTGGGCTGGTCAATTTCGAGCCGCTGCGTGCCGTGGTCAGCCGCGGCGTGGTGGCGCTGCTGGCGGTGGAGCTGTTCGAAGTGCTGTCGCTGCAGATCCTCGATGGCACCCAGGGCTTGATCCGCTCACGGCGCTGGCCCCAGCGGCTGCGGGCGCTGCGCAGCCACCAGAGCGTGGCCAGCAGCAGCGACGAGCGGGCGCTGGTGGAGCTGGTGCGCATCTGGGCGCCGCTGCTGCTCAGCCAGGTGGCCCCGCGGCTGGCCCCGGAGCTGCAGGGGCTACTGGGCTACAGCCTGCGCCAGAGCCTGGATCGCACCGTGGTGCCACCGCCGCTGCGCCAATTGCAGCCCCTGCTGCAGGTGGAAACAGGCATCAGTCGCCAGCTGGCCTCGGGCATGGTCGACAGCCTGCTGGAGCTCTCCCGCAGCACCGGCAACCGGCTCTCCCGGCGCGACGATGTTCAGCTGGACCTGCTGCAGCGCTTCATCGACCGCTTCTGGGAAGAATTGGCGGCCGCCCTGGAGAGCGGGCCCGCCCTGGAGCGTTCCCAGGAGCTCCTCTGCGCCCTGATCGATGGCGCCAAGGGCACCTACCTCAGCCAGATCAACCGGGCCGGCATCGAGGCTCTGATCCAGGAGCTGGATCAATTGATCACCGCCCCGGTCAAGCCCGAAGACGAGCAGGGCCCTAACCGGGAGCCTGGAGGTCCAGAAGCGCTGCCCATTCCGGCTCCTTGAAGCCAGTGAGGATGCGGCCGGCGTCGGTGATCAGGAAGGGCCGCTTGATCAACTTGCCGTCAGCAGCCAGAGCGGCGAGGGCCGCCTGATCGTTGAGGGCTTGCACGGCAGCAGCTCCAAGGGCGCGGTAACTCTGGCCACTGGTGTTGAACAGGCGCTGGCGCCCCAGTTGCGCCAAGGCCTGCTCCAGCTCCGCGGGGCTTGGGGGCTGCTCGGTGATGTCGAGGATCTCAGGCTGCAGCTCTCGGGCGGCCAACCACGCGATGGCCTTCCGGCAGGTGCTGCAACGGGAGTAGCTGTAGAGCTTCAGCGGCCTAGCCCCTGCCAATCAACGACTTCAGCGCCCCAACCAGGCTGTTGGAGCCTTTGCCCACGGCGTTGGTGGGCCGGGTGCGCACGGTGACGTCGCCGTTGACGGTGGTGCGGCAGCTGAGGCGGAAGTTGGCGGGACGATCGGACAGGTACACCTCTTCCACATCGCTGCGGGGCGAGAGGTTTTGCATGCCCTCCACCACCTCCATCACACAGGTGCCGCACTGGCCAAGGCCACCGCAGTTGTTGACGTTGTTGAGACCCTTGTAGGGGTTGATGCCCGCATCCAGAGCGGCCTTACGGAGATTGGCCCCCTCGATGCAACCGACCTGCTGGCCTTCCTGTTCAAAACGGATGGTGGGCACGGTCGAGCTGGGGCAAAGTGCGCCGCCCAACTTAAGCCACGCCCGCCCCGATGCCTAGCATCAGAGTCCACGTGTTCAAGCCTTGTCAGCTCCCCTCGGCTACGACCTGATCGTGCAGCAGCTGATCCCGGGATACGCCAGCCTGGCCCGTTTGGCGGTGGCCCTGCTGGCGGCTTCACCGCTGGCCAGCCGCACCGGTGCCGGTGTGCTGGTGGCAGGCTGCGGCACGGGGGCTGAACTGGTGGAAGCCCGGGCCCAGCGTCCCGACTGGCAGCTGACCGCCATTGATCCCTCCGCAGAGATGCTCGCCGCGGCCCAGAAGCGCCTGGGGAGCGAGGGCATCCAGTGGCGTCAAACCACGGTGGAGGAGCTCCAGGCGGATGCCTGCTTTGCCGGGGCCCTGTCGGTGCTGGTGTTGCAGTCGTTGCCGGATGACGGCACCAAACTGGCTTTCCTCACGGCCCTAGCCCGCAGCCTGGAGCCGGGCGGCCAGCTGGTGCTGGTGGATCTGATGGCGCCGGAACGCTCCCCTCTGCAAACCCAGGTGGACGCAGCCTGGTTGGGCTTTCAGCGGGCCAGCGGGTTGGAGGCGGAGCAACACGACCTGGAGCCCCTCACCCAGGGGCTCCACCCCATCGGCGAGGCCCGCCTCACCGCCCTGGTGAACGCGGCCGGCTTCAGCGACCCAGCCCGGATCTTCCAAGCTCTGGGCTACGAGGGCTTCCTACTGCAGCGCCGTCTCTGAGGCCAGGGTCGTCAGCTGGCCTTAGCAGCCTCGACACAGCTCTGCAGCAGGGCCGGCACCGCCTCCACATCCAGCCAACCGGTGATCTCGGTGACCCGACCCTCCATGTTTTTGTAGGTGCGGAAAAACTCCACCACCTCTTCCAGCTGGTTGGGCGCGATCTGACGAATCGAGCGGATCTCCTTGTGCCGGAAACCAGCCTCCGGCACACACAGAAGCTTGCCGTCGTGGGCGCCGGAATCGACCATGTCGAGAATGCCGATCGGCCGGGCGCGAATCAGACAGCCCGCAAAAGTGGGCTCCTCCATGAGCACCATGGCGTCGAGGGGGGGCACCATCCTCGGCGAGGGTATTGGGCACGAAGCCGTAATCAAACGGGTAGCGCACCGACGAATGCAACACCCGATCGAGGGCCATCACCCCGGCCTGCTCGTTGTATTCGTATTTATTGCGGCTGCCGGCGGGGATTTCCACCACCAGGTTCACCAGCCCAGGCGCCGGGGAGGCCGGCAGATGGCGCAGCTCCATCGAAGCTCGGCGGGATGGGAGTTAACGATCTGCCGGTCACCACCGTGGTCAGTGGCACGACGGCTGTGGCCAAGGCAATCAGGCTGCCCAGAAGCAGCGGCAGGGCTCGGGGGCCCGGACTGTAAGGGTCATCCGCATCGTCGCCCAAGGGCTCTTGACTGGCCAACGGGATCGGCGTGGGGCAGTCGGCCCTGCCGATGGGCCTGAGGGTCGACGGGGAATCTCGGGAAACACGATCCATGGGGCTGTGGAGGGTGCAGGCACCCCATCCACCAGTAACGACACAAAAGACTTCAATAATTCTGGCACTGTTTCTGCCAAGCGAGCTCCGCCAGGCGGCCGGTCTTGTTCAGGCGGCGGGGCGGGCACCCTGATCGTGCTGATCGCGGCGGGCACTGAGGTCGGCCGGCCGGCCGTCGAAGTGATCGAGACGGGTGCGGATGACACGCAACTCCTCGAGGATGGCACCGAGCAACTGCTGGGTGGCCGTGGAGGGGGAGTTGAGCACCTCCACCGTGACCTCCTTGATCCGCAGGACGTCCCGGGCGAAGCGAGCCACCTCGTTGGGGTGGAACATCAGCGGATCCTTCTGATCGCTGCGGTATTCCGGATTCAGCTTGCGCGGATTGAACGGCGGGTTGAGATTGCGCGGATCGGTGTTGGTGTAGCGGTAGACCGAGGCGCGCGAGCGGTTGAGGGCCTTCTGAACCTCGTCAATACCGATCAACCCTTCGCTGGCTTCCGACCCCACCTCCCCAGATCCGACCGGAGCCGCCTCCTCCAGCGGCATGGCCACCTTCTGAGGCAATCCCGCCGCACCCAACCCCATGGCATGAGCGGCACCGGGGTGGAGAGACATGAGACAGACCTAGGACGACTGGGATTTGTCGCAGACGTTAGCAGGGGTTACGAGGCTCCGCTGCAGCGATGGTCACCCTGATGACTGCGTCCCTGGGCTGGGGTCGGTGATAGGTTCCGCGATCCCCTGAAATCTGCGGCCATGCGCGTCTCCCGCCTGATGCTGGTGACGCTTCGCGATGATCCGGCCGAGGCCGAGATCCCTTCCCACAAGCTGTTGCTGCGGGCGGGGTATATCCGCCGGGTGGCCTCCGGGATTTACGCCTACCTGCCGCTGATGTGGCGGGTGCTCCAGAAGGTGTCCCGGATTGTGCGCCAGGAGATGGATCGGGCCGGTGCCCTCGAAACCTTGCTGCCGCAGCTGCAGCCAGCAGAGCTCTGGCAGCGCAGTGGCCGCTGGGCCGGCTACACCGCTGGCGAGGGCATCATGTTTCACCTGGAGGATCGCCAAGGGCGAGAGCTCGGCTTGGGACCCACCCATGAAGAGGTCATCACGACACTGGCCGCCGACCTGCTGCGCTCCTACCGGCAGCTGCCCGTGAATCTTTATCAGATTCAGAGCAAATTCCGCGATGAGATCCGTCCTCGTTTCGGGCTGATGCGCGGACGGGAATTCATCATGAAGGATGCCTATTCCTTTCACGCCGACGAAGACTCCCTGCGGCAGAGCTACGCGACGATGGACCAGGCCTACCGCCGCGTCTTTGCCCGCTGCGGCCTCCGAGCCGTGGCCGTGGAAGCCGATAGCGGTGCCATCGGCGGATCCGCAAGCCAGGAGTTCATGGTTACCGCCGAGGCTGGCGAGGACTTGATCCTGGCCAGCGGCGACGGGCGCTACGCCGCCAACCAGGAACGGGCCGTGTCGTTGGCACCTGAAGCGGTGGCCCTGCCGGGCGGCGTGCGCGCCGGTGGACAGGGTGAACCCCTCACGACCCCTGGGCAGAGCAGCATCGAAAACCTCTGCTCCGCCCATGGTTTCGATCCCACCCAGACGGTGAAGGTGCTGCTGCTGTTGGCCCGCTTCGAAGACGGCCACCAGCAGCCCCTGTTGGTGAGCCTGCGGGGGGATCAACAGCTCAATGAAGTCAAGCTGGCCAATGCGGTGACCGGCAGAAGCTCCGCCGAGCACGGCGCCTTGCTCGACATCAGCCCGCTCAGCGCCGAAGCAGCCGCCAAGGAAGGCCTGGAGCCCATCCCCTTCGGCTTCATGGGGCCCCAACTCAGCGATGGCGCCCTGGCCAGCGCCCGCAGCTGGGCGCCGCACTTCCTGCGGCTTGCCGACCCCACCGCCTCCGCGCTCGAGGCCTTTGTCTGTGGGGCCAACACGCTGGACACCCACCTGGTGGGAGCTGCCTGGGGATCGCTCTGCCCTGCGCCCGAGAGCGTGGACCTGCGGGCCGCCCAGCCTGGAGATCGCTGCCAGCACGATCCCAGCCAGCAGCTGGAGGCCAGCCGTGGCATCGAAGTGGGCCACATCTTCCAGCTCGGCCGCAAATACTCGGAAGCCCTCGACGCCCGTTTCACCAACGAAGCCGGCGTTGAGGAAGCCCTGTGGATGGGCTGTTACGGCATCGGGGTCTCGCGGCTGGCCCAGGCGGCGGTGGAGCAGCACCACGACGGCAACGGCATCTGCTGGCCCGTATCGATCGCTCCGTTTGAGGTGATCGTGGTGGTGGCGAACGGAGCCGACCCCGACCAATCCAACCTCGGCGAACAGCTCTACGACCAGCTGCAGCAGGCCGAGGTGGACGTGCTGCTGGATGACCGCGGCGAGCGGGCTGGGGTGAAGTTCAAGGATGCCGACCTGATCGGCATCCCCTGGCGGATTGTGGTGGGCCGCGGCGCCTCAGCCGGCCTGGTGGAGCTGGTGGAACGCTCCAGTGGCGACAAGCGGGAGCTCCCCGCCAGCGAGCTGCTCGAAGCCCTGCTGCCCAGCCTGGAGAGCCAGCGCCAGGGTCTTCTCTGAGGCGGCTTCTAGGATCAAAGCACTTGCATCCCACCCATGGCCGCTGTGCTCGCCCCTCTCAGCCAGCGGCTGAGGCTGCTGATCTCGCGGCTGGCGATCGCCTTGGTGCTCTGCTTGAGCCTGACCCTGACGGCCTGCAGCTCCGCCAGTAGCGGCCTCACAGGCAACTACGTCGAGGACACCGTGGCGGTTGCCGACAGCCTCCTGGCCACCATCAGCCTGGGGGCGGACGATCCCGGCCGCGCGGAAGCTGAGACCGAAGCCCGCAGCCTGATCAACGGCTACATGGCGCGCTACCGCCCCCGCAGCGCGGTGAACGGCCTCGGCTCCTTCACCACCATGCAGACCGCCCTCAACTCCCTGGCCGGCCACTACACCAACTACCCGAATCGGCCGGTGCCTGACGCCCTCAAGGAGCGCATCAGCAAAGAGCTGAAAAAGGCCGAAACCAACGTCGTCCGGGGTGCTTGAGCCCTTGGTTCACCCGCCTGGACAGCGAGCGGTGCCGTTCCGACTTTGACGAACGGCACCGCGATCTGAGAGGCTCTCGCCTTGTGCTCAGAAGCGGCTGCGGGCCGCTGCGTCCTTGGCCAACGTTGTCGTCATCGGTGCACAGTGGGGCGACGAGGGGAAGGGCAAGATCACAGATCTTCTCAGCCGCTCCGCCGACGTTGTGGTGCGCTATCAGGGCGGGGTCAACGCCGGCCACACCATCGTCGTGGACGACAAGGTGCTCAAGCTGCACCTGATCCCCTCCGGCATCCTCTATCCCGACACCGTCTGCCTGATCGGTTCCGGCACAGTGGTGGACCCGAAGGTGATGCTCGGTGAGCTGGACATGCTGGCCGAGAACGGCATTGGCGTGGAAGGGCTACAGCTGGCCTCCACGGCCCACGTGACCATGCCTTACCACCGCCTGCTGGACCAGGCGATGGAGCAGCGCCGCGGCGACCGTCGGATCGGCACCACAGGCCGGGGCATCGGCCCCACCTACGCCGACAAGTCGGAGCGAAATGGCATCCGCATCCTCGACATCCTTGACGAGGGCCGCCTGCGCGACCGGCTCGCCGGGCCGCTGGCCGAGAAGAACGAAATTCTGGTGAAGCTCTACGGGCTCGAGCCGCTTGTGTTCGAGGAGGTGGTGGCCGAATACGTGGCCTACGGCCAGCGCCTAGCCCCCCACGTCGTCGACTGCACGCGCACCATCCACCAGGCCGCGCGGGCCCGCAAGAACATCCTGTTTGAGGGCGCCCAGGGAACCCTGCTCGATCTTGACCACGGCACCTATCCCTACGTCACCTCGTCTAACCCGGTGAGTGGCGGCGCCTGCATCGGTGCCGGCGTGGGTCCCACCCTGATCGACCGGGTCATCGGCGTGGCCAAGGCCTACACCACCCGGGTGGGCGAGGGTCCCTTCCCAACCGAGCTCGAAGGCAGCCTCAACGATCACCTCTGCGACCGCGGCGGCGAATTCGGCACCACCACCGGTCGACGCCGGCGCTGTGGTTGGTTTGACGGCGTGATTGGCCGCTACGCCGTGGAGGTGAACGGTCTCGACTGTTTGGCCATCACCAAACTCGACGTGCTCGATGAGCTCGATGAGATTCAGGTGTGCGTCGCCTACGAGCTCGAGGGCGAACGGATTGAGTATTTCCCGAGCAGCTCGGAAGACTTCGCCCGCTGCCAGCCCATCTTTGAAACCCTGCCGGGTTGGCAGACCTCCACCGCCGACTGCCGCAGCCTCGAGGAGCTGCCGGCCACGGCGATGAGCTATCTGCGCTTTTTGGCCGACCTGATGGAAGTGCCGATTGCGATCGTCTCCCTGGGCGCCAACCGCGACCAGACCATCGTGGTGGAAGATCCCATCCACGGTCCCAAGCGAGCCCTGTTGAGCGTCTGATGACCAAACATTTCGACGTTGTCGGCATCGGCAACGCCATCGTGGACGTGCTGGTGCAGGCCGACGACGACCTGCTCGACAACTTCGAGCTCACCAAGGGCACCATGGCCCTGGTGGATGAGCACCAGGCCGAAACGCTCTACGCCAGCGTGGGGCCAGGCCTGGAAACCTCCGGAGGCTCAGCCGCCAACACCCTCGCCGGGGTGGCTCAGCTGGGCGGGCGGGCCGGCTTCATCGGCCGGGTGCGCGACGACCAGCTCGGGGGCATCTTTGCCCACGACATCCGCTCGGTCGGCGCCCGGTTCGACACCCCGGCCGCCACCACGGGGCCGTCCACGGCCCGCTGCCTGATCCTGGTGACCCCCGATGCCCAGCGCACCATGTGCACCTACCTGGGGGCGTCGGTGGGCCTCGATCCAGCCGACCTGGATCTGGACCTGGTGGCCCAGACCAAAGTGCTCTACCTCGAGGGCTACCTGTGGGACAGCGAGGAGGCCAAGGCGGCCTTCATCGCCGCGGCCGAGGTAGCCCGCGCCCATGGCGGTGAGGTGGCCCTGAGCCTCTCCGATGCCTTCTGCGTCGAGCGCCACCGCGACAGCTTCCAGGAGCTGGTGGATGGCCACGTCGACATCCTGTTTGCCAACGAGATGGAGATCACGGCCCTCTACAAAGCCAACAGCTTTGAAGAGGCCGCCGACCAGGTGCGGGGGCGCTGCAAGGTGGCGGCCCTGACCCGCAGCGAACTGGGCTCGGTGATCCTCAATGGCTCCGGCACCCACAGCATTGAGCCCTTCCAGCTCGGCCCCCTCGTGGACACCACCGGCGCGGGTGATCTCTATGCCGCCGGCTTCCTGCACGGCTACACCCAGGGCCAGGGTTTGGACGCCTGCGGCCGCCTCGGCTCGCTCTGCGCTGGTCAGGTGGTGACCCAGCTGGGCCCCCGCCCCCAGGGGTCCCTCAAGGAGCTGGTGGCCCAGCATCTGGGCTGAGGCTCTCGACCAGCCACTGGCCATAGGCACCGGCGCTGGCAGCACTCCAGTGAATCCACGCGGGGGTGTCGTAGCTATGCAGTGCCAACAACGCCTCGCGTAGGGCCTCCAGCCGCTCGGGGCTGGTCTTGAACAGCAGCTGCACTTCCTCGCTGGAGGTGATCTGCCCCTGCCAGCGGTAGTGCGACTGCACCGGCAGCAGGCTGGCGCAGGCCACCAGGCGCCGCTCCAGGAGCTCACCCGCCAGAGCCCGGGCCCGCTCTGCACTGGCCTCGGTGGTGAGCACAAGCTGCAAGGGCTGGTTGGTGTTGGCGTCCGTCATGGGCGGGGGGGGCGTTCAGCCGGCCAGTGTCGCCAGCAGCGCCGCTGCATCGAGGCTCTCCACCCCGGCCAGCTCCTGAGGCCGGCACAACAGCAGCAGGCTCAGACCCTCGCTGCGGCAGATCCTGCGCCAAAGCTCCTCAGTGAAGCCGCCAGACTGGCGCGCCAACACCGTGCTGATGCGCCAGCGACGCACCAGGGCCCGCTCCACCGCCAGCGTCGACCCGGGCCTGAGGCAGGCAACCCGCTCGCCCGACAGGCCCGCCGCCATGGCCTGTTGCAGGGAGCTGGCGCTGGGCAGCAGGCGGGCATGGTGAAGGGCACCGGGGCTGAGGGAAACGGCTGCAGCCAACTGCCGGGCGCCGATAGCCAGCAGCAGATGCTGACCCGCCAGCGGCACAGCCCGCAGATCTTCGAGGGTCGGGAGCAGGGTGGCCGGGCCCTTGAGGGTGGGGCGCTGCAAACGCAGCAGCCGTTGCCCCCGCCGCGTGCAACCCGCCTCGAGCTGGCGGCTCACCTGGCAGGCAAACGGATGGCTGGCGTCCACCACCACCGCGTAGGGATGGCCGCTGGTGGCGGCGGCCGCCAGTTCGGCCTCCACAGCCGCCTCTCCCGCGAGGGCGCCAACCCGCAGGCTCAGCGCCGGGTGGGGCCGGTAGGCCAGGGCCGCAGGCGCACTGACCACACTCACCGTCAGCTGCCAGCCGAGGGCCAGCAGCCTCTCGGCCAACTCGGGGCCCTCGCCGGTGCCAGCCACCAACCACAGGCGCCGACAGTCCTGGTTGCGAGAGCCCTGGTTGCGGCAGTCCTGGTGCATGTCGGCTCGGTGCATCAGGATGGGCGTCGCCCAATGGTTGCTGGGGAGTGAATCACTGTCTGCTCGAGGTCGAGGTGCTGGAAGCGCCCCAGGTGCGCTACACCCAAGACAACCAGACGCCGGTGGCGGAAATGGCTGTGCAGATCGACGGTCTGCGTCCCGATGATCCTCCCGGCCAGTTGAAGGTGGTGGGCTGGGGCAATCTGGCCCAGGAGCTCCAGAACCGCGTGCAGGTGGGCCAGCGGCTGATGCTCGAAGGCCGCCTGCGCATGAACACCGTGACGCGGCAGGACGGGGTGAAGGAAAAGCGCGCCGAATTCACCCTGGCCCGCCTCCACCCCCTGGGTGCCCCCGCGCCCAGTGCGAGTGCCAGCGCCAGTGCCAGTGCGAGTACCAGTGCCAGTGCACCACCGGTGCGCCGCGCCGCCGGCTCCGGGATGGCACCAGCTCCAGGCGGCGCCTCGCCCAGCACGGCTCCTCCCAGCACAGCCCAGCCGGCTGCCCAACCCCCCACCTGGAACACCTCGCCGCTGGTGCCCGATCTGCCCGACGACGACGACATCCCCTTCTGAACTGAGCCCTAACCGGCCTCCCGCTCACTGGCCTGGTCGAGCAGCTGGCCGAGTTCGCGCTCCAGGGCGGCCAGGTCGAGGCGCCATTGGGGCCAACGGCCGGCGTCGATCTGACGCAACAACCAGAGCCGATCGGCCTTGAGCGCTTCGATCAAAGCAGGGGTGCTGGGCTCAGCGGCCGCGCTGGAGGCGTCGGAGGCCATGGGCATACAGGAAGATGGCTGTATGCAAGCACTCCTCTCCCCCGGAAGCCTGGTCACGATTGCGGGAGCGGTGCTCACGGTGATCGGCTCGATCGCTTACGCCACCGACATCCCCAACCTCAGCCTGCCGACGATTTTTTACGGCATTCCGATCCTGCTGGGCGGCCTGGCCCTGAAATCCTCGGAGCTACCGCCCCCCCAGCGCCTCACCCCCGCCGCCCAGTACAAGGCGCTACGGGAGCTCCCAGAGAGCGAACCGCTGCGCAAACTGCTCGCCGATGTGGACCGCTGGCGTTACGGCCAGAAAGCCCATCTGGAGAGCTCGCTGGAGGTGCTGAAGCTCTGGGATGAAGATGCCCCGCCCCAGTTGATCAGCGTCGAAGAGCTGGATTGCGACGGCCGCTACGGACTCAAGCTGCGGTTTCGCTGTGAAGGGGTGCCCCTGGAGCGCTGGCAGGCCCGGGTTGACCGCCTCGGGCGCTTTTTCGGGCCAGGGCTCCAGGCCGAGATTCAACCGGAGCGCCGCGACACCTTCAGCCTCGCCCTGGTGCCCGAGGCTGCAACGAGCTAAGACCCGCTTGTTCCCCTTTCGTCGTCGTTTCTGCGCCCCGCCTTGAGCTCCGAACCCTTGATCAGCAGCCAGGACACCCTGCGGGTGTCGGTCCTCAGTGAGGCCCTTCCCTACATCCAGCGCTTTGCTGGCCGCCGAGTGGTGGTCAAGTACGGCGGTGCGGCCATGGTGCGCGACGACCTGCGCGATGCCGTCTACCGCGACCTGGTGCTGCTGGCCTCCGTCGGCGTGCAACCGGTGGTGGTGCACGGCGGCGGGCCGGAGATCAATGACTGGCTGACCCGCCTCAACATCGAACCCGCCTTCCGCAATGGCCTACGGGTGACCACCCCCGAAACCATGGACGTGGTGGAGATGGTGCTGGTGGGCCGGGTCAACAAGCACATCGTCAACGGGCTCAACCGCGTCGGCGGCCGGGCCGTGGGCCTGTGCGGCAGCGATGGCTCCCTGGTGCGGGCCCGCACCTACGCCGACGGCGCCAATGGCCTGGTGGGGGAGGTGGCGGCGGTGGACCCCTCCGTGCTGTTTCCGCTGCTGGACGCCGGCTACATCCCGGTGATCTCGAGCGTGGCAGCCGACGGCGAAGGGCAGGCCCACAACATCAACGCCGACACGGTGGCCGGCGAACTGGCCGCCGCTCTCCAGGCCGAGAAACTGATCCTGCTCACCGACACGGCGGGGATCCTGCAGGATCGCCACGATCCCAGCTCCCTGATCCGCCAGCTCAGCCTCTCGCAGGCGCGGCAGTTGATCCACGATGGCGTGGTGGACGGCGGCATGACCCCGAAAACCGAGTGCTGCATCCGCGCCCTGGCCCAGGGGGTGAGCGCCGCCCACATCGTCGATGGCCGGGTGCCCCACGCCCTGCTGCTGGAGGTGTTCACCGACGCGGGCATCGGCACGATGGTGGTGGGCAGCCAACGCGCCTGCCATGGCTGATGCGCCCCTGGATGCGCCCCTCGAGGAACAGCTAGCCGCAGCACGCGCGGCTCTGGAGCGGGGCGACTACGGGCGGGTGGTGCGGCTGCTGGAACCCCTGGCCCGCGAACACCCCTCCGCCACCGGGACGGGGGCCGAGATCCAGCTGCTGCTGGCCACGGCCTGGATGGGTCAGGGTGACAACGCCCGCGCCATGGTGTGCTGCCGGCTGATCAAGCGCTGCCGGGATGCCACCCTGCGGGCTCAGGCTCAGGATCTGCTCACCGTGCTGGAGGCCCCCGCCCTGGAGCGGCCCCGCGACTGGTCGATCACCCTGCCCGATCTGGGCTCAGCCGAAGCGATGGGCAGCCAGATGCAGCAACTGGCCCGCAGCCGCCGCCCCAACAAACCACCGCCGCCGCCGCCACCGCCCGTTGGCCCCACCCGGGCCCCGGTGGGCTTTGCCCTGCTGGCGCTGGTGTTGCTGCTGCTCACGGTGCTGCTCGGCGGCTGCATGGAGGTGCGCACCGAGCTCGCGTTCAAGGGACCGGGCCGGCTGCAGATCGCCCATGGGCTGATCAGCGCTGGCGCCCAGCCGCCCCCCTGGGCGCGCCAGTTCAGCCAGATCCTGCAGAGCCAGGGCTTTCGGCCGACCCCCACCGGCGCAGCGGCCCCGGCCCCCGGGGACTGGCAACAACGGCTCCAGAGCCCGGTGCTGGCCGCACCGCGGGCCCTGGAATTGCTGGCCCGCAACCTCAGCGATGCGGCCCAGCTCGCCGGGATAACCCTGCCGGCTCCGGAGCTCCGGCTGCAGGAGCGCAACTGGCTGGTGGGGGTGCACCAGACGCTCGATCTGGCCGTAGACCTGCGGGAGGTGCAGCCTCTTCCGGGCTTCAGCGCCGCCGTTGAGCTGAGCCCCACCAGCAGCGGGGCCGTTCAACACGCTGGCCCAGAGCCGGCCCAGGCGCTTCCAGGTCAGCAGAGCCTGCTCTGGCCGCTGCGCTTCGGGGCGCGCAACACCCTGCAGCTGAGCTGCTGGCGCTGGAGCGGATTGGGGCTGGGCGGCCTGCTGATCGCGGCAGGCCTAGGCCTGGTGCTGGCACTCGAGCGCCTGCGCCGGCTGCTGGGCTTCGGCCTGCCCGAGCTGCCGGCCTAAACCCAGTCCTTACAGGGTGAGGGGATCGGGGTCGATCGCCAGCCCCACCCCCGCCGGCAAGCCCTGGCGCAACACGGCCTCACTGGGCAGGGGCAAGGGCTGGCCGGCCGGCCCATGCAACAGCAGCTGCCAGCGGCTTTTGCCCGCCACCCGGGCCACCGGGGCCGGGGCGGGACCGATGAGCAGCCAACCGGCCGCCTCCAGCTCCCCGCGAATCCGCTCCGCCAGGGCCGCTGCCGCGGTGGCGGTGCCGCTGGCCGTGGGGCCGCTCAGGCGCAGCAGGCAGGCCCGGCTGAATGGCACCAAGCCGGCCTGGCGACGCAGCTGGCTCTCCTCGGCCAGAAATTGTTCATAGCGCCCATCCACGAGATGGCGGATCACGGGGTGATCGGGGCTGTAGGTCTGCACCAGCACCTCCCCCGGCTTCTCACCGCGCCCGGCCCGGCCCGCCAGCTGCAACAGCAGCTGCAGGCACTGCTCCGAGGAGCGCAGATCGGGGCGATGCAGCAGCCCATCCGCCGCGAGCACCGCAGCCAGGGTGACCCGGGGCAGGTCCATCCCCTTGGCCAGCATCTGGGTGCCCACCAGCACGTCAGCCTCGCCTTGGGCAAACCGGTCGAGCAGGCGGCGGTGGCCATCGCGGCCCCGGGTGGTATCGCGGTCGAAGCGCAGCAGCCGCAGCCCCTCCAGCTCGGAAGCCAGCTGCTCCATCACCCGCTGGGTGCCGGCACCGAAGGGCTTGAAGGCGGTGGAGCCGCAGTGGCCGCAGCGATCCCCCAATTCGGCACGGTGATCACACCAGTGGCAGCGCAACCACTCCTGGCCGCCCTTGGAGCGGTGCACCGTGAGGGCCACATCGCAATGGGGGCACAGCACCGCCTCGCCGCAGCTGCGGCAGCTCAGAAAGGCCCGGTAGCCGCGGCGGGGCACCAGCACCACGGCCTGCTCCCCCTTCTCCTGCAACTGCTCAAGCCGCCCCATCAGGGCCCGACTGAGCAGGCGGCGGTGGCCCTCGGCCAACTCATGGCGCATGTCGATCACCCGCACGGCGGGCAGCGGCCGGGCACCAATCCGGTCCGGCAGCCGCAGCAGGCGGGTGGAGGCCTGGGGCCCCTGGCACGCCAGCCAACTCTCCAGCGATGGGGTGGCACTGCCCAGCACCAGCCGAGCGCCGCTGCGCCGGGCCCGCAGCCGCGCCACATCGCGGGCGTGATAGCAGGGCATTGGGCTGTCCTGCTTGTAGGAGCTGTCGTGCTCCTCATCCAGCACGATCAGGCCCAGCCGGGGCATGGGCAGAAAGATCGCCGAGCGGGTGCCCACCACCACCACCGGCTCCTCCTCGAGGCAGCGACGCCAGGTGGCAACCCGGGCGCCATCGGCGAGGCCGCTGTGAAACTCCACCACCCGGGAGCCAAAGCGCTCACGGGCCCGGTCAAGCAGCTGGGGGATCAGGCCGATCTCCGGCGTGAGCAGCAGGCAGCCCTCCCCCGCGGCGAGTGCCCGGGCAGCCGCCTGCAGATACACCTCGGTCTTGCCGGCGCCGGTGACGCCCCAGAGCAGAAACGCAGCGCCTGGGCCCGCCCCGGCCAGGGCCTGCACCGCAGCGGCCTGGGCGGTGGTGAGGGCAGGCCAGGCGGCAGCCGGCAGCCCCGCAGAACCGCACCCCGGCAGCGACCCCGAACGCCGCACCACCAATCCCCGGGCCTCCAGCCCCTTCAGCACGGCCCGGCTGTAGCCACCCGCGCTGCAGAGCTGCCGCAGGGGCAGCGGAGCGGCTTGACGCTCCAGGTGTGCCAACAGCTGCTGCTGCCGGGGGGTGAGGGGCTGGCTGGGGAGCGGCGCGGCAGAGCGTTCCACCAACCAGATGGGACGACTGGTGCGGCTGGGCCCCTGACTGCGCTGGCCGAGCCAGCCCGGGGGCAGGGCGCTTTTGAGGGTTTTGAACAGGCTGGTGTGGCACGACTCGGCCACGCTTTCAATCAACCCTTGCCATTGGGGATCGACGGCGGCCCGCTGCCAGATCGCCAGAATCGGCTGGATCGTCTTGCCGCTCAGGCTGGCTGGCAGCTGATCGAGCGCTTCCACCACCAGTCCGGTGTGCAGGCGGCCCTGCAGGCGCACCCGCACCAGATCACCGATCCCAGCAGGGGTCTCAGCGCTGTTGGCATAGGTGAAGACCTGGCCTTCCCGGCCGGCCTCAAGCCAGATCTGCAGCCACGGGGGCGTCGCGCTTGCAAAGGTCACAGCCCATTCATAGAATGTGGGGGTTGGGCAGTCCAATGACTGCCGTCGGAACCGAGCAGAGTTCCGTCCAGCGGGAAGACCTGAAGAGAGACCCCGGGAGCCAGCCTCCCACCATTCGGCCTCCCGGTCTGCGACCACCCCTGACAGCACTGCTTGGCTCCAGCCAATTTCATGGCTTCGGCCATCCAATCAGGCTTCGGCCGCCGACCTTCTTGTTCCATCAGGTCGTTTTCAGTCGTGAGGTGTCCCGTCGACCCCACTGCTCGGCTTCCCTGTCGACAGCACTGTTTGCCCCACTCGCGGCTCCACTCGCATCACTGTCGACTCTCCTCAAACCCTTGAGGCCTTTCGAAGGCCAGCCACCCGACCGACCATCGCCGTTTCCAACCGCCTTCGGCTGTGCCGTCGTGCTGAATGCCGACGGGCAGTCTCTGGAAACCCGCTTCCTCCCCCACGCTCTATCTCTCTTCGTTTCCGTATCCCATGAGCCCCGCTGCTGCCGAGCTGAAAGCAACCCCGGAAATCCTGATGGTGGCCACGGCGGCCGGTGAAGAGGTAGCTGTGAAGCCCAAGGCAAAGAAGGCTGCTGCCAAGCCCAAGGCCGCCTCCAGTAAGACTGCCGCCCCCAAAACCACAACCGCTAAATCCAGCCCAGCCAAAGCCAAGGCTTCAGGCACCAAGGCCCCAGCCAAGGCGAAGGGTGCCGTTGCGGATGCAGCCCCCGCCGCCGACGGGGCAGACCCTGCCCTCGCCACCGCAACAGCCGAGAAGGACGACAAGGCCGCCAAAGCCCTGGCCAGCATCAAGGTGGGCCCGAAGGGCGTCTACACGGAAGACTCAATCCGCGTTTATCTGCAGGAGATCGGCCGAATCCGCCTGCTGCGCCCAGACGAAGAAATCGAGCTGGCCCGCAAGATCGCCGACTTGCTGCAGCTTGAGGAACTGGCGGCTCAATTTGAAGCCGACCACGGCCACCACCCCGACAACAAGGAGTGGGCAGCCCTGGTGGACATGCCCCTGATCAAGTTCCGCCGGCGCCTGATGCTCGGCCGGCGCGCCAAGGAAAAGATGGTGCAGTCCAACCTGCGCCTGGTGGTGTCGATCGCCAAGAAATACATGAACCGGGGCCTGAGCTTCCAGGATCTGATTCAGGAAGGCAGCCTCGGCCTGATCCGCGCCGCCGAGAAGTTCGACCACGAGAAGGGCTACAAGTTTTCCACCTACGCCACCTGGTGGATCCGTCAGGCGATCACCCGCGCCATCGCCGACCAAAGCCGCACCATCCGGCTGCCGGTGCACCTCTACGAGACGATCTCGCGCATCAAGAAAACCACCAAGACCCTCTCCCAGGAATTCGGCCGCAAGCCCACCGAGGAGGAGATCGCCGAATCGATGGAGATGACCATCGAGAAGCTGCGCTTCATCGCCAAGAGCGCCCAGCTGCCCATCTCCCTGGAAACGCCGATCGGCAAGGAAGAGGATTCGCGCCTCGGCGACTTCATCGAAGCCGACATCGAGAACCCCGAGCAGGACGTGGCCAAGAACCTGCTGCGCGAAGACCTTGAAGGCGTGCTGGCCACCCTCAGCCCCCGCGAGCGCGACGTGCTGCGCCTGCGCTACGGCCTGGATGACGGCCGCATGAAAACCCTCGAGGAGATCGGCCAGATCTTCGATGTGACCCGCGAGCGCATCCGTCAGATCGAGGCCAAGGCCCTGCGCAAGCTGCGCCACCCCAACCGCAACGGCGTCCTCAAGGAATACATCAAGTAGATGGGGCTGCAGGATCTGCGGGGGCTGCGCACGGCCCCCGAGCTCGATGCGGCGGCCTACACGGCCCTGCGGGCTGAGCTCGAGCCGCTGCTGGCTGCCTGTGACTGGTTCACGGTGGGGGTGATGGCTCCCACCGCCGCCACGGCGGCAACCTGCCTGCGCCAGCTGGAGACAGCCCTGGGCTGGAGCCCCCTCGCGCTGGATCCGGGCTGCGAAGCCCTAGAAGCCATCGAAGGGCCGGTGTTTCTCAAGGCCAACCAGAACACGGGCCGCTTTCTGGTGCGGCGTGAAACGGGGCTGGGGGAAGGGCTTCTCATCACTGGCCACGGCAGTGCCAATCCCGATGCCGAAGACACTTGGGGGCCCTTTCCCCTCGATCTGTTTGCCGCCTGAGCGATCCCTCGCGTTTGTGACAGCGCAGGCGGTGCTGGAGAGCTCCACTCCTTAGGCTAGGCGGCTGTGATCTGGCACCGATGGCCAACCCCCTGCGCATCGCCTCCCGCCGCAGCCAGCTGGCCATGGTGCAGACCCATTGGGTGCGCGATGAGCTGGCCAAGGCCCACAGCGGCCTGGAGATCAGCATCGAGGCGATGGCCACCCAAGGCGACAAGATCCTGGATGTGGCCCTGGCCAAAATCGGCGACAAGGGCCTGTTCACCAAAGAGCTGGAGGCCCAGATGCTGGTCGACCAGGCCGACATCGCCGTCCACAGCCTCAAGGACCTGCCCACCAACCTGCCCGAAGGCCTGATGCTGGGCTGCATCACCGAGCGGGAAGATCCCGCCGATGCCCTGGTGGTGCACGCCAAACACAACGACAAAACCCTGGCCACCCTGCCCGCCGGTGCCGTGGTCGGCACGAGCTCCCTGCGCCGCCTGGCCCAACTGCGCCACCACTATCCGCACCTCACCTTCAAGGACGTGCGCGGCAATGTGATCACCCGCCTGGAGAAGCTCGATTCCGGTGAATTCGATTGCCTGATCCTGGCGGCGGCTGGCCTGGGGCGGCTGGGGCTGGGCGACCGCATCCACGAACTGATCGATCCCTCCATCTCCCTCCACGCCGTGGGGCAAGGGGCCCTGGGCATCGAGTGCCGCGAGGGCGATAGCGCCGTGCTGGAGCAGATCAAGGTGCTGGAGCACACCCCCACCGCGCGCCGCTGCCTGGCGGAGCGAGCCTTCCTGCGGGAGTTGGAGGGCGGCTGCCAGGTGCCGATCGGCGTCAACACCCGCTTTGCAGGCCCCGACAACACCGGCGAGCTGATCCTCACCGGCATGGTGGCCAGCCTCGATGGCCTGCGTCTGATCCGCGATGAGGCCCGAGGGCCCCAGGAGGATCCCGAGTCCATCGGCATCGCCCTGGCCCACACCCTCAAGGCCCAGGGGGCAGGAGAAATCCTGGAGGAGATCTTTGCAACGGTCCGGCCTGAAGCCTGAAACCACCTCCGAACCCGCTGAGAACCAGGCCCCGGCAGAAGCCGAGGCCCGCGCCCTCCCCTACCAGTGGAATCTGCTCGCCTGGGCAGCCCTGGTGGGCGTGCTCACCGGGCTGGCCGTGGTGGGCTTCCACGAGTTGCTCGGCTTCATCAACAACGGGCTGTTTGGGCCGTTCGTCGAGGGCCTGCTGACCGTCGGCCGCAACCAGCCGCCCGAGCTCCCGCCCGAGCTGCCCGCCCTGCCGCCCGATACGGGCACGCCCCTGCGAGCCCTGCTGCAGGTGGGGCTGGGGGGCCTGGGCTTTCTGCCGCCGCCGCCGGCAGCGCCCGAGCCGCCCCCCCTACCCGTCTCGTCACTCCCCGAGTGGATCAGCCTCTGGCCGGTGGTGGTGGTGCCAACGCTGGGGGGGCTGGCCGTGGGTCTGCTGCGCCGCTATGGCGGCGACCTCGGCCCAGGACTGCCCAGCCTGATGGCCATGGCGGATGGGGCGGTGCCGGCCCAGCCCCGGCTGCCGCTGCAGCGGTTGCTGGGCGCATCCCTGAGCCTGGGCAGCGGCGCCTCCCTCGGACCCGAGGGCCCCAGCGTGGAGAGCGGCGGCAACCTCGGGCTCTGGGTGGCCCTCCGCGGCGGGCTCTCGCCCCAGAGCCAAAAAGCGCTGGTGGCGGCCGGGGTGGCCGCCGGCCTGGCGGCGGGCTTCAAGGCCCCGATCGCAGGGGTGTTCTTTGCCTTTGAGGGAAGTTTCAGCGCCGTCCAGGGCCGCCCCAGCCTGCGGGCCGTGCTGGTGGCGGCGGTGGCCTCCTCGCTCGTGACCCAGCTGCTGCTCGGGGACACGCCGATCCTGCGGCTGCCGGCCTATGAGGTGCGCTCCCCGCTCGAGTTGCCCCTCTACCTGGGGCTTGGGTTGGTGGCCAGCTTGATGTCGTGGGCCCTGATCAGCCTGCTGGCCGCCGGCCGCAGTGAACGGCTGCAGGGCTGGCTGGCCCAGTTGCCACCAGGCCTGCCCACCGCCCTGGGCGGAGCCTGTGTGGGCCTGATGGCCCTGGTGTTTCCCCAGGTGCTGGGGGTGGGCTACGACACGATTGAAGCCCTGCTTGGCAGTGACGGCGGGGTGCCGCTGTTGACCCTGCTGGTGTTGCTGGGCGTGAAACTGCTCGCCACCGGCATCAGCAACGCCACCGGCTTCGTGGGCGGGGGATTTGCCCCTTCGCTGTTTCTCGGGGCCGTGCTTGGCAACTGTTACGGCCAGCTGCTCGGTGCCAGCGGCCTGCACCTGCCGGTGGCCGAACCGCCGGCCTACGCGATGGTGGGCATGGCGGCCGTGCTGGCGGGCAGCGCCCGGGCGCCACTCACCGCGCTGCTGCTGCTGTTTGAGCTCACCCGCGACATCCGCATCGTGTTGCCGCTGATGGCGGCGGCCGGCCTCAGCGCCGCCCTGGTGGAGCGCTGGCAGGGGCTGGCGGATCCGGGGCTGCTCGGCCCCGATCCCCTGGAGGAGCACCGCCGCCGCCAGCTGGCGGCCTTGCCGGTGGGAGAAGCCTTTGAGCCGGAAGCCCCGCTGGTGCTGCCGGCCGAGCTGCCGGCCCACCTGGCCCTGCGCCAGCTGGTGGAAGCCCACGGCCATTGCCTGGTGGTGGCCGATGGGGCCTGGGTGGTGGGGCTGGTGACCCTGGCGGACCTGCAGCGGGCCCTCAGTGCCGAACCCTCGCGCAGCCCAACCGGAGCGGCCTTGATGCCCAGCCTGATGGACTGCCGCCGCGGTGATCTGGTGTGGCTGCCCCTGTCGGCCCAACTGGCCCAACTGGAGGACCAGCTCACCCCCAATGGCCTACGCCAAGTGCCGGTGTTCGATGTGCCGTCGGCCTTGGCGGCGGCCCTGCCCCATGGCTTGCCCAATCCAGGCCTCCCCGTCGAAGCGCTGCGGGGTCTGGCCAGTCGCGATGGCATGGCCCGGGCGTTGGCCCGGCAGTTGCAGCCAGCTCAGGACTGGGCCTGAAGGGCACCGGTGAGCGGCTGGGCTGCCGGATCGACGGCACACAAGCGCTCGAGGATCCGCTCAAGGTCGAGGGACGACAGTTCACCATCGCTGGCCCACTTGAGCGTGGTGCTGGCCTGGGGATCGGCAGGTTGGTGGGACGGGGAAGCCGGGGACATGAACGGGGCCGAGGGAGGCCCATGGCCTCATTAGGGCCTTACAAAGTACCAGTGTTACTGCGACTTTCAGCCGGAGAACCGTCGATCTCCAGAATGTTTTCTGGGGATGGCCGATCAGCGCTGCAGTATCAATGCTGCACCCATCAACGCTACACAATCACCGGCGTCCCGACATCCGCCAGATCAACCAGTTTGCGCAGATGCTCATGCAGCATGCGCACGCAGCCATTGGTCACGGCGGCGCGGGAGGTCACCGTCCACGGCCAGGCCGACGGAGTGCCATGGATCCCGTATTGGTTCGGACCGCTCTGCTGGAACCCCAGCCAGCGGTCGCCCAAGGGACCATTGGGTCCAACGGTGGCATTGATCTTGCCGCTCTTGGTGCTCTGGTGCTTGGGATTGACCACCTTGTTCTGGACCGTGAACCGGCCCACAGGGGTGTCCTGGGCCCAGACCGGCACCACCAGCGAAGCGGCAGCTGCAAGCCAGAGGGCTTTGAAGGAAGCAGTCATCGGCAATGCGCGCAAACGTCGAACTCAGACTGAAAACTCAAGCTTCGCGCTCTGGCTCAGTTCACCAACTTGGCATCGATGGTGTCGCGGTAACGCTGCTCGCACTCCTTGATGATGCGCACGGCTTCGGCGGGTTCGAAGAAGCCGTTCACCTTGCAGGTGCCGGGCTTCTTGAGATCCTTGTAGTGCTCCCAGTAGTACTGGGTTTCCTTCACCCACTGCGCACCGAGCTGGGTGTAGCTGGTGATGTGGTCCATGCGCTTGTCATCGGCCAGCACGGCGATCACCTTGTCGTCCACCTCGCCGCCATCGTCGAAGGTCATGATGCCGATGATGCGGGCCTCCACCAGGGAGCCGGGCACCAGGGGTTCGGTCACGCCCACGATTTCGATGTCGAGGGGATCGCCGTCCTCGTCCCAGGTGCGCGGGATGCAGCCGTAGGCGAAGGGATAGGCCAGGGAGGAATAGCCGACGCGATCGAGCTTGAGGTGGCCGGTCTCGGTGATCAGCTCGTATTTGTTGATCGTCATGGAGTTGAGCTCCACGATCGCGTTCAGACGCAGCTCGGCTTCATCGGCGAAGGCCGGCAGCACGTGCAGCAGGTTGAGCATCGTGCGGCTCGGGGCGTGGTCGATGTTCGCCATGGGCGCGGCTTCAAAACGGGATCGGGCGGCATCCTAAGGAGCAGGGTCCTCAGGCCTGAAGCGGCTCGAGCTTGTGGCGCAGATAACGGAGAAACGGGGCTGCGCTGAGAGGGGCACCACTCACCTGCTGCACCAGCCCTTCGGCATCGACGCTGCGGCCCAGGGGATAGACCCGCTGGGCCAACCAGTCGTGCAAGCGGCTCTCCTGGCCCGCGCCGATCGCCGCCTCGATGGCGCCCTCACCCCACTCCTGCTCCATGGCTTCTGCCAACTGGGCGCTGATCAGATGGCCGAGGGCGTAGCTGGGGAAATAGCCAAACAGCCCCTCCGCCCAATGAATGTCCTGGAGGCAGCCCTCGGCATCGCTCTGCGGCTGGATGCCCAGCAGGTTGTGCATCCGCTGGTTCCACTGCTCAGGGAGAGCCTCCACCGGCATGTCCTGCTCGAGCAGCGCCAGCTCCAGCTCGTAGCGCAGCACGATGTGCAGGCAGTAGCTGAGCTCATCGGCCTCCACCCGGATCAGACCGGGCCGCAGGGGGTTGAGGGCGCGCCAGAAGCCCTCGGCGTCGCCCCAGGGCTCACGGCCCAGAGCGGCGCAAAAATGCGGATGCCAGCGCTCGGCAAAAGCACGGCTGCGGGCCACGCGGCATTCCCAGAACAGACTCTGGCTTTCGTGCACCCCCATCGAGGTGGCCTCCCCCAGGGGCCAGGGGAAGTAGTGGTCGCCTGAGCGGGGCAGGCCCTGCTCGTAGAGGGAGTGGCCCCACTCGTGGGCGGTGGCCAAAAAGGCCGAGAGCGGCTGGCCCGGCACCACCCGGGTGGTGATGCGGAAGTCCTGGGGGCCCACGGTGCAGGAAAACGGATGGGCGGAGCGGGAGCGCTGGCAGCGGCTGGCGTCGTAGCCCCAGCGCTCGAGCAATGCGGTGCAGAGCTCCTCCTGCATGGCCTCAGGCCAATCCAGCGGTTCAGCACCGCCGCGGCTGGTGCAGGCCGGCTCGACGGAGCGCGATCCTGCAACTTGCTGCAGCAGGTGCGGCAGCTCCGTTTTGAGTGGCGCAAACAGCTCCTCCAGCCGCGCCTTGGTCACCTCAGGCTCGAAGGGCTGGGCGAGCACCTCCCAGGGGCTGCGGGCCACCGGCTCAGCGGCGGCCAGCTGGCTGGCCTGCTGGCGGCGCAGAGCGATCAGCTCCTGGAGGGCCGGGGCGAAGGCGGCGAAATCGTTGCGGGCGCGGGCGTCCTGCCAGACGGCATTGCCACGCGACTGGGCCTTGGCGAGGGCCGCCACCAAGGCTGGATCGAGACAACGCTGACGCTCCAGCTCCAGCCGCAGCAACTGCAGGTTGCGGCGGCGCTCCGGCAGCGCATCGGCGTCGAGCTCGTCCTCAGCCGCGGCCACCAGCTCGGCGTAGTCGGCGCTGCTCTGGCGCTCATGCAGCTGGCCGGCCAACAGGGCCAGCTGGTCCCCCCGCCAAGCGGCCCCAGCCGCGGGCATCACCGTGTTCTGGTCGTAATAGAGGGCACTGCTGATCGAGCCCAGCAGGCGCGTTTGGTGCAGATGGCTCCGGAGACGCGCAAGGGCCGAATCGGGTGGAGCCATAGCGATGACAAGGCGTTGACGCAACAAGCATGCCCCCCACCAGCGGCGACCCACCAGCTGCAACAGCAACGCAACGCCAGGCGTCTATTGCGCTTGATTTGTCGGATTGCTCAGTTCACCAGAATCCCGACCATCGCGACCCACCAGCAAGTCGCACTGCCTGCCGCCAGAAGCAGATCAGAGCAAGTTCGGCTAGGACGGATGCACCTTCTTCTCTGGCCATGCGCCCCATCGCTGTAGGCCCCCGGCTGCTCGCCCTCTGTGCAGCCACCGCCCTCCTCCAGCCTGGCCTGGTCCAGGCCGAACCAACAGCCGCCCAGAAGACTCCCGCCAGCGGCACCAGCAACGACAGCTCCGCCATCTCCGAGGTGGACTCCTGCAACCAGGCCCAATCCCGCATTCCCCAGAACGCCACGGTGACGGCCATGCGCGTGTCGACTGCGATCAAGGGGGAATACGGCACCTTCACCTGCCGGGTGAAGTGGAGCCTGTCGCCCTCCGCACGGCCCACCTACCGTCCGATTCTGTTTTCCCGGTCGGCCTGAGTCGCCCGTCCCGTCTCGCCATGACTGGCCACCCATCGCTTCACTTCGTTCTGGAGGAGCTGGCCGATCTGCGCCAGCAAGCCCTCCGCTCATTCGATCCCTGTTCATTCGCCTGCGGCCCTGCCAACGCCTCCATGCCCCCCAAGAAGCAACCCTCTCCCCGCACGGTCAAGCTGCAAATCCTCGGTGCCGTGTTTGTGCCGATGGGGCTGCTGGGGCTATGGCTCCACTCCCAGGGCTTCTGGTGAGCCTCCAGCGACGGCACCTCGCCGTCGCGATCCCGACAGCGGCTTGCAGAGGTGATGCACCGCATGAATCACCACACCCCAAATCAGCAGATCTGGGTCTTCACCTTGCAAGGCAATCGCGGCGGTCGTTGCATCACTCGCCACCAGGCACCACTGGGCGGGACGCCCCTCAAGCCGCCGCAGCACAAAGCGCCCCTCATGCACCGCCACCACGGTGGAACCTGAGCGCGGCGCCACGCTGCGATCAACCACCAGCAGATCCCCGTGATGGATGCCGTCGCCGCGCATCGCCTCACCATCCACCCGCATCAAAAAGGTGGAGCTCGGGCGCGGCATCAAAATGCCGTTGAGGTCGATAGCCGCCTCGACATAGTCGTCGGCAGGACTCGGAAACCCCGCCGCCACCGACTCCACCGCCAGGGGTAGGTGCAGGGGCTCCTCCTCCTGCCGCAAAGGACCCAACCAAATCAAATCGCTGGTGGGGGAACAGGCCATCACCGCCGCCCTCCGCAACACAACAGACACGATAGTACATTTGAACCAGGGCTGTGCGGCTAAAGCCGTGCGACCAAGCCCGTGCGTCAGTCGCCGCAGCCCCGCCGCACCACCTCAGCCCGCAGGGCCGTGAGATCGGCGGCATCGGGCAGCTGCGGCGCAAACAACAAGGTCCAAGCCAACGGCACATCCTCAGCTTCCAGGGCCGCTTCGATGGCCGCCAACCAGGCCAGGGGGTTCTGAGCGAGGGAGCGGATCAGGGCGGCGGTGCTCGCCATCCGTTCGGGGGAGGCACCCACCAAGTGCACATGGGCAAAGGCCCCCTCCGGAGCCTGCTCGGGACGCAGCCGCAACAGCACCACTTCGCCAGGGGTGATCGGATCCAAAGGCCAGGCCAAGGGCACCGGGAGACCCTGCCCCGCCGACGCCAGCCGCCGCCACACGAGCCGGCCCCGGCGCTCAATGCGCAGCTCCAGGAGCGGTTCAACCACCACCAGCTGGGGGCTCGGCGTGGGCACCACACCCGCGGCATCCCCTTCCTCCACCGCTTCCACCCGGGGGGACACAACACAGACCGCCACCGGATCAACCGGGCGCTGCAGGGCAGACCCCGGAGCAGCGAGAGCGCCCCCCAGGGCCGTCAGGAGCGCAAAGGGGATGGATCGCCTGATCAACCGAATCCGCCGAACGCCATGCCGGAGCGCAACAGCAACACCCGCAGCCAGCATGAACGCTCTGAATGCTCGATCTGAATGATTGATCTGCATCAACGGCCAGAACGTCGCGGACCAGCAAGCCGGATTGGCAGCAACCATTGGCATCAACCATAGGGAGCGATTGACGCAGCGACACCCCTTGGCCAGACGTGTTCAGAACTGCGCGCAGCATTGGCAGCAGAAGGCAAAAAACGCCGTCTGACAGAAGCTGGGGCCGACGCCCTAAGAGGCCTGCAGGGCTCCGCCGCAGCTGGAACCACCACCGGCGGTGCAACCAAAACAGTGCTCAGCCACCGCAATCGGATCGCCCTCGGGATCGCGCGCCAGCAGCTCCCGCAGATGCCGCCGGGGCTGCACTGGCGCCGCCGCAGCCAAACCGAGCTGCTGGTTGAAATCGCAATCGAACAGCCAACCCTGCCAATCAACGCTGATCAGCGAGCGGCACATGACCTGCTCGAGATGCTCAGGGCGGTGACTGGAGCGCAGCAGCGCCTGATAGTCCTCCAGCTGTCCTTGAGCCTGGAGCCAGCTGGCAAACCGCTGGATCGGCATGTTGGCGAGGGCATAGAGGCTGTTGAACACCACCCCGAAGTCGGCGGCGAGCACGCGCTTGTATTCCGCTTCCAACTGGGCCTGGGGAGGCGGCAGCGTCGGCCCCTGGGGGTTGTAGACGAGGTGCAGGTGCAGGCCGCTGCCGGGCTGGCCGTAGCCAAGCCGGTTGAGCTGCTGCAGCGCCGCGATGCTGCGGGTAAACACACCGGAGCCCCGCTGGCGATCGACGTTGCCTTCGGAATAGCAGGGCAAGGAGGCCACCACCGTGACGCCCTGATCCGCCAGGAAGGCGGCCAGGTCGTGCTGGCCAGGTTCCGACAGGATCGTGAGGTTGCAGCGATCGATCACCTCCACCCCCAACCGCCGGGCCGCCACCACCAACTCCCGAAACTGGGGATGGAGCTCGGGGGCCCCACCGGTGAGATCGAGGCAGGCCAGCCCGCGGGCAGTGAGCACCGGCGGGATCAGGGCGACCGTGGCCGGATCCATCATTTCGGTGCGGGTCGGCCCCGCATTCACATGGCAGTGGCTGCAGGCCTGATTGCAGCGGTAGCCCAGGTTCACCTGCAGGGTGGCGAGGGGGCCGCGCCAGAGCGGCGGAAAGGTTGCCGGCGGGGGCGAAGTCTGGGGCTCGGCGGATTGGGACGAACTGAAGAGCAGGGGTTGATGCATTCCGGAAGCGACCATCCTGCCGCCTGCCGATCACCGACCCCCATGACCGAGCATGGTGAGTCGCTGGCGCCCGAGTTTGCGATGTTGCAGCAGCCCCCCCGCGGCTACGTGACCCTGGCCTGGCTGGGCCTGGGGGCCAACGCCCTGGCCATCCCCCTTGGCCTGGCGGTGATTTTGCTGGATCCCACCTGGCGGTTGACCAACATTGTGGTGGGTGCCAGCGCCGTGCTGCCCACGGCCGTGGTGGGCCTGGTGGCCTCGATCGCCCTGCTCAAGTGGCGCGCCTGGGGACAGATTCTGGCGATCGTGGCGCTGGCCATGGCCCTGGCCGTGGGCTTGCCCTACGGCATCGTGCGCCTGGTGCTGCTGAGTGAGGGACGGCTGCTGACGGCGCTGCTCTCCGCCCTGCTCTGGGCCGCGACCACGGCCGCACTGGTGTATTGGTGCCGACCCAGCATCCGGCGCTACCTGGTCTGAGGCCGAACGCCCCAACGGGATTTTCGAAATTTTGGTAGCAACCGCTACACGAAAGGGCTGGGGCGCGGCAATGTGATGAAGGCCATCCGATCAGCGCCTCCCATGCCCAGCCCCCAGCGCTTCGCCGCCCTGCAGCAGATTCAGCGGCGGCGTCCGGCGGCGACGGCACCAACCGCTCCATTCGGGGAGCTTTGGGCGAGCGATGTGTTCACCCTCGAGAAGATGAAGGATGCGTTGCCCGGACGCATCTTCAAATCGATCCAGCGCACGATCCGTGAGGGCGGCAAGCTCGACCTGTCGGTGGCCAATGCCGTGGCCGACGCCATGAAGACCTGGGCCACCGGCCGTGGCGCCCTCTACTACGCGCACGTTTTCTATCCGCTCACCAACTCCACCGCCGAGAAGCACGACGGCTTCATCTCGCCCAAGAGCGATGGGCGGGTGATCACCGAATTCACGGGCAAGCTGCTGGTGCAGGGCGAGCCCGACGGCTCCTCTTTCCCCAACGGCGGGATCCGCTCCACCTTCGAGGCCCGCGGTTACACCGCCTGGGACATCACCAGCCCCGCCTACCTCATGCAGACCCCCAACGGGGTCACCCTCTGCATCCCCACGGTTTTCGTCTCCTGGACCGGTGAGGCCCTCGACAAGAAAACCCCCCTGCTCCGCTCCAACGCCGCGATGAACCGGCAGGCCCAGCGCCTGCTCCGCCTCCTCGGTGAAACCGACGTAGCTCCCGTCAACTCCAGCTGCGGCGCCGAGCAGGAATACTTCCTCGTTGACAGCGCCTTCATCTCCCTCCGCCCCGACCTGCTCCTGGCCGGACGCACCCTCTTTGGCGCTCCTCCCGCCAAGGGGCAGCAGTTTGACGACCACTACTTCGGTGCCATCCCCGAGCGGGTGCAGGTGTTCATGCAGGACGTGGAGCGGCAGCTCTACAGGCTCGGCGTACCCGCCAAGACCCGCCACAACGAAGTGGCGCCCGGGCAGTTCGAGATCGCGCCCTTCCACGAGGCCGCCAACGTCGCTACCGACCACCAGCAGCTCACCATGACCGTGCTCAAGAGCACGGCCAAGAAGCACGGGTTCACCTGCCTGCTCCACGAGAAGCCCTTTGCCGGCATCAACGGCAGCGGCAAGCACGTCAACTGGTCGATCGGCAACGCCACCCAGGGCAACCTGCTCGATCCCGGCCAGACCCCCCACGACAACCTCCAGTTCCTGCTCTTCTGCGCTGCCGTGATCCGCGGCGTCCACTGCTACGGCCCGCTGCTGCGCTCGGTGGTGGCCACCGCCGGCAACGACCACCGGCTCGGCGCCAACGAAGCACCCCCGGCGATCATCTCGGTGTACCTCGGCAGCCAGCTCGAGGATGTGTTCAACCAGATCCGCGAAGGCAACCTGCAGACCTCGGCCAAAGGTGGCGTGATGACCCTTGGGGTCGACACTCTGCCGGAATTCACCAAAGACCCGGGCGACCGCAACCGCACCTCACCGTTTGCCTTCACCGGCAACCGTTTTGAGTTCCGCGCCGTCGGCTCCAACCAGTCGGTGGCTGGCCCGCTGGTGGCCATGAACACCGTGCTGGCCGACTCGATCGGCTGGATCGCCGACCAGCTGGAGAGCCAGCTCAACGCCGGCATGGCCCTCGGTGAAGCCGCCTTCCACGTGCTTCAACAGGTGATGCAGGAGCACGGCGCCGTGGTGTTCGGCGGCGACGGCTACTCCAGTGCGTGGCACCGGATGGCCGTTGAGCAGCGCGGCCTGGAAAACCTGCGCACCTGCGCCGATGCCCTACCCGTGCTGCAGCGCCAGGAGGTGCGGGAGTTGTTCGAGCGCCAGGGTGTATTGAGCCCGGTGGAACTGGAGAGCCGCTTTGAGGTGTACAGCGAGCAGTACGTGCTCGCCATCGAAGTAGAGGCCAAGCTGGCCCTGCAGATCGCCCGCACCCAGGTGTATCCGGCGGCGGTGCGCTATGTCGGCGAGCTGGGCCAGGCGCTGCAGGAGCAGCAGGCCATGGGTCTCCATCCCAACCTCAAGCTGCGCAACCAGCTGGGCGAGCTGCTCGAGCAGCTCAACAACGGCTGCGATGCCCTCGAAGAGGCCCTCAGCGGCGGCAGTCACGGCGAGGGGGCTGACCACACCGAAGCCCACATGCGCCACTGCGCCGACACCCTGATGCCCCTGATCGGCGCCCTGCGTTCGGCGGTGGATGGCCTCGAAGGCCTGGTCGACGACGACCTCTGGCCGCTGCCCAGCTACCGAGAAATGCTGTTCGTGCGCTGAGGCGCCAGCTGCGCGTGGCGCCCGACACCGAAAGATGTTGTGAAGGTGACAGTTTCGATCTGTCACACAGTCCATGATGCAAACAAGGAGCAGTGCAGAAAGGCATGACAACACCGCAAACTCACACCCTGCGACCCCCCTTCGCCAACCACGTACGGCACTACCGTCTCGTCGATCGCCAGGGGGCACCCCATCCGGTATTGGACGATCTCTACGACTCGCTGGATGCGGCCTGGAGCGAGGCGATGGGCTGGTGGCAGGAGCACAGCGGTGGCAACCAGGATCCCGTCGAGATCGGCGTGGAGGTGAGCACGGCCAGCGGCAACTGGCGCACCTTGCGCTTTCCGGGGTGCTGATCTCACTGGCGCGCCAGCTTCGGTCGGTCCTGCTTGTGCTGGTGCTCGTGCTGCCCGTGCTCGCCCTGACGCTGGATGCTCCGGCAGCCCAGGCGCTCCAGCTGGCGCCGATTCAGGCCTGCAGGCCGCTCAACGCGCGACAAGTTGAGGGTTGGTTTGAGCGGTGGAACGAGGCCCTTGCCAGCGGCGATCCTGCCAAAGTTGCCCAGCTCTACGACCGCCACGCCCTGCTGCTGCCCACCCTGTCGGCTCAGCTTCGCGACACGCCCGAAGCCATCACCGACTATTTCGCCACCTTCCTGAGCCGCCATCCCAGCGGCACGGTGACCCAGCGTCAGATCGAGTTGGGCTGCAACCTGGCCGTCGACGAGGGCACCTACCGCTTCGCCCTGCACGATCCCGAGGCCCAGGTCGACGCCCGCTACACCTTCGTCTACGGCAGGCGAGAGGGGGAGTGGCGGATCCTGCACCACCACTCCTCCCTGGTGCCCAGCTGATCTGCCGATCAGTTCACCTGCACGCCCTTCCAGAAGGCCACCCGGCCGCGGATGTTGGCAGCCGCTTCCTTGGGCTCGGGATAAAACCAAACGGCATTGGCGTTCACCTCACCGTCCACCACCAGGTCGTAATAGTGGGCCGTGCCCTTCCAGCCACACACCGAGGTGTGGGAGGAGGGGCGAATGCAGCTGGGGTCGAGGGCGTCGGCAGGGAAATAGGCGTTGCCATCCACGCTGACGATGTCGTCGCTGCGGGCAATCACCCGACCGTTCCACTGGGCTTGCATGGGGCTTGGGGTGAAATCAAGGGTTGATTGTGGCAAGCACCGGCGGCGGGGCTGGGGGTGGCAGCAGGAGTGGCAGGTGCGGCGTGGGATCCAGAGCCAGCAACTCCGCGCCATGACGGCGCAGTTCGAAGTGCAGATGGGGACCCGTGGCCGAGCCGGTCATGCCCACCGTGCCCAGGGGTTGCCCCTGCTCAAGCCAAGCGCCGCTGAGCACCGTGGCCTCATGCAGGTGGGCATACAGCGTCTGCCAACCCTCGCCATGGTCCAGCAGCACAGTGGTGCCATAGCCACTGATCGATTCCACCAGCAGCACCCGTCCAGCCCGGGAGGCGAGCACTGGCGTGCCCTGCGGGGCCGCCAGATCGATGCCGGTATGCAACCGCCAGGCCGAGCGGCGCTCCGAGTAGCGCCAGCCCCAGGGGTCCAGGCTTTCGGCCAGCTGGGCCAAGGGATAGGCCAGAAGCGGCGCCGCGGGGTCCAGCCCTGGTGCCGGCAAGGCGCCTCGGGCCAGAGATCCCTCCGATCCGAGGAGCCGCACATCCGGCACCAACGTTTGGCGCGGCAGCTCCAGGGGCATCGGGGGCAGCAACGCCTGGGGCTCTGCGCTCTGAGCCCGCAGCAACGACTGCCCCCCCACCGCTGCCAGAAGCAGCGGCAACAGCACGGGCCAGCTCCGATGGGTCATGGCTCAGGGGATCGGGCTCAGCGCCAATCGGGGTCGTAGATGCGCAGGGTGCCAAATCCCACCGGCGCTGGCGAGGGGTTGGGGCCAGCGGGATAGGCCGTCACCTGAAACATGTAGGTGTCGGAGAAGGCTGGGTTGTTCCAGGGCTTGAGCACCACGGTGAGCGTGGCCCCGGGCGGAACGGGCTCGGGGAAACTGAGGGTGAAGCGGCGCGCAGCGCTGTCAAACTGAGCCTGCACCGGCACGCGGGGGCCCTTCTGACGCGGCCGGCCCAGGAACGCGGAGGTGCGATCCACAAAGAAGGGAAAGCGAGTATCCACCCCACGGGTCTGCTGAATCGTCAGGCCACCCAGGGCCGCGCCCGCATCCGGATCGAGCGTGATCGTGAAGTAGTACTCCGCACGGGTCTGCCAGATGGTGGTGTAGTAGCTCACCAGGTCCACCGTCCAGGGAGCCTTGGTGAAGTAGGTGGCACCCTGGAGTTCCAGAGCCCGAGCGGCGGGGATCACACCTGGCCCCAAGGCCGGAGCCGCGGCGACGCAGCTGGCAAGGGCCCAGCCGAGCGCTACGGCGACACGTCGAAGACGGGGCACAGGCACCAGGGCTTTAAGCGGCTGGAAAAACGCTAGAGGCGGCCTGCAGAAATGGCCGGGGGTCCTGGTCGCGGCGATGGGCCACCGGAATGGGCGGGCCCTGGGCGGTGCCGTCCTCGGGATCGCGGCAGGCGGTGGCCTCCAGGGCCTGACGCAAGCGCCGGGCCGCATGCAGGGGCATGTCCCGCGGCACGCTGATGCGATCGCGCAGATAGCGCAGGGCAGCCGCACTGCCGGCCGCTGGCACCAGGCTCTCGCCACTGCCTTGCGTTGCGCCACTGCCTTGCGTTTCGCACAGGATCAGGGCCGTGAGGGCGGTGCGCAGGGGCTGATCGAATCCGGCCGGCCCGAGGGAGCTGCGCGCCAAGATCGCCTGGCGGTGTTTGAGCACCCGGGCCAGAGCCACCGCCGCCGCATCGGCCGGTTCGCCGTGGCTGGTTTCCGGATCGGGTGCATCGATCGGCCAGGGGCCGTGATCGATGCGGGCGACCAGATCGCGCTGGGCTGGCGTGCCACTGGCGTAGCAGCCGCCCATCTGGGGCGGCAGGTCGTGGGCGTGGGTGTGGAAATCGCTCTGGGTGCCGAGGTAGGTGGAGCGCTGCTCCAGCGCCGCAAACCAACGATCAATGGCCGGGTGTTCGCGGCGCAGCAAAAACCCTTTGTAGTAGGCCAGGCTGGCCGACATCCGCTCCACATAGGGCACGAACACCAGATCGGCCGTGCCCAGCTCCCCCAGCAGGAACGGTCCGGGGTGTTGGTCGAGCGCCTGCTCCCATGCAGCAGCGATGCGTTGAAAAGCCGCCTGGGCTGAGGCCTCCTGCTGGGGACGGAGACCAGGGCTGCACAGCCACTGGCACCAGGCGCGAAACAACACCCGCTCCAGCTGGCGCAGGGTCAGCACCACGGGGTCGGCCATGCCCGGGCCCAGGCTGCCGAAGGCCCCTTCGAGGGCCTCGAGAATGCGGTCGCTCTCGGTGATCAGGCGACCATCGAGCTCCAGGGCAGGGAGCATGCCGGATGGCACCAACCGCCGAAACCAGGCCTCCTTCTCGCCGTAGCAAAACATGGTGACCTTGCGAATCCGGTAGGGGATCCGCTTTTCCTCCAGCCACAGCCACACCTTCTGGCAATAGGGGCACCAGGCGTGATGATCGCGAAACAGGGTGACCCGCACGGCCTGCTCCGGCTGACCAAACAGACGCAGCCCCGCCTGGGCGCTGGTGGGACCGTTGACGGGATCGGCTGGGGGCGCCGCCAGACGTTCGAGCTCGTGCCAGCTCAGCTCTGCGTTCGCCATCGGCGCCATCCCCATCCCTGCACCAGTCTCGTTTCTAGTGGCTCGCAGCCCCGGTAGCGCGTTCCCTAGGGCGACAAGCGATGTTTCGGTAGCGCGTTTCGATGTTCGACGCCTTCACCAAGGTTGTTGCCCAGGCTGATGCCCGTGGCGAATTCATCAACGCCGGTCAGATCGACGCACCTCGCGGCCATGGTTGCTGACAGCAACAAGCGCATGGACACGGTGAACCGCATCACCTCCAACGCTTCCGCCATCGTGACCAACGCGGCTCGCGATCTCTTCGATCAGCAGCCCGCCCTGATCGCCCCCGGCGGCAATGCCTACACCTATCGCCGCATGGCTGCTTGCCTGCGCGACATGGAGATCATCCTTCGCTACGTCACCTACGCCATCTTCACCGGCGACGCCGCGGCGACTGCTCCGCCCTGATGTCCGAAGTTGGCACCTACTTCGACCGCGCTGCTGCTGCAGTCGGCTGATCAGTCTTGGCCATTCAGGCCTCACACCAACTCCCAGCCCCCTCGAGGGAACGGGAGTTTTTTATGGGTCGGCGAGCCCGCCAGGGGAGCGCTGAATCAGTCGAGGGTGGCGTCGCCGGTTTCACCGGTGCGGATGCGAATCGACGCCTCCACCGGGGTGACGATGATCTTGCCGTCGCCGATGTCCCCCGTCTGGGCGGAGGCTTTGATCGCCTCGATCACTCCGGCCATGGCCGCATCAGTCACCACCGCAGTGACCATCACCTTGGGCAACAAACGTGCCTCAACCTTGACCCCCCGGTACACCTCGGCATGCCCCAACTGCTTGCCGAACCCCTGAACGGAGGTAACTGTCATGCCGTTGATGCCCAGGCTCACCAGGGCGTCTTTCACCGCATCCAGCTTTTCCGGACGGATGACAGCTTGAATCTGTTTCATGTGATACCAAAGAAGATCTGAGCTTGTTTAGCCAGGCCCGAGCTGCCGTTCTGTAGCAACCGCAGCCGTGGGGGAGGGCAGGTCAAGGCCAATGCGGGCCACCCGCAGGCCGGCATCGCCGGCATCGCCGGCGAGCTGTTCGCTGGAGGCGACATCCAGGCGCACCTGACCGGCGGCCAGAGCGGGCCAGGACCCAGACTCGAAATGGGTCTGCAACCAAACCAGGCCGGGCACGCTGGCGGGCAGCAGACGAAAGCCCTGGCGGATCTCGATCAGGGCCAGATCGGCAGTGGCGGGATCAAGGGCGACGGTGGGGCTGGAATCGAACCCAAAGTTGGCGGATTGCACAAAAAACCCCGGCTGGTGCCGCTGTAGCGGCAACAACCGGGGCATTGGGTAGCAAGCGTTACCGATCGGCCACCTGGCTCGCGGCTTCGGCGCGGCGGTGGTGATACACCTGGCCCCGATAGTGGAGCTCAAGGCCGGGATCC